>ERZ869936.483-NODE-483-length-37473-cov-7.342108_pt1 | contig 37473 bp, 27 predicted proteins | sample MGYA00520876_ERZ869936 | MGnify/ENA primary metagenome ERZ869936 (study PRJEB32218, sample SAMN09650985) | biofilter metagenome | isolation source: enrty point of leading RO module | place: Saudi Arabia: Thuwal, RO plant located on Red Sea | collected 2016-02-17 ... | reverse complement strand
GCACGCGATGTGAATCGCAAACGTCAGACCAACAATAGAGATCACGACCGGCAAGAAACAACGCGCCACACGATCAGCCGCGCGTTGGAACCGCCCATTCGTTTGGCGCGCGCGGCGGACCAGCTCGACGACGCGCGCCAGCGAGCTTTCGCCCGCCAATGCGGTGACGGCCATGGTTAGGTTACCGTCCAGGTTCAGGCTACCGCCCAGCAGGATGTCGCCTGGCTGCCTGGACGCGGGCCGGCTTTCGCCAGTCAGCATGTGCTCGTCCACCGCTGAGCAGCCGGTCAGCAAGCGCCCGTCAGTTGGTATCCGCTCGCCCGGTACGACGTGCAGCAAGTCACCAAGCTGCACATCGCCAATGGCAATGATTGTTTCGCGTCCGTCCGGTTGTCGAACACGCACGGTCTCGGGCAAGAGCTTCTCGAGCGCATCGAGCGCTTCGGTGGTTCGCAGCTTGCCGTTTGCCTCGAGCCAACGGCCAAGCGTGACCATCACGAGCACGCCACAGCCAACCTCGAAGTACACGTGGCCGGTACCCCGAAAAACGGAAACGGCCGAATAGACGTAGGCAGACGCAACGCCGACGACGATGAGCAGATCGGCCCCGCCGCGGCGCCAATCGGCCAGCGCGCTTTCGAGAATCGGCCCGCCCAGCAGAAACAACACCGGCAGACTCAGCACCAGGCACAAGTAGCGAAACAACTCGGCCAGCGTCGTGGCCAGCGGGTTAGAAGCGGCCCCCGCGGCGCTGTTCACGTCCTGCGTCCAGAGGGCCATCGTGAACATCATCACGTTAATCGACAGGAAGATCGCCAACCCGAGCCGGGCCAGCGTCCAATGAACAGCCCCTTGCGCCCCGGTTTGACCGGTGATTTCGGCAGCCAGCCGGCAGCCAAAGCAGCAATACGCGGGCACATCCGCCTGGTTCGCGGAGTCCGGCACCGGCAAGTGGCAATACGCGCAAGCTGTCGCGGGATCGCGCGGCAGCGTTCTTGCCGTCGCTGTGCGTGCCGCGCTGGCAGGGCGTGCCGCGGATTGGCTCATGGTGGCGCGGTCAGCTCGACACGGAGCTCGGGGAACAGGTATTGCAGCGTGTAGACCACGGCAAAGACCCAAAACAGAATCCACACCAATCGCACATACCATGGAATGCGGTTTCCGGTGTAGTGATGAAACTTGTGTTCGGCTTGCGCCGTCGATTCCTCGGCGAGCGGATCATCCGTCGTGCTCATAGAATTCCCTGAATCGGTTGGGGTCGGTCGATCTGCCTAGACGCGGCATCCGCAAGCGATGACCGGCCGGGTACTGCATTCCAATCTCGGGTCGCCAGGGCGCCTCGGTGTCGAGCCGCTGCTCGTTTTCGAGCATCGTGTACTTCGGCTGCTCGACATCGCGAAACATCCCGTGCAACACGGCCCAAAGAAACAAGCACAGAAAGCCCAGGCTGGCCAACAGGTAGTTCAAGATCGGGCTAATCGCGAACGCCCCTTCCACGTCGCCACGGTACAGCGCGATGAACTCCAGAAACTTGGTCCCAAAGCCGTACAGGCTGGGCACCAGGATTCCAATCGCCATCACCCACATGATGCGCCGCATGCGGCGTTGTGCCCGGTCATTGGCAGTCATTTGTAACACCGTCGCTGGTCTTGTCTTTGCAAGAATTGATTCGCTCACGGTTGCCGACTACTCGTCGTCGTCGGGCAGCTCGATGGGTTCATAGTCTTCGTAGTAGGGATAGCTCTCAAGCCACGAGCCGAGCCATTGGACGTAGGTGATGATTGCTATCCCGCGGCGATTGGGTAGATCGGGCGAGCCGTCGAAAAACCAAGGATGCTCCGGCATCGGCGATCCGGCGGAAACCAGCGTCGGCTGGAAGAAGTGCGCCGCGTGCCAGTCATTTCCGTGCCGGCCGCCTTCGCGGCTCAGATCGGGGCCGACGCGCCGCGTGCCGAACATGACCGGCCGCTGCAAGACGTTTTGATACTCGTCAGTTCGCGAAACGGGGCCCCACCGCTCGTCCTCGCGCGCGACGGGCCGCACGAACTGGCTGTGGCAGTGCCAGCAGCCCTCGGCAACGTAAGTTCGCCGGCCCAGGCGCAGCGCTTCGGCCAACGTTTCGTCGGACGGTACGCCGTAGTATTTGGCGAACTGTTCCGGATAGCGGTAGCTCAAGTCCTCAAACTGATACATCAGGTTGCTGTTGTCGGCGGCAAGTTCCTCGACCGACTTCTCGGGCAGATCGCGATACATGAGCGCGGGCACCAGCCCGTTCGACAAGAACGCGAAGACGAAAAAGCCAAGCCCGGCAACTAGCAGCACACCCGATTTACTTTCGAACATCGCGGAGTCTTCCTCGCGTCATGGATCCATTGGGGCTCACGAAGCCTGCGGCACCGGTGCCGGTTTGGCCGCACTGGGCGCGGGCCCCAGACGCGCGGCCTTCCAAGTGCGATACAAGTTGTAGGCGAAGCAAAGCTGTCCGGCGAACATCGCCAGCCCGGCAAACACGCGCACCATCCAAAACGGCACCGAACCGTCGACTGAAACGTCCCACGGCCGCAGCGAGCCCCAGTAGTACCCTTGAAACAAACCGGCCAGCGTCAAATCGGCAAACATCACGAACACGCCCACCGCCGACAGCCAAAAATGCCATTCGCACAAATCGCGGCTGTACCACTCGGTGCGCCAGAGCCGTGGAAAGAGATACGTCATGATCCCCAGCAGCCATAGGCTGAACACGCCGAACATCACGAGGTGGGCGTGCCCGACGACCCAGTCGCTGAAGTGGATCACGGCCTGAAACGTGAGCGTGGTTTGCAACGCGCATTGCAAGCAGGTCAGTCCGTACAGGACCATGCCGGTATAGAACCAGCGGATCGGCAGGTTAGTTATCAGTTGGCGGCCCGAGCCCCAAATCGTGCCGAAGAAGTTCACAATCACGGTAAAAACGACCATCTCCACAGCGATCGTGGCGATAATCGCCCCACGTTGCAGGAACATCGGAATCGGCGTGTACAGGAAGTGGTGAATGCCGTTAAGTGGATAGAAGAATGCCAGTCCCCAGAAGCCGACCAGCGACAGTCCGTGGCTCCAGATCGGCTTGCGGAGCATGATCGGGACGAAATAGTACATCAGTCCCCAACCAAGCGGCGTGACGAATAGGCCGACCAGGTCGTGGATGAACAGTCCGCCGACTGCGCCGGCGCTGGTTCCGGTCAGCCAGTACTGGGGCAGGAAATTGCCCATCGCGTACGTCAGAAAGGTCCACACGAACGCCGCCATGAAGTACCACGAGGCGACGTAGAGGGGGCCCTTGGCACGCGAGATCGGCGCCATGAAGTTGATTCCGACCAACAGCAATCCGGCCAGGGCCAGCGGATCGATCCAGGTGGGCGTTTCGCCCCATTCGACTCCCTGGGCCCCGAACGAAAACGGCAACTGCTCCCAGGCCGGCGACATGGCCTGAAGCGTCGGCCCGACGACAATGCCGAGCGCGGTGCAGCCGACCACGACTTGCCAGGCCACGAAGATAAACCAGCTCAATCGGCGGTCTAGCACTGGTCGCATCGTCAATCGCGGTATCGCCCAATGCAGCGCGCCCAAGAACGCATTAGCCAAGAATCCATAGGCCACCGCATTCGTATGCACCATCCGCCACCTGCCGGGCGACAGCAGCTCGATGCCTTGCAACGGATTCCAACTGACCAGTTGCAGCGCCATCAGCAGGCCGGCCAACATCGAGACGAACAGAAAGCACAACGCGGCCAGGAAGTAGGCCACGACGATCGGATCGTCGACGAGGTCTTCGTGGCGCGCGGCGTCGGGAGGCACTGCTTGCGTGTCGATCATTGAGTGTCCGTCTCCAAACGATAAGGCGTGTAGCGGCCCAGCGGGAAGACCAACAGCATCGTCCATCCGAAAACCAAGTGAGTCAGCGCGGCCACCCACCAGGGAATCTGATCGACGATCCACCGGCCACCGAATAGCAGCGGCTGCAACCAGGAGAGGATGCCGTAGAAGTTCACCAGCCAAACCGCAATCGCCAAGACGCTTACTACGACAAAGCGCGTCACGAACGACGAATTCGCCGTGAACCGCTCGAGAACGACTTGAAACAGCATGCCATAGAGCATGCCCGTTCCCAGATACAGGCAGCATCCGATGGCCAGAATCAGTCCGTTGTCCACCGCGTTGTAGTCGAGTGCTTTGGCGCCCATCGGAAAAGTCAGATATACACGAATCAGTTCGAGCGGCTGTTTTTCAAAGATGAGCGAGCCAACGACGTTGAACAACAGGCTGGTCATCGCGGCAACGCCGCCCAACAGGAACCCGGACGTGGCATGGTACGCCAGATAGTATTCGCGAGCCTGCCACGGCTCGGCCGCGCCAGACCCGGAGGCGATTTCCGACTCGAGCTGGCGCACGCGAGCGCGAAGCTCTTCCAACTTCTGATGTTGGTCGCTAGTGCTCATGACGACTTCTCGGCAGCCGAGGATGGTGAGTCACTGGCCGGTTCTCCTTCGACGGTGTCCGGCGCGCGGTCCGTGACCGGCTCGAACCGTACGCCGCGACGCCGCTGATCGGCCAGATCCAGGATGTAGTGCGTCAGGTGCCAGACGTCGTCTGGCTGCTCGGCAAACGCATCCTTGAAGCCGGGCATCGGAGTTCCGTTGATGCCGGTATAGACTCTGCGGTAGACGTCCACAGGGCGCTGTCCGCCGTGCAACATGCCCGAGGTCAGGTCGGCGGCCGCCGTCTTCTGGCCCCAGGAATCTAGGCCGACCTCGATACCGCCGGCCAATCCGCCGCGGCCGTTTCGACCATGGCACTTGAAGCATTCGCGCTTTTGAAAGATCTCGGCGCCGCGTGCGATCGACTCGGCGGACATGGGCGGCATCTTTGTTTCCGGTTCGACGACGTCGCGCTCGGCATCTTTCCATCGTCGGGCCACGATGTTGGCCAATTGTTCCGCCGTTTCTTCGTCCAATTCGCCTTCGTCCGAAGCGTGCGCCGCCAGAAGCTGTTCGAGTTCGCCCCGATGCGTCAACGCCAGCACGTAGTCGACGACGGCCTCAAGTTCCCGTTTGGGCAGTCGCGCGAAAGACGGCATCGAAGTGCCTGGAATACCGCGCTGCAGGGTGCGGATGAGATCCTCGCGCCGCGGCTTGCTGCCGTAGGTGGTCGAGGTGAACTTGAAGATCCCACGCCGATAGTCGCGGGGCCGAGGCGTCAAAAACTCGGCTGCGGGTCCGACCCCGTCGCCCGAGGTTCCGTGACATGCTTGGCACCGCTGCTGGTACACCTGTTGGCCCAGCGGCAGCAAATCTTGCTCGGCCTCGGTTCCGCCCAAGAGCTTGGGATTGGTGGGCGTGCCACAGAACTTCGCCAACTCAACTCGAATCGATTCCTGCAACTCCGGCTCGAGCTGCGTGACTTGGTCGGAGGAAACGAATTGCACCGGCACGTGACGTTGGCAGCCGACCCCGGTTGCGAGCAGCCCAATTGCCATCATGGCGGCGACGCACTGCAACGCGGCCCCCGTGCGGGCCGCTGGCGTCAACGACGATCGATTCATGCGACTTGTCTTGCTTAAGCTCGAAGAAACCCTGCACGGCCGCGCCGTAACGACCGCTGCGTTGGCTACGTAAGCGTAACGAAGTCGATGTTGGATTTGCAACGGAGAGGTTGCGGGTTTTTCGCGCAAGAAAGCGCGAACGACGGTGGCGCGCTCGACGAACGTGGTTGCTCACGCCGAGCGAAGCGACGGGCCGACGAAGAAGTGTGCGGTATGTATCACTTGGCGGCGCCTGCCACGATCGGCACACCGCGCTCGTGGCAATCGCACGCCTTGGCCCGCAGTGCCGTCCATGGCCGTTGATCGCTAATGAGGACTCGAGCCGCGGCCGCTAGACGCGCGATCGCACCGCGTTGCGTCGACCAAAAACTGAGCGATCCGGCACATAGCAACGCTCGATCCACTCGCGTTCGGCCTCAAGCCAGTATTCTTCCTTATCGCCGTCCGGCCGGCCGGCTTCGATCCATTTGGAATGAGCCATGCGTCGGACAGCGTCCTTCGTGTTGCGATACTGCTCGACGTTCAGTTCAAGCGTTTCCAGCGTAACCGTCATTTTTCCGTACTCCCGTTGGTTGGCGGTGCTGCCGCACGCCGCCTTCATCTTGGCGCGGCTCGATCGGCTGTTCATGGAAAACCTAGGTCCCACTTCGTTGCGCGCCGCCGGCTGGTAGCACGCCGAGGACCCGTCGGGGCGCGGCGGTCCGCTCCCGAGTCGGCAAAGTTGCAATATTCGCGCCAAACGCAACCAATCCGGCCTGCTGCGCGTGGAAATGGCCGTTCAGCCAGCGCGTATCGCTAGGCAGGCGGTTTTTCGCCGCGGACGCTTGGGGCTCCCGTCCGGCCATCGCTGGGCGGCATGGTCTGTCGACGAGCCTTGAGGCTGCGATATCGGGCGTTGAGTACCCAGATGAACACCAGCAGGAACGCTCCGCCGCCGACGTACTTGGCGATCGGATAGCCGTCAAACAGCCGGTTAATGAACGTCGCGCCGAAGTACATGACGGCGCAGCCCAAGATGCTGCCGGTGGCCACTCCGACTAGCGTCCGCACGCGCGACATGCCCAGCAGGCGACCGAAGATCGAGCCGCCAATGCTTCCGGTGGCGGCCAACGGAAAGGTGACGAAGACGACCACGCCCAGAAAAGTGGCATGCCGCATCCAGGGATTCTCGGCCAGGACGAAGCGTCCGTCTTCTTCCAACGCGTGAAGCCGCGCACCCAGGCGGGGCAGCTTGTACAGCAACGACAAGTGGAACGAGAGCAGGATGGCAACAACCAGATCCATGTACAGGACCATGGCCATCAACTCCCAAGCGTAGAATAGGGGCGCTTGCCGGTCGTTGCCTTCGCCTAGCAGTATGACGAATCGCCCCAAGAAAAAGAACGTGCCCACCGCCGCGGCCAGCAAATTGCGAAAGTGCTCCGGATCGTGGACGTAGACAGCTCCGAGAAGTGCGACGGTGGTCACGAACGGGCCGACAAGCGTTGCCAGCCACAGCCAAGGATGCGAAGCCCGAAACGTGTCTTCGAATCCGTCGTCCACCGCATCAACGTCCACGTCGTTCGCATCGAATGCCGACAGCCCGTCGGGCGAGGATGGCATTTCGTCGGTCGTTGCGCAGGAGTCGCTTGAATCGGTCGTGCCACGGGGCGCGACCGGCGCGGTTGGTGCTTCATTTTCGGCGGGCGGCGGCTCGTGGTTCGTCATCGCAAGTAAGACCGTCGACAGGCAAACTCGGCACCGGGGACTGGCACGAATCGCACCATTGTGATGGTTGGCTGCCGGCACGCAACAGCAGACGGCGCCGCGATTCGTGCGGCGACAGGGCTACGTTGCATTGTAGCTTGGGGCGACGCCGTGCTGTCAGCCGGCACCGCACACGCGATCGCGCAATCGGCGCGGCAGGAAGCCGGCAGCGCCCGGCTACATCCACTGCGGAGGCGGGAGTGGCAAAACCTTTGGCTTTTCTGGCGGCGGTTCGTCGGAGGGCGGGTCGCGCACCACAAGCACTGGGCAATGGGCGTGCCGTATGACGTGCTCGGCAACGCTGCCCAAGAGCATGTGCCGAAGCCCGCTGCGGCCGTGCGTCCCCATCACGATCAGATCGCAGTGCTGGTCTTCGGCGAACCAGCAAATTACCTCGCCAGCCGGTCCGGCTTGTAGCGCGCGGCGCACCTTGATCTCGGGGTGCATCGGCTTGATTCGCTCCAACTGGGCCTTCACACCAGGCTCGGCCGGCTCCTGCAGTCCCTCGGCGTCGTAGCCGGCAGGCACGTCAAAGGCGTGCAGCAGGATGATCTCGGCCGACGTTTCGCGCACCAACCGTTCGGCAAACAGCAAGGCCTTGGTCGACGGTTCGCTGAAATCGACCGGGCACAGAATCCGTTGAAAAACCGCCATGACGCATTCTCCCCAGACGCTGTCAGTACGAATTCCTAACGCAGGGCTTCCGTGCTCATGGAATCTGGCGGGCCAACGCTTGCGGCGCTCCGGCTCGCTTCGCGTGGGCCGCCAAATGGACAATGTAACGCGCCACGCAGCAGATTGCTTGTAACGTGCCCGCTGGCCAGCCCCGCTTGGCCGATTCACCGGCTTGTGGCTACGGGCAGGTATTGAAGCGCCACTCGACGGACCGCTGCGGATCGCGATCCAATGTGCTGATAGCGTCCCGAGTGTTAAACCTTGTCGGTTGTCCGGTTCGTGCCGCGCACCGCGACCCTGGTGGCTGCAGAGCATCTTGAACCTGGTGAGTTGGCTCGGGCAGGCATCGCGTCGCGTAGCCCGACGCGGCGGCCGGTCGACCGTCGCGCTAGCAGCAGGTTTGCGCGTCATCACCGGACAACTTTGCGCATCCTATGCCTCGCTGCGGATATTTGCAGAGAAACGCGATGGCGCACCTGCGGACGCTTTGCCGTGTGTGCCGATAATCGGTGTGGCGACGCTTCGCGCGACGACCGAGCCGACACCCCCGTTCGGCCCATCCCCCCTTCGCTTGCACTCCCCCGTTTGTCGATGCTTGGACGCGATCCCCTCCAAAGCCTGGCTCTCACGCTGCGCGTGTGTTTGGTCGCACTGGCCATCGGCGCGGCGCCGGCAATCGCCTTGGCCCAATTGATCGAGCCGCTGCCTGCACCACCGCCTCCCGACGTGCCTGCGCCCGACTATCGCAATACACCGCGGCCACAATCCGGGGCGACGAACTCCGCGCCGGGCGGCTCGTCGCCGATGTTCGATCCGCTGAACGGGCCGGCGATGAACTCGCAGCCGTTTTACGGTGATCCGGGTTCGGCACAGCCGCCGGTTGTTGATCCGATTTACCCGGCGTCAATGTTTCCGGCGCGGTCCGATCCGTGGGACACGCCGAGTGCCGGGCTGCCTTGGGTTTGGCAATTCTTGCCCGAGGGACTCGTCTGGCGCTCGTACCTGGCGGGGATCAAGGAGCCCCGATTCGGTTTGAAGATCGCGAACCAGAGCGGCTTCGGCTCGATCTGGGACGCGGATCTCGGCGCGCGATTTTCTCTGTTGCGCTACGGTACGACGACGGCCTATCGGCCCGAAGGATTCGAAGTGCAGCTCGAAGGGGCGGCTCAGCCCCGCTTGCAGCCGGAGTTGAAGAGCACGCCGCTGGTTTCAACGGATTATCGAATCGGTGTTCCGGTCGTGTACGCGAGCGGACCGTGGCAGTTCAAGACGGGCTACTACCACATCAGTTCGCACTTGGGCGACGAGTTCATGATCCTGAACCCGACGGTGCCGCGGATCAACTACGTGCGCGACGCGATCATGTTTGCCGTGGGGTACTACTACTCCGAAAACCTCCGCCTGTTCGCCGAGTTCGACTACGCGGTCGGAATTGGCGGTGGATCCAGACCGGGCGAGTTCCAGTTCGGAGTCGACTACAGCCCAGCGGTTCGCCACGGAGCGCCGTTCTTCGCCGTGTACGGCAACTTGCGCGAAGAAGTCGACTACGGCGGCTTCTTCGTTCTGCAAACTGGGTGGCAATGGCGCGGCGGAGCGGCGATGCACACGTTCCGAATCGGCGTGCAGTACTTCAACGGCCAGAGCCCGCAGTACGAATTCTTCAACACGTACGAGCAGAACGCCGGATTCGGCATCTGGTACGACTTCTGACGTGATGTCGGCGGGACGCTGGTCGAAATTCCGCTGCTGCGCGCAGATCTGCCGATTCTCTTTTTCGGCGCGCCCACGACAGTAGTGCGCCTTTGCACAGGCGCAACAAACAGGCCGCCCGTCCAGAAACGCTTGGCACTGTCGCCGATTTGGGCAGTGCAAGTCACTTCTGGCCGAGCGGCCGATGTTTACAATTCGACTGGCCGACCTCAGCGGGCATCCTTCGCGGGCTGCTTGCGATCGCCACGCTCGGCGGCGTAACGCAGCGAGCCTGTGAGGCGCGCGATGTCAGACCATGTCCTTCAGGTTCTTCAGCGCTCGGACCTTCACCTTCACGCTGGCCGGCTTAGCAGCCCGATCCATGAACTCACCCGGCTTAAACGGGTTGGGCACGTTCTTTTGTGCGGGTCGCGCCGGAACCTTCTTCTTCTCGACCTTCACTAGACCCGGAATGGCGAACACGCCCGGGCCACGCGACGACAGCGATTTCTTGATCTCGGCAGAAAGCGCGTCAAGCACGGAGGCCACCTGCTTCTTGGTCAGGCCGGTCGCCTCGGCCATGTTGTTCAGGATCTCCGATTTCGACGGTGCTTTCTTCGCAGCAGTTGCGGCTTTCGCCATAGTTCATGACCCTCCTTGTGGGTTGCTTTGGGGAGATGTTTGCTAGTTCCGCGATCAAACGGACGGGATGATTAAAGACGACACGACCAAAATTGCAAGCCACAAAACCCCTGAAATCACGGAAAAAGGGGGATTCCGCGGCGTTCGAGCCGTCGCGTCTTCGGGGGCCTTGGATGCGCGTGACGCCATGAGCTCGCGTGCCGCGCTCGCCAGTCGGTTGGTCGGTGGCGCGCTTTCGGGGGGAAGATGCATCCGACTAGCGGTGTGGCACGGTCGGGGTATTGGGACGTTGCGCTGAGTGACCTGCTGGCCAGCGATGCACGGGCATACCGCCCTCGGTGGACCAAGCAGCAGCTATTCCAGGAAGCATACCCTAACGCCCCGCGAACGCGGTTTAACTTGCGCACTGGCCAGTACTTGCGAGTAGCCAGCTTCGTCGGTATCATGGAGTTTAATGGATTTGACACGTCGAGCCCAAGGGATGGTAGGGAACCATGGGCACCAAATCGGGCGTCGAAAGTACCAGATGCCCTCACAGTCAGACGGTGCCCCGCGCGGCACGAAATGGCCCACCCTCGTGCCGGTACTGCTGCGGCAACGCCGTGTTCAATTCATCGTGGTGGACGGACTTCGCCGACATCTTTAGCCGCCGGCAGCCCACGGTAAGGGGAATTCCGATGCAGCGACCCAAACGGTCGAGTCGCTTGGCGGTGGCAACCGGGCTGGCAGTTGCCTGCATTTGGTCCTCGACGATGCTTGCCCAGGTCGTGGTGCCCAACCAGGGGCCGAACCCCCGTTTGGCCCAAAACCGACCGGGTCGTGGACTGATCGTCGGGCGCGGCGGCGACGACGACAGCCTCGTGATGGAGGGTGTGTTCCTGCCGCCGGACCGCTCGGCCAAGCGTCGTTTGGAAATGGCCGAAGACATGATCCGCCAGCGTCGCTTTGGCGAGGGCGTGCGGTTATTGGGCGCACTGCTGGAGGATTCCGAGGACTTCTTCTTCAAGCCGGAACCAACCGTGCCGGTCTTTCGCAGTCTCAAAGCGGAAGCCGGCCGATTGATCGCCACGCTGCCCAGTGACGGACGCGAGTCGTACGAATTGCAATACGGCGCCCGCGCCGCTCAGTTGCTCCGCCAAGCGGTCGAGCGTGGCAGCGCGGCGGAACTTGCCGACGTTGCCCGACAATTCTTTTACACCGAGGCCGGACAAGACGCGACGTTTCTGTTGGGCCGCCATCATTTGGATCACGACAGGCCAGTTGCCGCTGCGCTCTGCTTCCAGCGATTGGTAGAAACGCGCGCTGCCCGCGACCGGCTAGAGCCGGTGTTGTCGTTGTCGTTGGCCACGAGTTGGCTGCGGGCCGGCAATCCGGATCAGGCAAAGTCCGCCCTGCTGCGATTGAAGCGGCAGAACCCCGGGGCCAGAGTCGACGTCGCCGGCAAGTCGGTCCGATTATTTGAAGACGACGCCGACGCTGTGGTGTGGATGCGCGATACGTTTGGCCCGCTGCAATCGCCTGGCCGTGGTGCCGCCGAACAATGGGCCCTGTTTCGCGGCGACGCAAGTCGCAATGCACGCAGCGAGGGAAGTCGCCCGCTATTGAACGTTCGATGGCGGCAGCGCACGTGCGACGACCGACAGGTCGAAAAGTTCGTGAACAAGGTGCGGCAAGACTATCTGAGCCAAGAGATCGTTGCCATTCCCAGTTTCCATCCCTTGGCCATCGACGACGTTGTGATCATGCGCACCGCGTTCGCCTTGCAGGCCATCGACCTGGAAACGGGCAAGCTGGTTTGGCGGTATGCCGAGACGGATGGGTCGCTCAATCAGTTTCTCGAGGTGGGTAGTTCACCACAGCCGGGACGCAGCGTGCAGGTTCTCTCGGGCCTCGATCAGCGGATGTGGGAAGATTCCGTCTACGGCACGCTGTCCAGCGATGGTGACAACGTCTACTACGTCGAAGACCTGGGGCTGGGCGTTACCGGCAGCCCTTTGACGACCGTGTTACCCAATGGCCGTCGCGTGATGGTCAACTCGCGCAGCACGAACCGCCTGGCGGCGCGCGAGCTGCGCACGCAAGGCAAACTCAAATGGGAAGTCGGCGGCATCGACGGCGGTGACGAGCCGGAATTGGCCGAAGCGTTCTTTTTAGGTCCGCCGCTGCCGCTGCTGGGCGAGTTGTTCGCGCTGGCGGAATTCAAAGGCCAAGAGATCCGGCTGGTGGTATTGGATCCTGGGACGGGTAAGTTGACCTGGTCGCAGCAAATCGCCGTGGTCGACCCGCCCGTGACACAGGATTCGTACCGTCGCAATGCGGGGGCCACGCCGAGTTTCGCCAACGGCGTGCTCGTTTGTCCGACGTCGGCCGGCGCGGTCGTGGCAATCGACCTAACGACCCGTTCGCTGCTGTGGGGTTATCAGTATCCGCGATTTCAACAAGAGCAGCGAGGGCGAAACGTTCAACGTTTCGGTGGCTACCCCGGCTCGGAACGGCACGAAAACGAGCACTGGATCGACGGTTCGATCACGATCGCCGACCGGCGTGTGCTCGTCACGCCGATCGAGTCCGATCAGATCTACTGCTTGGATCTGACGACCGGCGAAGAAATCTGGAAGCGCGATCGGGAGAACGGCATCTACGTGGCTTGCGTACACGAGGGAAGCGCGATCCTCGTGGGCCGCGACGAGATTACGGCGCTGAGCCTGGCCGACGGTCAACCGGCCTGGCCCAAGTTGGCATTGCCCGACGGCAGCATGCCCAGCGGGCGCGGGTTTTACTCGGGCGAGCACTACTACCTGCCGCTGAGTACGGCGGAAGTCGCCAAAGTCGAGCTGGGCACGGGGCAGATCCTGGAGCGGGCTCGCTCGCGAAACGGCAGCGTGCCCGGCAACCTGATTTGCTACGAGGACACGGTCGTCTCACAGAGTGTCGAGCACGTCGACGCCTATTACCAACTCGACGCGCTAACGCGGAACATCCGCGAGCGGTTGGCCGATCACCCTGACGATCCCGAGGCGCTGACGTCGCTGGCCGCCGTGAAGCTCGATGCCGGTTCGCTGGACGAGGCCACCGAACTGTTGCGCCGCGCGTACAAGCTTGAATCAAAAGACACTTCGCGCGAGCGGCTCGTGCAGGTGTTGCTCGAAGGGCTGCGGGTTGATTTCGAAGCGCACCGCGACAGCGTCGAGGAGATCGAGTCGCTGATCGAGCGCCGTGAGCACCGCTTGGTCTTCTTGCGCGTTCTCGCCGCGGGTTTGCAGGCATCAGGCGAGATCCTGCCGGCATTCGAGGCATATCTGGCGCTGATCGACGAAGACGCGCCGTTGGCACTGGACGAGATCGATGACTCGTTGTCAGTGCAGCGCGGGCGGTGGATCAGCGCGCAACTGGACATACTTCGCGAAACGGCCACCACCGAGCAACGCGATCAAATCGACTCGAGCATCGTGGCGCGAATGCGGGCGGCGCTCGACGCCGACTCGACCGACGCGCTGCGAAAGTTCATCGACGTTTTTGGGACCAATCCAAACACAGTGGCTGCCCGGGTTGCGTTGGTCGCACGGCTTGGCTCCGACGATCTGCTGGAATGTGAATCGCACGTCCGGCAGATCGACGCAAGTGCCTGGCCAGCCGAGGCCGTTGCCGTGCGGAAGCACCTGGTCGCACTGCTCGAACAAGCCGACCGGCACGACCTGGCGGCCGTGTACTACCAGCAATTGGGCGACCAACTCGCGGATGTTGCGGGTCCGGACGGGACCACCGGCAAGCAAATTGTCGACGCATTGGCCGGCGAAAGTCCCGTTCGCTCGGCGCTGGACGACGATGCACAGTGGCCCAGCGGCAAAGTCTCGGTTCGCCAGAGCACGGTTGCGCCCCGGCCGCGGACGCACAATGCGCCGCGCTCGGCGGATCTCGACATCGTCGGACCGGCCGATCCGTTTTTTTCCGACCTGACCGTTTCGCTCGATTTGCAGACGCAAGTTCTGGTCGGGAGCGACGGGTACGGGCGACGCCGATTCCGCATTCCGATTTACGAACGGCGGTCGCAACCCGTTTCGATGAACCGCTTCAACGTCTACAACGCGCCGCCGCTGAGCTACGTCAGCGTCAACGGGGGTTTGCTCGTGCTCTCGATGAGCAACCGCGTCATCGCGATCGACACGATGCGCGGCGGGCCGCAGGAACCCAGCCGGATCCAATGGGTCGAAGAGTTGGGCGATCGGGTCGGCGGCTATCAGACCGGCCAAGGCATTTACTCGCGCCCCGTGGCGGTACCGTGGGGCGGAACACGCCACGTGCCAGAAGACACCTACGGCCGTCGATACGGCAACATCGGGCCCGTGACGGACAAGGGCGTATTCTTTCAGCGATTGCGCGACCTGCATTGCGTCGACCCATTGACCGGACGGACCGTTTGGGTGCGCAAGAACGTGGGTCTGGGCAACCAACTGTTCGGCGACGACGAACTGCTGTTCGTGGCGCCTGCCGGCGACGAGGAAACACTCGTGCTGCGCGCGGCCACCGGCGAGCAACTCGGTACACGGAAGATCGTGCCGTTCGAACAGCGCATGTTGACAATCGGGCGCCGTGTCCTCTGCTGGCAGCCGAAGGGCGGGCAGCAGCGAATCTCGTTGCAAGACCCGTGGGACGATCGGACGCTTTGGTCGTTTGAGTTTGCCAATGGCTCCAAGGCGGCGATGGTCGATCAACAAGCGGTTGCCGTGCTCCAGCCGGACGGCCAATTCACGCTCATCGAACTGGCAGACGGAAAGCCTCTAATTCGCGAGCGGCTCGAACCGGAAAAGTCGCTGATCGGGATCCATCTGCTGCGCTCTGACGGCCAGTATCTGCTGATCACCAATTCGGCGGCGCGATTGGAAACGTCAAGCGACGTGCACCCTGCGGCAAGCACGGCCGGCTATCCTCGGGTGAATGGCCGGGTTTACGCATTCGACGCCTCGACCGGCGAAAGGGCCTGGGCAGCGCCGACGCCGGTGCCGCAATACGATCTGGTCACCAATCAGCCCAGCCGGTTGCCGCTGTTGGTTTTCGTGCGGCAGGTCCAACGCAGGCGCAGCTCGGGTCGGCGCGAGGCCAACACGTCGGTGCTGTGCATTGACAAACGGTCCGGCAAGGTTGTTTTTCAGAATGACGCGTTGCCCACGACCATGCTTGCCGGTTTGGAACTCAGCGGCGATCCCACCAGCGACACCGTTACGTTGGCCCTGCCGCCGAAGGTGATCGAGTTGACGCTGACAAACGAGCCAGTGGACGGTGCATCGGACTCGGTGCCAGACACCGCGGACGAAGAGCCGAACGAACCGGCGCCTGACGAACCAGTCGAGTAGTTGTCCAGGAACCGCGCAATGCATTCGACCAAAGTACGATTCGCGTCCGTCGTGGCGATGGCCGTGCTCGTCGTCGCAGGCAATGTGCCGTCGGCGCGGGGCGGACCGCGTGATCCGCGCATCGACCAGATCGTGTCGCGCGGACTGGATTGGGTCGCCAGCACGCAGTCGCGCTTGGGTCATTGGAGCGCCAACGAAGGCCGGTATCCGACGGCCATGACGGCACTGGCCGGCATCGCGCTGTTGGGCGAAGGATCGACCACCACGCAGGGCAAGTACTCGAAAAACATTCGCATGGCGGTCGACTATCTTGTCTCGCGCAGCCGGTCGAACGGCTTGATTGGCGATCCCGGGCGCGACGACCGGTATACCTACGGACATGGCTACTCGATGCTCTTCCTGTCGCAGGTGCTCGGCGAAGAGGAGGACGACAGTCGCCGTCGCGAACTGATCGACGTGCTGACCCGAGCCGTCGTCTTCACCGGCCAGGCGCAGACGGCGGCCGGTGGTTGGGGATATGTCAGTGCGAAAGACGGTAGCGATTTTGATGAAGGCTCGACGACGATTACCCAGGTTCAGGGCTTGCGTGGCTGTCGCAACGCGGGCATCCCGGTGCCCAAGGAGATCATCGACGCCGCCGTCGAGTACATCCGAAAATGCACCCTGCCCGACGGCGGAGTACAATACAGTTCTAAGGGCGGTGGCGGCCGGCCGGCCATCACCGCCGCGGCGATCGCCTGTCTGTTCAACGCCGGCGAGTACGACAGCAAGTACGTTCCCAAGCTCCAAGCCTATTGCAAACGCAACCTGGGCGACATTTCCAATCAGGGCTTTGGACACTGGCACTACGCCCACTACTACTACGCGCAGGTGATCTACCGCGAGGGCGGGGATCAGTGGGACAACTACCGCGACAAGCTCTACGCCAAGCTCGCCGGAGAAGCCACGGAAAACGGTAGGTTCGTGGTCTGGAACCAGGGCTATATCGGTCCGATTTACACTACCGCCGTCAACCTGACCATGCTGCAACTAGAGAACGGCGCGCTGCCCATTTATCAACGATAGGGCCCGCGATTCGATGTCGCGGGTGTCGGCAGCTCCTTCCGCTGGCCGCCCGCCTCACAACGAACACCCTCCGCCACAAGATCGATCACGCGAACAGGAAACCTCAGATGTCTGAAAATGCATCGCCTTCCACCGATTCGGCCGCCATTAGCAAGTTGGGCGAAGCCCGCGAAAAGATCATGGCGGAGTTGTCCCACGTGATCGTCGGCCAAGACCAGGTCATCGAGGAGCTATTGATCTCGCTGTTCAGTCGCGGACATTGCCTGCTGGAGGGCGTGCCCGGTTTGGCCAAGACGCTGATGATCAGCACGTTGGCCCGGACGCTGAACCTTTCGTTCAGCCGCATTCAGTTCACGCCCGACTTGATGCCGGCCGACATCACCGGCACAGAGATCATCGAAGAGAACCGTTCGACCGGCGGCCGCGAATTCCGCTTTCTCGAAGGCCCGTTGTTCTCCAACGTGGTACTGGCCGACGAGGTCAATCGCACGCCGCCCAAGACGCAGGCCGCGCTGCTCGAGGCCATGCAAGAGCGGCAGGTCACCGTGGGGCGCGTGCGCCACAAACTATCGGATCCGTTCTTTGTGCTGGCCACGCAAAACCCGATCGAGCAGGAGGGCACCTATCCACTGCCCGAAGCGCAGCAGGACCGGTTCATGTTCAAAGTGTTCGTGCAATATCCCAGCTTCAACGAAGAGCTGGAGATTGCCCGGCGCACCACGACGACGATTGACGATCGGGTCGAGGCGGTACTCACGGCCGACGAGATCCTCACGCTGCAACGGATCGTGCGCGAGGTTCCAATCTCTGACCACGTGATTCGCTACGTGCTGTCGCTGGTGCGGCAAACTCGCGTGGGCGAGCCAGGCGTGCCCGACTTCGTGGACGATCAACTGAGCTGGGGTGCCGGACCGCGCGCCGTGCAGTTCTTGATCTTGGGAGCCAAGGCTCGTGCCCTGTTGCACGGTCGCACTCACGTGTCGACCGACGACATTCAGGCGCTGGCCAAGCCCGTGCTGCGGCATCGGCTCGTGGTCAATTTTTCGGCCGAGAGCGACGGCGTCACCAGCGACGACGTAATCGACAAGCTGCTCGCGGTCACTCCGGCAAAAGAAGACGAATTGACGAGCGATGCCCGATTCCAAAAGATTTTTGCATCCTGAGGCGATCGGCCGCATCTCGCGTCTCGATCTGCGCGCTCGCCACATCGTGGAGGGCTTTCTGGCCGGGATTCACCGCAGCCCGTACTTCGGGCAGTCGGTCGAATTCCTCCAGCATCGCGAGTACACGCGCGGCGACGAGTTGCGCCACATCGATTGGAAGGTGTGGGCCAAGCAGGATCGATACTACGTCAAGCAATTCGAAGAAGACACGAATCTCCGGGCGACGCTGCTGGTCGACGTGTCGGGCAGCATGCGCTACGGTGCCGGCGCGCTAAACAAATACGAATACGGTTGCACGGTCGCCGCCTGCTTGGCGTACCTGCTGCTCCGCCAACAAGACGCCGTGGGTTGCGTCGCGTTCGATTCGGAGATTCGTGCCAAAGTGCCGCAGCGGACCAAGCGCACGCACCTGGGGTCGATCGTTCAAGCGCTCGCCTCCAGCGAGCCCGACGAAAAGACCGACATCCAATCCATCCTCGCCAGTGCGGCCGAGACCTATCCGCGCCGCGGCCTGATGGTGCTCGTGTCGGATCTGTTGGTTGAGCGGCCGGGGCTGCTCAAAGGCTTGCGGCTGCTGCGCCAATACGGCCACGAAGTGGTCGTGTTTCATGTGATGGACGATGACGAGCTCGACTTCTCGTTCAACGGTCCGACCCGATTCGAGGGACTGGAACTCGACCAACACCTCAGTTGTAATCCGCGAGCGCTACGGGCCGGATACCTTGAGGCGCTGGAGAGTTACCTGGCCGAAGTACGTCGCGGTTGTGCCCGCATCGGCATCGATTATCGGCTTGTCCGCACGAGCGACGCGCTCGACGCGGCGTTGGCCGCGTTCTTGAGCCATCGGAAAGAATCGCAACGTCAGTGAGCCGTTGAGACGTATGTAGCATTACCAACGCAGATTGTCGCGGCGCACAGGCACCGCCGTATTGTGTAGAGACGCCGAGCCAAACGTATGCCCAGCTTCTTGTTCGAATCATTGCTCTGGTGGGGGCTACCGCTGGTCGGTTTGCCGATCTTGATCCACCTGATCAACCTGATGCGGCATCGGCGCGTGCATTGGGCGGCCATGGAGTTCTTGCTGGCCAGCCAGAAACGGCATCGCAAGTCCATTCTGTTCCGGCAATTGCTCCTGCTCCTGCTACGCATGCTGGCGATTGCCGCGATCGTATTGATGGTCGCCCAGCCCATGATGCTCAACCGCTGGGCCTCGATCCTGGGCGGAACGCGGACGCACCACGTCGTGTTGTTGGACGATAGTTTCTCGATGGCGGATCGCTGGGCCGACACAAGTGCCTTTGAAGAAGGAAAGCGCGTGGTGGCCCGCCTTGCCGCACAAGCCGCCCACCAGGACAACCCCCAGATGTTCAGCGTGATTCGGTTTTCCCGTGCAGCCGGCGTGGCCCGCGGCCTGCAGCCGGACATGTTGGAACAACCGCTTGACGCCAACTTCTCGTCCGAGTTAGAGGGAGTGTTGGGCCCACTTTCCGTCTCTGAGACCGCCGCCGAACCGAGCGACGCGCTCGAAGCGATCGAACGGTTGCCCGGCAAGCCGGACGACGAAGAGCGGATTGTCTACCTGGTTTCCGACTTCCGGGCCAACCAATGGCAAGAGCCCGGCGCACTGCGCAAGACGCTCAACCGGCTCGACGCAGCCGGGACCCAACTGCACCTGATCAATTGCGTTGACGCGGTGCATTCGAACCTGGCCGTGGTCGGTTTGCGGCCCGCCACGGGCACCAGGGCCGCTGGCGTGCCGCTGCTGGTTGACGTGACAGTGCGCAACTTCGGTCCCACCGACGCCAACTCGGTTTCCGTCTCGCTTGAAGAAGACGGGCGGACGCGGCCGGCGATTGTGATCGATGCTCTAGCTTCGGGTCGACAGACAACTCGGCGGTTTCCGGTGTTGTTCACCACGGCCGGCCAGCATGACATCGTGGCCCGGGTATCGACCGATGCGGTACCGACCGACAACAAGCGCACGCTGGTGGTCGACGTGCCCGACGCGGTCGACGTTTTGATCATCGACGGAGACGCCGAAGCCCAGGATGCTTTTTTTCTGGCCACGGCGCTAGCGCCGGGAGGAAAGACGACCAGCGGCCTCAGGCCGGTGATCGAATCACCCAGCTTTTTACGCGACGCGCCGTTGGACGGCTTCGCGACGATCTACCTACTCAACGTCGAACGGCTCGAGCCGAGCGAAGTCGCCGCGCTTGAAGCGTTCGTAACTGCCGGCGGCGGTGTGGGAATCTTTCTCGGCGAGCGCTCGCGCGCTCCGCTGATCAACGAGCAGCTCTACCGCGATGGCCAGGGGCTGTTTCCGTTGCCGCTCAAAGGTCCGGCGGAACTCGTAGTCGATCGGCTGGAGAAGGCGCCCGACTTGGAGGTGACCGACCATCCGATCTTCTCGGTCTTTGCCGGCGAGCGCAACAGTTTTCTAAATACGGTCACCATCCAGCGCTATTTCGCCGCTGCCGAAGGTTGGTCGCCGTCGCCCGATTCGTCGACGCGCGTGATCGCGCGGCTGCGCAACAAGGCACCCTTGGCCGTCGAGCGACAACTCGGCCAGGGACGCGTCGTCGCGATCCTGACGAAGGCCGCGCCGGTCGAAACCGCGCTGGGCAGTTGGAACAATTGGGGCCGTAACAATCCAAGCTACATCGTGGCGATGCAAGAAATGCAGTCCTACTTGTCGTCGCCACGTTACCCGGACACCGATCGTCCGGTGGGCACGCCGCTGAATGTTGCCTTGGATGTGAGCAAGTATTTGCCCCAGGTACGGTTTGTTGTTCCCGGCGAGGCTGGCACGTCCGAGTCGTTCGTCTTTGACGCGACACCCACGCCCGAGGGGCACCGCGCTCAACTGCGTGACACGTCGACCAGTGGCATCTATCAGGCCGAACTGACCGCCACCGACGGCACGCGCGAGGCACAGCGGTTCGCGTTTAACGTCGCCTCGCAAGAAGGCGATCTGAAGAAGCTTTCCGGTCCACAATTGGCCCGTGGACTGGAGGGGGTGCGGTACGAATATCACGACGCGGCCCAAATTACGTTCAATCCACAGCAGCTCGCCGGTTTCAACCTGAGCACCAGCTTACTGCTGGCCTTAATCGTCGTTTTGCTCGCCGAGCAAGCGTTGGCCTACGTGTGCAGCTATCACCCGACAGCGAAGGAGGCAGGCAACTGATGATGCAGCCCTCCTTGTTGTTGGCCCAACTGACGACGCGCACGACCTATGAGTTGGCGCGACTGCAAAGCTACACCGAACGCTGGCAGTATTTGCTGCTGGGAGTCGCGTGTGCGGCCATCGTAGCGTACGCCATTTGGATGATTCGGCGCGACACGGTCGAGACTCGTCCGATTGTGGCGGTGGGCTTGGGATTGTTGCGCGTCGTGGCCCTGGTCGGCTGTCTGGTGTTCTACCTGAATCTCGAGAAACGCACCGAGCGCAAGGTCGTTCACAATTCACGCGTGTTGGTAATGGTCGATACCAGCCTGAGCATGGGTTTGCACGACTTAACCTCGACGGCCGTCCCGGCAAAGCCGAATCGTATCGAGCAGGTTGTCTCGGTTCTCGACGAGGGAAAGCTGATTGACACGCTGCGCGAGAAGCACGACGTGACGCTACTTCGCTTCGATTCCGACGTTTCGCGCACCAGCGACTTTGCGAAACGCGACGCCGAGGCACCCGATGCGACAACCGGCGCCGATGCGCCGCGTTCCGACGAGTCGAGCGACGAGCCCGCTGGTCAATCGCCCGCGGTCGATGATTGGCCCGAGGCGATTCAGCCACAAGGCACCGAAACCCGACTTGGTCAATCGCTGCGCCGGGTGATTGCGGACGAGCGTTCATCGCCGGTGGCCGGCGTGGTCGTCTTCACTGATGGAGGACAAAATGCGGGAGTCGATCCGTCGACGGCGGTGGCAGCGGCACGCGATGCGAAGATCCCCGTCTTTGCGGTTGGCATCGGGTCGGAGCGGCGACCGGCTAACGTGCGCGTGGGCGATTTGGTGGCGCCGGCTCGGGCCTATCCCGGAGATCGATTCAACATCACGGGTTACCTCCAGGCCGAGGGTTTGGCCGATCGAACCGTAACTGTCGAGTTGACGTCGCGGGCCGCCGGTACCCAGTCCATTGAGCAGGGCCGCATCGATGCGACCGAGCGCGTCACGCTGGGCGGCCGGGGCGAGGTCGTGCCGGTCAAGTTCGAAATCACGCCTTCCGAGGGCGGCCGCCGCACGTACCGCCTGCGCGTGAAGGCCCCGCCGCTCGACACGAACTCGAACGACGACCAACAAGAAGTCGACGTTGAAGTCGTCGACCGAAAAACCAAAGTACTGCTCATCGCCAGCGGTCCCACGCGCGAATACGTGTTTCTGCGCAACCTGTTGCACCGCGACAAACAGACCGTCGTCGACGTTTGGTTGCAATCGGCGATCGGCACCGTCTCGCAAGACGCCAATCAGATCCTCTCGGAACTTCCCAGCACGCCGCAGGAACTGTTCGAGTACGACTGCATCGTGGCATTTGATCCCGACTGGACCGAACTCGATTCGGGCAGCGTCGACTTACTGGAACGCTGGGTCGCGGAGAAGGCCGGCGGCCTGATCGTGGTGGCCGGACCGGTCGAGATGGACCGTTGGGTGCAGGATCCAAAACTTGATCGGGTTCGCGCGCTCTACCCGGTGGAGTTCAATCGCAGGCTGACCCTATTCGACGAAGGGCGCTTTGGGTCGACCACGCCGTGGCCAATCGACTTTACGCGCGAGGGCCTTGAAGCCGAATTCGTTTGGCTGGGCGACAGCGCACCGGCCAGTCAGCAAGTCTGGTCGGAATTCCCCGGTGTCTATGGTTACTACGACGTGCGCGGCCCGAAGCCGGGCGCGACCGTCTACGGACGCTACTCGGATCCGGAAGCCGCCACGGGCGACGACAAGCCAGTCTACATGGCCGGTCAATTCTACGGATCGGGACGCGTGTTTTACCTGGGCAGCGGCGAAATCTGGCGCTTACGGGCACTCGACGACGCCCACTTCGAGCGGTTCTACACCAAGCTGATCCGTCACGTGTCGCAGGGACGACTGCTGCTCGGGTCCAGTCGCGGCATGCTGTTGGTGGACCGCGATCGGTATTTGCTGGGCAACACCGTCGTGGTGCGCGCGCAATTGAGCGACGCTCGATTCGAGCCGTTGGACGTGCCCAATGTGACCCTGCAGGTCGTTCACCCGGACAGCACGAGCCAGGCATTGCAACTGGCGCGCGATCCGGCACGGCGGGGAATGTACTTCGGCCAGTTCACGGCGCTAAAGGAAGGCACCTATCGCCTCGAGATGCCGGTACCCGATAGCGAAGAAGAGCAGTTGTCGCGGCGAATCCAGGTGCGCGTTCCCGATCTGGAGCGCGAAAACCCCCAACGTAACGACGCCTTGCTCAGCGAGGTCGCAAAGCAGACGGGCGGAGTGTACTACGTCGGAGCGGAATCGGTCCTCGGCAGCGGCGGAGTTCCGCCGTTGGTCAACAGGCTGCGGGATCGCACCGAAACGACCTACCTGGCCGGCGTCACCGACCGCGACTTCGAGTTTCGTTGGATGCAGATTCTGCTGGGCGTCATCTGCGGCGCCCTTTGTTTGGAATGGCTGATCCGGAGGCTCGTCAAGCTCGCCTGATCGGCGCACCGTCGCCGAAACGTCGACTGAGAATCATGGCAACCACCCTGCAACCCTCACCGACCGACCACGATCCAGCAATCGAATCGCTGTTGGGTCGATTGCGTCGCCGCATCCGTGCTTACGTCTGCACCGATGGAATGGCGCGGATCGTCGTTGCGCTGGGGGCCGGCTTTTGGGCGAGTCTGGCGCTCGATTGGACGTTCGAGTTGCCGGTCCTGCTGCGGGCCGTGGTCCTTATGGCGGTGGCGCTGGCGACCGGCTACGTCGTGTATCGTTTTCTGTTCGTGCCGCTGGCTGTCCGGTTGGCCGACCGCAATATGGCGTTGCTGCTGGAACGCAAGTTCGCACAGTTCGACGATGGGTTGTTGACCGCGGTCGAGATGGCCGAGCGTCCTGAGTTGGCCGCCGGTTTTGGCGCGGAAATGCTCAGTCACACCCGACGCGGAGCCCAAGCGCATGCCGAGGGGATCAATGTCACCGAAGTCCTGAACGCCGCGACCCTGGTTCGCCACGTCACCTTGGCGCTTGCGCTCGCCGGCAGTGTCGGGCTGTTCGTCGCGGCGGCACCCAATTCGGCCGCGGTGTGGGCGCGAAGGAATCTGTTGCTCTCCAGCGAGCTTTGGCCGAGGGCCACGCACCTGTACGTGCGCGGCTTGGACGACGACGGCCACGTCAAGATCGCGCGCGGGGCCGACTGGACGCTGGCAGTGGAGGCAGACGCGGCACCGAAGCGCGTCGTGCCCGAGGTGGTCGAAGTGCGCTATCAAACGAATGACGGCGCGCGCGGTAGCGAGAACATGAGCCGCGAGGGTGCCGTCTTGCCGGGTGAGGCCGACTTCCAACCCTATTCACATACGTTTCGCAGCGTGCTCTCCCCGCTGGAGTTTTACGTCTTTGGTGGCGATGACCGCGAGGGCCCCTACTACTTGGATGTTGTCGAGAGTCCGACGATCAGCCGGATGACGCTGCACTGCGAATATCCGGCCTACATGAACCGCGTGCCGCGTGATCTTCCGGTCGCCGGTTTGATGCAATTGCCGGAAGGAACCGAAGTGACCATTCTGGCCGAAGCCAACAAGCCGCTGCTGGTCGCGCAGATCGACGACGTCACTGACGACGCCGCTCTACGGCGTACGCGGATCGATCTGGCAGCCGAAAACGGCGCGCCGGCCGAACGCTTCGAGCATCGGATTCCGCCGCTCACCGGCGACCTGGTGCTGCAGTTCACGTTGTTCGACACCGATGGCATCGAGAGCCTGGAGTCGGTGCGGTTGGCCATCTCGGCCGTATCCGACGAGCCACCGGAAGTGGACGTGGGCCTCAAAGGCATTGGCACGGCAGTCACGCCTGAGGCGCGATTGCCCGCCGCCGGCACCATCACCGACGACTATGGCGTGGCTCGAATTTGGTTTGAGTACCATGCCGACGACGCGGTACCTCGCAAGCGTCCCTTCCCCGTCGAGGCGAAAGAACAAGAAGCGATCGACGTGTCCGATGCGTTGGAGATCGGTGAGCTCCAGCTACAACCGAAGCAGAAGTTGCACGTGGCCGTGCTTGCCGCCGATGCCTGCACGCTTGGATCGGGCGCCAACGAGGGCTCGAGCCAGCGCTATTTGCTCGACGTGGTGTCGGCGGAGCAGCTTCGCTCGATGCTCGAGGCGCGTGAACTCATGTTGCGGCGCAGGTTCGAGACGATCGTCGAAGAGTTTACAGCCACCCGGAATCGACTGGCCGAGACCGAGTTGGCCACGCCGGAACCGCCCGCGGAGCAACCTGCCACGCCAAGCTCATCGGCTCCAGCTCAAGCCGGCGCCGACCCGGTTCTGCCACAACGCGTCGCGGTAACGCGGGTAGCACAAAATGTCGAACGCAGCGCGCACGAGACCTTAGCGGTGGCCGAGGCGTTCGAGGAAATTCGCGCGGAAATGATCAACAACCGCGTCGACACAGAAGAATTGAAAATTCGCTTGAAGGAAGGTGTGGCCGATCCCCTCAAGCAGATCGTTGAAGGACCGTTTCCTGTACTGGAGGCAGAGCTCGAGCGGCTCATCGACCAACTGTCCGATCCGCAGGCAGCGCAAACAACGCGCGCCGCGGCGGTTGCTCAAATGGACGCAATCCTGGTCCAGATGAGCCAGGTCCTTGATAAAATGTTGGAGTTAGAGACTTTTAACGAGGTCTTAGACATGCTTCGGGCCATCATCGAAGAGCAAGAGCAGATTAATACGGATACAAAGGATCAGCGGAAGCAACGCCTGCGAGACTTGTTGGAATAAACTAGATTGTTCCACGGTGGCGCGGCGCACCGCCGCCCTAGCCCGAAGGATCAACCGATGCGACGAACCTGGCTTTGGATTCTGCTGCTGGCCTGTGCCGGTCTGAACGGCCGGCTCATGGCCGAGTCGGCCGATTCGGCGGCTCCGGCCGAAGCGAACGCGCCAGACGGCTCGGAAGTCGAAAAGTCAACGGCGCCGGGCGAAAACGAACCCTTGCCCGATCGGCAAAAGCGGATCCGCCAGCGATTTTCCGATTTGGAGAAGTTGCTGTTGCGGATGGCGGAACTGACCGCCCCGACCGACCCCCAGCGCGCCGCCCTGCTCCGCCGCGCCGTAGCGCAGAGCAAGCAGCGTGACGTCGACACCCAATTCGAGAAATTAGTCGAGTTGCTCCAACAACAGCGGCTGGCGCTGGCCGTCGAGGGTCAGGGGGACGTGCAGCGCGATCTGGCACAGTGGCTCGACCTACTGCTCAGCGAGGACCGATCGAAGCGGATCACGTCGGAGAAGGAACGCATCCGTCAGTATCTCAAACGGGTCAACAAAATCATCAAGGAGCAGAAGTCGGTCCAGGGAAGAACGGCGCGCGGCGGCGACGCCAAGCCGCTGGCCGACGAGCAGGGCGAGCTGTCGGACAAGACGGGCGAGTTGGCCGAGGATATTCACAAGGACGAGACGGAACGCCGCGCGCTGGAGAAACAGGACGAGGGCGACCCGTCGCAGTCCGGCGGGGATGAGTCTTCGCCCGAGGGCGATTCGAGCGAACCCGGCAAGCAGGACGAATCGAGCAAGCCCGGCTCCGAGTCGGAATCCGACAAGTCCAACAAACCGTCCGACAAATCCGACAAGCCGTCGGACAAGCCCAAGGAATCGGGCGGCGACGAGAAGCCGTCTGACCAACCCAATGAGTCGGGCGAACCGGGCGAGCCGAACAACGAGGACTCTTCCAAGCAACCCTCGCAGGGCACGCCCGGCAAGCCGGGAGACCAGCCGCCCATGCCTGGTGAGCAGAACCCTGGACAAGGACAGCCCGGCGAAACGCCGCAGCAGGACAATCCGGCGCAACAACGATTGCAGCAAGCCGAGCAGCGGATGCGCGAGGCCCAAGATAAGCTCGAACAAGCCCAGCGTGAAGACGCGGCGGACAAACAGGCCGAAGCAATTCGCGAACTGGAACGCGCCAAGGCGGAGTTGGAGGAAATCCTTCGCCAGTTGCGCGAAGAAGAGATGGCCCGCATGCTGGCCATGCTCGAGAGCCGCTTTCGCAAAATGCTTGACGCGCAAGTCGAGGTCTATGAAGGCACCAAACGGGTCGACGGCGTGCCACAAGACGAGCGCGACCGCGACGACGAGATCGAGGCTGGCCGGCTGAGCCGCAAAGAGGCCGAGATCGTCGTAGCGGCCGACAAGTGCCTGGTCTTGCTGCGAGAAGAAGGATCGGCGGTGGCATTTCCCGAGGCCGTCGTCGAGATGCGCGAAGATATGCAGCAGGTCGTCGACCGATTGGCGCAGACACAAGTCGGCGAGCTGACCCAAGCCATCGAGACCGACATCATTGCGGCGCTTGAGGAAATGATTTCGGCGCTAAAGAAGGCGCAAAAGGATCTCGAGGACAAGCAGCGTCAGCCGCCCAACCAAGGCCAGGTTGCCAGCGGAGAGCCGCCGCTGGTCGACGCGTTGGCGGAACTGCGAATGATTCGCGCGCTCCAGATGCGCGTCAACAAGCGCACGCAGCAATACGCCAAGCTGACCGAAAAAGACCAGGCGGACACGCCGGAAATGCTCGAAGCATTGCGCAAATTGGCAGACCGTGAAGAACGGATTCATAAGGTGACGCGAGACATCGTGGTTGGGAGGAATCGATGACCAACTGGCTTCGCCACGGATCGCTGATGGTGTTCTGCGTGCTGAGCGCGGTCCAAGTGCTACAGGCTGCCGACGTGCGCCCCCAGGAAGCGTTTGCCAAGCGGGCGACCTGGTCGGTGCCAACCGTCGAAGACGTGCACGCCGCGGCCATCACGTGGGTCGAGTCGCAGGACGAGACGGATCGCGAGCAAATCGCCTCGATCGCGTCGATGTGGGAAAGCGCACAGGCCGACGAAGACTCGGCGTACTTGCTCGATCTGGCCGTTGCCACGCTGGCGGCCGTAGACGAGCGTGCCAGGCAGTTGGCCGACGTGTGCTCAGAGCCACGGGTGAAGATTGCCCTGCCCGACGTGACCTGGCTGGACGCCGACGAAACGGAGCCGTTCGCGCGAAACAACCTGCGACTGCTTTACGGGCGATGGCTCGTTCAGGAGCGGCTCTATGACGAGGCCCAAGAACAACTAGGGCAACTCGAACCGGCCGACGTCGTCGACCCGGCGGCGTTGCTCTTCTACCAAGCGGTGGTTCACCACCGGCTGCTCGACAGCGAGGACGGCCTGAAGGCCATCGAGCGCCTCCTGGAAAACGAACCTCAACTGCCGCGACGCTACGTTTCGGTCGCGCGGCTGATGCAGGCCGACCTGAGCGAACTGAAGGAAGAGACACTCGACCACATCGCGCGGCGGATGGAAGACATCGAACGCCGCCTCGATCTGGGCAGATCGGGAACCAAGGTCCGCGAGGTCGAAGACGGCGTAATCGCGTCGCTCGACAAGCTGATCGAGGAAATGGAAAAACAGCAACAGGCAGCGGCCGCCGCAGCGGCGCAGTCGAACGGGCCGGGTGGTGCTCGCCCAACGACGCCACTGCCCGACAGCCGGCCGATCGAGCAAAAGGGGCCCGGCCAGGTTGCTGACAAGTCGATCGGCGACCAAAGCGGCTGGGGCGACCTGCCGCCGCGCGCACGCCGCGAAGCGCTGCAACAGATCAGCAAAGAGTTTCCGGCGCACTACCGCGACATGATCGAACAGTATTTCCGCAAGCTGGCTGGCGAGGGAAGCGACGCCAGCGAGCGTTAGTCGGCCGAGTGGGAGCCAACATGTTGTTCACCGAAACCGTCCTGTTGATGGCCGCGCTGACAACGGGCGCTAGTCCGTTCCAGGCGACAGCGCTCGACGGCCGCACGGCGGCGGGCCAACTTGTCGAACTGAGTGGCGAGAAGGCTGTGCTAAAAACGGACGACGGGCCCGTGACTTTCGCGTTGGATTCGCTGGCCACGTTGTCCCGCGGCGAGGGCACCACGCCCGCAGCACGAAAGCCAGCGCTTTGGGTCGAGCTGGTCGACGGTTCGGGTATCGCGGCGGTCGAATACACCGTGGCGGGCGAAACGGCGAAGGTGGTGTTGGGCGGCGGCGATTCACTGGAAGTGCCCACGCGCGACGTCGCCTGGGTGCGCTTGCGACCGCCAACCGAGAGCGTCAAACAATTGGATCAACAGTGGAACGGCATCGTTGGCACCAGTGCCGATGGTGACTTGCTGGTTGTTCGCAAGAATGACCAGTTGGACTACCTGGCCGGCGTGGTTGGCGACGTCGATCCCGACGTGTGCAATTTCCAACTCGATGGCGACGAAATCCCAGTGAAGCGCACCAAGGTCGAGGGCTTCGTCTACTTTCACCCCGCTGCCGACGATCCGAACGAACCGGTCGGGATGATCCATACGAGCGACCAGTCGCGATTGGCCGTTGTCGACGCGACGCTGTCGGAACCTGAAACGATCCGCGCCACGTTGGCCGGGGGCACGCTCGTGTCGGTTCCGCTGGAACAGGTCACGCGGATTGATTTCACCATGGGCAAGATCGCGTATCTCAGCGATTTGGATCCGGAAGCGGCGCAATACGTCCCCTTCTTTGGGCAAAAACCGCCGCTGTCGTTGCTCGGTGACTATTACGGCTACCGACGCGACACGGGATTTGAGAGTGCTCCGCTGCGGCTCGACGGACGACAATATGCCAAGGGGCTCGCGCTGCAAAGTCGTACAACGATCGTCTATCGCTTGCCCGGCAAATTCCGGCTCTTTCGGGCGGTGGTGGGTATCGACGAAAGCGTGCGCGCCACGGGCAACGCCGTACTGCGCCTCTCAGCCGACGGTAAGACACTGTGGGAAGGCGCCGTTCGCGGAACCGATCCGGCCAGCGAGCTCGAACTCGAGCTCGATGGTGCGCGGCGACTGGAAATCGTGGTCGACTTTGGCGACGACCAGGACGTGGGCGACCGCGTGAACCTTTGCGACGCTCGGGTTACTAAATGACAGCTCTATCGAACAAATACGTGAAACGATACTCGAGCCGGACGATGGCCCGCGGGCTGGCAATGCTGGTGGCCGTTGCATTGCACGCCGCATCCGCCTGCGCACAGGTCGATCCGGAAGTACTCGAAGCCGAGGCAGCCCGGGCCGACGTCGTCGAGCAGGCCAGCCGGACCGCCGTGGCTATCTTTGCACGCGGCGGGCAAGGAGGCGGATCGGGAGTGGTCATCTCGCCAGACGGCTACGCCCTGTCGAATTTTCACGTGACCAACGAAGCCGGCAAAGCCATGCAATGCGGCATGGCCGACGGGAAACTTTACGACGCGGTGATCGTCGGCATCGATCCGACGGGGGACGTCGCCCTGCTCAAGCTGCTCGGGCGAGACGACTTTCCCTACGCCGAAATGGCCGACAGTGATCGTGTCGAGGTGGGCGACTGGTGCTTCACGATCGGCAACCCGTTTCTGCTGGCGACCGATTTCGTGCCGACCGTGGCGTACGGCATTATCTCAGGCGTTCACCGGTATCAGTATCCGGCCGGAACCATTCTGGAGTATGCCGATTGCCTGCAAGCCGACGCGGCGATCAATCCGGGCAATTCCGGCGGCCCGATGTTCGACGCCGAGGGCCGTGTGATCGGAATTAACGGTCGTGGGTCGTTCGAAAAACGAGGCCGTGTCAACGTAGGCGTCGGCTACGCCATTTCGATCAATCAGATCAAGAACTTTCTGGGGCACCTAAAGAGCGGGCGCGTCGTCGATCATGCGACACTCGGAGCCCGCGTCTACAGCGACACCGACCGTCGCGTGGTCGTCGACGACATCCTCGAAGAGTCGGACGCCTACCGGCGCGGGCTGCGTTTCGGCGACGAGCTGCTCCGCTTCGGCAATCGCGACGTGCAAACCGTCAATGCATTCAAGAATGCGTTGGGTATTTTCCCCAAGGGATGGCGCGTGCCGATGACGTTTAGGCACCGCGACGAGACGGTGGACGTGTTGGTCCGTTTGCGCGGGTTGCACGCCGAGTCGGAATTGGCCGACATGCTGCAGCGCCCCGCCAAGGTCGAACCGCCCGACCAACCGGATCCCAAGCCAGGCGAGCCAGGTCCGGACGGCCAGCCCAAGCGCCGCCCGACGCCCATCCCGGGCCATCCGCCGCGTGGCAAGGCGGCGCCCATGCCTGAAATCGTCGAGCAGCATTACGAAGCGAAGCCGGGCTACGTCAACTACTACTTCAACAAACTCCACCGCGATCGCGTTTGGGACGCGTTGGTCGCGCGGGGCGACTATCAGGGGCTCTCCGGCGAATGGACGATCGAGGGCACGACGGCTGCCGCCGGCATCATCAAGCTGACGATCGCCGACACCTCGGCATCGATCGGCCTGGAAAGCGGCGAGCTGCGGATCGAGTTCGAGGACGAAATGGCCGGTCAACTCGAACCACCAGGCAGCGGTGGCCTGCTCCTCTCGCTGAACATGTGGCGCCGCCTGCTGACGAAGGGACCCAAGGGATTCGACGAGTTGATCTATTGGGGGACAGCGCCGGTTCCGGGGGTCGACGGCTTGGCCGACGTGCTTGCCGGGGCGTACCACGACATTGAGTGCCGTTTCTACTTTGATCCGGCCGACGGCCAGCTTGTCCTGCTGGAAATGTATCCCGAAGATGACGTCGACCCGTGCGAGCTCTACTTTGCCGACTACGGCGAGGTGCAAGGTCACATGCTGCCAGGCCGCATCGAGATTCGCCATGGCGATTTGATCTATCAAATCGTCGACTGCCGACGTTATACGTTTGCATCCATAGACGAGAAAGAATGAGCGTGCGCGATCGTTTGAACCCATCCTGGTGCAGATTCATGCCGGTGCTGGCCGCGGCGCTTTTGGGCGCTTGCGCAATTGCCACGGTGACGGGCGCGCGTGCCCAAGCAGCCGACCGGTTGACGCCGGTGATCGACGATGTCCTGCCGAAGATCGTAAAGATCTACGGCGCCGGCGGTGTGCGCGGCCTGGAGCCATACCAGAGCGGCTTTGTCGTTTCCGCCGACGGTCACATCTTGACCGTTTGGAGCTACGTGCTCGATACCGATTACATTACTGCCACGATTGACGACGGGCGACGCTTCGAGGCGAAGCTGGTCAGCTTCGATCCGCGATTGGAGTTGGCGGTGCTGAAGATCGACGCGGCAGACTTGTCCTATTTCGATCTGGCCGCCAGCGTGCCGGCCGATGAAGGCACGCGGGTGTTGGCGTTCAGCAACCTGTTTGGCGTGGCGACCGGTGACGAAGCGGCCAGTGTGCAGCATGGCGTGATCGCGGTGACGACTCGGCTCGACGCGCGGCGCGGCACATTCGAGACGCCATATCACGGCGAAGTCTACGTGATGGACGCCATGACCAATAACCCCGGCGCCGCCGGCGGTGCACTGGTCAATCAGAACGGCGAACTGCTCGGCATGTTGGGCAAGGAACTGCGCAACGCCCAAAACAACCTCTGGCTCAACTACGCCGTGCCCATTGGCGAGCTGCGCTCTAGCGTCGAGGCGATTCTCGAAGGCAAGACGCCGCGCGCCGTCGACGTACCCGCGGAGGCTCTGCCCGACAATCCGGCCGACGTGGCGTGGCTGGGGCTGGTCCTGGTGCCCGACGTGTTGGAACGCACGCCGCCGTTTGTGGACGAAGTGCGATCCGAGTCGTTGGCCGAAGCAGCAGACATCCGGCCCGACGATCTAGTCGTGTACGTCGGCGACCGGTTGATCCATTCGTGCAAGAACCTGGTTGAGGAATTGGCACGCACCGAGCGCAACACGGAGATTCGCCTGGTTGTGATGCGCGGTCAGGAGTTGGTCGAAGTCGTCGTCGCGCCAAACGAAGCCGCGGAATCGGAGTCGGAATGATCAGTATGCGTTGCATGGTGCGTATCAGCCTTGTTCTTGGCGCAGCGTTCATCGGCGCCTTCGCCGGGGTTGCCGCTTTTGCCGACGAGGCCACGTTGCGCGCCAAGGAAGAGGCTGCCATCAAGGCAGCGCTGGCCCGCGTCGCGCCGTCGGTGGTGCGCATCGAGACGGTCGGCGGTTTGGAGCGCGTGGGGCGCGTTCTGATTGGCACCGGCCCGACGACCGGACTGGTCGTCTCCGACGACGGCTATGTCGTCTCCAGCGCGTTCAACTTTGTCCAAAAACCGGATTCGATTCTGGTAACGCTCGAAGATGGATCACGGCACGCAGCCCGCCTGGTGGCAACGGACAACAGCCGCATGCTCGTGCTGCTGAAGGTCGACGTGGACCAGCCGTTAACTGTGCCCGAGGCCGCGCCTAAACAGGAGCTGCGGCCCGGCCAGTGGGCACTGGCTGTCGGTCGCACATTCGAGCCCGAGCGGCCCAACGTTTCGGTGGGCATCATCAGCGCACTGGACCGAATTTGGGGCAAGGCCGTGCAGACCGACGCCAAGGTTTCGCCAAACAACTACGGCGGGCCGCTGGGTGACATTCGCGGACGAGTGCTGGGTGTGCTCGTACCGATGTCGCCGACGGGCACCGGCGAAGTGGCCGGCGTCGAGTGGTACGACTCGGGGATCGGATTCGCGATTCCGCTGGAAGACGTGTTGCACGTGTTGCCGAAACTGGTCGACGGGGCCGACCTGGACAGCGGCCTGTTGGGTGTGAGCCTCACGGGGGTGGACCTGTACAGCAACCCGGCGGTCATTGCCATGGCGCGAGCGAAAGGGCCGGCCTATCAGGCCGGCTTCCGCGCGGGCGACAAGATCGTCGAAGTCGACGGGAAACCCGTCACAAGAGCAGCCGAACTGAAGCACGCCCTGGGGCCCAAGTACGCCGGCGACACCGTGCGTGTCGTGGCCGAACGCGGCGACGCGCGGGTCGATCGCCGTGTCGAACTTGTCGACCAGATCGAGCCGTACGAAGCACCGTTCTTAGGAATCTTGCCGCGCCGCTTCGCCAGCGACGCAGAAACTCCGGGCCTAATCGTTCGCTATGTCTATGCCGGTAGTCCGGCCGCCGCCGCGGGAATCCAGCCAGGCGATCGAATCCAATCGTTGGCCAGCACCGAGGTTGCCGACGTCGACGCCGCGCGCGAGGTTTTGCTGCCGCTGGCTCCGGGCGAGACCGTCAAGCTGGAGATTCGCCGCGGCGAGCAAACGCTGCTGTTGGAGGCCGAGTTAGCCCGGCTTCCCGAGGCGCTGCCTGGCGAATTGCCGCCGGCGCGCGACAGCACGCCGCCGGCCGAGGGCGACATGCCGCCGGTGGGCGTTGTGGACGTCAAAGTGCCGGAGATCGCCAACGAATGCTTCGCCTATGTGCCCGACGGCTACGATCCGCGCGTTGCGCATGGCGTCGTCGTTTGGTTGCACGCGCCGGGCGGGTTCAAGCGCGAAGAACTGCTGGCCCGCTGGCAAACACACTGCGACGCGCACGATTTCATCCTGCTGGCGCCGCAATCGACCGACGGGGCCGTCTGGCGTCCGACCGACGTGCGGATGGTTCGCCGGCTGCTCGATAAGGTTTGCGACGACTACAACACCGACCCCTCGCGAATCGTCGTGTATGGGCATCAGGGCGGCGGGGCGCTGGCCTATGTGTTTGGGTTTTCGCAGCAGGACGTAGTGCGGGCGATCGCGGCAGTCGACACGGCCCTGCCTCGCATGGTCCGTCCGCCGGAAACCGACCCGCTCAAGCCGCAGGCGATCTTTTCGACCGTGGCGACCAAGACGGAAACGAGCGAGGCGGTCTCACGGGGAATCGAGCAACTGCGAACGCTCAAGTATCCGGTGACGGTTCTCGACGTCGGCGAGCAGGCGCGCAGTCTGACGCCGGACGAAATCGCCCAGTTGGTCCGCTGGTTCGACACGCTCGATCGGCTGTAGGGCGACGAACCGATGCAACGTCACGCGATCGGCGCGACCGCGATTGTCTTGATTGTGTTGGGCGTATGGACCCATGGCGACACGGAGAGCGCCGTCTCGGGCGTGTGTCTGCGGGTTGGAGCCGTCCTGGGGTTCCTGTGGTTGGCGCTGCCACAGTTGCAACGCGTCCCGCCGTGGCTGATCGGCGTGTTGGCGGTCAGTCTGCTTGTCGTCATGCGCTGGCCCAAGTTGCTGTTGGCCGCGGTGCCGCTGGCCATCGTGCTGTGGCTCTTGCGACCCCGGCCGCATCGGGGCGGCCAGAAGTTTACCGACCCGCGAGACTGAGCAGCGAAATCGCGCCGCGCCGGCTACTCCGTGACGGGCTCTGGCGCATCGACACGCTCGAGCGTGGACGCTTCTAGCGGCACTTCGACGAGATCGAACGCAACGCCGCGCACCGCCCACAGAAACAGCACGGCGCACACGACCGTGAGCAGCGCCGCAAACGCGAACGCCGCCCCTGGAAAGTACACCGGCGCGTCGCTTGACGTGAAGTAGTGGAACAATTGCGTCATCAGCAGCGGGCCCAGAATGGCGGTCAGGCTGTACAGGCTGGCGACGCCGCCTTGGAGTTCGCCCTGCGAGTTTGGCGGGATTTGTCGCGACATCAGACCGTTCATCGACGGATAGGCCAGACCCATAAATGACGCAAACGTCATGCAGGCGTAAATCATCCAGCCGTGAGTCGAAAAAGCGTAGCCCAAGTAGCCGGCGATGGCGACGCAGATCCCGAGCATCGCCGCCCGCTTTTCGCCCAAGGCGGGAATGATCACGCGCGTCAGTCCGCCCTGCACCACGATCATCGTCACGCCGGCGTACGCCAGCGACAAACCGATTGCGCCTTCCGTCCAACCGAACTTCAGCTTCGTGTAATAGGCCCAGACGTTGGGCAGAACCTGGTGGGCCAGTTGCCACAGGAAAAGCGTTCCCGCGAGTCCGAACACGGCAGGGTACTTGCGCACTTGCAGTAGCGTGCCGATCGTGTTCGCGCGGCTCCACGAAAACGGACGCCGGGATTCGGGCTGCAACGTCTCGGGCAACAACCAATAGCCATAGGCCACGTTGACCAGCGCCAGCGCGGCCGCGGCGAAGAAGGGCGCCCGCGGTCCGAAGTCGCCCAACAGTCCGCCAATCGCCGGCCCCAAGATAAACCCGATGCCGAACGCAGCACCCATCAGTCCGAAGTTTTGGGCCCGTTTCTCGGGCGGACTGATGTCGGCCACGGCGGCGTTGGCCGTGGTGTACGACGCGCCGGCCATACCCGCGACGACCCGCCCCAGGAACAGCCAGCCCAAAGTTGGGGCTACTCCCATCACGGCATAATCGATTCCGAACGCGGTAAGCGAAACCAGCAGCACCGGGCGACGACCGAACCGATCGCTCAGGTTGCCGACGACAGGTCCGAACAAGAACTGAGCGATCGCGTAGGCGAACGCCAGCCATCCGCCCGACAACGCAGCCTCGCTCACCGTGTCGCCGGTCAGCTCGACGATCAGGGCCGGCAACACCGGAAGGATGATCCCATAGCCGATCGTGTCGATTAGCACCGTGACGAACACGAACGCGAAAGCGTGTTTCGAGGCGGTCGGCGAAGTCGCGGTCATGGGCTCGAGTTGAGTCGAAGTTCCGAGAGGTTCGCGAGCCGTGCCGCTTTTTCGTCCAATTTTCCAGGCCGTGCGGCCCGCCGACCGACGGCGACTCGAATCAGCCGATCTTCGCCTTCAGATCGCGCAATAGCGCGAGCGCGCCGCCGATTTCGGTCTTCTGCCGCTCGGGTTCTTGCGGAATCTCGCGCTCGATTGTGAGCGGGCCGTGATAGCCGATCTTGTCGAGCGTGCGCAGGTAACGTTCCATGCCAACGTCGCCTTCGCCGAGGGGGACCTCAGTGCCCCACTCCTTACCAGGCTGCTTGGCCCACTTGCCGTCCTTGCAATGAACACTGCGCACCCACTTGCCAACTTTTTCAAGGGCCTCGATCGGCTCGCCGGAACCATACAAAATCATGTTGGCCGGGTCGAAGTTCACGAAGAGGTTTTCGCGCTCGACGTCGCTGATGAACTGCACCAGCGCGTCGGCCGTCTCCTGGCCGGTTTCCAGATGCAGAGCCTGGCCCTGCTTCGCGCAATGGTCGCACAGATCGCGGGTGACCGCCAGCACGTCGCCATACATCGGGTCCGACGAATCGTGGGGCACATAGCACAGGTGCAGGGCCACAACGTCAACGTCCAGAAGCCGCGCAAAGTCGGCAATCTGCTTCATTTCCTCGGTGCGCGCCGCGCGGGTCTCGGGCGGCACGAGTCCGACGGTTCGGGTAACCGTCGGAATGTCGGCATAGCTTTCCCCCTCGAACCCGCCGAATACGCACGAGATGCGAATGCCTAGCTCCGCCAGCCGGTCGAGAAACGCGCGGGCGTTTTCTTTCGTGCGTGTCGCCGCCTGCGGCGCATGGAGATGAATCGTGGGCACACCCAGTTCGTGTGCCACCTCAAGCTTGACCCCCAACCCGGCATCGATACTGGCGAATACG
>ERZ869936.482-NODE-482-length-37487-cov-7.687513_pt1 | contig 37487 bp, 23 predicted proteins | sample MGYA00520876_ERZ869936 | MGnify/ENA primary metagenome ERZ869936 (study PRJEB32218, sample SAMN09650985) | biofilter metagenome | isolation source: enrty point of leading RO module | place: Saudi Arabia: Thuwal, RO plant located on Red Sea | collected 2016-02-17 ... | reverse complement strand
TCTCCGCGTCCGGGCAGGTGCTGCGCACCTTCTCGACGACCTCGCCGATCGCCCGCTCCTCGTTGCGCGCCGGGATGACGACGCTCAGTCCGGGGCCGGCTTCGCTCATCGCCCGGCCTCCGCCGCCGCCTCGGCGGACTCGACCCGGGATTCGAGCCGGTCGAGATCGCCCTGCCAGAGCCAGCGCCGCACCGGGTGCGCCGGCGCGTCGGCGCGCGCCTCGGCGATCGCGGCGCGCGCCGCGGCGAAACGTCCGTCTCCTGCCATCGTCATTATCCTGAGCATCGTCGCGTCCTTGCCGCGCGCAGTGCGGCTCGCCGCTTCCAGGTGTTCGAGCGCCCGGTCGATGTCGCCCTCGTAGCGGTAGGTCAGCGCGACGAGTTGCTCGTGCAGGCTGGCATAGACCGGGTTCCCGCGGTAGCGCGGATTGTCGCGCAACGCGTGGGCCAGCGCACGCAGCCGCGGCGGATCGAGGTCGCGGCAGTCGCTGCGCGCGGCGACGTTCACGAGCTCGGACAGCATCGTGCCGGCGGTGTGCGTGGCGGCGACCCGGCCGAGCGCGGACTCCAGCGCAGCAACGCGCGCGGCGTAGTCGCCGGCCGGGTCCAGGCGACAACGCACGTTCAGGTCCTGGATCAGCAGGTAGGCGTGCTGCGGCTGGCGCGCGACGAACTCGTTGACCGTCACCAGCGCCGGGCCCACGCCCTCGGTCGCCAGCTGCCGTTCCGCGTAGCGCATCGCGGCGCGGACCGAGTCCGGGTACTGCCGGTACCAGGTCGCGGTCGCGACCTCCGGGCGCCCCCAGAGCGAGGTCAGCTGGTACAGCGAGAAGGCCAGGAACGCCAGGTACAGCGCGACGCCGGTTCGCACCGCCGGCTGCCGCGGCAGGCGCGTGAGCAGGACGGCCCCGGCGAACAGCGGTCCCGCAACGGGCAGGTAGTTGCGGTGATCGAAGTACAGCTCGAGCGGGATCACCGTGGATTCGAGCAGGTGGCCCCCTGTGTACCAGAGCACGGCGAACGCGGCGAGCGGGTAGCGGCGGCGCCAGGCCAGCGCTGCGGCCAGCGCGGCCAGCCAGGCGGCGACAGCCACGAAGGTCAGCGGCTCGAACAGCGAGCGGCTGACCGCGTAGACGTCGTTGACCGGCGTGATCGAACCCGGCAACGGCAGGAACGCGCGCGCGAGATAGAGCCAGAGTATGCGCGCTTCGCTCAGCAGCCGCTCCCAGGCCGTGTAGTCCCGCCACGCGACAGTTGCCTCGGCATAGGGCACGCGTAGCGCGAGATAGGCGAGGATCGCGAGGGTCGGCAGCACCAGCACGACGAGCCGGAAATTGCGCAGGCTACGGGGCGCGGCGCCGGCCGCGCTGCCGAGGGTCGCCTCGATGACCAGCAGCAGCACCGGCAGCAGTGCGCCGGACTCCTTCGTGAACACGGCGAACAGCGTGCCGAGCCCGGCCGCGGCCGTCATGCCGGCGAGCGCGGCGCGCGGCCGCTCGTCCAGCCGCTCGCGCGCCGCGAGATAGGCGACGAGCGCCAGCAGGACGAAACTCGCGGACAGAGTCGCCATGCGCTGCACGACCATCAGCGAAGCCGGTGCGAGGAGCGGCATCAGCAGCCAGGCCGCGGTCGCGGCAAACGCGGCGAACCGCCGCGCGCGCCCGCCGAGGCCGGCTAGGCGGCCGAGGCGCAACAGGAACGCGGCGAGCAGGGCCGCGTTCAGCAGGTGGATCAGCACGTTGACGCGCAGGAGCGCGTCGGCGCCCTCGCGGTAGGCCTCCGCCTGCGGCAGGAAACTCGCGAGCGCGAGCGGTCGGCCCAGCGGGCCGGCGGTGCCGCCGAACGTGAAACGCAGGGCCGAGCGCAGGTCCTCGACCGCCGCGAGCCCGGACAGGTTCGAACGATCGTCGAGCGCGAAGCCGCCGCCGGTCGCGGGCAGGTAGAGCAACCAGCCCAGCAGCAGGACGAGCGCGAGCGCGGCCGGGAACGCGAAGCGCCGGGTCGGCGTCGGGCCGGTCATGCCGGCATCGGGCGGCTGGGCGCGGAGCGTGCGGCAGTCATTCGATCGGGGGCTGGAGCCAGGGCGGCGCCAGTATAGCGCAGTGCCTCAGGCGCGGACCCTGAGGACCTTGGCCCCGCGCACATTGCCAGTCTTGAGGTCGACGAGCGCGCGGTTCGCCTCGGCGAGCGGATAGACCTCGACGCGCGGCCGGATCCCCGCCTCGGCGGCCAGCGGCAGGAACGCCGCGATGTCGGCGGCGGTGACGTTCGCAACGGTCGTCAGCTCCTTCTCCAGCCACAGGTGGCGCGCGTAGTCGATGCCCGCGAGTAGCTCACGGTCGACTGCCTCCTTGCGAATCGCGTTGATCACCAGGCGACCGCCCGGCCGCAGCGCCGCCAGCGCGGCGAGCACCGGCCGCCACGCCGGCGTCGTGTCGATGATCGCGCGCGGCGCCTGCGGCGGCGCTTCGTCGGTGGCGCCGCTCCAGTCGGCGCCCTGCTCGAGTGCGAAGGCCTGCGCGTCCTCGCCGCGCGCGAACACGTACACCGGGCTCGCCGGGTACAGGTGGCGGGCGAGCTGCAGCACGATGTGCGCGGAACCGCCGAAACCGGTCAGGCCGAGCACGTCGCCATCGGCAATCCCGGCGCGGCAGAGCGCGCGGTAGCCGACCGCGCCGGCGCACAGGAGCGGCGCGGCCTCGACGTCGGACCAGGTCCCCGGCACCGGGCAGGCGCAGCGTTCGGGCACGGTCACGTATTCCGCGTAGCCGCCGTTGACGTCGCGGCCGGTCGCGCGAAAACGCGGGCTCAGGTTCTCCAGTTCACTGCCGTCGGAGTCGTGGATCCAGCCGATGCCGACCCGCGTGCCCTCCGCGTGCCGCGACGCACCCTTGCCGCGCGCGACGACCCGGCCGACGATCTCGTGGCCGGGCACGACCGGCAGCCGCGGCGGCGGCGTGCGGCCCTCGATCTCGTCCAGCTCGGTGTGGCAGACGCCGCAGGCGGAGACCTCGACCAGGACCTCTCCGGGCCCGGGCACCGGCCGCGGCAGCCGCGCCGGGCAGAGCGGCGCGCTGCCCGGCTCCACCGGCGCGAGCCGCTCTAGCAGCATGGCGTTCATCCTGGCGGCCTTGCGATACATGACCAGTCACTATGCGCCGCGCATGCGGCGCCTGTCGACAGCCGGCCGGCTGCCGGCGCCCGCGGCTTGTGGCATGCTGGGAACCGGTCGGTTTCGCGAGCTAAGGTACGTGGCCAGCAAGTCCCCGCGTGAGATCGTCGGCGGCGGCGCTAAAAAAGTGCTGTATACGCTGTCGACCGTGCGTCGCATCGGCCTGATCGATTCGGCCAAGGCGCTGCGCTCGAAAAACACCTGCAAGGCCTGCGCGCTCGGCATGGGCGGCCAGCGCGGCGGCATGGTCAACGAGCTCGACGAGTTCCCGTCCGTCTGCAACAAGAGCGTGCAGGCGCAGTCCACCGACATCCAGCCGCCGATCCCGGACGAAATCTTCGAGCACCCGCTCGAGGAACTGCGCGAACTGAGCGGCCACGAGCTCGAGCACCTCGGCCGGCTCGGCCACCCGGTCTACAAGCCGGCAGGCGGCAAGCGCTACCGGCGCATCGGCTGGGACGAGGCGCTCGACCTCGCGGCCGGCCGATTCGCGGCAGCCGCGCCCGGACGCACCTTCTTCTACTCCTCGGGCCGCTCGTCGAACGAGGCCGGATTCCTGCTGCAGCTGCTGGCGCGGCTGTACGGCACGAATAACGTCAACAACTGCTCGTACTACTGCCACCAGGCAAGCGGCGTGGCGCTCGGCAACACGATCGGCACCGGGACGTCGACGGTCGAGCTCGCGGACCTGGCCGGCTGCGACCTCGTATTCCTGGTCGGCGCGAACCCGGCCTCGAACCACCCGCGGCTGCTGCACAAGCTGAAGGCGCTCAGGGACCGCGGCGGCGACGTCGTAGTGATCAACCCGGCCCGCGAGTCGGGCCTCGTGCGCTTCGCGGTACCGAAGAGCGCCGGTTCGATGCTGAAAGGCGGCGACTGGATAGCGAGCGAGTACCTGCAGCCGCGCATCGGCAGCGACATTGCGCTGCTGAAGGCGCTGGCGAAGGCCGTGCTCGAGCACGGCGCCGAGGACGGCGACTACATCGAGCGCTGGTGCGAGGGCTTCGAGGACTTTCGCGCAGACCTCGAGAGCAGCGACTGGAACGAGTTGCTGCGCGCCTGCGAGGTCGCGGAGGCGGACGTCCGCCGGGTCGCCCGGCTGTACTGCGAGGCGGAGAACGTCGTCTTCGCCTGGGGCATGGGCGTCACCCACCACGTGCACGGCGTCGAGAACATCGAGTACCTGAGCAACCTCGCGCTGCTGCGCGGCATGGTCGGAAAGCGCCACGCCGGCCTGCTGCCGCTGCGCGGGCACAGCAACGTGCAGGGCATCGGCACGATCGGCGTCAAGCCGGTGTTACCCGACGACGTCTACACGCGCATCGAGGAGCACCTCGGCGTCGAGCTGCCGCGCGGGGACGGCTACGACACGCTGGCAGGGCTCGAGGCCGCGGCCGACGGCCGGGTCGACGCTGCGTTGATGATGGGCGGCAACCTGTACGCGGCCACGCCGAACAGCCGCTTCGCCGCCGAAGCGCTCGACCGCATCGGCTTCAAGCTGTACCTGACGACGACGCTGAACCAGGGCCACGTGCACGGCGTGGACTCGGGCGAGGCCCTGGTCCTGCCGGTCACCGCGCGCGACGAGGAGCCGCAGGCGACAACCCAGGAGTCGATGTTCAATTACGTGCGCCTGTCCGACGGCGGCATCCGCCGGCTCGCGGACGTGCGCTCCGAGGTTACGATCCTGGCCGCGCTCGGCAGCCGCCTGCTGCCCGACTGCGGCCTCGATTTCAACCGCTTCGCCGAGCACCAGCGCATCCGCGAGGCCATCGCCGCGACGATTCCCGGCATGGAGGAACTCAAGGACATCGCGATCGCGAAGCGCGAGTTCCATATCCGCGGGCGCCTGCTGCACACGCCGGAGTTCCAGACCGCGTCGGGCCGCGCGCGCTTCGTCGTGCGCCCGCTGCCGGACGCGCTCGCGGATCGCGACGAGTACCCGTTCATGCTGACCAGCGCGCGCAGCGAAGGCCAGTTCAACACGATCGTCTACGAGGAGAAGGACAGCTACCGCGGCACCGACGACCGCTGGTCCGTGTTGATGCACCCCGAGGACATCGTCGCGCTCGGCATCGAGGCCGGCGAACGAGTGCACGTGGTCTCGGCACACGGCGAGATGCCCGGCGTTCGCGTCTACGAGTTCCCGATGCGCCGCGGCGACGTGATGGCCTACTTCCCGGAGGCGAATGCGCTGACCGGCCTGAGCCACGACCCGCGCAGCAAGACGCCGAACTTCAAGTCGGTGCCGGTGGCCATCCGCCCTGCCTGACGCTCAGCCCGCGTCCGGGTGCGGGAACGCGTCGCTGTCGTCTTCTCCCGGGCGCTCGCTCAGGCACGCAAAGTCTTTTTCCACCAGGATGCGCAGCGTGTCGGCGCCGGCCACGGCCTGCCCGGCGGCTATCGTCACCTCGGCACCGTTTGCCCAGCCGGCGGCAAGCTCCGCCGGCAACGTGACGCTTATGCGGTTGTCCCGGAAGTCCGCCGCGACCTCGGTCGCGGCCGCGTCCGCGCGGAGCCGGTACTCGAGCGCCTGCCCGCTGCCGAAGGGCGTCCGCTCGCGAACCTCGCCGCCCGCCCCGACCGCAGCGACCTCGGACTGCGTCAGCCGCAGTCGCAGGGAATCCCCCCGTAACCTCAGTTTCATCGCGCCTGCCCGGGGCACCGGCCCCCACACCGTGCATTGTGACGCATCGCCAGCGCCGATCGCACGTGAAGAATGGCGCCGAGGCGGTAGAATATGGCCACCCGGGATGAGGACCGCCCGAAGCCGGCAGTCGACCGGCCGGGAGGGAGATGCCATGCCGAAGGAGCCAGCGCCCGCCAGCGAGCAGGAACAGGCGCGCCTCGAGGCGCTCCGTCGCTACGAGATCCTCGACACGCCGCCCGAGTCCGCCTACGACGACGTCGTGCGCCTGGCCGCGGCCATCTGCGACACGCCGATTGCCCTGTTGACGCTGGTCGACGAGGACCGGCAGTGGTTCAAGAGCAAGCTGGGCCTCAGCGTCAGCCAGACTCCGCGCGAAGTCGCATTCTGCTCGCGGGCCATCGCCGGCACGACGGTCATGCAGGTGCGGGACGCGCGCGTCGACGCGCGCTTCGCCGACAACCCGCTCGTCACCGGCGAGCCGCACATCGTGTTCTATGCCGGCGCGCCGCTGGTGACGCCGGACGGCTACCGCATCGGCACCGTGTGCGTGATCGATCACCGGCCCCGTGAACTGAACGAGGAGCAGACGGATGCGCTCGCGGCGCTGTCGAGTCAGGTGATCGCGAATCTCGAACTGCGCCGCACCCTCGCCATGGCGGACCGGGCGCGGCAGGCACTGGCGGACGAGGTCAGGTTCCGCAACGCCGCGGAAACGGCGCGACGGCTGTCAGACTCGTTCATGCGCGCAACGATCGATTCGTTGCGAGACAACATCGCGATCGTCGACAGCCGCGGCGACATCGTGCACGTGAACCGCAGCTGGGCCGAGTTCGCGGAGAACAACTGCCCGGAAGAACTGCTCGACCGGACCGGGCCGGGCGTGAACTACCTGGCGGTGTGCGATCGCGCTGTTGCCGCCAACTGCGCGCACGCGGCGGAGGTTGGCGATGCAATGCGCCGCATTCTCGCGGGCGACGATGCGCAGTTCACGCTCGAATACCCCTGCCACTCGCCGAAAGAGCAGCGCTGGTACGTCGTCCGCATCACCGCCTTCAGCTGCGGCGCGGACCGCCACGCGGTCGTCACGCACCGCAACGTGACCGCGCGCCGGCGCGCGGACGCGCAGGTCCGCCAGCTGAATACGCAGCTCGAAAAGCGCGTCGCCGCGCGCACTGCGGACCTCGAGCAGGCCTACGCGACCCTGCATGCTAGCGAGGAGAAGCTGCGCTCGCTGTTCGAGAACGCCCGCCTCGGCGTGCTCGTGCTCGGCGCAGACGGCAGCGTTCTCAATGCCAACGACGCCTTCCTCGAGATGACGGGCAGCGCGCGCGAGACCACGATAGGCAGCAATTTTCTCGACTGCGTGGACGACGAGGATCGCGTGCTGGTCGCAACGCAGATGAACGCGATGATCGACGGCGGACTGCCCGGCTGCGAGCTCGAACTGCGCAGCCGCCTGTTCGGCGAGGCCTACGGCGCCTGGCGACACGTCAGCATGAGCGCGGTGCACGACCGTCAGGGCAACGTGCACCAGGTCATGGCGCTGGTGCAACCGCTGTCCGGCGAGCGCGAGACCGAGCTGCAGCGCGACCGCTTCTTCCGGCACTCGGTCGACATGCTGGTCATCGCGGACCTCGACGGCCGCCTGCATCGCTGCAATCCCGCCTCGGAGCGCATCCTCGGTTACACCGAGGACGAGCTGTGCTCGATGAACTACCTGGACCTCGTGCACCCGGACGACCGCGCGCACGCCGCGGAGGAAATCTCGAGGCTGCAACGCGGCGAGGACGTCGAAGCGCTCGAAGTCCGCATGCGGCATCGCGGCGGCGAGTACCGCCAGGTGGCCTGGACCGCTACGCCCTGGACCTCGGAGGGCCTGATGCTCGCGAACGGCCGCGACGTCACGCGCCGGCGCGCGGCCGAGCGCACCATGCGCGAGCAGCAGCGCATGCTCGAGCGCGCCGAACAGCTCGCGGAACTGGGCAGCTGGCACTACGACCTCGCCGGTCGCAGGGTTTTCTGTTCGGCCGCGCTGCAGCGGATCGCCGGGCGCGAGCCGGTGCCGGGCGCGATCGGGCTCGACGAGCTGCTCGGCTTTGTCGTCGGGGGCGATCGCAGGCGCCTGCGCCAGGCGATCCGTGCCGTTGCCGACGACGGCAAGCCGGCACGCATCCGTGTCAGGCTGCAGCGGACCGACGGCGAGATCCGGCTGCTGCAGGTCTCCATGGACGTGGCCCGCGACCCGTCCGCCGGTACCTACGCCGTCATCGGCGCCTGCCTCGACGTCACCGATACCGAGCGCACGCTCGATCGCCTGCGCACCTCGGAAGCCCAGCTGCGGGCGCTGACCGAGAAGTTCGAGCGCATCCGCGAGCAGGAGCGCGCCAGCATTTCGCGCGAGGTCCACGACGAGCTCGGGCAGGTGCTGACGGCGCTGAAGATCGACCTGACGCTGCTCGCGCGCGACGTCGGCGACGCGGATCGGCGCCCGGACGACGAGGCGATCCGGGCATCGCTGCGCTCCATGGAGCGACTCGTCGACTCGACGATCGACAGCGTGCGCAGCATCGCCACCCAGCTGCGGCCGGAAGTGCTCGATGCCTTCGGGCTGGTGCCTGCCATCGAGTGGCATGCCGGCGAATTCGAGAAGCGCACGCAAATACGCTGCGTCTTGCGGGCCTCCGGCGAGCAGCCGGAGCTGTCGGCCGACACGCGCACGGCGCTGTTCCGCATCGCGCAGGAAGCGATGACGAACGCGGCGCGACATGCGGGCGCGGACCGCATCGACGTGCTGATCCGTGCGCAGCCCGACGGCATCTACCTGTCGATCGCCGACAACGGCCGCGGTGTCACTGACGAGGAACTGCTGCAGTCCAGCTCGCTCGGCGTGCTCGGCATGCGCGAACGGGCCACGATGGTCGGCGCGAGCTTCGAGATCCGCGGCGAGCCCGGCGACGGCACCGTCGTCAGGGTGCACCTGCCGGTCGACGCCGACGGGCGCAGGCTGCGGGTCGTCGGCGGCCTGCAGGCATGATCCGGGTACTCGTCGCCGACGACCACGCGCTGATCCGGGAAGGCCTCGCGAAGGTCTTCGGGCGCGAGAACGACATCGACGTGCTGGCCGAGGCCCGCGACGCGCACGAGGCGATCAGTCTCTCGCTGTCGCTCGACGTGGACGTGGTCATCCTCGACGTCAACATGCCCGGCCCCAGCGGCCTCGAGGCACTGAACCGCATTCTCGTCGGCAAGCCGGACCTGCCCGTGCTGATGCTGAGCATGCTGCCGGAGCGGGACTTCGCCGTGCGCATGCTGCGCGCCGGCGCCGCCGGCTTCGTCTCCAAGGAGAGCGCCGCCGACGACATCGTCGAGGCCGTGCGCCGGGCCGCGGGCGGCAACAAGTACGTCAGCCCCAGCGCCGCCGACCACTTGGCCGCCGAGCTCGCCCGCCCGCGCGGCGACACGCCGCACGAACTGCTGTCGAACCGCGAGTTCCAGGTGCTGCGCATGATCGCCTCCGGGCAGGGCACGCGCGAGATCGCGGAGGGGCTCGAACTCAGCGTCAACACGATCGCGACCTACCGGCGCCGCATCCTCAGGAAACTGGCGCTGCGCTCGGACGTCGAAGTCACGCGCTACGCGATGGAGCACCGGCTGCTCGACTGACGCGGCCGTTCCTTGTCACGGATTCCGTGACAGCGGACTCATCCGTTCCGTGATTCGAAAATCAGTCGCTGCCCGATCCCCGCGGGGCGGCCCGATCGGTAGGGTATGTCACCGTACCCGGGACCGCGAGCCGCCAAGTTGTTGAAAATACTGATCGCCGATGATGCCGAGCTGCTGCGCCGGCGCATGATTTCGCTGCTGTCCCGGGTGCCGGGCGTCACGACCATCCTCGAGTCCGTGGACTGCGCCGGCACGCTGGCGGCGATCGAGCAGGAGCAGCCGGACGTGGTGCTGCTCGACCTGCGGCTGCCGGACGGCTCGGGCCTCGACGTGCTGCGCGAGCTGGAAGGCCGCGCGCAGCGGCCGCGCGTGCTGGTCCTGACGACCTGGAGCGGTGCCGACGTGCGGCAGCGCTGCCTGGACGCCGGCGCCGAGAACTTCTTCGAGAAGGGCACCGGCTTCATGGCGGCCGTGGACGCCGTCGAGGCGATGGCAGCGGGGACGGCCGCGTGAGCGCGCGCATGCCGCTCGGCGGCACGCCCGCAGCGGGCAAGGCGGTGCGGGGACCCGGCACCGCCGCCGAGGGCATGACGGTGCTGATAGCCGAGGACCACGACTTCCAGCGCCGCGCCCTCGCCCACATGATGCGCGCGCTCGGCGCCGACGACGTGCTGGAGGCCGCTAACGGCGCCGAAGCGCTCGAGCGGCTGCACGCGGCATCCGGCGTCGACCTGATCCTCTGCGACCTCGACATGCCGACGATGGACGGCATGGAATTCATGCGCCACCTGGGCCAGCTGGGCTCCGCGGCCGGCGTGATCATCACGAGCGCGCACGACAGCAACGTCATCAACTCCGTGCAGATCATGACGCAGGCCTACGGCGTGCGCCTGCTCGGCGTCATTGAGAAGCCGGCTACGCGCCGGTCGGTCGGCGAGCTGCTGGAGCAGGATGCGCGCGAAGCGGGCCTGAAGCGCACACAGACTTTTTCCACCGCGCCCGCGTTCGGCGTGGAGGAGATCCTGGCCGGCATCGAAGCCGGCCAGTTCGAGCCTTTCTTCCAGCCGAAAGCCAGGCTCGGCAGCGGCCGCATCGTCGGCGCGGAGGCGCTCGCGCGCTGGCTGCACCCGGAACGCGGCATCGTCGCACCCTACGCATTTATCGAACCGCTGGAGTCCTGCGGCAGGCTCGACAGCCTGACGTTCACCATGCTGGAGCAGGCCGCTTCCGCCTGCCGCGCGTGGAACGACGAGGGCCTGGACCTCAGCGTGTCGGTCAACCTGTCGCTGACCTCGCTGACCAACACCGACCTCGCCGACCGGATCACCGACACGGTGCGCGGCGAGGGGCTGGACGCATCGCGGGTCACGCTGGAAATCACCGAGTCCGCCGCGATGACCGACGTCGCACCCGCGCTGGAGAACCTCGCGCGGCTGCGCCTCCGCGGTTTCGGGCTCGCCATCGACGACTTCGGCACGGGCTTCTCTAGCATCCAGCAGCTCGCGCGCATCGCGTTCACGGAACTCAAGATCGATCGCAGCTTCGTCGCCAGGATGACCGACAAGAACGAAGCCCGGGCTATCGTCGAGGCCAGCATCGACATGGCTCGCCGCCTGAACATCCAGTCGATCGCCGAAGGAATCGAGACGCAGGCTGAGTGGAACGCACTCAGGCACGCCGGCTGCGACCTCGGCCAGGGCTATTTCATCTCGCGCCCGGTCGACGATGCGCAGTTCCGTGCGCTGGTGCGGAAAGCCTCCCCGTGACCCCGGAGCGGCACGGCCGGTCGATCGTCGCGACGCTGGACAGCGCGCTGACGCGCATCCTGCTGGTCGCAGCGGGATACGCGGCCCTGGAGGTCGTCGGCAAGCATATCGCGCTGCCCTACACCTCGGCATCGCCGCTCTGGCCCGCCGCCGGCTTCGCGCTCGCCTGCCTGATGGCCGGCGGCCTGCGCCTGTGGCCCGGGGTCCTGCTCGGCGGCCTCGCGGCGGACCTGCTGGCGCCCAACGTCGTCGTTGTCGACGCACCGGTTTTTTTCGACAGCCTGCTGTTCGCCCTCGGCCCGACCGCGCAGGCCTGCCTCGGCGCCTGGCTCGTGCGCCGGCGCCGGGCGGGACTCGGCGCCGGCAGCAGGCGCAGCGCGCTGCAGCTGACCCTGCTCGCCGGGCCGGTCGCCTGTATGGTCAGCGCGAGCTGGGGCGTCACGCTGCTGCACCTGTCCGGCTACCTGGGTTCCGGGGAGACCCTGTCGACCTGGGTACTCTGGTGGTTCGGTGACACGCTCGGCGTGCTGTTCTTCGCGCCGCTCGTGCTGCTGGCAATTCCGGGCACCGAGCGCTACTGGCCGGAGCGCAGCCTGCGCTCCGCGCTGCCGCTGATCGGCGCCATGGCCATCCTGGTGCCGAGCGTGTACTGGTTTCACTACGCCGAGGAGGCAGACGCGCGCCGGCCGCTGCTGCTGCAGGCCGAGCGCGCTGCGGACCTGAGCGCCGAGCGGCTGCGCGGCGCGGCAGCCGCCGTGCTGGCGACGGCCAGTTATCGTTCCGCGTCCCGCCGGGTCACCGTCGACGAATTCGAGAAGTTCGCGAGCGGCGTCATGACCGACTCGCTGATCGGGCTCGCCTGGGTTCCCCGCGTGCCGCACGATCGCATCGATTCCGTGGTTGCACAGGCGCGGGCGGCCGGCCTGTCCGACTTCGGCCTGCTGGAGCGAGGACCGGACGGTTTCCGGCCCGCACAGTCGCGCATTGACCACTTCCCGCTGCTGCACCTGCACGTGGCGGCCGGACAGACCGCGCCGCCGCTCGGCTATGACCTGGCATCGGAGCCGCTGCGCGTCGAGACTATCGCCAGGGCCAGGGACAGCGGCCTGCCTGCCGCCAGCGCGCCGGCCGACCTGCGCGCCGACGGCAAGCAGTCAATCCTGCTGCTGGTGCCGGTATTTGCAGGCGACGTCGATCCGCTCGACCTGCCGCTCGAGCAGCGGCGCGCTGCCCTGCTCGGTTTCGTCGCCGGCGCAATCGATCCGCTGGCCGTCGCGAGTACGCTGGCAGCGACGACGGCAACGGACGGCGTGGTCTTTCGCCTCGCGGACGCCGCCGACGGCGCCGCGCCGCTGTCGATCCTGGACGCGGCCGGCTCGACCGCGATTCCCCTGTTGAGCCGCGATATCGACTTCTTCGGCCGCAACTGGCGGCTCGAGGCCTTTGCGCCTTCCGGCTACTGGACGGCCGGGACCAGCGCGAAGGCCCTGGTTTTCCTGCTCACCGCCCTGCTCGGCGCGCTGCTGATCACCGTGCAGACGCTCGCGGCAGCGATGCAGGGCCGCGCGGTCCGGCTCAAGGTCATCGCCCGTACCCGCGCGCTCGGCGAAAAGCGCCGCCGGCTGGATGCCGCACTGCACATCGCGCACATCGCCGGCTGGCAGCTCGATCTCGAGCGCGACGAACTGACCCTCGACGACCGCTCTTTCGAATTGCTCGGCACGAGCGCCGCCCGCGAAGGCGGCTACGTGATGAAGCCGCGGGACTGGGTGATGCGCTTCGTGCACCCGGACGACGCGCGTGGCGTCATCGAGGCGCTGGCCCGGGCGGTCGACGAGGAGGCAGGAGCGCTGAGCGTTCCCCGCGAGTTCCGCGTGCGCCGCCGCGATGGCGAGATCCGTCACCTGCTGATGCACTTCGACGTCGACGTCGACGAGCACGGACGCCCGCTTCGCGTACTCGGCAGCACGCAGGACATCACCGAGCGGAAGAAAACCGAGATCGCGTTGCGCGAGAGCGAGGAATACAGTCGCAGCATCCTGCAGAGCAGCCGCGACTGCATCAAGGTGCTGAGCCTTGACGGCCGCCTGCTCGACGTCAATCAAGCCGGCTGCGAGGTGCTCGGCATCGGCAGCGTCGCTGAAGTGCAGGGTAGCGACTGGCGCAAGACCTGGACGGACCCCGCCGACCACGATGCCGCCTGCGACGCCATCGACAGGGCCGCGGCCGGCGGCACTGCGCGCTTCACCGCCGCGACCACCGGCGCGGACGGCGAGAAGTATTGGTGGGACGTCGTCATGAGCCCGATCGCGGATGCCGCCGGCAATCCGCGCAGCCTGCTCTGCGTGACGCGCGACATCACCGAGGAACGCGGATCGCGCGACAAGATCCGGCGCATGAACGAGAGCCTCGAGGAGGAAATCCTGCGGCGCAATGCCGAGCTCGTGTTCAGCGAGCGCGAATTGCGCGCGATATTCGACGTCGCCGCGGTCGGCATCGCGCACGTCGACCGCGACAACCGGGTCCTGCGCGTCAACCCGCGGCTCTGCGAAATCGCGGGCTTCGAGATGGACGACTTCATCGCCGAGGATCATTATGCGCGCACGCATCCGGAAGACAGCGAGCACGAACAGAAGCTGATCGCCGAGCTCATGAGCGGCGAGATCGAGACCTACGAGCTGGAGAAGCGCTACCTGCGGCCGGACGGTCGCACGATCTGGGTCCGGGTCAGCGGCTCGCTGGTGCGCGACGACGAAGGCCAGCCGCTGTACCGCGTCGCGGTCGTCAGCGACATCAGCGACGCGCGTGCCGAGAGCGAGCTGCGCATCGCGAGCGAGCGTCGCTACCGCGAACTGTTCGAGCGCAACCCGATGCCGATGTTCACCTACGACCCGGCGACGCTCGCAATCACGTCGGTCAACGATGCGGCCGTGGTGCACTACGGCTACAGCCACGAGGAGTTCGTGGCCATGCACCTGCCGGAACTGTCCACGCCGGACCGGCGCAGCGACGTCGAAGCGCTGCTCACCGGGCCGCAGCAGGGACTGGCTCGCCCGCGCGAAGTCACGCACCAGACGAAGGACGGCGAGCACATCGTCGTCGAGATCTCGTCGCACGACGTCGACGAGGAAGGGCGCGCGGTGCGCCTGGTCATCGCGAACGACGTCACCGAACGGAAGCGCGCGACCGAACTGCTGGAAGGACAGAAACGCGTCCTCGAGGGCATCTCCGCCGGAGCGCCGGTCGGCGAGTCGCTGCAGGCACTGGCACGGCTCGCGCAGTCCTCGAGACCGGGGCTGCGCGCCGCGGTCATGACCGTCGATACCGACGGCGTGTTGCGCACCGCGACGACTGCAGACCTGTCGCCGGCCTACGCGGCCGCCGCCGATACCGCGGCCGACGGCGACGGCTTCTTCGCCGAGCTCGCCCGTTGCCGCGATTCGCTCGTGGTCGCCGACATTGCCTCGGACGCGCGCTGGCAGCCGGGTTCGCTCCGCGCGCTGGCGGCCGACGAGGGGCTGGCTGCCTGCTGGTCGATGCCGATACTCGACGCGGCGGGCGACGTGCAGGGCGTGTTCGTGATCTACCACGACGAGCCGCGCCGGCCGAGCCGCGCCGAGGGCGACCTGGTCGACACGCTGGCGCGCACGGCCGCGATCGCGATTACGAGCGAGCGCGAGACGCGCCGCCTGCGCGAGAGCGAGGAGCGCTTTCGCCAGACCTTCGAGAACGCGCCGCTCGGGATGCTGCATGTCGGCACCGACGGCCGGTTCACGCGCGCCAACCCGAGCATTGCCCGGATCATCGGCTACAGCGAGGAGGAACTGCGCGAGCATACCGCCGACACGCTCTCGCATCCCGAGGACGTCGAACTCGGCAAGGATCAGCGCGCACGCCTGTTCGCGGGCGAAATACCGATGTACTCGGTCGAGAAGCGCTACGTCCGCAAGGACGGCAGGATCGTCTGGCTCAGCGTCACGATTTCCACGGTACGGAACGACGCCGGCGCCATAGCCTATGCCATCGCCCTGATCGAGGACATCAGCTGGCGCAAGGAGGCCGAGGCGCGCCTGCACGAGCAGCAGGAAATCAATCGCCTGCTGCTCGAGAACCTGACCGAGGGCGTCGTCGCCTGCGACGCCGACGGCCAGCTGATGCTGTTCAACAAGGCGGCGCGCGAGTGGCACGGCGCCGACCCGCGCGAGATTCCCGCGGCGCAATGGTCGGACTACTACGACCTGTTCCACAGCGACGGCGAAACGCCCCTCTCGACCGATGACATTCCGCTGATGCGGGCGTTTCGTGGCGAGCGAGTCAAGAACGTCGAAATGAGCATCGTGCGCAAGGGTCACCCCCCGCGCAGCGTGCTGGCTTCCGGGGCGCCGCTGCTCGATACGGAGGGCCGCAAGCGCGGCGCCGTGGTCGTGATGCACGACGTCACCGTGCGCCGCCAGTCACTGCAGAAGCTGGAACGCGCCGCCGAGAAGCTGCGGGCCGCCAACGCGGCCGTTGAACACGAACGGGCCTCGCTCGCGCGGCGCGTCGCGGAGCGCACGGCGGAACTGACGACGGCGAACGACCAGCTCGCCGCGGCCAGGGACGCCGCCGAGGCCGCCTCCCGCGCGAAGTCGACGTTCCTGGCCGTGATGAGCCACGAGATCCGCACGCCCATGAACGGCATTCTCGGCATGGTCGACGTGCTCTCCCAGAGCCGGCTGTCCGACGACCAGGAGGACGCCGTCCACACGATCCGCGATTCGTCGTTCTCGCTGCTGCGCCTGATCGACGACATCCTCGATTTTTCGAAAGTCGAGGCGGGCCGCCTCGAACTCGAGCGGACGCCGACGTCGCTGTCGGACGTGGTCGAAAGCGTCTGCGACGCGCTGACGCCGGAAGCGCTCGGCAAGGACGTCGACCTGCGCCTGTTCATCGAACCGACGGTCCCGGCCAGCGTGCTCGGTGACCCTATACGACTGCGCCAGCTGCTTTACAACCTGGTCGGCAACGCGATCAAGTTCTCCGGCGGCCGGCCGGACTTGCGCGGGCTCGTCGAGGTACACGTCGAGAGCGCCTGCGATGCGCCGCTGGACGTCCGCTTCCGGGTCCGGGACAACGGTGTCGGCATCGCCCCCAAGGTGTTGCCGACGCTGTTCGATTCGTTCACGCAGGCCGAGGTCTCGACGACCCGGCGCTTCGGCGGCACGGGACTCGGCCTCGCCATCTCGAAGCGGCTCGTCGAACTGATGGGCGGAAGGATCGAGGTGGACAGCACCCCGGGCGCAGGTTCAGAGTTCACGGTCCACGTCCCGTTCGAGGCGGCAGACGCCGGCATGCTCACCCGGGAATTCGATCTCGAGGGCCTGCACACGGTGCTCGTCGAAGACGACGACAGCGATACGCGCGCCCTCGCCGCCTACCTGGCGAGCGCCGGTTCCCGGGTCGATACCGCGCCGGACGCGGATGCCGCCGCTGCGCTGGCTGCGGCCGAGGAGCACCCGGTCATCGTGGTCCGGCACGTAGCGGGTGCCGCCCCGCCGGACGCGCAGCTCGTCGCGGAATGCGCCGCATACGACGAGCAGGTCAACCTGCTGATCACGCGCGGGCCCCGCGGCGGCGCGCGCATCCTGGCGCCGTACATCGTCGTGTTGCAGGCCAGCGCGATCCGGCGCCGGGACTTTCTCGCGGCAGTCGCCGTCGCGGCCGGACGCGCGTCCCCGGAGGTGCGGCGGGCACGGCAGGGCGAGCTGGTCCGCGGACAGCTGGTGGCGCCGAGCGTCACGCAGGCGCGCGACGACGGCCGGCTGATCCTCGTGGCCGAGGACGACCCGATCAACCAGAAAGTCATACTGCGACAGCTGGCGCTGCTCGGCTATGCCGGGGAGCTTGCTGCAAACGGCGCCGAGGCGCTCGCGATGTGGCGCGGCGGCGACTACGCGCTGCTGCTGACCGACGTGCACATGCCGGAGCTCGACGGCTACGAGCTGGCGAGCCGGATCCGCGCCGAGGAGTCGAACGGAGACCGCCTGCCGATCCTCGCGCTCACGGCCAACGCGCTGCGCGGCGAGGCGGAACGGGCGCGCGCGGCGGGCTTCGACGCCTACCTGACCAAGCCGCTGCAGTTGTCGGTGCTGGGCGAAACGCTGGCCGCGTGGATCCCGCCGGGCAAGTCGGGATGGACAGCGGACGGCGACGCGGCGCCGGCCGACGCGGGGTCGGCGGTCGACGTGAACGTCCTGCGCGACATCATCGGCGACGACACCGGGATGCTGCACGGGTTCCTGCGCGAGTATCTCGATGCCTCGCCGGGCCAGGTCGCGGAGCTGAAGCAGGCGCTCGCGGCGGGTGACAACCGGCAGCTCGCGAGCCGCGCGCACCGGCAGAAGGGCGCGGCCCGGGCGATCGGCGCGACGCGGCTCGGCGACCTCTGCGCGGAACTCGAGAACGCCGCGCGGGCCGAAGACGAGAGCCAGGTGCGCGACCTGGTGGCGAGGCTGGAGGCGCAGGCCGCCGCGGTCGACGCCGAAATCCGCCGGCTGACCGGCGCAGAACGGCAGCTCGGTGCCGAGGAGTACAGCTCGTGAGAATGCGCTGCGTATTGCTGGCATCGCTGCTGCTGGTTGCCTGCACGCCGCCGGAACCGCCGCTGCGCGTCGGGCTGCTCGAGTGGCCGCCCTACGCGATCGCCTGGCTTGCAGTAGACGACCCCGCGCTCGATGAACACGGCGTCGAGTTCGTCGAGTTCCAGTCGCCCGCGGAGGCCCGGCGCGCCTACCTGGTCGGCGGCATCGACATCGTCGCGCTGACCTTCGACTACCTCGTCGAGCTCTCCGACCGCAGCGATGACCACCGGGCGCTCATCGTCATCGACGAGTCCCTGGGCGGCGATGCGGCCATCAGCCGGCAGCCGGTCGAAGAACTCGGCGACATCCGGGGGCTGCGCGTCGGCATCGAGGCCAGCGAGCTCGGCGCCTTCTTCGCCAGCCGGCTGCTCGACGAGGCCGGTCTCGCGCCGCGCGACATCGTGCCGGTATTCGTGGATTTCCCCGACCAGCTCGCCGCCTGGGATGCGGGCGACGTGGACGTGCTGCTGACCTGGGAGCCGACGAGAACCGAGCTGCTCGAGCGCGGCGGACACGAGATCTTCTCGAGCGCCGACATTCCCGGGGAGATCATCGACGTATTCATTGCCCGCAAGGATCTGCTCGAACGGCGCCCGCAGCACGTGCGGGCGTTCGCCGCGGCCTGGTTCCGCGCACTCGAGCGCTTTGCCGCCGACCCCGCCGCGGCGGCGGAGATCCTCGCGCCGCGCCTGCGCCTCGAGCCGGAAGAGTTCCTGCGGGCCATCGACGGCACCGGCCTGTTCACGCTGCGCGATAACCACCGTGTACTCGGCGGCGGCGACGCGGAATTCCTGGCGACGCTCGGGCGCGTCGTCGAGTCCGAATCGCTGCGGAATCGCGGCGTGACCGGCGCAACCCTGCCCAGGCTGTTCACGCCGGCCGCCCTGCCGCCGCGCGCGGACGGCGACCGCTAGGCGAGCCGGCGCGAGACCAGGATGAATTACCCGCTGCGCTACCTGATCCCCGCAATGCTGCTGCTGGTCGGCCTGCTCGCGGCGGGCGCGGTCGGGCTGACCAGCATCCGCATGTCGAACGCGAGTGCCGCGAACCTGGTCACGGAGCTCCTGACCCCGGTCAGCAACGCGGCCGCCGCGGCGGTCGCCGCGGGCCTGCGCCGCGACAACCCGGGGCGAATTCGCAACGCGATCGAACAGCTGCTCGTCATGCGCGGACTCCATCTCGCGCTGCTGATCGACTCGAACAACCAGGTCCGCTTCAGCTCGGACAGCGTCTACCAGGGCAAGCCGATCGACGCGCTGACCGAGCCGCAGATGTCGGGGGTGCTGGACCGGGTCCGCCGCGATGACATGCAGGCTTACCAGGTCGACGGCGACCTGCTGTACTTCGCCAGCATGGTCAGCGACAGCCGGCCGCGGCTGTTTACCAACCAACCCTCGGGCCACACGCTGCTGCTGGTCTACGACATGGCCGCGACCCAGGTCGGTCAGCAGGCAGCGGCCATCAACCAGGCCCTGATCATCGGGATCACGGTGCTGGGGCTGAGCTTCGCCGCGTGGCTGTTCCTGAACAACGCGCTGTTCGGCCGGATGTCCGGCCTCGTCGACGCCAGCCGGCGCATCGGCGAGGGGGAGCTGCGCACGCCGATCCGCGTGAGCGGCAGGGACGAGATCGCGGCACTCGGGCAAGCGCTCGACCACATGCGCGTCGAGCTTTCCGAGAAGCAGGGCGAACTGCTGCTGACCGCCGAGGATCTCGAGGCCGCCAAGTCCGCCGTCGAACGCGAACGCGCGATGCTCGCCGAGCGCGTGGAGCAACGCACCCGCGAGCTGACCCGCACCAACGAGGCGCTCGCGAAAGCGCGCGATGACGCCGAGGCCGCGTCGCGCGCCAAGAGCGCGTTCCTCGCCACCGTCAGCCACGAGATCCGCACGCCTATGAACGGCGTGCTCGGCGCGATGGAGTTGCTGGAGCGTTCGGGCCTCGACGGCCAGAAGGCCTCGTTGCTGCGCACGGCACAGGAATCCGCCCGCTCGCTCCTGTCGCTGCTGAACGACCTGCTGGACATGGCGAAAATCGAGGCCGGCAAGCTCGAGGTCGCCGCCGCGCCGGCATCGGTCGAGTCGCTCGTCGACAGCGTCGTCGCCACCTGGACCCCGACTGCCGCCGCGCGCCGGATCCGCATCACGCGCATCGTCGATCCGGACGTGCCGGCGTGGGTCGTGACTGACGCGTTCCGGGTGCAGCAGGTGCTCGGCAATTTCGTCAGCAACGCGGTCAAGTTCACCGACGACGGCCATATCGAGGTGCGCGCGACAGTGAAGGAACGCGGCGCACGCGATTGCCGGCTGGTCTTCACGGTCAGCGACACGGGTGTCGGGATCGAGCCCGATGCGCTCGACAAGCTGTTCCAGCCGTTCGAACAGGGCGCGGTCGAGGTTGCACGGCGCACGGGCGGTACGGGCCTGGGGCTCGCCATTTGTCGCGGCCTGGCCCACCGGCTGGGCGGCAAGGTCGCGCTGTCGAGTTCACCGGGACGCGGCACGACGGCAAGCGTCGAACTGCCCGTCCGCATCGCCGAGTCGCCGCGCAGTGCTGCGAACGGCACGGCGCGCCAGGGCGACTCGGCGATCAGCGCGCTGCTCGAGACCGGCAGCCCGGACGTGCGGATCCTCGTCGTCGACGATCACCCGGTGAACCGGCTCTTGCAGGTGCGCCAGGTCGAGCAGCTCGGCGCGCACGCGGACACGGCAAGCGACGGCATCGCCGCCCTCGCCAAGCTCCGGTCCCGGCCGTTCGACATCGTCATCACCGATTGCGAGATGCCGCAGATGGACGGCTTCGAGCTGGCGCGCGTGATCCGCGACAGCGAGGCTGACTACCGCAACGTGCCGATCATCGCCTGCACGGCACACGCGCTGCCGGACATCGAACAGCGCTGCACGGAAGCCGGCATGAACGCGGTACTGACCAAGCCCATGCGACTGGACGACCTCGCCGAAAAGCTGCGTCGCTACTGGCCGCAGGTCGAGAACGGGCCCGTCGCGCCGGCACAGCCCGCGCCGCGTCCCGGCGACGTCATCGACGAGGCGGCCCTCGACCTGCTGACCGGCGGCGACATCGAGCTGCGTGAGGACATGCTGCGCGCTTTCGTCAAGGACAACCGGGAAGCGCTCGAGCTGGCGCAGGCGTCGATCGAAACCGGCAATTTCGGACAACTGCGCGAGCTGGCGCACCGCAACAAGGGTGCCTGCGCGATCTTCGGTGCCCTCGCCCTCGGCGATGCATTCGCCGAGCTGGAGCACCGCGCGAAGCAGGCGCCCGTGGACGAAGCCGGCATCGGCCAGGCGCTGGTGCGCCTGCGCACGGAGAGCGAGCGAATCGAGGCGCAGTTGCCGCTCGCCGAGGGCGCCGGCTGACGCGGCCGATACCAGTTGTTACAGCGTGCGGCTTAAATGTCGCGACGGTGCGCGCGATAATCCGGTCAGTTCCGGAGAAGCCAGTGCATCGCAAACCGCACCTGCCCGAGAAGACCTGCAAGAGCTGCGGCCGGCCGTTCGCCTGGCGGCGAAAGTGGGCGCGCGACTGGCAACAGGTTCGCTACTGCTCCGAGCGCTGCCGCCGCCAGCGCCGTCGCGATGCCTGAAGGTCCCGAGATCCGCCTGGCGGCCGACCGGGTCGCCGGCGCGCTGCTCGACGACCCGCTCGAGGACGTCTTCTTCGGGCCGGCGCGCCTGCGCAGGCACCGCGATGCGCTGCTCGGCGCCACGGTCCGCGCCGTCGACACGCGCGGCAAGGCGATGCTGACCCGCTTCGACAATGGCCTGACCCTGTACAGCCACAACCAGCTGTACGGCCGCTGGTACACGACGGTTCGCGGCGAGCGGCCACGCACGAACCGCGACCTCCGCGTTGCCCTGCACACGCGCAACCGCAGCGCCTGGCTCTACAGCGCCTCCGAGATCGAGGTACTCGACGACGAGGGCCTCGCTCGGCACCCGTTCCTCGCGCGCCTGGGTCCCGACGTGCTCGACCGCGACCTGTCGACCGCCCGGCTCGCGCAGCGGCTGGCCGGGGACCGCTTCCGGCGTCGCACGCTCGGCGCGCTCTACCTCGACCAGGGCTTCCTCGCCGGTATCGGCAACTACCTGCGTTCGGAGATCCTGTTCACGGCACGCCTGCACCCGGCGCTGCGGCCTGCGGACCTGTCGACGGCCGAGCGCCGTCGCCTCGCGCGCGAGTCGCTGAAACTGGCGCGGCGCTCTTACGAATCGCGCGGCAGCACGCTGCCGCCGTCGCGGCGCAAGGGCCGGAGGCGCGGCGGACGCTTCTGGGTCTACTCGCGCGACGACCAGCCCTGCCGGCGCTGCGGCACGACCGTCCTGCGCATGGACGTGGGCAGCCGCGGCCTTTACCTATGCCCTGCCTGCCAGCCGCGCGAGCGCTGAGCCCCGGTCGCTGGCCGGGACTCAGAAGCGCGAACTCAGCGTCTTGACCTGCCAGCGGTAGCCCGCCTCGTTCAGCGTCGCGCACAGGATGCGCTCGCCGTCGGTGCGTACGTTGACCAGTCCGTACACCGTGCCGGCCACAACGTAGCTGCCCCTGGCGTTGCGCGTGCGGCTGCTCGGCCTGCGGTCGCCGGCCATAGTGACCGCGAGCTCCGCCCGCGTGCGGGCGAACTCGGCCGCCGACAGCTTGCGGCTGCCGCCGTTGTCGGGAACCTCGAGCGCGGTCAGCTTGCCGATCCGGACGCTGCGCGCGAGCTCCGTCGAGTAGATCAGCGGCGAGACGATCCGGTCGTCCTCGATGCTCAGGTAGCCGGTCGTCGCCGAGGCCGCGATCACGCCGGGACGCGGGTGGTCGTGGCCCTCGTTGTCGCCGGACGAGATGATCGTGACGGCCGGGCGCATCGCCGCGAGGAAATCATAGGAGACGTCGTCGCTGCCGTGGTGGCAGGCCTTCGCCACGTCGCACTGGAATTCCTGGCGCTCGCCGGTCCAGTCATCGAGCAGCGCACGCATGCTCTTCGTGTTCAGGTCGCCGGTCAGGAGCACGCGGCTGCGGCCGTAGTCGAGGCGCAGCAGCAGGCTGTTGCCGTTCGTGTTCTTGCTGCTGCCGCCCGCGTAGTAGCGAATGCCTGTGCGGCCGTCGACGTCGAACTCGACCGGCGCCAGGACGCGTATCGCGACGTCGCCGTCGCCGGGCGCGAAACCGGGCACGTAGCCTGCGGAATGGCCGAGGCGCTGCATCGGCGTCAGCGTGCCGGCACGCGTACGGACCTTCGTCATGGTTTCGAGGAAATCCGCCCACTCGCCCTGCAGGGCGGGATCGGCGCCGGCGCGCAGTCCGTCGAGTACGCTGTTGCGCGAATCGATGAGCTGCGTATGCATCCGGCCGAGCGGCGTCTCGACCGTCCGGCCCAGCGTGCGCCGGCCGTTCTCGCGCCACCAGGACAACCCGGCATGATAGAAGCGCTCGGCGGTGACCCGGCTGGTCGGTATGTCGAGTTCGTGTTCCTCTTCAGGGTTGAACAGGTCCCAGAGCCCGCCGTAGTGGTCCTGGTCGTTGTGCGAGCACATGACCGCGTCCAGGTCGATCCGGTCCATCTCGTAGTCCTTCGCAAACTTCCAGTCGACGAAGTCGGCGGCGTTCTTGCCGGTCGGCTGGCCGCGGCGCGGCCAGCCGCCGTCGATCAGGATGTGCCGCCGTTCCGGCGTGCAGATCAGGATGCCGTCGCCCTGGCCGACGTCGATGAAATAGACCTCGAGCAGCGGGTCGCCGCCGAGCGCGGCACGCGCGACGTAGCCGGTCCGGCCGCGCGCCCGGACGCGCCACTCGGTCGCACTGCGGCCCGGACCGAGGCGGCGCACGCGATCGCCCCACAGGAGTTCCTGGCGGACGAGGCGCGGCTCGCCGGATGGCAGGCTGCCTGCAAACACGTCGAATCGCGCCGTGTCGCTGCTTACGTAGTGGACGTTGGCGGGCATTGCTATGCTCCCGGGGCGGGCCATCCTTTAAGCCAGTATAGAAGTCGTCGCCGCGGCGGGCCCGGTCGCCGGCGGCTGCCCGGGGTGCCGCGACGATGATTTTCGTGTTCGAGGTTCGTGTCCGGCCGGGCTACACGGCCGAACGCTACGCCGAGGCCTGGGTGCGGGCGAGCGAGATCATCCAGCGCGCGCCCGGCGCGCGCGGCACGCGGCTCTACCGCAAGATCGGCGAACCCGGCGTGCTGCTCGCGATCGCGAGCTGGGCCTCGAAGGCCGAGCGCGACGCGATGGAGCGCGGCGGTGACGACACGGCGCGGCGGATCATCGCGGCGCAGGCGGAGTTTGTCGACGTGCGCGTCATCGGCGAGTTCGAGGACGCCGAATGGGCGGTCGATCCCTAGCGGCGCCTCACTCGGCCGCCGCGGCCGGCGCGGACAGGGGAAGCTCCACGACCGCGAAGCCGTCCAGCCGCGGGTTCTCGATATCCTGCACGTAGCGCGCGTCGGCCAGCCGTGCCGGGTTACCCGGCACGACGTACGGGAACCGCGCCCAGTGCAGGAACGTGCGCCCGTCCGCGGTGCCCGCCGCGGCAGACAGCAGCGCGGCCGGCCCCTTGTCGACGACGGCCGACTCGCGGACCAGCGTCGGCGCCGGCAGCAGCCGGAAACGCGCGAACCGGTACTCGCCGGGATAGTCCAGCACGATAGCGCGCTCGAAGGGTGTGAGCGGAACCGGTGAGGCCATGAAGCGGGTGGGCGGATCGCTGGCCCAGGCCGCGCGCACGGCGCGCTCGGCATACTGCGTGATCGCGAAGTTCATGCCGATGTAGCCGAGCAGCGCGGCGAGCGCCAGCGAGGCCGGCCGCCGCGGCCAGGGGAGACGGCGCCAGTCGACGAAACGGGTCGCCAGCAGGCCGGTGACGAGCAGCGCGTAGGCGACCAGGTCGATGATGAACAGCGTGTCGCCGTAGAACCAGCGGTCGACCAGGGGCATCAGCCAGCGCATGCCGTAGTTGTTCAGCCAGTCGAGCGTCGGGTGGCTCGCCACCCCGATCGCCGACAGGGCGAGCAGCCAGCGGAACGACGCCGCCGGCCCGGCACGCGCCGGATCGCCGCGCCGCGCGAGCGCGTACATGAGCCCGGCCAGCAGCAACGGCAGGACGACGAGTGCCGGCAGGCCGTGGGTGATCCCGCGCCGGATGCCGTAACTCGCGACGTCGCCCATGAAATGCGCGGCGACGTCGATGTCCGGCAGGTTTGCGGCGATCAGCAGCGTCGCGGTGCCATAGCGCGTGCGGTCCTTCAGGCCCGTCGCTGCGAGCGACGCGCCGACGAGCGTGTGGCAGACGGGATCCATGGCTTGGCCCGGCAGATCGTGGCAGGCCGATGTTAACTGCGCGGCGTCGACGGCGACAGCAGGCCGTAGCGGCGGGCGACGACCAGCGCGGCGAGACCGGCAACGACGTTGGCCGCCGCGGCCGCGGCGTAGACGCCCGCCTGCTCGAACAGGCGGGCGCCGAGCCAGGCGAGCGGCACGTACAGCCCGGCGATACGCAGCAGGCTCAGCAGCATCGACGGCAGCGACCGCGAACGCGCGTTCAGGCAGGCATTCGCGACGATCAGCAGGCCGTAGCCGAAGAAGGTCCACGCGACGATGCGCAGGTACAGGACCGTCTGCGCGTGCACGGCGGGCTCGTCGGAGAACTGCCGTGCGATGCTGCCGGCAAACAGGTTCAGCACGACGGCGGCGAGCAGGCCGTAGCCGAGGCAGAACGCGCTCGCGAGCACGAGCGCGCGGCCCGCGCGGCCGGTCTCGCCCGCGCCCCAGTTCTGGCCGATCAGCGCACCGATGGAGCCCGACAGGCCGAGCAGCGGCACCAGCGCGAAGGACTGGATGCGGCCGGCCGCGCCGAAGCCCGCGACGGTCGCGGCGCCGAAGCCCGCGACGACGGACGTCACGATCGCGAGCCCGGCCGGGTTGATCGCGTTGGCGAACGCGGCCGGGCCGCCGATGCCGCCGATGCGGCGTATCGACGCCAGCAGGCCGGGCGACGCGAAGTCGCCGGGCCGGACGACGGCGAAGGTCTTGAGCACCGGCCACGCCGAGGCCAGCAGGCTGATCGCGAAGGCACACAGCGTGGCGGTCGAGGCGCCCGCGATGCCGAGCGCCGGGATCGGCCCCCAGCCGAAGATCAGCACCGGGTTCAGGCCGATGTTGAAAACGGCGTTCAGCACCATGATCGACGCCGGCGCCAGCGCGGCGCCGTGCGCGCGCATCAGTGCGTTCGTCACCAGCAGGATGACGAGCAGCGGGAAGCCGTAGTACCAGACCTCGAGATAGCTCGCGATTGCCGGCAGCACGTCGGGCTGGGCGTTCAGCAAGGCGAACAGCGGGTCGATCAGCCGGTAGCCGGCCACGGCCGCCACGATGCCGAGTGCCAGGCTGAACAGGATCGCGTGGGCGGCCGTGCAGCGCGCTGCCTCCGGCCGACCGGCGCCGAGCGCCTGCGACACGAGCGCGTTGGCGCCGGCGGACAGGCCGATGCCGAGGCTCGTCAGCGCGGTCGTCACGGGGAAGATGAAACTGATCGCGGCGAGCTCGGTGTCGCCGAGCCGGCCGACGAAGTACGCGTCGGCGAGTCCGACGGAGATGACGGCGAACACTCCGACGACCATCGGCAGCGTGAGGCGCAGCAGGTGGGCGCTGACGGGCCCGGCCGTCAGGTCACGACCGTTCACGCGCGGCACCCCGGGAACGGGACGGTCGTATCGTGCACGCCGGAATGATACCCGGCCGGGCGGCCGCATTGGCCACGATATCGTAATCCTTACAAACGGTTACAAGGCGGAACGTCGCGGCGCAGCAGGCCTTCTGTTAACGTTTCCCGATGAGCGCGAACGCAGAAACGGACTGGACACCGCCGCTGCCGGCGGCAACCGAGACGGAAGACGGAGAGCCGCGCCGGATCGGCGTGGAACTCGAGATGATCGAGGTCGACGTCGACACCGTGAGCGGGATCCTCGCAGGGCAGCTCGGCGGGGAGATCGAAAAAACCTCGCGCTACGAGCACGTCGTGCACGGCGACGACGCCGGCGACTGGCGCGTCGAGCTCGACTATGCCTACCTGAAGGAACGCGGCCGCGAGCGCGACGGCGCCGGGGACGACGACGGGCCCGGCGACGAGATCGGCGAACTCGTTGCCGACGTGGCCGAGTCGATGCTGCGGGCAGGCGCGGAGGCCGTCGTTCCGGTCGAGATCGTCAGCCCGCCACTGCCGCTGCCGCGGCTCGCGGACGTGCAGGCGCTGGTCCCGGTACTGCGCGACGCGGGCGCGAAAGGCTCGGGCGCGGGGCTCTCCTACGCCTTCGGCATGCAGCTGAACCCGGAGCTGCCGGGTCTGGACGCGCGCACGGTCGCCGCCTACCTGAAAGCCTTTTTCTGCCTGTACGACTGGCTGTCGGCACGCGCGTCGGTCGACCTGACGCGGCGGCTGACCGGCTTCAGCGCGGCATTCCCCGGCAGCTACGTCCGGCGCGTCGTCGATCCCGACTACTGGCCGGATCTCGAGGCGCTGATCGACGACTACCTCGAGGACAACCCGACCCGCAACCGCGCCCTCGACATGCTGCCGCTGTTCCTGCACCTCGATCGCGAGCGCGTGCGCGCCGTGGTCGACGACCCGCGCGTCAAGGCGCGGCCGACGCTGCACTACCGGCTGCCGAACTGCGAGATTCACCGCGACGACTGGGGCATTCACCTGGCCTGGGGCGACTGGCTGCAGGTCGAGGCGCTCGCCGCCGACCGCGACCGGCTCGCGGAGTTGTGCGGCGCGTACTCGGACTGGCTGGACAAGCCGCTCGGGCGGCTGCTGGACAGCTGGCCCGACGAGTGCGAGCGCCGGCTGGGCCTGGCAAACCCTTGAGTGCCCGCCCGCTGATCGGCGTCACGGGCCCGCGGCGCGGCGCCGTCGGGCCGCGGGCCTGCGTGCAGCTCGGCCTCTGGCTCGCCGGCGGCCGCGCGCGGCAACTGCGGCCCGGCGACGACCTCGATACCGCGCCGCTCGACGGCGTCGTCATCACCGGCGGCCACGACGTCGAGCCGGCGCTGTACAAGGCCGAGGCCGAGGTCGTCGGCAACTACGACCCGGAGCGCGACGAGTTCGAGTCGCGCATCATCGATTGCGCGCTCGCCGACGCCACGCCTCTGCTCGGCATCTGCAGGGGGGCCCAGTTGCTGAACGTGCGCATGGGCGGCACGCTGTTCCAGGACCTGCGCAAGCGCCGCCACAAGACCTCGAAACGGCGCACGCTGCTGCCGCTGAAGACACTGTGCCTGGTCGGCGGCAGCCGCCTCGAGGGGCTGCTCGGCGGCGGCGACATCCGCATCAACAGCCTGCACAACCAGAGCATAGACACGCTCGGCAGCGGCCTCGAGGTCAGCGGCCGCGACCTCGACGAGATCGTGCAGGGCGTCGAGCAGCCGGAGCACCGCTTCCTGTTCGGCGTGCAGTGGCACCCGGAATTCCTGCTCTACGCGAGCCGCCAGCGCAGGCTGTTCCGCGAGCTCGTGCTCGCCGCCCGTGACTACCGCGACGGGCGCGACGGCACCGCTACTGGTCGAACAGGGAGCTGACCACGAGGCCTATGCCCTCCAGCTCGCCGTCCGAACTGAAACGGTAGGCAAGCCCCAGCCGGTCCAGGCTGAACCAGCCGAAGTCGAGCCGACCCGCGCGCCGCCGCAGTGCGAGTCCCGCTTCCCATTGTTCGGAAATCGACTCCAGGCTGCCGTCCGGCCGCCGCAGGTCGAGCTGCCCGTGGAAGTGCGTGTGCGCGACGTGCCAGACCAGCCGCAGGCCGTCGTCTCCCTCGCCGAACTCGACGAGCGGGTGGCCGAACTCGAGCGCGGTCAGGAGCGGCCAGAAGCCTTCCGACCCGCCCTCGCTCGGCGAATAGCCGACGTAGCCCAGCGATTGCACGAGCGCCGGGCGCAACGGTCCGTCGGCGAACACGAAGCGGCTCAGGACCCCGGCCTGGTAGATGAAGGCCGAGTCGTCGCCGTCCAGCACGGCGCCCCAGCCCAGCGCGGCGAACGGCCTGAGCTGCCAGCGCTCGCTGACGGGCAGGTCCAGCCACAGGCCCGGCGTCACGCTCAGGCTCGCGAAATTGCCGGGGTCGAGCGAGCCGGCCAGGTCGTCCAGCGGGAAGCGGTCGAAGCCGAGCGTCACCGGCAGGCGCCACTCGAGGCCCGGGTGGCGCCCCGCGTCGTCGATCCGGGCCTCCAGCAGGCGCTTGCGGTAGACGTAGCGAAGCGCGAACGCGTCGCGATCGTCGCCGACCTGGTACCAACCGGTACCGAAATAGCTCGAAAATGCCCAGGGGACCGTGGTTGGACCGGCCTCCTGCGACAGCGCGGGCCCGGCCGCTGCGAACAGCGCGGTCAAGGCGGTGAATCGACGTAGCATGCCGTGACCATAACAGCCGCGGCCCTGTCGCCGCCGCGGGTCGTGTTTCAATGGCGCCCCCGCAGCATCGAGGAGACTGCCGCATGACCCTGCATATCGAACTCGCGCCCGTCCTGTCCATCGTCGCCGGTATCGCGATCCTGGTCGCGCCGAAACTGCTGAACTACATCGTGGCCGCGTACCTGGTCGTTACCGGCCTGCTGCAGATCGTGAACTGAGCGCCTTCACGGCCGGTACGGCGGCAGGTCGCTGTTCCAGATGTCGGTGGACATGAGCCAGGCGCCGTCCTTCCGTTCCCAGGTCTCGACGAACTTGCCGGTGTCGATCAACTCGCCGTCGGCATCGGTCATCCGGTAGCTGCCGACATGCCAGCCGATGTCGCCGGCCGCGCGTGCGTCGATCGTCGCGAGCGTCAGCGACAGCCCGGCAGCGCGCAGCGCGCCGAAGGAATCGAGAACGGCCGTGCGGCCGACGGCGGTCGGGGCGTTCGGTGCCATGACCCTGGCGTCGGCCGTGTACAGCGCGGCCAGCGCGTCGAAGTCACCGCGGTCCAGCGCTGCCTGCCAGGCCGCCGAGCGTTCCAGCAGCGCCGCGCGCTCGTCGTCGTTGCGCTCCGGCGCGCAGCTCCACAGCGCCGCGAACGCGACCAGGTACAGGATGGGCTTGTTCATGAGCTTTCCTCGCGAAGGTCGGTGACGGTCAGTGCCTCGAGTTCCCGGCGCTGGCGCTCGACGTCCTCGAGCATGCGCAGCATCTGCGCGACCACGGCCGGCTCGTCCTGCAGGTCCTGCCAGAAGATGCCGTGCTCGATCCAGGCGAGATCGCGGAAGCCCTTGTCGACGGCAAGCCCGAGCTCGTCCACGGCAGACTGCAGGTCGCCCGCCAGCACATGCACCTCGGCCAGGCGCACCGACAGCACCGGCGTTGCCCAGCCGTTCTCGCGTGCCTGCAGGGCGAGTTCGCGGCAGCGCTCGATCAGCGGCAGCGCGGCATCCGGGCGACCGCTGCGCTGCCTGGCGAGCGCCAGCAGCTTCAGTACCAGCATGTAATCGTAGGTCACGTCGGCGACGCCCGTCTCGCCGCCGACGGCCCAGTCGAGCACGTCGGCCGCCTCGCCGTCGCGCGACTGCCGCAGCAGGACGAGGCCGTAGTCGCGGACGACCAGGCGCTCGGAGAAGCTCAGCGGATCGCCCGGCGCGCGATCGAGCGCGGCGAACCCGGCGGCAACGATTGCGTCCAGCGGCCCGTGATCCCCTTGCGCGCTGGCCAGCGCCGCGCGGGCGCGCTCGAGTGCCGCGTCGCGTCGCTCGGCCTCGTCCAGCACCGCCTCCGCCTCCGCGTACAGGCCCAGCAGCGCGTAAGCGCGCGCCAGCGCCAGCCGGTTGGGCTGGAAGCCCGGGTACTCGCGCAGCGTGGCCCGGCCGTTCTGCACGGCCTCGACGAGCCGCCCGTACTGCGCCAGCCAGTGCGTCAGCGAAGCCCTGGGCAGGCGTACGTCAGGGCGCACGGCCACCGCCTTCTGGACGAAGTCGCGCCCGTCCGCGAACTGGCCCTGCAGCATCAGCAGCGCGCCGAGGTTGAAGTTCAGGTCGCCGTTCAGCGGGTCCAGCGAGACCGCCCGCAGGTAGGCGGCGGACGCCTCTTTCAGGCGCGACTGGTGCACGAGGCTCAGGCCGTGGTTCAGCAGCCCGCCGAAATAATTGGGGTTGATCGCCAGGGCCTCGGCGTAGTGTGCGTCGGCGTCGGCCCAGGCGCCCGCCATGCTTTTCAGCAGGCCGAGCGACGCGTGCGCCTGCTCGAGGCGCGGCTCGAGGCTCAGCGCACGCGCGAGCAGGATGCCGGCTTCCTGCATCGCCGGTTCGCGGTCACGCGTGCCGTCGAAGCCCTGCAGCAGGTAGTTATAGGCGAGCGCATCGAGAGCCAGCGCGAAGTCCGGGTCGATCTCCAGCGCGCCCTGCAGCAATTCGTTCGACGCGGGCAGGGCGTCGTCGTCGCCGGTCTGGCGCGCCGCCATCGCGCGCAGGTAGAGATCGAAGGCCTGCGCGTCGTCGGTGCCGCCCCGGCTCATCGCCTCGCGCTCGCGCCCCAGCAACTCGAGCTCGAGCGTGGCGGCAATGCTGACAGCGATCTCGTCCTGCACCGCGAGGATGTCGTCCAGCGGCCGGTCATAGGTCGCCGACCACAGGTGGTAGCCGTTCGTCGCGTCGATAAGTTGCGCGGTCACGCGCACGACGTCGCCGGCTTTGCGCACGCTGCCCTCGAGCAGCGTGCGCACGCCGAGCGCGCGACCCATGTTCGCGATCGACTCCTCGCGGTCCTTGTAATAGAACGACGAGGTGCGTGCCGCGACGTGCAGCCCGGCGATTCTCGACAGCTCGGTCAGCAGCTGCTCGGCTATTCCGTCACCGAAGTATTCGTTGTCCGGGTCATCGCTCATGTTGGCGAACGGCAGCACGGCGATCGAGGAATCCGGGATCGCCGCGAACGCCGCACGCCGCTCGTTTGGCTCGCGCATGTCGAGGACCCGCTGACCGAGGACGACCACGACCGCGACGCTGACCGCGAGCAGGCCGGCCAGGATGAAGCGATCGGCGCGCCCGAGAGCGGCCGCCCGGCCGTCGCCCCCGGGCATCGTGCGCGCGATGCCGTGGCTGCCCAGGTCGTAGCGCCAGCCGACCACGAGCGCGACCGGGAACAGCAGTATTGCAGCGAGCCAGACGTAGCGTATCGCCGCGTCCGGGATGTCCCAGCCGGGAAACGCGAGCGCTGCCACCTGCAGGACGACCCATGCGCCGACGACGTAGAGCGCGAGCACCGCGAACACCCCGCGCCGGCGCAGGTCGGCGAGCCACGTGGCGAGTCGCTTGCTCATCGTGCCGGGTCCGTGCCCTCGGGGTCTGCCTGTTCTATTCTAGACCGTCACGCAGCCCGTACCGGGCATCGCGCCCCTGCCCTTCTGACCAACATGCAGCTTGCCGAACTCGTCCAGGTATCGCGCGACGTGGCCGCCACGCGCAGCCGGCTCAGGAAGCGCGAGCTGCTCGCGGACTGCCTGCGTGCCGCCGCGGCGGACGTTTCGCTGGTCGTGAATTACCTCGCGGGCAACCTGCCGCAGGGCCGCATCGGCCTCGGACCGGCGATCCTGCGCGAGGTGCGCGGCCTGCCCGCGGCCGCGACGCCATCGCTGCCGCTGGCCGGCGTCGACGAGGCCTTCGCAGAGATCGCCGGCATTGCCGGCAAGGGCTCGCAGCAGCGCCGGCGCGAGCGGCTGGCGGCGCTGTTCGGGCGCGCGACGGCGGGCGAGCAGGACTTTCTCGCGCGGCTCGTACTCGGCGAACTGCGCCACGGCGCGCTGGAAGCGCTGCTCGCCGAAGCGATCGCGGCCGCGACCGGGCTGCCGGAGAACGCGGTGCGGCGCGCCGTCATGCTGGCGGCCGATCCGGCAGCGGTCGCGCGCGCGGCGTTCGCCGATGGCGCCGCCGGGCTGGCGCGCTTCCGGCTCGTGCCGATGCGACCGCTGCAGCCGATGCTGGCACAGCCGGCCGAGGACATGGACGCGGCGCTCGAGGCGCTCGGCGAGGCGCAGCTCGAGTACAAGCTCGATGGCGCGCGCGTGCAGATACACCGCGTCGACGACGAGGTGCGCATCTTCTCGCGGGCGCTGAACGACGTGACGGCCAGCCTGCCGGAGGTCGTCGAGACCGTGCGCGCGCTGCCGGCGCGCACGCTGATCGCGGACGGCGAGGTGCTCGCGCTCGGCGAGCGCCGGAAACCGCTGCCCTTCCAGGTGACGATGCGCCGCTTCGGCCGCAAGTCGGACATGGCGGCCATGCGCGCGAAACTGCCGCTGTCCGTGTTCCTGTTCGACTGCCTGCACGTCGACGGCGACGACCTGCTCGACCGGCCGCTCAGCGAGCGCAGCCGGGCGCTGGCCGGGCTCGCCGGCGAATCGCTGATCACGCCGCGGCTGGTGACCGCTGACCCCGCCGCGGCGAACGCCTTCCTGCGCCGCGCGCTCGCCGAGGGCCACGAGGGCCTGATGGCGAAGGCGCTGGCCGGCAGCTACGCGGCCGGCAGCCGCGGCGCCGGCTGGCTCAAGGTGAAGCAGGCGCATACGCTGGACCTCGTCGTGCTGGCCGCGGAGTGGGGCAGCGGGCGCAGGCAGGGCTGGCTCTCGAACCTGCACCTCGGCGCGCGCGACGAGGACGGCGGTTTCGTCATGCTCGGCAAGACCTTCAAAGGCCTGACCGACCGGATGCTCGAGTGGCAGACGAGCGCGCTGCTCGAGCTCGAGATCGGCCGCGAGGACCACGTCGTGCACGTGCGGCCGGAACTCGTCGCCGAGATTGCCGTCAATGAAATCCAGGCCAGCCCGCAGTATCCCGCCGGCATGGCGCTGCGTTTCGCGCGGGTCAAACGCTACCGCAAGGACAAGACCGCCGCCGAGGCCGACACGCTCGCGACGGTGCGGGCCCTGTTCGCCGGCCATCCGCCCGCCGACTGAAGCGAGATCACGAGTGTTCAGCGACGCTACCCAGCGCTGGTTCGACGACAATTTCCGCGCGCCCACGCCGGTGCAGGCGCGCGGCTGGCCGGGCATCGCCGACGGCAGGCACGCGCTGCTGGTCGCGCCGACCGGCAGCGGCAAGACGCTCGCGGCGTTCCTCGCCGCGATCGATCGACTGGGTGCCCGGCCGGCCGACGAGAAGGGCGGCGTGCGCGTGCTGTACGTGTCGCCGCTGAAAGCGCTGGTCTACGACATCGAGCGCAACCTGCGTGCGCCGCTGGTCGGCATCGGCCGGGTCGCCGAGCGCCTCGAGTTGCCGTTCCGCGCCGCGGGCGTCGCGATCCGCACCGGCGACACGTCGCAGCGCGAGCGCCGCCAGCAGGCGAAGGATCCCTCGGAGATTCTCGTCACGACACCGGAGTCGCTGTACCTGCTGCTGGGTTCGCAGGCGGCGGAGAACCTGAAGAGCGTCGAGACCGTGATCGTCGACGAGATCCACGCGCTGGCGCCGACCAAGCGTGGCGCGCACCTCGCGCTGTCGCTCGAACGGCTGGCAGCCCTGGCCGAACGCGACCCGCAGCGCATCGGGCTGTCCGCGACGGTGCGGCCGCTCGACGCGGTCGCTCGCTACCTGGGCGGCGACCGCGAGGTCGACGTCGTCGACTGCTCCGCGAAACCCGCGCTCGACGTCGCCGTGCGCGTGCCGGTACCGGACATGCAGAACCCGCCGCAGCCGGACAACGAACCGAAACGGGGCGGTTCCATCCTGGGCGAGCTGTACACCCGCGAGGTCGGCACGCCGCCGCCGGAGCGCGGCATCTGGCCGTCGATCTATCCGGAGCTGTTAGCGGAGATCCGCGGGCACCGCTCGACGATCGTATTCGTCAACAGCCGCGGGCTCTGCGAGCGCCTCGCGCACAAGCTGAACGAACTGGCCGGCGAGCAGCTGGTGCGCGCGCACCACGGCAGCATCTCGCACGAGAAGCGCAGCGAGATCGAGGAAAGCCTGAAGTCCGGCGCGCTGCGCGGCATCGTCGCCACCAGCTCGCTCGAACTCGGCATCGACATGGGCGCGGTCGACCTCGTGCTGCTGGTCGAGTCGCCGGGCAGCGTCGCACGCGGCCTGCAGCGAGTGGGGCGCGCCGGGCACGGCGTCGGCGAAACCAGTCGCGGCCGCATCTATCCGAAGTACCGCGGCGACCTGCTCGAATCGGCCGTCGTCGCGCAGCGCATGCTCGCGGCCGAACTCGACGCGATCGCGGTACCCGAGAACGCACTCGACGTGCTGTCGCAGCAGGTCGTCGCGCTGTGCTGCGCGAGCCCGCGGACGGTGGACGAGATCGAGGCAATCGTGAAACGCGCCTGGTCGTATCGCCGCCTGTCGCGTGACGCGCTCGAGGGCGTGCTCGACATGCTGGCCGGCCGCTACCCGTCGACCGACTTCGCCGACCTGAAACCCCTGCTGTCCTGGGACCGGGCCAGCGACCGGCTGTCGCCGCGGCGCGGCGCGGCACTTGTAATGCGCATGAACGCCGGCACGATCCCCGACCGCGGCGCCTACGGCGTGCACCTCGGCGAGGACGGGCCGCGGGTCGGCGAACTCGACGAGGAGATGGTGTTCGAGACGCGCGCGGGCGACAACGTCACTCTCGGCGCCAGCACCTGGAAAGTCGAGCAGATCACGCGCGACCGCGTCGTCGTCAGCCCCGCGCCGGGCGAGCCCGGCCGGCTGCCGTTCTGGCGCGGCGACGGGCCCGGCCGGCCGATCGAACTCGGGCGCGCGATCGGCGCTTTCCTGCGCGGTCTCGGTCGCCACGGCGAGGACAGCGCGCGCGACTGGCTCGTCGACCATACGCCGCTCGACGCGCTCGCCGCGCGCAACCTGGCTGCCTACGTCGCCGAGCAGCAGCGCGAGACCGGCACGCTGCCGAGCGACCGCGCGATCACGATCGAACGCTTCCGCGACGAGCTGGGCGACTGGCGCGTCTGCATCCTGACGCCGTTCGGCGCGCGCGTGCATGCCCCGTGGGCGATGGCGCTGCAGAGGACGCTCGCCGAGCTCGGCGGCTTCGAAATCCAGGTGATGTATACCGACGACGGCATCGTGCTGCGCTTCGCCGACGTCGAGGAACTGCCCGCGCTCGACGCGCTGCTGCCGGACCCCGACGAAGTCGAGGAGCTGATCACCGACCAGCTCGCCGGCACCTCGCTGTTCGCCGGCCTGTTTCGCGAGAACGCGGTGCGCTCGCTCCTGCTCCGGCGGCGCCGGCCGGGACAGCGCGCACCGCTGTGGGCGCAGCGCCTGAAGGCGCAGAACCTGCTCGCGACCGTGCGCCGCTACCCGTCGTTTCCGGTCGTCATCGAGACCTACCGCCAGGCGCTCGGCGACGTGTTCGACCTGCCGGGGCTGAAGCAGCTGCTGGCGGACGTGCGCAGCCGCCGGATCGCGGTCGACGAGGTCGAGACGCGCCGCGCGTCGCCATTCGCGAAGTCGCTCGTGTTCGCCTACGTCGCCGCCTATTTGTACGAGCAGGACGCGCCGCTCGCCGAGCGCAAGGCGCAGGCGCTGACGCTCGACCGCGGGCTGCTCGCGGAGCTGCTCGGCCAGGCAGAGCTGCGCGAACTGATCGACGCCGACGTGCTGGCGGAACTCGAGGAGGAACTGTCTTACCTCGCGGAGGGTCGCCGCGCGCGCGACGCGGACGAGCTGCACGACCTGCTGCGCCGGCTCGGCGATCTCGGCGCGGAGGAGCTCGCGGCACGCTCCGCCACGGACACGGCGGCCGGCCTCGCGGCACTCGAAGCGGAGCGGCGGGCGGCCGTGGTCAGCATCGCCGGCGAACGCCGCTACATCGCCGCCGAGGACAGCGGCCTGTACCGCGACGCGCTCGGCGTCGCGACGCCGTCCGGCGTGCCGGACAGCTTTCTCGCGCCGGTAGAGGAGCCGCTGGAGCAGCTCCTGCGTCGCTACGCCCGGCACCGCGGGCCGTTCCTGGCGCGCGACGTCGCGGTTCGCTACGGCCTGCGCGCCGCGCAGGTCGAACCGCTGCTGCGGCTGCTGGAGGCGCGCGGGCTGCTGGTCAACGGCGAGATCCGTCCCGGCGGCGTCGAGCCGGAGTGGTGCGACGCCGAGGTGCTGAGGCGGCTCAAGCGACGCAATCTCGCGAAGCTGCGCGACGAGGTCGCGGCCGTCGACACGCCGACGCTCGCGCTGTTCCTGCCACAGTGGCACGGCATCGGCAGCGCGCGCGGCGGCCAGGAGCGACTGCGCGAGGCGATCGGCCAGCTGCAGGGGCTGGCCGTGCCGTGGTCGCTGGGGTCGACCGCGGTACTGCCGGCACGGGTGTCGGGCTTCCGGCTCGACCTGCTCGACGTGCTCGCGGCGAGCGGCGCCGTCGTCTGGGTCGGGCGCGGCGGTGGTGGCGCGCGCGACGGACGCATCGCCCTCTACCTGCGCGAGCAGGTCCCCGAACTGCTCGAGGCACCCGGCGATCACGACGGCGACGACGAACTGGAACGGGCGATTCTCGACCTGCTCGGCCGGCGCGGGGCCTCGTTTCTCGTCGAGGTCGGCAACGAGCTGCGCGCTAACGGCGTCGGGCACACGGCCGCGGAGCTGCGCGATGCGCTGTGGCGCCTCTGCTGGGCGGGACAGGTCACGAACGACACGTTCGGACCGTTGCGTGACCTGGCGCGACGCACGC
>ERZ869936.481-NODE-481-length-37513-cov-8.539324_pt1 | contig 37513 bp, 24 predicted proteins | sample MGYA00520876_ERZ869936 | MGnify/ENA primary metagenome ERZ869936 (study PRJEB32218, sample SAMN09650985) | biofilter metagenome | isolation source: enrty point of leading RO module | place: Saudi Arabia: Thuwal, RO plant located on Red Sea | collected 2016-02-17 ... | reverse complement strand
GTTCAAAAACCACCCCGACACGCCAGCACTTGCATAATGCTGGCAAGCGAGGGTTCTTCGTTAACGAAACCGACATCGCCCGGGCAACGCCGACGCGCCGTCGGCGATGCCTCCGGGCTAAACGGTACCGGTGAACAGAAAACCCTCGCTCGCGCTTCGGGCTAGTGGCGAGAAGAGCCTGCGCGGAGGCCGCTCTTAGCGATCGAAGAACTTCGTGAACACCCGCTTCGTAGCGGCGCGGCCGGCGCGGCCGATCGAGGTGGTGAGCGGGATCTCCTTGGGGCACACCGCTACGCAGTTTTGGGCGTTGCCGCAAACCTGGATGCCGCCCGGCTCGGTCAGCGCATCGATCCGCTCGCCTGCGTTCATGGCCCCCGTGGGATGCGAGTTGTAGTACACCGCCTGGCTGATGGCGTGCGCGCCGACGAAATGCACGTCGTAAGTCGCATTCTCGCGAGCCTCGTGCGATGCGTCGCTCTCGCCCTTGCCGCGGGCCACTAGCGGCACGTGGCCATATTGCGGGCAGGCATCGAGGCAGCAGCCGCAACTCATGCACTGGCTCAGCGGGTAGGCGCGCTCCTGCTGGTCCTGCGACTGCCGCGGCCCCGGGCCCATGTCGTAGTAGCCGTCGACCGGGATCCAGGCCTGCACTTTCTCCAAGGCGCGGAACAATCGCCGGCGGTTGACGCACAGGTCGCGCAGCACCGGAAACTTGCTCATCGGCTGCAGCTCGATCTCGTCGGGCTTTTCGGCCAAAAGCTTGTCGACCAGTGCCGAACAGGCCTGCCGCACGCGGCCGTTGATGATCATCGTGCAGCTACCACAGACCTCTTCCAGGCAGTTGGCGTCGTAAGCCACGGGGGCCACCTTCACGCCGTCGATCGTTTCGCCCTGGGCGGCGATCGCTTGCAGCACGCTGGTCACGTTCATGTCCGGCTTGTGCTCGAGGCGATGCCGTTCCCAATAGCTGGGCGAATCCGGATCGTCCTGGCGAAGAACGCGAACTTCGAACGTGCGCTTGGCGCCCGGGTGTCCGTTGTGCGACTGACTCATCGAACGCTTTCTCGCTGTAACTTGCTAGTGAACCGCAGCGGGCTTGTTACCGGCAGCGGCGGCCCCGTCGCCGTTGCCCGAGCCGGCGGCCTGCCTGGCGGCAGTCCGCGATTTCCAAACTTCCTCGATCACCTCGGCCCCCACCAGGCCGTAGAGCCGCGGGCGGGGCGGAATGAGCGACGTGTCGACTTCTTCGTACGTCAGGTGCGGCTCGCCCTCGGCGTCGCACGTGGCGATCGTGCTCTTCAGCCAGCGCTCGGTAGCGGCCTGGAAGCGATCGCACCACCGTTCCGCCTCGCGGCGATGCTCGGCCGGGTCCGTGGCCTCGAGGCCCGGCTGGGCGAACTCGGGCTTGTAGTGCGCGCCGCGGCATTCGTCGCGCGCCAGCGCCCCCTTCAAAATCGCCTTGGCCAGCGGAAACATGTCGGCCAGGGCCTTGGTGAACACCACGTTCTGATTCGTCCAGTTGCCGGTGTCCGACAGGCCGCAGCGCCGCATCCGCTCGGCCATGTTGTTGACCGCTTCGAGCGCCTCTTGCAGCGCGTCGTTGTGCCGCACCACGGTAGCGCTCTTGGTCATCACCTGGCCCAGTTCCTGGTGCAACAGGTAGGGGTTTTCGCCGCCCGCGGGGCGGCGGAGCAACTGGTCGTGCACCTTCTGATGCTTGTTGCGCGCTTCTTCGAACAGCGATGAGCGTTCTTCCGCGGCCGCGCCTTTCGCGCCCTTAAGCAGGTTGACGATGCTGGGCGCTACGATCAATCCGCTGAAGATGCAGCTCAGCAGAGAGTTGGCTCCCAGCCGGTTGGCCCCGTGGTATTGATAGTCGCACTCGCCGATGGCGTACAGGTTGGGGATGTTCGTGCGCTGGTTGCGGGGCGAACCGATCACCAGCCCGCCGCTGGCGCTCTTTTCGTAGTCGACCCACAGCCCGCCCATCGAGTAGTGGACCGCGGGGAAGATCTTCATCGGCACTTCGCGCGGGTCGACGCCCTGGAACTTCTCGTAAATCTCCAGGATGCCGCCCAGCTTTAAATCGAGAATCTCGCGCGGGATGTGCGTCAGGTCGAGATACACGCACAAGCGGTCCTTCTCGACGCTCAGCCCGTCCTCGGTACACACGCTGAAGATCTCGCGCGTGGCGATGTCACGCGGCACCAGGTTGCCGTAGGTCGGGTAGCGCTCTTCCAGGAAGTAGTAGCGCTCGTTTTCGGGAATCTCGGTCGGCCGTCGCGAGTCTTGCGGCGTGCGCGGCACCCACACCCGGCCGCCTTCGCCGCGGGCGCTTTCGCTCATCAGCCGCAGCTTGTCGGCACCCGGGATGGCCGTGGGGTGCACCTGGACGAACTCGGCATTGCCGTACTTGGCACCGGCCTGAAACGTGCGGCTGGCGGCGCTGCCGTTGCAGACCATCGACATCGTCGAGCGGCCGTAGATCAGCCCGCATCCGCCCGAGGCGATCACCACCGCGTCGGCGGGAAACGCCCGAATTTCCATCGTGACCAGGTCCTGGCCGACCACGCCGCGGCAAACGCCTTCGCCGTCGAGCACGGGGCCCAGGTAGTCCCAGGCTTCGTAGATCTTCACCTTGCCGGCCACGCTCCAGCGGCGCACCTGGTCGTCCAGGGCGTAAAGCAATTGCTGGCCGGTCGTGGCCCCGGCGAAGGCCGTGCGCTTAAACAGCGTGCCGCCGAAGCGGCGCTGGTCGCGAAAGCCTTCGGGCGTGCGATTAAACGGCACGCCCAGGCGGTCCATCAGGTTGATGATCTTGGGGGCCCAGTCGGCCATCTCCTTCACCGGCGGCTGGTGCTGCAAAAACGCGCCGCCGTACACGGTGTCGTCGAAATGCAGGTACTCGCTGTCGCCCTGCTGCCGGGTCAGATCGTTGACGCTGTTGATGCCGCCCTGGGCACAGACGCTGTGCGAGCGCTTCACCGGCGTGAGGCTCATCAGGTCCACCTCGATGCCCAACTCGGCCAACTTCATGGCGGCCGACAGTCCGGCCAGCCCGCCGCCGACGATCATCACGCGCTTGTTTGCCATGGAAAACGCTCGATTCAACTGACGTACAAAAAACCCGTTGCCTGTGCCTACTCGTTGTCGGCGGCGTCGTCTCCCGGCGAGGTGGGTGCCGCCTCGACGGACGTAACGGCCGCCCGCTGCTCTTCCATGACGTTTTCGACTTCTCGGGCTTGTTCGACGTTCACGAAGCTGAAGCCCGACAGCGCCGTGACTCCGACCACGGTGAGAAACAGCCCGACGACGACACTGACCCAACTGGCCCGCCGCTGCGCTGCGGCGCTAGTCCACAGCCCCCAGGTGATGCCCTGCGTCCACAGCCCGTTGGAAAAGTGGTAGATCGCCGAGAGCATGCCCACCAGGTAGATGAGCTTGACCCACAGCGGCTGCAAGGCCACGGCCGCGCTACTGGCGGCGTGTTCGGGATGGAACTGCGCGCCGAACTTCTGTCCGGCGATTTCCTCGAACGGAGCGCCGAAAAAGTGGTGCAACTGCACGACGTGAAACACGATGAACACGAAGGCCACGATGCCGGTCGCGCGCTGCAGCGTGTAGCGAATGTTACTCGCGTAGGCGTACGAGCTGGTGTTGGGCATCGCGCCGGAGATGATCAGAAAGCCGACCGCGGCATGAAACATGATCGGGATGAAAATGAACGTCCACTCGACGATCCACAGCGCCTTGCCCAGCGAGTGGATGCGATCGACGTTCATCTGAAATGCCGCCACGCCGTTGATGATCGAGGCGTTGGTCAGCAGATGCACCACCATGTAGGCTCCGACCGGGATCAGGCCGCTGAGCGAAAACAGGCGGTAGATCAGGAATTGGTGGCGAACGAGGAAAGAGGGCTTTGCGACGGCGCTCGAAACAGCGGCAGGCGAGGTTTCCACTGGGGCCCTTCTAAGAATCAAAAACGGACACGAAATCGGGTGGCCACGGCAAGCTGCGCCATGCCAACCCGTAGTATAGAGTTGACCGCAGTGGTGGCAAGCCGATCACATACCCCACCGGCGGTACGCTTGCGCCGCGGCGGCATGGTGGTCGCCACCCGCCTGCGCGCGGGCTTTACTTCGTCCGGGCAGCAAGGCATTTCCCCCGAGTCTTCCTCCTGGGAAAGCCACTCCGGCCGAACCCTCGCGGGTCGGTTTCAGCGATCGAGGAACTTCGAGGTTCGCGCCGCGCCGGCTTTGGGCCCGCCCCCAACGCACCCGCGACGGAGGCCAAATCTGTCGATCGCTGCCACGATTGGCTGCCGAAATGGCAGAATTCTTGGGCATCGCCGGAACTTCTCAGCCCCCGCAGTTTATCTATCAACGAATGATGAAGTATTATATAAGTGCCGGAGGAGTAAGGGCTTAAATCGTGCGACGCAAGCCGGCCCGCGAGCTCAGCCCAAAAACGGTACTCAACTTGCACTGATGTTCGGCGCGCGCCAGCGCACGTAAACGACAACCATGGACCGCCTTAGGTCTGGCGGCGGTGGTTCGGCAATGCGACTGCAACTCCCATCCTTGTTGATCACCGACGACGATCTCGACTTTCGAGAAACGTTGCGGGCCGTGTTCGAGCCGCGCTTTCACACCATCCTGGCCGGCGACGGGCAGGAGGCCCTCGACATTGTGCGCGAGCAGGAAGTGCACCTGCTGCTGCTCGACATGCACATGCCCCGGCTCACCGGGCTCGAGACCCTGCGGCAGGTCAAGCAGTTCAAATCGCGCTTGCCGTGCATCCTGATTTCGGCGGGCCTCGACGAGAACCTGGCCGACGCCGCCCGGCAGGCCAACGCCTTCTCGGTGCTGCCCAAGCCGATCAGCCGGCGCGAGTTGACCAGCACGGTCGAACTGGCCATGCGCCGCATCTACAATTGGGGCGCCGACGACCCGGCAGCCTAGCGGAGCACCGCCGGGAGTCTTCTCACGCGGCGATCCTTCTAACCAGGCACACGCCATGGCCGAGGTCGATGAAATCCCACTGATCGACGTGGCGCGGCTGACCGATGCCGATGCTCCGCCGCGCGACGTGGCCGACGCGATCGGCGCGGCCTGCCGGGAGTTTGGATTTTTCTACGTCGTGGGGCACGGTGTCGACGAGGAACTGTGCCGCCGGCTGGAAGCGCTCAGCCGCGATTTCTTCGCGCTCGAGGTGGAGCAGAAGCTGCAAATCTCGATGGCCCGCGGCGGGCGCGCCTGGCGCGGCTACTTTCGCGTCGGCGACGAGCTCACTTCCGGCCGCCCCGATCAGAAGGAAGGCATCTACTTCGGCTCCGAATTGGGCGACGACCATCCGGCCGTGCAAGCCGGCACGCCACTGTTCGGGCGCAACCTGTTCCCGGAAATCGCCGGGTTTCGCGAGGCCGTGCTCGAATACATGACCGCCCTCACCGAACTGGGCCACCGCCTGATGGCGGCGCTGGCCGTGAGCCTGGAACTCGACGCCGCGTACTTCGCCGACCGCTACACCCGCGACCCGCTGATCCTGTTTCGCATCTTCCACTACCCCCGCATGCAACCTCCCCCGGGCGATCCGACCTGGGGCGTGGGCGAGCACACCGACTACGGCCTGCTGACCATCCTGCGGCAGGACGACGCCGGCGGACTCCAGGTGAAAAGCCGCGGCCGCTGGATCGATGCCCCGCCGGTACCCGGTTCGTTCATCTGCAACATCGGCGACATGCTCGATTCGCTCACCCGCGGCATCTACCGCTCGACGCCCCACCGCGTGCTGCCACCCTCGCGCGATCGGCTGTCGTTCCCGTTTTTCTTCGACCCCAATTTCGACGCCGAAGTGCGCCCCATCGAAGAGCTCGCCGATCATCCGATCGAAGACGACAGCCACCAGCGCTGGGACCGGGCCAACGTGCACGAGATTTCCGGCACCTACGGCGACTACCTGCTGGGCAAGGTGTCGAAAGTGTTCCCGCAACTCAAGCGAGAGGTGCTTTAGGCCACGGCGAGCCGCAAGTCGATCTGCCGTAGATCGTGGATCAACTGTTCCAGGCAGCGACGGCTCTTGCCCCAATCGATCCACTGGCCATCGATCTTGGTGCTGGCTGAAACGCCGGTGCCACGTCTGCTGCGCCACAGGCTGACGTGCAGGCTGCCGGCCATCGACCAGAGGTCCGATGGCAACTCGGCTTCGAGCGAGACACCGTGCTCGCCCTGCGAAACATCGCGCAACGGCTGGCCGCGATGGGCCAGTGAGCACAACGCCCGCACAATGACCCGGGCGACCGGTGCTTCGAGCTGCGCGGTCAGGTTTTTGCCGGTCCGCACCCCGAGCTTGGCCCACAGTGGCTGTGCAATGGCGGCCATGCCTTCCATCGAAACGGGCTGGGGAACGAGTTTATCGGCGAGGGCCAAAAACTGTTCGGCCGACATGCGTTTGGGAGCCTGCCGGGCATGCGCATCAACGGCCGCCCGTACCTGGGGGTCGCGCATCAACAGCTCGTAACGTACTTCATGGTCCCAGTCGATGGCGACCGGCGTGGACTCGCCTGGCTGCAACAGCGTCGCGGCGACCACCAACGGCGAACCGCAGTGGCAGCAGAACTTTCCTTGCGCCGACTTCCCGCATTCCGAACAGAACATGCCTCGGACTCCCGAATCGACATCAGGCGCAGAAGGAACGAAGGCGTCGAGGACGCCATGCTAAGTAGATCGAGATTGCGGCCCAAAAGGTTTAGCACGACGGCTGGATTCGTGCGATGTGCGACAATCACGGCGAACTGGCGCGACTCTGTCGCTGCTAGCAAGCTCCGCATCGTCGTCGAAGACGACAGCCACCAGCGCTGGGACCGGGACAACGTGCACCAGATCAGCGGCACCTACGGCGACCACCTGCTGGGCAAGGTGTCGAAAGTGTTCCCGCAGTAGCGCCGCGACGTGCCGTAGGTACGACGGCCACTCTCGCCCTCAACGCTAGCCCGAAGCGCGAGCGAGGGTCGTACGACTCTGAGCACACGAAGAACCCTCGCTTGCGCTTCGGGCTAGTGTCGGAACCGCGTGGCGAACAAGGCCGCGATGCCCAATAGGAACAACACGCGCGTGCCCGGTTCGGGCACGACGGCCAGCGTGAAGTCGGCCGTCACGGGGTAGTGGTCCGAGGGGTACCGGCCGTTGTACGTGGTGCGGACGATCGTCGCGTCCTGCGGCGTGAAGTCGTCGGTGTTCAGGATGAAGTCGATCCGCGAGCCGCCGGTGCCGCCGGAGAAATTGTGATAGGTCGCTTCGTTCGACAGCTTGACGGGATGCACCACGCGGTAGGCATCCTGCAGCTCGGGAAAGTCGGGATCGCCCACGCCGCGCAGCGTGGTGAGTACGCTGGTCGTTTCCGTGGCGTTCATGTCGCCCATCACCAGCGTGGGCAGATTGCCGGCCAGCGACGGCAAAAAATCGCGAATCAGCCCCGCGGCGTAGCTCCGCGCGGCCGAGCTCGAGTTGTCCAGGTGGGTGTTGAGCACGAACAACTCCTGCCCGCTCGACGCGTCATCGAGCACGACCCAGGAGGCGATGCGGATCGAGCCGGCGCCGGGATACTTGGAGCCGGCGACCTCGGGGGTCTGGCTCAACCAGAAGGTGCCCGAGTCGACGAGGTTGAAGCGGTCGCGGAGATAGAAGATGGCGGCGAACTCCCCCAGAGCAACGCCGTTCTCGCGCCCCACGCCGTAGTAGTCGTAGTCGGTCAATCCGCCGGCGAGCGTAGCGCCGGAGAAATCATCCAACTGAAAGTACAAGAGCTCCTGCGTCCCGAGTATATCCGGCGCGTAGTCCTTGGCGACCTGAATCGCCTTCAGGTTGCGGGCATCCGATGGGTCGCCGAAGTTGTACCAGCCGTTCTCGCCGAACAGCCCTTCGGCCGTGCCCGCATAGCGCGCGTTGAACGACATCGTGCGCAGCGAAACCTCCGCGGCCGTCGCCGGCACCAGCGCAGCCAAGACAAACACCAGCGCGCCGGCGGCGCGGAGGGCGAGCCCGAATCGCATCGTGGTTACTCCTGGGTTCTGGCCGCCGAACGCACCTGCCCATCAGACTGCAGGTAGCTGAACAGGTCGCGTAGCTCCTGTTCCTCGAGCTGTTCCAGCAATCGCTCGGGCATGAGCGAGGTGGCCGTTTGCTGGAGCTCTTTGATGTCTTCGCGGGGAATCGTGGTCTTCTGCTGCTTGGCGTCGACCAGCGTGATCTGCACGGCGTTTTTCTCGACGATCAGCCCGGTGAGCACGCGACCGTCGACCAGCACCACCGTGTGCGAGACGTACTCGGGTCGAATCGTGCCGCTGGGGTCGAGGATGTTCAGCAACAGCGCGTCGCGATTCTTGCGGTCGGCGGTCGTCAGGTCGGGGCCGATCTTCTCCCCCTCGCCGTGCAGCGTGTGGCACACGCCGCAGTGTTTCATGAACAGTTTGTGGCCGCTCTCCGGGTCGCCGCGGCCAGCGCCCAGCACGCGCGACAGCACCGGCACGTACGACATCTTTTCGCCGGGCGTGGCAGGGCGAATCTTGCCCCAGTGCGCCTCGATGGCCCGATCGAGCGCATCGTTCTGGTGGGCCAGCATCTCGCGCAAATCGTCGACCGACAAATCGAACGTCGCGATGCGCCCCGCGGCCACTTCGTCCAGCAGCAAGTGCGACCACGCTTCGCGGCTCACCACCAGGGCAATTGCCCGGCGCCGCGCCCCCGGCGAAAACGCCTCGTACCGATCCAGCACTTCCCGGGCGACCAGGTCATCGGCGTAGTACCGCAGCGCCGAAATGGCCGCGGTCTGGATCGACTCGGCGTCTTCGGCCTGTTCGTCCAGCAGCCCGATCAAGCGTTCCCGCGCGTCTTGCGACCCCGTCTGGGCGACCGCCGCGATCAGCGGCAGGCGAACCTTGGTCGGCACGTCCGGGTCGACCATCGTCTGCACGGCCTTCTCGTACGCCGCGCGGTGCCCCATCCGCAAAGCGAACCGCAGCACGTTCGAATCCTGGCCCGCGGTGCGCCGCAGTTCCTCCAGGACCGGCTTCATCGGCGCCGGCACGTCGTCGAGCGCGTAGCCCGAGAAGCTTTGGTCCATCGCCGCCACCAGCCGCAACCGGTCTTCGTCGCGCGGCGCCTGCGACATCAGCCGCGCGAGCGCCTGGTAGCCGGCATCGGACTGCTCGGCCAGGTAGCGCTTGGCCAGCCGCTCGACCAGCGTGTCGCTGACCATCGGCAACAGCCACGTGGGGCCCTCGGCAAACAACTCGAGCAGTGCCCCGGGATCCGAAACCGCCTTGTCTTCGATGGCCCACCACACCAAGAGCGGAATGTGCGGGTCGTCCGCGTCTTCGGCTCGGCGCATAAGCTGGGCCACGATCGGCATCGCATCCCCCGCGCGCAGTCGCTTGGCGGTGCAGGCCAACTGGCTGCGCACCGTGGGGCTCTCGTCGCGGCCGGCCATTTGCACCAGCTTCTGCCGCACCGCGGGCTCCAGGCGGCGCGGCTTGTCGTCTCCGACCAGGCGGACCGTCCAGGCCCGCACGTCTTCGTTCGCGTGAGCCAGCAGCTTCAGCGCCGTATCGTCGTCCCAGCCGCCGCTGGAATAAAGCGTCCACAGGGCTTCGATCGCCGCGCGCTGTGTTCCGCGATCGATAATCCGCCGCAGTTGCGGCAGCACGCGCACGTCGCCGCGCTCCGTGAGCAGCCGCCGCGCCGCGCGGCGATACCAGACGTTGTTGCTATCGAGCGCCGTGACCAGCTCCTCGCTGGTGCGCTCCGAAAGCGGCAACCCCACGGCACGTCGGCGCGTATCGCGATGTACGATCCGCCAGATCCGTCCGTTGGTCTTGTCCCAGGTATCTTCGGGAATGACGTGGTTGGCCCGCTTGTCGTACCAGTCGGCCACGTACACCGCGCCGTCGGGCCCCGAAAGGCAATCGATCGGACGGAACCAGATGTCGTCGGTTTCCAGCAGCGTGCCCAGGTAGCGCGTTTCGTAGGTCGAGCCCCGGCGCTCGAGCGCACTGTAGTAGATGGCGTTCGAGAGCAGGTTCGCGCCGATGTACACGTCGTTGAACGTGATCGGAAAAGCGCCGCCCTGGTAGACGATGCCGCCGCAGGTGACGTGGCCCCCGCTCTGGCCCGTGTGGGTCGCGTGCTCGAAGTAGCCGTAGGTGTAAGGGTTGTGCAGTGCGCCGTGCTTGACGAAGTTCTTCACGTAGTAGCCGCCTTGCACCTGGTGCAGGCAGACGACGTGGCTGTAGTTCGTGCCGGCGATGGCATTGCCGTGGCCGTCGAAATCGAGCCCCCAGGTGTTGCCGCCTCCCTCGGAGAACAGCTCGAAGCGCTTGGTCTCGGGGTGATAGCGCCACAGTCCCTGCTGAAAGCCGATGCCGCGGATGTCGGCCGTGACCGTGCTCCCTTGGGCGCCGTACAGCCAGCCGTCGGGTCCCCACTCGAGCGAATTCACCACGGCGTGGGCGTCTTCCATGCCAAAGCCCTTGAGCAACACCTGCGGGTCGCCGTCGGGAATGTCGTCGCCATTGCGATCGGGGTAGAACAGCAGATAGGGCGCCTGGGCCACGTACACACCGCCGTTGCCCAGCGCCAGCGCCGAGGCCAGGTTCAATCCCGTGACGAAGTCCTTGGCCCGATCCACCTGGCCGTCGCCGTCGGTGTCTTCCAGAATCGTGACTTTGTCGGCGCCCGGCGGGCCCAGCGGCGGCGGCTCGGGCACGCGGTCGTACTTGGTGCGCAGGTAGCGGTCGACTTCCACCGGCGTCAGCCCGGCCGGGTTAGGATACTGCAAGTACTGGATGACCCACATCCGCCCGCGGTCGTCGAAGGTCATCGTGACCGGCTGCCGCACCAGCGGCTCACTGGCGTAGAGCTCCACTTCGAAGCCCTCGGCCATCTTGAACCGCTCGAGCGCCTCCTGGGGCGAGAGCGCTTGTGCCGCGGAGCGTCGGGCGGGGTAAGCGACGAGGGCCGCAGCGACAACGGCCAGCAGGATCCATGGCGCGGCAACGCGTTTCGAGTCGGCGGCGAGCAACTTCTTCGTTCCTTCTCGAGGTGTGCGAAACAGGCGGGTGCGCCGCTGGGCGCGAGTTTACTTGAGCGTGGTGAGAAAGGCCAGCAAGTCGGCCGCGTCCTGCGCCGTCACCTGACTCAGCACCAGCTCGGGCATCAGCGACTTGGGCTGCGGTACCAGCACTTCGACTTCGTCGGCCGGCACGCGAATCGTTTCGTTCTTCACGTCTTTGAGCACGACCTGCTTATCGTTTTGTTCGACGAGAAAGCCGGCGTACACCTGCCCGCTGGCCGTTTCCAGCAGATAGGCTTTGAACTCGGGGGCGATCGCTTTCGACGGATCGAGAATGGTCTCCAGCAGCGCCCCACGATCGTACTTCTTGCCGACGTTCGTCAGCTCCGGCCCCAGCGAGCTGCCGAAACCGTTGACCGCGTGGCACTGCTTGCAGCCGGCGGCCGAGCTCTTGAAGAAGATCGTGCGGCCGCGATTCGCGTCGCCCGAGAGGGCCAGAATCTCGTCGGCCGAGATCACGTTGCCGAGCTTCTCGGCCCGCTGGTCCTCGGGCACGAATTTCTCGAACAGCACCCGCACGTTGGCGTCGGGATGCTCGAGCGCCTTGGAGACCACCTCGGACTTCAACTCCTCGGGCAGCCGATCCTCGTCGATCAACCGCAGCAGCACGATGGCGCCCGCCGTGCCGTCGGCCAGGCGATCGCTCGCCGCGCGGCGCGTGTCGGCGTCGAACCGCTCGTCGGAAAAGATCTCGCGCAGGCTGCGAATGTCCTGCAAGTCGACCAGGCCCCGCAGGGCCGCATCGGCGACCGCCGGTTGCGCATCGGCCAATAGCTCGCCGAGCTTCTTGGCCAGCTCGCCCGGCCGTAGCGCGACGGCCACGTCGATCGCCGCGGCGCGTTGCCCCGCCGGCAAGTCTTTGTCTTGCGCTAGCGCCACGACGTTGCGGGCCAAACGCCGCACGCGCAGTTGCCTCGCGGCCCGCAAGGCGGTCTCGCGCAGCTCCTCGTCGGAGAGCAGCGTGCCGAGGGCCTCGGCCAGCTTCTTGTCCCGCGCCATCGCCGACCAGCCGCCGCGGCGATTCACGTTGGCCACCAGGCGATTCAAGCTCTGCCGGCGCAAGGCAGACGACGCCTCGGGGTTTTGCGCCAGCCGCAGCAGACCCCAGCCTGCTTCGAGCGACGGGATATGGACGGCGTTTTGCAACAGTGCCTCGGCGGTTCGTTCGTCGAGATCGTCGCTTTCCAGCTTCGCCAGCACGCGCTGGGCCGCGCGGCTGGGCGACAGCACCTGCAACAGCGCGAACTGGTCGTCCGACAGCGGGCCGTCTTGTTCAAGCCGGGCCAGCATCTCCTGCTTGCGGTCGGCCGCGGCGATGTTGATCGCCTCGAGCAGGTAGCGATCCGAGCCGGCGTACACCGCGGCGATCTTCGCCAGGGCATCCAGCGCCTCGGGCCCTTCGATGTTGGGAAGGGCCAACAGCACTTCGCGGCGCACCTCGTCGCTCGAGTCGTCGGCCAGCGGCAGGATCTCGCTGGCGTACTGGTCGCCGTGGCGCCGTAGAATGCGCACCGCCAGCGCCCGCATCGACTTGTTGGGCGAGCCCAGCTTTTCGACCACCGCCTTGCGGGCCGAGCCGCCGATGCGATCGAGCACCCACAGGGCCCGAGCGCGATCGTTCGCCTCGCCCTCGTCGACCAGCTTCCGCAAGGCCGGCACGCTCTTCTCGCCTTCGGCCAGCAGCCGCTCGCGGGCCAGGTACTGCGTCGCCAGGTTCGGGCTCCCGAGCGCGACGACGGCTTCGTCGATCGTCTCGTAGGGGCCGGGCTGCTCGCGGCGCGCGAGCTTGCCGTGCTTGGGCACGAGCAGGAAGATCCGGCCCTGCTCGGGATTGTTGTAGCCGTGCCCGCCGACGCCGCCGTCGTACCAGTCGGAGACGTACAGGGCCCCATTCGGTGCCACGCAGATGTCGTCGGGGCGGAAGTAGTTGTCTCCCTCGTTGCTGAGGAACACGTCGCTCGTGGCGTGCATGCCGAAGCCGCTCGGCTCGTGACGATACACGCGGCACACGCGCGGCCCGGCATCGGTGTGCAGCGGGGCGTCCTGGTACTTCGGCCCGAAGGCGTCGCTTTCGTAGATGCAGATGCCCGTGGGCGAGCCGAACCCGGTGACCAGCGTGGCCGGCACGAAGCCGGGCACGTGGCCGCGAAAGTGCCAATGCTGGCGATAGGGCGTCTCGGGCGAGAGCAAGGCGTCGAGCTCCTGCTTGTCGAAGGGCGGTCCGCCGAACCAGCCGTAGTTGCCCCCCTCCATGATCCAGCAGATCCGCACGCTCTCGTTGCCGTCGTTGTCATTGTCGCTCAGGTAGGCTTCGCCAAACGAGTCGACGCACACTTCGTACGGGTTGCGAAAGTTCAGCGCCACCGTCTCGAGCTGGCTGCCGTCGAGCTCGCCGCGCAACACGGCGCCCCACGAATACTTGACGTGCGAGCCGTCGGTGCCCTGGACGTCGAAGCCGCGGTCGCCGTGGGCCATCCACCACTTGTGGTCGGGGCCAAGCGTGAGGCTGTGGGCCCCGTGATCGTGGTTGTGGCCGCCGAAGCCGGTGAGCAGCTTCTTCGGCGGGCCGTCGGCTTTGAGGTCGCCGTCTTTATCTTCGTAGACCCACAGGTCGGGGCTTGTGGCCACGTACACCTTGTCGCCGGCCACGCACACGCTCATCGGCGCGAACACGCCGTCGGCAAATACGGTGGCTTTGTCGGCACGGCCGTCGCCGTCGGTATCCTCGAGCACCTTGATCTTGTCGGCCGGCGGGTTCTGCGCGCCGCCGCGATACCACTGGATTTCGGCCACCCACACGCGGCCGTGCGTGTCGACGTCGATCGCCGCGGGGTTGGTGACGAGCGGTTCGCTGGCAAACAGCGACACCTCAAAGTCGGGCGCCGCTTCGAGCGTCTTGAGTTCTTCTTCCGGCGACAACTGGGCCGGCGCCGTCGCGGCCCACGCTCCGCAGACGAGCCAGACGACGAGCGCACCGCGAGCAATCGTGTTCATGGGGGAGTTCCAGGAGGATGCAGGGCAGGGTCGATCGCTCCCAGTATAAATTGCCCGAGGCGGGGGGTGCAATTCCGCGCGAGGCACGTGGTAGCGCAAAGTAGCAGGCTCACTCCGTGAGCCGTCGCAGAAGTGCCACAGGGCCTTAGGCGACAGAGAGGCGCGTGGAACGGTTAGTTCGCGCGGCGGCGGGATGTCCAGCGAGGTGCTGCTACGGCTCACGGAGTGAGCCTGCTACTTACCCCACGCGGGGAGCAACGTGGCGACGCGTGCAGCAGTGATTGCTACAGCTCGTCGATCGTCGCGGTATCGTCGTCGTCGGCTTGCAGTTGCGCGTCGGCCAGTTGATGGCCGGTGATGAACAGCCGCCAGGCGTCGAGCTGCTCCTGCGAGATGCTGTTGTCGCGCGCGATTTCGTGCTTCAGCTCCCGGCTCGTGCCGGCCACGCTCACGTGCACGGTCAAGCGGCCGTTGTCCTGGTAGGCGAAGCGGACGTCGATCGGCGTTTGGGCCGGCAACTGCGCCGGCAGGTTGCGCACCACGCACTTGCCGATCTGCGAGCAGTCCTCGGGCGAAGCGCTCTCGCCCTCGACGATCTGCACCAGGATCGATTTCTGGTTTTCTTTCTGCGTACGAAACACGCGCTTGGCCGTGACCGGCAGCGTCGTGTTGCGCGGGATCAGGATGGCGTTGCGGCGGCGCATCGTGCGCGGATCACTGGCCACCACACCCAGGCTGTGCGAGTTGACGTTGCGCACGTTGATCACGGGCGACTCGCCCCGCAGGCGGGCCAGAATAATCGAAGCGTGCAGCGCCGCCCCGTGGGCCACGGCCTCGTCGACCGAAACCGACGCATCGGGATCCTTGCCCGTCAGCTCGCGGAGCATGCGGCTGACCATCGGCATCCGCGTCGAACCGCCGACCAACAGCACGTAGTCGACGTCTTTCCAGGTCAGCCCCGCGGCCTGCAGCGTTTGCTTGGTGGTGAACTTGGTGCGGTCGAGCAGGTCGTGGGTCAGCTCCTCGAACTTTTCGCGAGTGATTTCCACCCGCATGGCTTGGCTCTTGTAGTCGCAACTGATCGACACCTTGCCGCGGGCCGAGAGCGTGCGCTTGGCGTCTTCGCACTCGCGCCACAGGCGCCCTGCGGTGTTGGGCTCTTCGCGGGGGTCGAGGTCGTAGGTTTTCTTGAACTCTTCGGCCACGTAGTCGACCAGCCGCATGTCCCAGTCCTGGCCGCCGAGCTGCACGTCGCCGTCGGTGGCCAGGGCCACGAAGTCGTGTGCGTTGATTTCCATCACGGTCACGTCGAACGTGCCGCCGCCCAAGTCGTAGACCAGCAGCCGGCGCAGCTCGTTCGAAGCGCCGTCGCGGTTGAGATAGCCCTTGATGAACCCGTGGGCGATGGCCGCGGCCGTGGGCTCGTTGATGATATCCAGCACGTCGAAGCCGGCCATGTAGCCGGCGTCTTGCGTGGCCTTGCGGCGCACCTCGTCGAAGTAGGCCGGCACCGTGATCACGACCTGGCGAAAGTCGCCGATGTGGCGCGAGGCGTCCTGGCGCACCTTGTTCAGCACGAACGCCTCGAGCGCCTCGGGTGGAAACTGCCGGCCTTCGAGCACCTTGTGGAACACCCGTTCGCCGAGCTCGCGCTTCGCACACTGGGCCACGTGGTCGGCCTCGGTCGACAGGGCCTTAAGCGCTTCCTTGCCCACCACGGCGTGCTGCCCCTCGAACAGCACGACGCTGGGCGTCACCAGGTCGCCCTCGGCATTGACCAACGTCACCGGGCGGCCCGTGTCGTCGATGTACGCCACGGCCGTATAGGTGGTTCCCAGGTCGATGCCGACCGCGATGTTGGACTCGCTCGTCATGTTCGTTCAAGCGCTGTCTTTATTCAGGCACTGTCGCGCCCGTGATGTGGATGATCGTGGCGCGCAGGTCGGGGGCACGAAAGCCCTGGAAGTGTTCCCCGCGATGCCTCGTCGGCCTCAAGCGCACCAGTGCGAATGCCCGGCGGCTGATGCCAGTGGCTGCTGGCCGGCGGCGGGCGAAGCCCCGGCAAACGCAGATTCCACCAATTATAACTCGGATCGATCCTCATCAATATATAGTACCCGATGGCCGTGCCGACCAAGGCCGAGATCACGTATCCGCCGATCATGATGGCCAGTTTGCGCGGCGTTAGACCGCGATTTCGGGTCCGTATCGCTGAAGCGGGCGCATCGGTCTTCAGGGCAAACTCCTCCAACCCCGAGGGCCCCGCCGGCGTCGAGGCGGGCAGCTTCGGCGGCCGCACTGGCGGAGGCGTGCTGACCGGCGCCGGAGCGCTCTCGGCCTGTTCGGCCTCGCGCTGCTGGCCGTGCTTGGGCAGCAGGAATTGAATGGCCTTCAGACCCTGGCCGCTGGCCAGCAGGTTCTTCCAGTCCGCGATTTCGCTATCGCCCAGTCCCTGGTCGCGCCGCACGCTGATCGGCAGCGCGTGGCCGGTGCGCGGCATCTTCGCTTTCACCTGCAACCGGCCCTCGGTGGTGAAGTGATAGTACACGTCGATGGCCGTTCCCGCCGGCAGGCCGGCAGGCAAATCGCTGATGATCAAGTGCGCGATCCGCGCGCACTCGTCGGCCACGCGGCTTTCGCCCTCGAGCAATTGCAGCCGGATCGTCGACTGGTCTTCTTCGTCGGTCACCGCCTTGGCGATCGTGCCGCAAGGCAGCTCGCTGCCGCGGGCAATCACGACCACGTTCTCCTGGCGGCCCGTCTGCGGATCGTTCCACTCCAGCCCCAGACTGTGCGCCGTGATGTCGACCACCTCCACGTGCAGGGGCGACTGCTTGCCGGCCACGAGTCCGGCGGCATACAGCGCCGCGCCCCGGGCCACGGCCTCGTCGGGGTTCACGCCCGCGGCCATCTCCAATCCGGTCAGCTCGCGAAGCCGTTTGGCGATCACCGGCATTCGCGCCCCGCCGCCCACGAGCAACACCGTCGAGACGTCGCGCCAGTTGATGCCCGAGCGGGCGAGCGTAGCGTTGGTGATCGACATGCTGCGGTCGACCAGGTCCGCGGTCAGGTCCTCGAAGGCGTCGCGCGTGACGATAATCGCCGCGGCGTCTTCCCCGCGCTCGACTTGCACCCGGGCCTGCTGCCGGGCCGAAAGCGTGTGCTTGGCTTCCTCGGCGCTGGCCAGCAGCCGCCGCACGCTGACCATGTCGTAGCGCGGGTCGTCGCCGAACTGCTTGGCGAACTGGTCGGCCAGGTAGTCGGCCAGCAGCACGTCCCAATCGCGCCCGCCGATCTGATCGCTGCCGCCGACGGCCATCGTGCGCAGCCGGCCCGGCTTGATTTCGATGACGGCCACGTCGAGCTTGCCGCCGCCCAGGTCGAACACCAGCACCCGCTGTCCCGGCTTGTCGCTGTTGGGGACCAGGTAGCCCTGCGTTTCGGCCAGGGCCAGCGCGGCGGCGAGCGGGTCGTGGATCGTGCCCAGCACCTCGACCCCCGCGATTTTCGCGGCATCGATCCGCGAACGGCGCTGCGCCTGGTTGAAGCAGGCCGGCAGCGAAAGCGCGGCCGCCGGTCGGCCGCCCAGCTCGGAGTCGAGGTCGTCGAAGATCGGCTTGAGCAGACAGGCTTCGACCAGCTCGGGGGGCAGCAACTCGCCGTCGATCGCGCGCGAGTAGGCCGCCTGGCCCAGGTCGCGCTTGTAGAACTCGGCGGTGCGCCCGGGCTGGGTCGTGGCCACGAGCTTGGCTCCGCGGCCGGTGACGATTTCGTTGTCTTCGAAGAACACGGCGGCGGGAATCGACAGGTCGCCCTGCGGATCGCGCCACACGCTGCTGCGGCCATGCTTCTCGACGCGCGCCACCACGACGCGAGTCGTTCCCAAGTCGATTCCTACAGCATGGCGGGGCGGCATGAAGCGTATCGCGAAACGGATCGAACAGGGTGGGCGAGCGAGTCGGAGACCCACTCGGCTTCGCCTCAAGGTAGACACACCAGACGCGTCGCGGCCGGCCAAAGCGGCCTCGTGCAGCCGAAACCTTGACTGTACCCGGCCCCGCGGGGGCAAGCAACATTGCCCCTCCCTCACCGCCACGGCTGCTTCACGGCTCACGGCGTGAGCCTGCTGCTTTCCACCGTGCCGACGCGCCCGGCGAGGCCCCGCACTACGGCTGCGCAAACCAGGCGAGCACGCGTTTTTTTTCTGCTTCGTAGGGGAAGGGCAAGTACGTGGCCAGCGCACGCTTGCGGGCCGACAGTACGCGAGCGGCGACGACGGGCTTTTTCCGCTCCAGTTGTTTCACGCGCCGCTCGAGCGCCTCGGTGCGCTTGGCGGCCCGTTCGAGCGATTCCCGGCTGTTGGCGATCGCTTCGGCCTCTTCGAAGCTCTTGCCGCCCAGTTCCATGCCCTCGGCCCGCAGGGCCAGCGCCTTGCGATCGAGCTCGAACAACTGTTTGTTGAGCGCGGCCAGCGAGATGGAGAGTTGTTGGGCGAGACCGGCGGCTGCCAATGCTTGGGCCGGAAAGATTTGCGTGCCTGGCCGGGGGCGCCGGTCTGTGCGTGGCGGGTCGGCCAGGATTTGCTGCTGTTCGAGCAGGGCTGCTTGCACGGCAGTGACCTGCGCGACCAGTTTCACGCGGTCAGACATCAGCGACGCCAACTGCTGGCGGATGACGACCAGCTTGCGCTGGGCATCGCGCAGCTCCTCGCCGCTGGTGTCGAGCGTCTCCTTGCTGACGGTGATGGTTTGCGCGTCCTCCTTGAGCATGGCTTCCGTGGCTTCCTGCTTCTGCTCGATCTTCTCGACGAGCCTTTGCTGTTGCTGTTCCCGCTCGGCGTCGATCTCGGCGATGCGCGAGAGCACCTGCCGGCGCCCCTGGTCGAAGTGCGTCACCAGGTTGTCCGTAAGGACGCCGAGCACTTTGATCTTCTCCGCAGAGCGGATCTTCTCGTCGACAGCATCCGGATGCGCCAACTCCAGATAGGCGTACACCGTTCCCAGAAACTCGGCGGTTTGCTGGGCGTCGTCGGCCGGGAGGGTGGCGGCTACGTTCGCCAGGTGCACGGTGCCAGCGAGTGCCTCTTTGTAGTTCCTTTCGTGTAACTGGGCCCAGATACAAGTCTGTGCCGCCAGCGCGTCGTCGGGGTGCGCGGCCAGGTACCGCTCGAGCAGCGGAAGCGCGTTCTTGGATCTGTGACGATTCACAAGCGCCACCGCAGCCACGTACTCGATGCGGGGATCGTCGGGCGCCGCCTGCTTCAGCTTACGGTAGGCCGCCGACGCCCCGGCCGTGCCCGCTGGTGACCGGTGTTCGGCCATCTCGAGCAACCGCGCAGCCCCCGCCCCCAGTTCCTGCTCGCTGGGCGGGCCCGCCAGCAGGACGAGAGAAGACACGAGAATAGCGGCCTGGGTCACAATCATGCCGAATGTCTTGGCTCACTTGCGCTAGGTCATTGCCGGGTGTCTCGAATCGCCAGTCCCGGCAGGGCCACCGGCACGCTTCGCAGGCGGGAGTCGTCGTGGACCAATAACTGTTGTGGTCCGACGAAGTAGGTGGCCAGCTCGCCTACCAACAGATTGTAGACCTCGCGGGAAGGCACCTCCTCGACGCGCTTCACGACGGCATCTTCGTTCAGGCCACGGAGGCGATCGCCAGGATCCAAATGTCCTGCCACGCGCCAGCCTTTGCCGACCACCCAGTAGGGATGCCCGTACGTGGAGGTAATCGAGCTGCCCGCAAAATGGATTTCGACGAGATCCACCGGCGGCCGCATCGTGGGGTTCTGCACGGTGGTGTACGTCAATTCGCCGGTGCGCAGATCTTGCGCAAGCACACGGTCTCCGGGCTTGATCGTCTCGATGGGCGTGGGACCGGTCATCGTCAAGACATCGGTGCCTGCCGGGAAGCAGGAACAGCCGAGCAGTCTCGAGGGAGCTACGATAATCGGCGGCAGCGAGATGTTGTGCGAGTAGGTCTTTCGCTCGGGATGCTCATCCACGTAGTCGGCCCAGCCGTAGTACTCGGCGTACTGTTTCCGCCACAACTCGGGGTCATCGGGTTCCGAAAAACCGGTCGTCCGCTCCAGCACGCCGATGAGCCTGCCGCGCAGTCGCTCGGCGGCGGCATTGTGCGAGGCCGCGCTCCTCTCGATGGCCGCCGCTCTGCCAAGCTCGGTGGCGGCCGCCCGCGGGGCGATGCGAGCACCTCGCTCGACGTGGAAAGGATGCAACGAATCGGAAACGAAAGTTGACTTTCCACGCTGACCGTCGACTTCCACCTCGTGGTGATGAAAGACGCTGCCGTCGGCCAGCATGGTGAGGTGATAGCGCGTCTTTACCCGGTCGGGCATCGCGGCGATCAACTGCGGCACGAAGTCGTGCAGCGGCCGCTTTTTGAGCGCCTCGCACGCGGCCAGCCGCACCTTGTCGGAGTCGGAAAGCACCGCCCGGCGCAGTAGCAGGTTCGTCGCCTCCGGGTGTTGAATCCGATCAGCCGCTTCGACGAGCAGCAGGTTCAACCGATCGGCTTTCTTGCCCTCCGCGTCATTGGCAAACACGCTCTCCAAGGCCGGCAGTGCCGCCGGGTCGGACAAGTCTTGCAGCGACTGCACCGCGTCGGTCGAGGCCTTCGCGTTGCCCCGCTCGATCGCCGTGCGCCACTTACGGGCCAGGGGAGCCCAGTGCCGCATGGCCTGCAAACGCTTGCCGGCCGCCTTCCGCTCTTCGGAGATCTGCTCCGGCGTCATCAGACGCCCGTCGTGCCACTTGAGCCCCAACGCGTCCATCGCCTCGGCGTTCTGCGGCTCGTACTGGAGCACCTTTACCCAGTGAATGCGCGATTCGTCGGGCAAGTTGTTCTTGTGACACCAGCGGGCCAACGCGCGCTGGTTGTCGGCCGTGTCGACCATGCCGTCGCGCATCTTGCGGTAGCGGGACAATTGGGGGCTGGCATCGAAGTGGCGCGGCGCTTCATCGACCGCGACCCAGGCGTCGTCCAGCCGCACGTAGCCCGACTGCCATCGCGCCGGGGCATACTCGGGGTCGGCCGCCAGCGCCGCGGCCAGCAACCGGGCCCGCTCGTCCTGCTTGCCGTCGAGATCCGCCAGCAACGCCTCGTGCACCAGCCGCTCGGCCGGCGCCGTCTTGTCGGTGGCCCCCTGGTCCGCCGCCGACGAGCGAGCGGCAAGGCACGTCATTCCAACGGCGAGCCCCACGACTACTAGAACAACTCTTCTCGTTCGCATGGTATCGTTCCTCGCACGGAGTTTCTGCTTTTCTGTTCCGTAAGGTATTCCTCACTCACTCCCGCGCCTTGCTCATCGCCAGACCCGGCAACACCACCGGCACGGCCGACAGGCCGGTGTCGTCGTGCACCAGCAGGCGCTGCTTGCCGACGAAGAACGTGGCCATGTCGCTGACGACCAGATTGTAAACCTCGGTGGCGGGCGCCTCTTCCACGGATTCCACCACGACGTCGCCGTCGAGCCCGCGCAGCCGGTCGCCGGGCTTCAGATGGCCGGCCACGCGCCAGCCGCGGCCCACGACCCAGAACGGGTGCCCGTAGGTCGAGGCGATCTCGCTATCGCCAAACTTCACGCTGACCATCTGAACGCCCTGCCGCAGCGTGCGCTCGAGCACGGTCTCGTAGGCCAGTTCGCCGGTGGCCAGGTCCTGACTCAACACGCGATCGCCCGGCTTAAGGTCCTCGATCGGCCGCTCGCCCGTGAGGGTCGGCACCGCGGTACCGGCCGGAAAGCACTCGCCCCGGATCGGCCGCGGAAACAGGTCTCGGTTGGCCCGGTTGGTCGGGTTTGCGGCGGTCGGGCGCATGATCGTAGGTGTTTGCCGGGTAGGCTCGCTGCGATTGGTCTGCTGCCGTTCCGGCGTGCGTCTCACCCGCGCGCGAGGCAGATAGTAGCCCGCGTAGTCGTAGACGTGGGCTTGTTGCTCGGGCACTGGATTCTGCGAGGTGCTCCAGCCGTAGTACTCGGCGTACTGGTGGCGGAGCAACTCGGGATCGTCCGGGTTTTCGAAGCCGGTGGTCTCCTCCAGCACGGCGGACACCCGCGCCCGCACGGCTCCGGCGACCGCTTCACGGCGGCCGACTTCGGCTTCCATGGCCTGGGCCTTCTGCCGTTCCGAAGCGATTGCCCGGGGAGTGATCGCCTGTGCTTCGGGCAGGCCGACCGGGTGCACGGTCGATTCGTAGGTCACCTTCTGCTTACGTTGCTGTCCGCTGAAGCTGACTTCGTGCTCGTGGACGACCGTGCCACCCGGCAGGACGTTGATGCGAAACTGGGTCTGGTACTTGCCCGGCAGCATGGCGATCAACTGCGGCACGAACTGGTGCAGCGGGCGTTTCTTGAGCGCCTCGCAGGCCGCCTGACGCGTGGGGCCCGCCAAGGCTCGGCGCAGCAGCAATTGCGTCGAGTCGAAATCCTCAATGCGCGAGGCCACTTCGATGAGTTGCAACTCGAGCTCGTATTGCTTGGGGCTCTCTGCGAGGAACACCTTTTCCAAGGCGGGCAGAACGTCGGGGTCCGAAAGCTGCGCGAGTTCTGCGTGCGCCGCGGCAACTTCATCGGCGTCGCCCCGCACGAGCGCGTCGCGCCACTTTTGCACCTGCGGCATCCAGCGCCGCAAGGCGGCGGCCCGCTCGCGCTGGCGCTGCTGCGCTTCGGCGATTTGCTCGCGCGTAAGCCAGCGGCCTTCGTAGGGTTGCAGCCCGAGTCCGGCGATCGCCTCGGCGTTTCGCGGCTCGTACTCGAGCACCTTTTGCCAGTGAATGCGCTCTTCGTCGCGCAGCCGGCTCTTGTGGCACCAGCGGGCCAGCGCGCGATGCTGGTCCGCCGTGTCGACCATCGCGTCGCGCTTCTGCCGGTACAGGGCCAGCCGAGTGTTGCCGGCGAACTTCTCGGGCGCCTCGTCCACCGGCACCCAGTTGCGGCCCACGCGCAGGTAGCCCGACTGCCAGCGCGCCGGAGCATAGTCGGGGTCAAGCTCGAGCGCCTCGGCCAGCAGGCGGTCGCGGTCTTGAGTGGCGCCGTTCAAGTCGGCCACCAGCGCTTCGTGCACGAGCGACTCGGGCGAAGGTGCTTTTTCAGCCGCCGGCAAGGGACCGGCCAGGAGGACCGTCGCCAGAATCATGCCCAGCGGCGGCAAGAGCAGGGTGGTGTTTCGCATCGCGACATTCCCTCATGTGGACATGCTCGTATGTCTTGCGCAGCACCGTACCTCAATCCGGCCGCAACCAGACCCGCGCACGCGCGAGGCGCAGCGGCGGCCGTGATCTCACTCAACAGAAACGGCGAGAATGCGCAGCAGACGCATGTGACGAGCGTCCTTTTCGATTGTTCCGTGTCGCCGTGCCCGTATTTTGCGCCTATTTCGGGCCCGCTGTCAACGTAATTCGGGGGGAAGGCCTCAGGAGGCACAAAAAAGGCCGCCCGGCACGCGCCGGACGGCCCCAGTAGGGAATGATTGCCTTGCCCCAACACACATTTAGTCGCTTGCGCGAGTATCAGCCGTCTTGGTTTGGCTGACCTCCTTGTCCGCCTCTTCCTTACTTCCCTCGACAAGCTCCTTGGTCAGGTCCTGCTTGGGGTCGACCGACGTGTAGAAGCCGAACATCATTTCTTCCCACGTCTGGTCGCCGTAAGTGACGGTTTCATTCGGATCCGGATTGGCCAGGTTGTCGGTCGAGTTGTCGAAGTGTGCGGTGCACACCAGACGCGAGCCCTTGGGCATCAGCTTCGGCTCGGCCAACTCGTAGCGCAATTGCCAGTTGAAGTCGTACTTGGGCACGTCGAGCAGCACTTCCTCGGTGCCGTCGGGGTAGTGGGCCACGTACTTGAAATCCTTGCCGCGCACGTGCATGTGCGGTGTCAGATCCAGCAGCAGCGTGTCCTTGAAGAAGTAATGCTTGGCCACCACCTCGTGATTCGCATCGTGCGGCGGAATGCGGAACGTGGCGTTGCCCACCACGCCGCCCCGCACCTGCTTCTTGACGGTCTTGGGATCGGCGAACTTCACGCCGACCATGCTGCGGTCGGTCTGCTCGGTGCCGTTGGTCGTGTAGTGCATCTGAAACACCAGCTTCGAGCCGGCCGGCACGAACTTGGCCGTGCCCGGAGGACTCACGTCCGGCGTCATGCCCGGCGCGTAACCGCCGATGCCGCCGCGGGCCGCAAAGTCGCCACCGCCCGGAGGACGCACGAACACGATGATGTGGTGCACTACCGAACGGTTGTCAGGCCGGGCCTCGGTGCTCTGAATCCACTTGTCCTCGTCCCAGCCCGGATCGACGGTGAAGTACTGATAGTCGACCGTGCCTTCGGCCGGCACGGTGAACGCCTCGTCATCCATGTAGATGACCTGGTCGGGCTCGCCGATCTGCCAGCCTTCGACAAACTCGCGCGGCTCGGGCAGGTTCTTGGGATCGCCTTCGGGGCAACCGTTGTCGACCCAGGCATACAGTTGGGCTTTATCCTCGTCGCTCAAGCGGGCATCGTTGGCAAAGTGCCCGAACTCGGGACTGGCGAACCAGGGCGGCATGCGCCCCTCGTCGACCACTTCGCGAATCGTCTCGGCCCAGGCGGCCACGTCGTCGTACGTGCCCAGCGTGAACGGCGCCACCTCGCCCTCGCGATGGCATTCCACGCAGTTGTTCTGCATGATCCGGGCGATCTGATTCGAATAAGTGATCTCGCCCTGGGGGTCCTTCTTGGCCACGCGGCCGATGAAGCAACCGTGGGCCTCGACCACCGGCTCGCTCACGTCCTTGCCGGCCAGCACCTCGGTGATCGCGTCGGCCAGGAAACGGTTGCGGAGCTTCGGCTTGACGTAGCCGGCGCCGGTCTTGAATCCGTATTGGTCGTCGATGCGGCCCCAGTAGCGGACCACGCGGTCTTCATCCAGCAGAAAGACTTCCGGCGTGCGCACCGCTCCCATCTGGTCGGCCACCACGTTGTTGTTGTCTTTGAGCACCGGAAAGGGCAGCTCGTGAATGCGGGCATAGTTGCCCACTTCGCTCAGGGAGTCCTGCACGTTGGAGTTGATGGCCAGAAACGCCACGCCCTGCTTGCCGAACTCTTCCGACAGGTCTTTCAGCCGGGGAGCGTAGTTCTTCGCCAGCGGGCATTCGGTGCCCACGAAGGCAATCACCACGAGCTTGTCCTTCACGTCGGCCAGCGCGTGCGGCTTGCCGTGGTGATCCGGCAGCGTGAAGTTCTCGATCTTCTTGCCGATGGGAGTTTCGGCTTCGGCTGCCCACGAGAAAGTGGTCGCGCCGCAAGCAAGGATAGCTGCCAACGCGACCTGCCAGAATCTGCCCATCTTACACCTCGGTGACCTTGTCGAGATTGGATTGCCCTAACGTGCCTACTCCAATGGTCGGTAGCCTCAAGCGTGTGGGAGAGCCATAATCGCCGAATCGACTGCTGGCGCAGCCTCGCTTCGAGCGCAGGCGACCCATCCGCCTCTGGGGGAAGACTACCCGAGGGGCAAGTGGTCCAGTTTCATAAAATAGAATAAGCGTTCTAAAACGGGAACCCCCCGCCTCGGGAGGGGAACTCGAATTTCTCGCCCTGCATCTTCTCGAGCTGCTTTTTCTGCTCGGGCGTGAGCACGGCCATGGCTTTCTCGTTCAGCTCGTCGCGCAGCTCGCGCATCTTGGCCCGCAGCTCGCGCTGACCGCCCCCGCCCTGCAAATTGCCCAGGGCCTTCTCGATGGCCTCCATTCCCTTGTCGCGGATCTCGGCCAATTTCTCTTTCTGCTCGTCGCTCACCTGCAAGGCCGATAGCACGCTTTCGTCCTCAAGTGCTTGCGCCCCGCGTGCTTGCAGCGACAGCTCATCGAGCCGGGCGAGCTGCTCCTTATTAAGCAGGGCGTCGACCTTGGCTTTCACTTCCTGGCCCTTCTCGGCGATCATTTCCGAGATCTCGCCCATCATCTCCTGTTGCTCCTCGGGGGTGAGGTCTTGCAGGCCGGAGAGGATTTCGAAGGCTTCCTGCTGCAGTTGCAGCGTCAGGTCTTGCAGCTCGGTCTTCTGCTCGTCGTTCAGGTTCAGTTCCTGCTGCACTTCGTCGCTACGCAGCAGAAACACGTTCTGCAACGACGGGGGAAACTTGAGATTCCGCAAGTTGGGTTGCGCCTGGGCCGAGGCCGTCAGACCCACGAGCATCACGAGAACCAGAGCGGCGGTGAGCCAATGTCGGATCATGGTGGAGAACTCCTTGGGAGATTCGATGGTTGGAGGCGCCCGGGCGCACCCGGCCGCAGCTCGGCACACGTGCGGGCAAACAGTCGTACCCCGCGGGACGAGCCGCGGTTTCACATGCTCGCGGTCCTGGGCCCGCCGCATTATGGGGCCTGGCCGAAGCGGCCGCAAACAAATCCGCCCGCGCACGCGAATTTCAAAGTTCGCCCCGCCGGGTATCAGCCGAAAAGCCCCTGGATGGGCTTGCCCGTGGCCAGGCTGAAGGGGCGGCCGGTCAGGTCGTGCAACTCGATCGACGGGTCGAGGCCGAACCGCCAGAAGATCGTCGCCGCCAGGTCGCCGGGGGTCACGGCGTCGCGATCGGGGTAGGCCCCCAGCTTGTCGCTGGCGCCGTAAACCATGCCGCCCCGCACGCCGCCGCCGGCCATCACCACGCTGTAGCAGTCGGGCCAGTGGTCGCGTCCGCCGGCGCCGTTGATCTTCGGCGTGCGGCCGAACTCGCCCAGCATGATCACCAGCGTCGAGTCGAGCAGACCGCGCTGGTGCAGGTCTTCGACCAGGGCCGAGAAGGCCATGTCGCACGGCGGTAGCAGGTCGTCTTTCAAACGGCCGAAGTTGTTGTCGTGCGTGTCCCAGTTGTTCGCCCCGTTGTGCACCCGATCGTGCACGCCCACGAACCGCACGCCCGACTCGACCAGCCGCCGGGCCAACAAGGCCGCCTGGCCGTGCGTGTTGCGGCCGTAGCGCTCGCGGGTTTGTTCGTGCTCCTGGTTGATGTCGAACGCCCGCCGCACCTTCTTGCTGCGCAACAGGTTGAAGGCCCGCTCGTAGTAGGCGTTCATCGTGCCCTGCGGCAGCGCGTCGTCGCTGGGCATCTGCGCGTTGATCCGCGCAAGCAGTGCCTGGCGGCTCTCGAGTTCCGAGAGCGTGATGCCCGCGGGCAGTTCGATCTCGCTGACGCGGAAGTTGGGCGCGTTGGGATCGCTTTCGACCTGAAACGGCTCGTACTGCGGACCGAGAAAGCCGGCGGTCTGGCCGGGCAGCTTCACGATGTTGTACATCACGTGCGGCAAGGCCACGTGGGCCGGCACTTCCGGCGTGGGGCCCTTCAAGTAACTCAGTGCCGACCCAAAGCAGGGAAAGTCGGAGGTCGGGTCGTTGGCAAGCAGTTCCAGATCGCCCTTGAGCGGCGTGCGTCCGCACAGCGCCTCGACCGCGGCCGAGTTGTGGTTGCGCATCGTGTGATGCATCGAGCGCACCACGGCCAGATGGTGCATCACCTTCGAGCAGCGCGAGAGATGTTCACACACCGGAATGCCCGGCACGCTGGTGGCGATCGGCTTGAACTCGCCGCGCACCTCGGCCGGCGCGTCGAGCTTCATGTCCCACGTGTCGTGGTGGCTGGGCCCGCCGTAGTAGAACAGCACGATGCAGCTCTTGATCTGCGACGGCAGGCCCGCACTCGGGGCGGGGTTTGCGTCGGCCAGCGCTTCGGCTTCGAGCAGCTTGGCCAGATTCAGGCCCAGGAATCCCAGTCCGCCGGCGCGGAGGAGCGTTCTTCGCGAAAACGCGGGCGCCAAACCAGCAGACGATCGGCGGTGGGGAGTTCGGGCAGGCATCGACGCAATCCTCGGAGGCGGGGAGGGCAGGGGTGGGATTCGCCGCGGGACCATCAGATTACCGCGCCGAGGGCCATGTGCCAAATCTTTCGCCCCGGGGGATAGAACGCCTGGACGGATGCATGACGAGAGTGTGAACCCCATTTCTCCTGATCACCTGCTCTCCTGTTCTGACCGTGCCGCCACGGGACGCCTCAGATCAGGAGAGCAGGAGAGCAGGAGAGCAGGAGAGGCGTTCGGGTGAAACCATTCGCCGGGCTGCCTAGATGCCTCGGTCGCCCCGCAACCACGCCGGACGGTTAGGGGAACCCCATTTCTCCTGATCACCTGCTCTCCTGTTCTGACCGTGACCCCACGGGACGCCTCAGATCAGGAGAGCAGGAGAGCAGGAGAGGCGTTCGGGTGAAACCATTCGCCGGGCTGCCTAGATGCCTCGGTCGCCCCGCAACCACGCCGGACGGTTAGGAACCGATGAATTCGCTTTCGATTGCCGAGACGGCCATTTATCATGACCCCGTTTAACCCGACCTGACCGCCGCCAGCCATCCTCCGGCGACGTCCCCTTCCAGGAGTCCCGCCATGTCCTTCCGCCGTCTCGCCCAAGCCGAAAAGCTGCTCGCCGGACGCCGCGAGTTCATCCTTTCCGGAGCGTCGCTGCTGGCGCTGCCGTGGCTGGGATCGATTGCTCAGGGGGCAGTGAAGCGTCATGCCAGCTTCGCGAGCGATCCGTTCACGCTCGGCGTGGCTTCGGGCGAGCCGACGCCCGACGGCATGGTGCTGTGGACCCGGCTCGCGCCGGAACCGACCAGCGGCGGCGGAATGCCGGCCGAGACGTACGAGGTGACCTGGGAACTAGCCTCCGACGACGCGATGAAGAACGTCGTCCAGCGCGGCGTCGCCCTGGCCACGCCGCAGTTGGGCCATTCGGTCCACGTCGAAGTGCAAGGTCTGCAGCCCGACCGTCCCTACTGGTATCGCTTTGCGGCCGGCGACGCGCAGACGCCGGTCGCCCGCACCCGCACGGCTCCGGCCCACGACGCGCTGCCCGATCGCCTGCGGTTCGCGTTCGCCTCGTGCCAGAAGTACGAGGCGGGCCTGTTCACGGCCTACGAGCACTTGGCGGCCGAAGATCTCGACCTGGTGCTGCACCTGGGCGACTACATCTATGAGAAGGCCGGCCGCGACAACCAGGTGCGCAAGCACGTCGGGCCCGAGACGGTGACCCTCGAGCACTATCGCAATCGCTACGGGCAATACAAATCCGATCCGCTGCTGCAGGCCGCCCATGCCCGCTGTCCGTGGCTGGTGGTGTGGGATGACCACGAAGTGGACAACAACTACGCGGACGCGGCGTCCGAAGAGGAGGGCGTTTCGGCCGAGGACTTCCTGCTGCGGCGGGCCGCGGCGTACCAGGCCTACTACGAGTCGATGCCGCTACGGCGGAAGTCGTTGCCCGCCGGGCCGCACATGCAGCTTTATCGCGGCGTGCGCTACGGGCGGCTGCTCGACTTTGCCATGCTCGACACGCGGCAGTACCGCACCGACCAGCCCAACGGCGACGGCCGCCAGCGGCTCACCGGCGCCGTGCTCGATCCGAAAGGAACGATCCTGGGCGACAAGCAAGAGCACTGGTTGATGCGTCGCATGCTGGCTTCCCAGTCGCAGTGGAACGTGCTGGGACAGCAGGTGATCATGGCCCGCATCGACTTCAAGGCGGGCCCCGGCGTGGAGTGCTCGATGGACAAGTGGTCCGGCTACGACGTGGCCACCAAGCGGTTGCTGAAGTTCATCGCCGACCGCAAGATCCCCAACCCGGTCGTGCTCACCGGCGACATCCACACCAATTGGGTCACCGAGTTGAAGCTCGACTTCGATCGCCCGGAGCAGGACACCGTGGCCACGGAGTTCGTGGGCACCTCGATCAGCTCCGACGGCAACGGCCAGCGGGCGCCCGACTACCTGGATTCGCTGCTGGCCGAGAATCCCCACGTGAAGTTCCACAACCGCGAGCGCGGCTACGTCAGTTGCACGGTCACCCCCGACGAGTGGCGCAGCGACTACCAGGTGGTCGAATACGTCGATCGCCCCGGCGCCCCGCTGATCACGCGCAAGTCGTTCGTCGTCGAAAACGGCAAGCCCGGCGCCCAACCCGTCTGATCGATTCGCCGGACAGCGTTCCGCCCGCCCGTTTAGCCAACAGCCACCGGCGACGGCGCGTCCGCACTTTCCGGCGCTACCGCCGGCGCCGACGTCGCCAAAGAGCCATCACCCCCAGCCCGATCGCCGCCAGCACCAGCGTGCTCGGCTCGGGAATCAGAAACACGTTGGCCTGCAGGTTCGTGATGCCCGTGTTCAGGCGGATGATGTCCGACAGCCGCACCGTCTCGAGCCAGGCCAGCTCTTCGGCTGAGATGTTCTCGTCGCGCGTGAACCAGAACCGGTCGCCGTCGCGCGTGCGGGTGAATTGATCGATCAAGGCCGCTTCCACCAGCGGTCCCACACAGGAGTCGCCCAAGTGGTCTTCGGCCAACGCCCCGACCCAGGCGTCGATGTTGTTCACGTCGCCGTAGGCCAGTTCCAGCGCCTCGGCCAGCGACAGATTGGCGGTGATGTCCGAAAAGTCGATCACCGGGTCCAGCCCGTAGGCGACCCGCAGCGTGTTGTAATCGGGCAATCCGTGGTCGCGGCCGCGCTGGATGTTCAGCGCTGCCAGGTCGAAGCCGGCGCCCGGGAACGGAGCGCCAAACAGGAAGTTGCGCACGTCGTCGACGATGTGCGAGTCGACCTGCTGCTGCATCTGTGAGGCCAGCCCCTTGAGCATGTACTCCAGGTCGTCGCTGGTCGGCAGGTTGCCCTGCTGGAAAAACGCGTCGCGCAGGGCCACGTTGCCGCCGGGCGCCGTGGTGCCGTCGTTCTGCACGCGCGCCAGCTCCGGCGGCAGCATCGTATGGCCTACGCGATATAGCGAGGCGGCAAACTCGTTGGACACCGAGGGGTCGACGCTGGAGCTGTACGTGCTGGCGATGCCCGGTGAGTCGCTGCCCAACAGCGCGGGCAGAAACTCGCGGTAGGTGATCGATTGGATTTGGGCTCCCACCAGCCGGCGGGCCTGCTGGTAGATCTGCTCGTCGGTCCAGGTGGGGTTGTCCACGGACAACTGGTCGGCCAGGCGGTTGTGCTCGCGCACAAACAGCGTATGCACCGCAGTCAGTCCGGTCTGTTCGTTGGCCCGCACGTCGCCGGCCACGTAGTAGGCCGAGCGATTCGGATCGCCGTTGTCGTCGTTCGGCAGGTTGTCGGTATTGAAGGGGAGCAGGTCGCCGGCGCTGGTCTTCATCCGGCCGCCGCTCATCGTGCGCAGCGCGTCGGCCCGGGCCTGGTCCGATCCGTAGACCGCCGAAGCGTCGAGGTACGAGCTGATCGAATTAAACTGCTCGCGCGGATTACCCGGTCCGAGCCCCGTGCTCGAATCGTACACCGAGCGGCGGAAGGGCATCGTGGCCGTGCCGGTATTGCCGGGATCGAAGATTGCGTCGCCCGCGGGGATGGGAATGTTCATCATCTCGACCGGCGTGGCCAGCGTGGTCAGCGTGAGGTCGTGGTCGATGAATTGGCCCCACTGAAAGACCCAGGTGCTCAAGTTGGCCGTGTTGGGCATCGAGGCGCCGCCCTGATCGGCGACGATGTTGCTGATCTCGCGTGCGCCCGGGCGAGTGCTGCCGGCGGGCGTGGAGATGCCGTCGCCGTAGTCGGCCGGCGCCACGCGCATGAAATGGGTGCCCACCTGGCCCAAGGTGGGATTGCCCAGGTTGTTGCCCGAGCCGTCGTACGATCGGTCTTCGCCGCGCACCGCGAGCGGCACCAGGACCGCGATCAGCAGACTTAAGCACGCTTGGCGCATTCCGTGCGGGATGCCCGCCGTCATAGGGGTGCTCTCGTGGAAGAAGGGATCTCTGTTCCGCAGCAGGGATTCCTCGATTAAAGCTAGACCGCCCCGACGAGACAAGAGAGGCCAGGTAAACTGCCGACGAATTCTCCGACAGCAGCGATGGCGTAGATTGGGTAGCTGTTTGGCGTTCCCACCGACGAAAAGCGGGCTTTTCTGCCGGGCGCACCCGGCCGCTTACTCCTCTATTTCCCACACGGCACGCAGCTCTTCGGAGCACTGGTGGCGAATGCCGTTGTCGGTGAGGATTTCCTCGGTGGCGTCGATCATTTCCTGCCGGCGAAACACGTAGCGGGGGGCTTTTTCCTCGGCAAACGTAAACTCCAGAAACTCGTCCTGGCTGTCGCGCACCAGTTCGACCAGGTGCGCGAGGTTCTTGACCGGCACGCCGTTGAGCTCGTCGAGCACCATGCCGTAGGCCGTGTAGCCCTTGGCGATGCGGTGCGAGAACGGCTGCGTGGGAATGAACACCAGTCGCTCGCCGGGGAATTGCGACGTGTCGTAGCCCCGCGTCAGCAACGGACTGCGGCTAAGGGCCAGCCGCGGCACGAAATTCGCGCTGCGGGTCATCGCCGTGACGAGCTCCTGGCTGACGGTCGAAAAAACCAGCGGCCCCACGATGAAATACTCGGGATAGCCTCCCCGCAGGTACGGAGCCACGCGCTCCAGCCGGCTGACCGTGGGCACGCGAATCTCCATCGGCTCGCCGTCGCGATAAACCGTCAGCGGCACCTCGCCGTCTTCGGCCAGCTTGGGCACGTAGTACGTGAAGAACACCCGCAGGTCGTCGCTGATACGCACCTGGCCGCGGCGGTCGATCTCGTGCGGGCCGATTTTCGTGACCACGTCGCGCACGCGCAGCGGGTACTGCGGATCGAGGCTGAGCACGCGCGTCAGTTCGCAACCGCCCACGTCGCCGGGCAACTTGAGCGACGCGCGTAGCGCGTCGTTGTCGGTCGGTTGGAATTCGTTCGCAAGTTGCGGCTTGCCGTCGTAGGTGCCGTCGGCGATGTCTTCCAGAAACCCGTTGACTTCTTCGATGGGAATCAGAAAGCCGATGTTCTCGGCTGTGGGGATGCCGCGAAACGCCACGCCCACGACTTTGCCGTCGGCGATGGCCGGGCCGCCGCTGTTGCCGGGATTGATCGCCGCGTCGATCTGGATCTGCAGCCCCGTGCCGCCGCAGTAGTAAGCCGAGAACTCGATACGCGAAACGATCCCCTCGGTGACCGACATCTCGCTGCCGCCGATCGGGTAGCCGTAAACGTTCACCGCCGAGCGCACGGCCGGCAGCTCGGCCGCCAATTCCAGCGGCGGGCGCTGCTCGAAGAACGACGCGTCCTCGACGCTCAGAATCGCCAGATCCATCTCCGCCGAATTGATCACCACTTCGGCAGCGATGCGATCGGCCGTGTCGTGCGGCTGCACGTAGATCTGGCTGGCGTAGGCCACGACGTGATAGTTGGTCAAGATCCGATTGCCGTCGATCACGAAGCCGGTGCCGCTGGACTCGCTGCCGCCGGCCTTGGTCCACGGCTGCCCCAGATTCGGCGCCCGGAGCGTGCTGATGACTTTTACCACCGACTGCCGCACGCCGTCCTGCGCCTTAGCGCGGGGGGTCGGAGATGCGAGGCACGCCAGGGCGCAGGCCACGGCTGTCAAGAAAAGTTTCACAGGTATTGCCTCCGTCGCAAGCGTTTTCCTCGGGCGTCGCTACGCCTGCGCCGCAGTATAGTCGCCGCCAAGGGGCATCGCACGTTTGGGTGTGCCCTCGATCGTGGCAGCCGACCGACCAGGCGGCCCGCGGCGCTGCTCCCCCACAGTTCCCCGAGTTCTCGCTTGAGCGCGACGCATGCGGGAGCCAATAATGGGCGAAAATCCACCGCCATCGTGGAGGAACATCCATGCTGACCAGCCGTCACGCGTCTCAGGTTGTTGTCGCTCTGTGCCTGCTCGTTTCCGCACGATCCTCCGCGTGGGCCGACGACGCGCCCGCGGCTGCGCCAAGTGAGCGCGGCAAGGCCACGGTGAACGTCGTGGCTTATGGCGATCGGCCCGACGGCGGCGCGGCGGGCATCTGCCGACCGGTCTACATCACCGCCGAGGCCTCGGCCGACGGCACGCCCCGCGTGGGCTTCTTCGAGTCGCAAGTCGGCGCCACCGGCAACCAGTGGCGCAGCGCCGGCTGGATGGCCGCGCTGACCGCCGCCACGCTCAGCGACTTCGACCCGCGCGCCACGCGCGTCTCGATCGAGTACCAGGGGGGCGTCGACGGACCCAGCGCCGGCGCGCTGCTCACCATCGGCATCCTGGCCGCCGTGCGCGGCGACACCGTGCGCAGCGACGCCGCCATGACCGGGGCCATCAATCCCGACGGCAGCATCGGGCCCGTGGGCGGCATTCCGCACAAGATCGAAGGCGCCGCCGACAAGGGCATGAAGCTGCTGCTCATTCCCGGCGACAAGCGGATGGAGCTCAACAAGAACACCAAGGAGATCGTCGACCTGGTCGAATACGGCCAGTCCAAGGGCGTGGAAGTGCGCCGCGTGTTCAACATCTACGAGGCCTACGAGCTGATGACCGGCGTCGAGCTTCCGCGCCCGCCCGCGGCCGCGGCGCCGCGGGTCAGCCTTGCGGTGCAGCAGCGCATCAAGAAGACCATCGTCGACTGGATGGATCGCTACAAGCACGCGCTCGAGGCCTACCAGCAGCTTTCCGGCGAGGCCAAGTACTCCGAAGAAGTCGAAGCGATGTACTTGAAGGGGGTCGAGGCGATCAAGCAGTGCCGCGACCTGTTGCAGGAAGGCGAGGTGACCGCCTCGATGTGGGACGCCGTGATGGCCAACGCCTACAGCTACCTGGCCATGGAAACTGCCCGCTGCCGCTACACCTATGCCAATCTGGGCTACGCCGGCGTGGTCAACCGGCTGCGCGACAACAACTGGCTCGACAAAGACGTGGCCGAAATCTCCCGCCGCCTGAAGCGCGAAACGCCCCGCACGCTCGATCAACTCTCCGTCTACCTCGGCTCGTGCGATGCCTATCTCGAAGGCGTCAGCCTGCAGATCATGGCCAAGGCCATCCTGGCCAACATGCCCGAGGAGGACAGCGAAGAAGCGCTCGAACTGGCCGCCCAGGCCGCCGGCTACCAGATCGTGGCCTGGCTCGACATGAAGCTGGTGGGTGACTATCTCGACTGGCAGGACGCCTACGACGGCATTCCCATTCCACAACTCACCGCCTGGCGCCAGACGGGCCAGTACATGTTTCACGCGGCCAGCGCCAACCTGGCCGTGTTCGACTCGCTGGTCATCGAGCCGCGGGCCGAAGCGCTCTCGGTCGCTCCCGATCTGTATCGCAACGCCATGGCCTCGAAGGACATGACCTACGGCATCGTGCTCGTGGCCCAGAAAGCCGTGCTGCCCAACCTCGAGAAGTTTCTCGGCGACGGCGAAGCGCTCGACTACGCCTACCTCGCCATGAACATCTACACCCACACGCGCGCCGCCGCGCTGTTGGCCAAGCACTACGGGCTGGGCGCGGAGCTGGACGAAGACGGCGAAGTCACCCGCATTCCGCGCGAGCGCACCCTGGGCGAGCTGCTCACCTATGCCGACGACCAATCGCGGCGCAACATCGCGCTATTGCAAGAGGCCGGCTTGAACGCCACGGTGCCGGCCCAGATGCACGCCATCGCCACGATCAAGTCGCGCCGCGATGTGCCGCAAAAGTTGGAAGCCTTGCAGGAATACTGGGCCGCCGACGCCCACGCCCGCATTTTGCGCATCCTCAGCGGCGTGGCACAGAAACAACAAGAAGAAGCGGCGCCCGTCAACAAGGGTCTCTCGCCCGATCCCGAAGCGGCGACGCGGGCCAACTCCGCGCCGGAGGGGGGCGAGTGATCGCTTCTTGCGGCATGCCCTCGGGTCAGGCGTCTGCCTGGACCTGGCGGCAGGCGTCGTTGCCGGCTTCGGGGCAATGGGCCGCGATCACCAGGCGACCCACCGTGCGCGCGATGTCCACCGTGTGCAAGTTGCCCGTCACGTGCCGCGTGACGTAAGCGCCCTCGACGATCAAACACAGCTCTTGAGCGAGCGCCCGCGGATCGGCGGCGCCGGCCTTGACGGCCAGATCGTACACGATGTCTTCGATGGCTTGCTTGTTCCTTGCGGCCAGCACGTGAGCCGGCTCGTGCGGTAGCGGAAACTCCATGGCGGCGTTGACGAAGATGCAACCCTGGAAATCGTCCGACTCGATGACGTATTCCACCACGTCCAGCACGGCATGCAACTGCCCAAGCGGGGACGCTCCGCCGCGTTGGCGAACCAGCCCCCGAAACTTTTGCTGCACCCAGGCGTTCTGCGCTTCGAGGGCCGCGACCATCAAGTCCTCCTTGCTCTCGAAGTGCTTGTAGAACGCCGTCTTGCTGATGCCCACGTCGGCGAGCACCTGGTCGATTCCCACGCTGCGGAATCCGTCGCGATAGAAGCGCCGCGTGGCAGCCTGGACCAATCGCTCGCGTGTCGGAACCTTCATCAGAACGCTCAGTCGGAGGTGCCGCCGCGGGCAAACCGCCCGGAATGCAGCGGGATCGAAGGGGGTGTACTACAAGTCAACCTGCAAGTGTACCACAAGTGAACTCCCCGCACGCGCCGGGTGTCCGATAATCCGTCCCGTGGGCAATCACATGGGCGTCGACGTTTTCAGCACTCGCGTTTTGGGAGGAATCAACGATGAAGCGATGGCTTTTCTTTGGCTACGGCGTGGGCTGCCACTTGTTGTTCCTGGTCACGTTCGCCTACATGCTCGGCTTCGTGGGTGATCTGCTCGTGCCCAAGACGATCGATTCGCCCGCCGGGCCGCTGGCCTGGACCGCGGTTGCCGTCAACTTGCTGCTGCTGGCGATGTTTGCCGCCCAACACTCGGTCATGGCGCGGCCGGCCTTCAAACGCGTCTGGACGCGCATCGTTCCGCCGCCGATCGAACGCAGCACGTACGTGCTGTTTTCGTGCATCGTCACCGCCCTGCTGATGTGGCAGTGGCGCGGCATCGACGCCGTCGTGTGGGACGTGCGCGAGCCAACCTTGCGGGCGATGCTGTGGGCCTTGTTCGCCGCCGGCTGGCTACTCGTGCCGGCGGTGAGCTTGATGATCGATCATTTCGATCTGTTCGGCACCCGGCAGGTCTGGATTCACTTGAGCGGCCGCGACTACAATCCGTTGCCGTTTCGCACGCCGTTGTTGTACCGCTACGTGCGGCATCCTCTCTACATCGGATGGGCTATCGCTTTTTGGGCCGCGCCCACGATGACCGCAGGACACTTGTTGTTCGCCGCCGCGATGAGCGTGTATATGGGCCTGGCCGCGCTGGTCGAAGAGCGCGATCTCGTCGCGCACTTTGGCAAACACTACACCGAGTACCGCCGCCGCGTGCCGATGTTCGTACCGCGCTTGCGTGTCGCCGACGAACCGGCCGCAACACCGATCGCCGCAGAGGGCCGTCAGAGCTAGTCGGGTCGACGACCGCGCAGGGGGACAAGAGAGAAGGGTGGCTGACCGGACTTGAACCGGCGACCCCCAGATCCACAATCTGGTGCTCTAACCAACT
>ERZ869936.480-NODE-480-length-37514-cov-6.123575_pt1 | contig 37514 bp, 35 predicted proteins | sample MGYA00520876_ERZ869936 | MGnify/ENA primary metagenome ERZ869936 (study PRJEB32218, sample SAMN09650985) | biofilter metagenome | isolation source: enrty point of leading RO module | place: Saudi Arabia: Thuwal, RO plant located on Red Sea | collected 2016-02-17 ... | reverse complement strand
ACCACCGAGATCTACACTCTTTCCCTACACGACGCTCTTCCGATCTCGCCCCCGATGGCGCGGAGCCTTTCGAGCTGACCGGGGACCGGATGCATGAACTCGAAATGGAGGCGGAGCAGGGGGAAGCAAAACCGTGAGACACCTGTGCGACAGCAACGTCTTCCTCGCGCTTGCCGTGGGACAGCACGCCCACCATGCCCGCGTCGCGGATTGGTTCCGCGACCTCGACCCCGGCGATGCTGCGCTTTTCTGCCGCGCCACCCGGATCACCTTCCTGCGTCTGCTGACCCAGAAGATCGCGCCGGGCTTCACACCGCTGGAAAACCGCGAGGCGTGGAAGGTACTCGACCGGCTGATGGAGGACGACGCGACCGGCTTCGAGTCCGAGCCGTCGGGACTGGAGCCCGTCTGGCGTCAGCTCTCCGAACTTCCAAGCGCCTCGCCGAAGCGCTGGATGGACGCCTACCTAGCCGCCTTCGCCATCACCGGCGGGCTGCGCCTCGTCACCTTGGACCGCGACTTCCGCAGCTTCGAGCCGGCGGGCCTCGATCTCCTGCTGCTGCGCTGAAATTTGAGACCGGCCAGGCGTGGAGTGCGGAGGAGGAGAGTCTGCTTCTGGAGCGGTTCGAGGGTGGGACGGACTTTGGGGAACTCGCCACTGCCAAACCGAGGGCGCGATCCGCTCGCGCCTCACCGAGCTCGGCAAGCTCCCGCCCGAACATGGATCAGATGGATCATTTGTCCCGACACCCGCGCCTTCGCGTGAGGCTTTCCCCTTCCTCGCGAGCCTCCGACTTGGAATGCTTCCGTCAACGATGGACGGGGACTCGCAGCGCTCGGCATGGCTCGAAAACCTCGAGTCCGACTGGCGACGCGAGCTCCAAGCCCAGCGGGCGGCGGTCGAGGAAATCTGGCGCACGCCGCTGGCCGAACGCCTCGCGGACGGCGACGCGCTCCGGATCGTGACCTTCCGGCAAACCAACGACCGTCAGCTCTTCGCCGTGCCCATCGAGACCGATGCCTGCCGCTTCCGCGAGGGTGACTTCCTCTGCCTCAGCCAGAACAACCCCCACGCGCCCACCGGCAAGTTCATCCACCTCGGCGAGGATGACGAAGGACTCCATCTGTGGTGCTGGTGGGGTGACGGGCCGGAAACGGGCTCGGACGGGTGGGTGCTCGACCGCGACCACGTGGATCTCACCGACCGCTACGAACTGGCCACCCGCGCGCTCGCGGAGACGATCCGAGGGCGCGAGAAGATCCTGCCATTTCTGTTAGGAACCCTTGGTGGCGAGATCGACGGTGGGCTTTTCGCCACCACGATGGACGAGTTCGAGGACTCCGGGATGCCGCAGGATGTCCTTTGGCACGATTCCCAACAGGAGGCGATCGCCGCCTGCGTCGCCACCCGCGACGGTTATCTCGTCCAGGGCCCGCCGGGCACCGGCAAGACCTTCGTTCTCGCCGAAGTCGTGCGCCGACTCGTCGAAAATGGCGAACGGGTGCTCGTGACCGGCCCGACCCACCGCGCGATCCAGCACGCCCTCGACGGCTGCCGCAGTCTGTTGCCCGCCGCCATCCGCGTCGTGAAAATCGGGCCCGCCATGCTCGCCCGCGGCCAGGTCGAGCACTTCGAGACCTTCGCCGACAGCGGCCTGATCGAGGAAGCCGGCGCCTACGTCGTCGGTGCCACGCCCTTCGCGCTGTGGTCGGATTTCACCGGGCTCAAGGAGGTGGAGTTCGACACGGTGGTCCTCGACGAAGCCTCGCAGGTCACCGTGATGGTCGCCATCATGGCCATGCTGCGCGGTGAGCGCTGGCTGTTCTTCGGCGACGATTGCCAGTTGCCGCCGGTGATGATCTCCAAGGACCACGCCGCCCCGGAGGCCTCCATTTTTCGGCTGCTGAAAGACCGCGGCTTCGAGACGATGCTGGAGGAAACGTGGCGGCTCAACGAGCAGCTCGCCGCCTGGCCTTCCGCCACCTTCTACGGCGGACGCCTGACCTGCCGCAGCGACCGACGCCTCGCGCTCGATCCCCCGCCGCGCCACCCGGCGCTTCGAACGGACCACGCCGTCAGCCTCGTCCTCGAAGACGGCGGACGCGCCACCGTGCGCTCGGAAAGCGAAGCCCAGACCGTGGCCGATCTGGTCCGCGAGCTGGTCCGCGGCGGCGTGCGGCCCGAGGACATCGGCGTGATCACCCCCTACCGCGCCCAGGCCGCCGCGATTCGCTCGGTGCTGCGCATCCCGACCGAAACGACCTCGCTCCACCGCCGAATTACGGTGGACACCGTCGAACGCTTCCAAGGCCAGGAAAGGGAGGTCATCCTCGTCAGCCTCGCCTCCGCCCGGCCCGGCTGGATCCGCCGTCTCGCCGGCTTCCTCTTTCAGGCCCAACGCTGGAACGTCGCGGTCACCCGCGCCCGCAGGAAGCTCGTGGTGGTCGCCTCGCGCGGCCTGATCGACACCGCCGAGAGCCTCACCGACGCCGGCGAGCCCGGGGCGGTCTGCTTCTCCTCGTGGCATCGCGAAGCGCTCCGCCACGGCTGCCTCGCGCCCGGTCGGAAAGGAGGCGGGTGATGGCGGTGATGATCCCGGACAAGCCGCCGGCCTCGGCGCGGAAGTCGGTGCAGTTGATGTTCCGCCTGCTGCGCAAGCTCGACGACGACTTCCGCGTCTGGCTGCGGATGGAGCCGCTCCAAAGTCCGGGATTCCTCGTACTTTGGCGCGGGCGCCACGCCTTTCTGATCAAGGTCGCCGACACCAGCCAGCAGCTCGCCGACCGCGCGCTGCAGCCGGACTTCCTCGACGGGGAAAAGGTCACCGCCGAGTCGCTCGAGGAATCCGCCGGATTCCGCGAGCTGCTCGATCGGGACGACGAAGGTCTCGTGCGCTGCCTGCTCGTCTTTCCCAACGTCGAGGAGGAGACCATCGACGAGATCGAAAAGCTCCGCTCGGAGGACACCGGCGTCGCCTTCCTCGGACTCAAGCAGCGCCGCGCCGACGACTTCGGAGAACACCTCAAATCCCTCGCCGGGGCGGTCGTACCCCAACCCGTCCTGCTGCGGCTGCGGGCCCGTTTCACGCCCGAATCCGTCATCGCCACGCCCGCCGCCCGCGTCCCGCTCGCCCGCCGCGGTGCCGATGAATCCCTGCCGCCGGCGTTCCTCGACCTCACCCAGGAATCGCTGGCGAAACTCGAGGTCGAGCTGCCCCGCGAGCTGGAACTGGAGGCACGCCGCTTCGAGACCCGCCTGATCACCGGACCGGCCGGCTGCGGCAAGTCGCTGGTCCTGCTCCACCGCGCCCTGCTCGCCGCCCGCCTCAACCGCGGCGCCCGCCTGCTCGTGCTCACCCACAACCGCCCGATCAACGGCGAGCTGAAGCGGCGCCTTGAAGCCAGCGCCGGCCGCGCGACGCGGATCGAGTGGCGCACCTTCTTCTCCTGGGCCCGGAGCCAGTCGCCGCACCGGCCCGCTTCCATGGTGCACGACTTCCAAATGGAGGAACGCGTCCGCGCCCTGATGCAGGGCCACGACTTCGGCAAGCTCACCCCCGCCTTCATCGCCGAGGAGATCGGCTACCTGCGCGACCTCGGCATCGACACCCTGGAGGAATATCTCGCCCTCGATCGCCACGGACGCCTGAAGCGCCTCGGCCCCGAACCCCGCCGCGCCATCTGGGACCTGCTCCGTCGGCACCGGGAAACCATGGAGCGGGCGGGCGAAAGCGACTGGCACGAGCAGGCGCTGCGATTCCGCGACCACGTGCGGCACCGCCCCGAACTACTACGAAAATACGAGTTCATCTTCATCGACGAGGCCCAGTTCTTCGCCAAGGCCTGGTTCGAGCCCGTGCTCGCCTCGCTCGCCCCCGGCGGACAGCTCTTCATGGCCGCCGACCCGACGCAGGGTTTCCTCAAGCGGCGCGAAAGCTGGTCCGCGGCCGGCATCGACGTCCGCGGCCGCTCGAACCGCCTCGGCCGGCCCTACCGCTCGACCCGCCGCATCCTCGAATTCGCCCGCGCCCTCGTCGAACGCCGCCGCGCCCTCCATCCCGACACCGCCGACGATCTCGATCCGCCCACCGACGACGACCTCGACGCCATCGACGAGCACGGCGAGGACCCGGCAGTCCTCCGGCTCCGGCTCCAGGCCGCGCTGCGCCACCTCGGCGAAGAACTGGCGCGGCTGCGCCGGGAAAGCCCGCAGCTCCGCGGCTGCATCCTCATCCTCCACGCCGACAGCACCGCCACCCGCGGTGTCACCGCCGCGCTTCGTCGAAAACTCGGCAGCGATGAAGTCGCCGACCTCGACGACCGCGCCGACCCGCCCGCCGATCCCTTCTGTTCCATCGCCCGCTTCCACTCCGCCACCGGCCTTGAAGCGGCCGTCGTCTTCCTGCTCGGCATCGACCGCCTGCTCGAAGCGGAAGGCGACCCCCGCCTCGACACCGAGGCCCGCGCCGAGCGCGCCGCCGCCCACACCCGCCTCCTTTACATGGCCACCACCCGCGCCGCCCGCCGCCTCGTGATCTTCTCGGAGCGGTGGTAGGGCTCATCGCCCGGGGCAGCTTGGAGGAAAGGAGCCATCCCCGCCTTGGCCAGGGTGGCATGTCGGTGCATCCTCCCCCCGTGCTGCCCGCCCTCACCGGACTTTCCAAGGACGATCTCACCGCCCTGATGGCGGAATGGGACCAGCCCGCCTTCCGTGCCGGGCAGATCCTCGACTGGGTGTGGAGGAAGCAGGTGGGCTCCTTCGACGAGATGACCAACCTTCCCGCCGCGCTGCGCGAAAGGCTCGCCGCCACCCACCGCCTCCACGCGCTGGAACACGCGCAGACCCAGGGCAGCTCCGACACCACCCGCAAGTTTCTCTTCAAGCTCCACGACGGCCGCTACGTCGAAAGTGTCCTCATCCCCGCCAACCCGGCCCTCTACGGCGAGAAGTCCGACCGCCGCACGCTGTGCGTCTCGTCGCAGGTCGGCTGCGCCTACGGCTGCAAATTCTGCGCCTCGGGCCTCGCCGGCTTTTCCCGCAATCTCGACCCCGCCGAAATCGCCGGCCAGGTGCTCGCCGCCGAGCGCCTCTCCGGCGAGCGGGTGGACAACCTCGTCTTCATGGGCATGGGCGAGCCCTTTGCCAACTTCGACAAGCTGATGGCGGCGATCGGGATCATCACCGCCGAATGGGGTCTGCACCTCGGCGCCCGCCACCTCACCATTTCCACCTCGGGACTCGTCCCGCAGATCAAAAGACTCGCCGACCACCCGCAGCAGATCCGGCTCGCCATCTCGCTCCACGGCGCCACCGACGAGGTCCGCGAGCAGATCATGCCGATCAACCGGAAGTGGAACACCGAGAAACTCTTCGAGGCACTCGACTACTGGAACTCCCGTAAGAAGCAACACCTGACGCTGGAATATATCCTCATCGACGGCGTCAACGACGACCTCGAACAGGCCCGCATCCTTGCGGGACACGCGAAGCGGCTGCACGCCAAGGTCAACCTGATCCCCTACAACAAGGTGGAAGGCCTCGACTGGGTCCGCCCCTCCGAGACCCGTTGCAAGACCTTCCGCGACGTGCTGAAGAACGCCGGCGTCTCCGCCACGCTGCGCCTCGAGAAGGGCCACGACATCGACGCCGCCTGCGGCCAGCTGCGCCTCAAGCAGGAAACCGAGGAAGGCATCATCGAGGCACCGATGAAGCGTTGACCGGTGGCTGCGTTGGCCCGGCTCAGGCCGTGGCGACGGCGGCCCGCCGTCAACCCATCTCCCTCGGACCGGAGGCGGCCACACCGCGGAAAGCCCGGCAGGGACCAACTCCATCTCCCCATCCGCGCCGACGCGTGGTAGCTTTCGATCATCGATGAAGCCCGGCCCCGCCCTGCTCCTCCTCGCCGTCGCCCACGCCGACGACCTCGCGCCCCTGTCCGACGAGTTCGACAACCCGGCGACGATGGGCAACTGGCGGGACATCGTCGAGGTCGAGGGCTGGGAGGTCCCGGCGCACGAGACCGCCGACATCGACACCACCGAGCCTGGGCGCTTCCACATCGTCCCGGCCGCGAACACCTGGTTCAGCAACCTCCGCGGGCTGCTCTTCTTCAAGGAGATCGAGGGCGACTTCATCGCCACCACCCGCGTCCGGGTGCTCAGCCGGCACAACCCCGCCGACGCCACCGAGGTCCCGAACCGTTCGTTCTCGCTCACCGGCATCTTCGCCCACGCCCCGCGAACCATCATCCAGGCCGCGCCAGCCCCCTACACGACCGCTGCCGTGTGGCCGCCCGGCACCTTCGGCAGCGACTACGTGCCGGACACCGAGAACTACCTCTTTCTTTCCTACGGCACCGCGGGAAATCCCGGCACCCGGCAGTTCGAGATCAAGGCCACGCGCAACTCCGACTCGCGGCTCTACTACGACAGCAACGGCATTCCCCAGACCGAAACCGAGGCCTGGCTGCAGATGGTCCGCGTCGGCGACACCTTCGTCTGCCTCCGGAAGCACGGCGCCGCCGGCGAGTGGATCGTCGAGAACCGCTACCCGAATGACGATCATCCGCTGCCGGCCTTCGGCGCGACGCTGCAGGTCGGCATCACCGCCTACACCGACTGGCCGACCGCCCAGCCCTACTGGCAGGGAGGCATCGAAACGATCTACCATTTCAACTACGCGCCACCCGGGACCGGCACTCCCGACCTGATCTCGCAGGTCGAATACCTGCGCTTCCGGCGCCCCGACCCGGGGCTCACGGAAGCCATGCTGGAGGCGATGGCGGTCTCCTTCCAGGGCGGCGCGAGTCAAACCGGCGTCACCGCCGATCCACCGGTCCTGCTCTCCGCCTCCCCGGCGGCGGCCGCCTTCCTCGGCGACGTTCCGGATCTTCCCTTCGACCTCTCCGCCGACGATGACGGCGACGGTCACGCCAACGGCATCGAGGCCACCCTCGGCACCGACCATGCCGATCCGTCGGATGCGCCCGCGATCGAGGGCGAACGCCAGGGCGATGAATTCCACTTCCGTTTCCCCGACGTCCCTCGGCCCGGCCTCACGCTCGTCGTCGAATCGTCCACGGACCTCGATGGATGGGATCCCCTCTACACCCGCTCGGGGACGACCGGCGAATGGTCCGCGGATCCGGTCGATCACAGCCTCACGCCCAACCCGGGCGACGGCACCATCACCATCGCCGTCCCGTTGGCCGGCGGCGGACGATTCCTGAGGCTGGCAGCCTACTGAGCGACCCGCGGTTCCACTCCGAGGCGGATGCTCTCGATCTGGCGGCGATGGATTCCCATGTGCACCGCCGCCAGCAGGTGCCAGCCGGCCGCATCCAGCGGACCGAACCATGGATGGGCGTAGCGCGTCCGCGTCGCCAGGTCAGACAGGTCCGCCACGGTCGCGAGAAAATCGTCGCAGGCCTTCTCGTAGGCGTCATCGACCTCGGGACCGACGTCGGGTGAGGGCTTCACGTCCGCCGTGCTTGCCGCCCGGTCAGGCGCGCGGTCCTCCACCAGACCCTTCATCACCCCGGCGAACACCCGGTTGCAGATGCGCAGATGGTCGAGGGTCATCCACAGCGACCAATCGCGGCTGCTGTCCTCCAGGCCGGGCAGGCGTCGGATCAGCACCCGCTTCCCGCGATCGTCCTGCGGACAGCCGTCGATCCACTGGCGGATCTCCCGTCGCTCGTCGCGAAACTCACGCTCCACCCGATCCCGCGACCAGAACCGCCGCTTCCAGCGAAAGAGCCGCCGGGCGATGAAAAGTTCAAAGGACGGCAATCCCGCCCCCGGAGGCGCCAAATCCTTCGTGCCTGCTTGAGCCATGGCCGGACCATCACTTTTTACTTTTAGTTCGCAAGTTATTTTACTTTTACTTTGGAAGTTTTGATTCACTCTTCCGCCATGCCCGAGCGACGTTCTCCCTGCCCGGTCGCCTGCGCCCTGGATCTCTTCGGCGACCGCTGGACGCTGCTGGTGATCCGCGACCTGATGCTCGGCAGGTCCCGCTTCAAGGACTTCGCGGCGTCGCCCGAGGGAATCCCGACCAACATCCTCAGCGAGCGCCTGGCCCGGCTGGTCGAGGGCGGGGTCGCGACCCGGGTGCCGGCGGCCGACGGATCGAAGCGACTGGCCTACCGGCTGACGGACAAGGGGGAATCCCTGCGCCCGGTGCTCGCGGCGATCCGGGACTGGGGACTCGCTTGGGAGCCGGGGGCGGAGGCCAGGCTGGAATCCGAAGCCACCGCGAGCCAGGATCCCCCGCCACCCATCGAAGAGCCCGAGCATTTCGCCGATCTCGGATAAAACCATTTTTGACTCGACATCACGTAATCATCTGAACAGCTTTTCTCGACGTGAGCACCGTTCGCCAAAAATCCCTCGGTCAGTATTTCACGCCACCTGAAGCAGCCGAAACGCTGGTGCGCTGGATTGTGCGAAAGCCTTCGGACCGCATGCTCGATCCATCCTGCGGCGATGGTCGATTCCTTGCCTGTCATCGCAAGAGCGTCGGCGTCGAATTCGATTCGAACAACGCGGCGCTGGCCAAACAAAGAGCACCGTGGTCCCTGATTCACACCGGCGACTTCTTCCGTTGGGCAACCGAGAGCAAGGAGCGCTTCGAGTGTGTCGGGGGCAACCCCCCATTCATCCGCTACCAGTCGTTCAAGGGTGAAGTGCGGTCCGAGGCTCTCGCCGCAGCCAGCATGATGGGAGCAAACTTCTCGAAGCTGACCTCCTCATGGGCGCCGTTCGTGATCGTGGCGGCGGGGTTGCTGAAACCCGGGGGGCGGATGGGTTTCGTCGTGCCGGCGGAGATCGGCTATGCAGGCTACGCCCGGGAACTGATTCCGGCCCTCTGTTCGCATTTCGATGAAGTCCGCTTGATCGCCTACCGCGAAAAGCTGTTTCCGGATCTTTCGGAGGATTGTTGGCTCCTTGTTTGCTCGGGTTTCGGCGGTCGCTGCGGCACGATCCATCTTTCCACCGAAGAGCGCTTCAACTCCTCCGACTTCCCGCCAAGTCACACCCGCCGGATCAGCCTCCGGGAATGGCTGGAGGCGGGCGGACGTCTGCGCCCCTTCCTGATCTCCCAGGATGCATCGCGTCTTTATCTCGATTTGTGTTCGCAACCCACCGTGATGCGTCACGGCGAGATCGCATCCGCGAGCATCGGGTATGTCACCGGGGCCAATGATTTCTTCCATCTCCGACCATCGGAGGCCACCCGATGGGGCATCCCGGAAGCCTTCTTCAAGATCGCCGTTCGGAAGTCGGATCAGCTTCCGGATCGGCGGATCGATCGGGCCACCGTTCGACAATGGATCGCCGAAGACCGCCCCGTGCTACTCCTCGACCTCAAGCAACACCGCGAATTGCCTCCGGCTGTTTCGGCCTATTTGGAGAGCCCCAGCGGCCATGTGGCGCGCAAGGCCTACAAATGCCGTGTCCGCTCCCCGTGGTATGGCGTGCCGGACGTCAAGACTCCCCATGCCTTTCTATCGGTGATGTGCGGTAAGAATCCCGTCATGGTCGAGAATGCGGCCGGTTGTGTCGGCACCAACTCCCTTCACGCCGTGACCCTCCGCGATCCGAAAAAACTGAAAGCCATGGTCGATGGTTGGCGCAGCCCCCTTGCACGGCTCGGCGCCGAATTGGAAGGCCACTCCCTGGGAGGCGGGATGCTCAAACTGGAGCCCTCCGAAGCGGCCCGGGTTCCGGTTCCGATGCGTCCCATGAAGCTGACACCCGGCGACGAGTCAAAGCTTGACCAAGCGATCCGGGAAGCGCGTTCTTGGCGCCATCATGAGTGATTCGGAGGTCCCGGACTATCTGCGCCTCGAGGACGCGCTGGAAGTCTTCGCCTCAGGCGCGGAGAAAGTGCAGAGCCAACTCCACATCAAGCCGCTCCATCAGCACTTCGCCATCCGCCTGGTGATCGAGGGCGGCTTCCATCCGGCAGAAATTGTTCCGCACCCACCACTGAGGGTCGATGGCAAGAATCGGCTGTCCTGGGATCCTTCGGCCGCCGATCAGCGCGAACAAACGGTGCTGGGCGGACTCAAGACGAAGAACATCGACGTCGTGGTTTCCAAGGAGGGCGTCGGTCCGGTCATTGGCGTGTCGGTCAAGGGCACGACAGGGGCCTTCCGCAACCTGACCAACCGGATGGAGGAAGCGGTGGGTGACTCCACGAACCTCCACATCATGTATCCCGGGCTGGTCTATGGGTTCTTCCATGTCATCCGAGCCAACCGTGCCGGGACCGATGACCTGAAGATGAACGACATCGCCGTCGATGAAGCGGGCGAGGTTGTCCATTCGCTCAGGCGCTACCACGATGTCCTGATCAACCTGACCGGGCGGACGATGGTCCGGGACGATCCGACCCGATATGAAGCGGTCGCCATGGCAATGGTCGATCCTGATCGCCAGGGTGCCGGTCTCAGTCACTTCCCACCGCAAGAAAGCCCGCTGAGGGTCGAGCGTTTCTTCGAAAAGCTGCTCTCGATCTACGACCTGCGCTTCCCCTACGTTGCCGCATCCGTTCCCTCGCTCCGCCGGCGGGAATGGTCGCCGAAGTCTCCGATCTTCCATTTAGGGGATTTCGAGGCGATTGGTGGCTTTTCTCCGAGGCTGGCAGAACCGTGAGGCGACCCCTTCTCATCACCGCCTTCGGTCCTTTCGGCGGGCGGACGGTGAATGCCTCGGCTCTGGCCCTGGGAGATCTCCGGCGGAGAAATCCCGCGATCAGGATCCGGATCCTGCCGGTCGACCTGGTCGAGGCGCCCCGGCGCCTCCACGCCGCGATCCGCCTCGTTTCGCCCCGCGCCATCCTGCTCCTCGGGGAAGCGGCGGGTGCCAAATGCTTGCGAATTGAAAGTATTTCGTGGAACCAGATGGATTTTGACGTCCCCGACGTGGCCGGACGCCAACCGCGGAAACTCCCGATCGACCCTGCGGCACCGCAGCACCTGGAAACGCCGATCGATGGGGTGGGCCTGCAACGGCGGCTGCACGAGGCCGGCCACCCCACCGAGCTGTCGACCGATCCCGGGCGCTACCTCTGCAACCGGATCTATTTCGCCGCCCTTCACCGGGGCGACGTGCCGGCCCTCTTCGTCCACCTTCCGCTCGAACGCGATCTGCCGACCCCGCAGGCGGCCGCCGCGCTCGAATTGATCGCCGCCGCGCTGTGAGAGGCCGGCGAGACGATTTCTTGTCATCGCCGCCCTCCCGGTGGAGCCTGCTCGGGTGAAAAAGCTGCTACCCCTCGCCCTGGCCACCGTGATCCTCCCCTCCTGCGCGCTCAAGACCACCTGCTGGTCGGGCGGCATCCCGCTGCGCCCCGTCGAGGAACGGGCCCGCGCCCAGGCGGTCCGCGACTACGGCGATACCTCCAATGCCGTCGTTTACCGCGGCCTCGCCCATCCGGAGGCGGACACCGCACGCTACGAGCGGCAGGTCGAGGAGGGCGGCTGGGTGGAAATCGAGGGCTTCAAGTTTTTCGAGGAACCGGTGGATGTCCCGCGCGAGTCGATCGACAAGGTGCTGGCGCTCTACGACGAGCCGGACTCCCACCAGGCATGGGGACCCAAGGAGAAATGCGCCGGTTTCCACCCGGACTACGCGATCGTCTGGAAGGACGGCGGCACCCGCCGCGTGCTGCAGCTCTGCTACGGCTGCCACGAGTGGAAGTTCTTCGGCCCGGGCGGAATGCTGCTCACCGACATTTCGGAAAAGGCCTACAACGGGCCGCTGACCCGCAAGTGGCTCAAGAAGCCCAAGTCCTAGTGTCCTGCGCGGCAAGAGCGTTGACTTTCGCGCGAGAGATTTTTTCCAAATGCAAGGCGTGACGAGGGAGCAAATCGAGATTTGTGACCGAGGAACAACGCCGCAGTTGGAAAAAAGATCCGCGACCCCTTGGGCGGACGAGCGCAGCGAGCTGATTTCAAAAGAACCCCCATAGTCTCGAAAGGTGACGAACTTGCCGCTCGGGACACTAGGGCAAAGCGCCCGGCGCATCGGCGTCGGGCGGCAAACGGCGGACCACGAGACGCCGGAAGTCCCCGGTGTCGTCGAAGGAGCCGAGACCGACCCGGCCACCGCGCAGGGTCTTGTCCGCGGCCTTGAGGACGGGCTCGCCGTCGAAACGGACCACGATCTCACCCGTCGCCGGGCGGTGCTCCAGCCGGATCCTGTGCCAAGTGCCCCGCTTCCACGGCGTGCCCGCCGAGCGCCATGTGGTGACCGGCGTGCGGTCGGCGTCGTTCACGAGGTGGATGTGATGGTGCACCGCATCCGCCTTTTCCCCGAGGTGGGCATAGTAGAAATGACGGTCATCCCGGCCGGCGAACGCCACGCAGAGATCGTTGTTGCCGTCGTCGAACTTCGTCAGCCGCGCCTCCACTTCGAGTTCAAAGCCCTCCCATGTCCCGCCTTCGAACCAGGTCAGGTTGAACGGCGAGCGCACCGGCGGCTTGAAGTCGCTCTGCCGGACGAGTCGCAACCACGCCCCGCCCTCGCCATCGATCCATTCCCAGGCACCGGCGTCACCCGGCTTCCAGCGATCAGCCGCCGTGAAAGGCGTGACCCCCGCTTCCTCCGCCCGGGCCATCAGGCAGAGACCGAACGTTGCCGCGAGGAGCCGACGGATCCGCATGCCCCGAACCTGCATCACCGGTCAACGCCCCGCCAGCCCTTTCCAGAATGCGGGCGGGGGAAACGCATTGCCCGGAACCCCGGGGGCTGCTTGATTCAAGACAATGACTCCGTCGCAGGATGGCAGTGAAACGGTGGGCGCCGACGTGGGGCGCCTCGAACTCGCCCTGCGGGCCTCCAACGAGGGGGTGTGGGACTGGTGGACCGACAAGCGCGAAATCTACTACTCCCGCCGTATTCTCGAATTCCTCGAGTGCGGCGACCGCCGGGCGCCGAATTTCTTCCTCGCGCCGCACGAGTCGGTCCACGACGACGACCGGGACAACTTCGTCGCCGCCCTGAACAACGCGCTCGACCCCGGCGGCCCGGAGTTCCTGGCGATCGACTGCCGCGTCCACACCGGCAGCGACGGATGGATCTGGCTGCGCATCCGCGGCAGCGTCGTGCGCGACCGCTCGGGCCACGCGACGCGGATCGCGGGGTCGATGATCGACATCTCCCGCCGCAAGGCGGCCGAAGCCCAGATCGAAGAGGAACGCCACCTGCTCAAGACGCTCATCGAGCACGTGCCGCTGCAGATCTACTTCAAGGACACCGAGTCCCGCTTCGTCCTGGTCAATCGCCAGATGGCCGAATGGAACGGCATGCGCCAGCCGGAGGAGATCATCGGCAAACATGACCGCGATCTCTTCGCCGAAGCCCACTGGAAAGAGGCCTTCGAGGATGAGCAGGAGATCATCCGCACGGGCAACGCGATCACCGGCAAGGTCGAGCACGAGGTGCGCGACGACGGGAGGGGCGACACCTGGGTGCTCACCTCCAAGTTCCCCTGGATCGACCGCCGGGGGCGGATCAAGGGCACCTTCGGCGTTTCCAGCGACGTCACCGAGCTGGTCGTCGCCCAACAACAGGCCGCGGAGCTCGCCGGCGAACTCGCGCTGCGCAACAAGGCCTACGAGGAGGAGGTCCAGCTCGCCCGCGAGATCCAGCAGGCGCTCGCGTCGTCCGCCTTCCCCGAGATCGCCAAGGGCCGGCACCACCTCCAGTTCGGCTCGCGCTACCTTCCGATCTCCGGGCTCGCCGGCGACTTCTTCGAGGTCACCAAGGTCGGCAAGTCCGGCGCCGGCATGCTGATCTGCGACGTCATGGGCCACGGCGTGCGGGCCGCGCTGGTGGTCGCCATGCTGCGCGGGCTGCTCGAGAAGCAACGCCGCGACGCCTCGCGACCGGGAGCCTTCCTCAAGGGCCTCAACCAGGGCCTGAGCGCGATCCTCCAGCGGGCCGATGCCACGGTCTTCGCGACCGCCTTCTACGCGGTGATCGATGTCGAGGACGGCGTGGTCCGCTACGCCTGCGCCGGCCACCCCGGGGCCATCGTCGCCGGCCCGGGAGGCGTCCGGCAGCTCTCTTGCGAACGCGACCACCGCGGCCCGGGCCTGGGGATCATGGCGAAGGCCGAGTTTCCGGAAAACCAGGTCCCGCTCGCCGAGGTCGACCGCCTGCTGCTCTTCACCGACGGCATCCTGGAAGCCGAGGACGACACCGGTGAGGCCTTCTTCGAAAAGCGGCTCATGTCGGTCGTCGAGGAACGCCGCGGACAGCCGCTCGAGGAGATGCTCGACGGCATCATCGCCACGGTGCTCGATTTCGCCGAGGGCGACGTCTTCGACGACGACGTCTGCCTCCTCGCCGCGGAGATTCCTTCCTGAACGCCGACCGTTCGCTTCGCGGTCCAAAGGTCGAAGGTCTGAAAGTCGAAGGTCCTTTCGTTCACACGATCTCGAAGGCGCCACGGTCTCCCGCCGTTCGGACTTTCGACTTTTCGACCTTCAGACCTTCAGACCTTCAGACTCCGGAGCGCGCCAAGAATGTCGCCGACCTCCGCCATCCGTCCGATCCCCTCGTAGCCGCAGGCGAGATCGCCCGACGCCGGCCCGACGAAGCGACAGCCGTCCTCCTTCAGGCGCTCGACGTTGCGTTGCGTGGCCGGATGCTCCCACATCTTGCCGTTCATCGCCGGCGCGAGTACGACGGGCGTCGTACGTGGCAGCGCGAGGTAGACCGAGGAAAGCGAGTCGGGCGCCAGGCCGTTGGCGAGGTTCGCCAGCGTGTTCGCCGTCGCCGGGGCGATGAGCAGGAGGTCGGCGTTGTCGGCAAGCTCGATGTGCCCCGGTTTCCACGAGCTCTTCTCATCCTCGAGCCCGAGCAGGACGGGCCGGCGGGTCAGGGTCTGCAATGTCAGCGGCGTGATGAACTCCGTCGCCGCGGCCGTCATCACGCAATTCACCTCGTGGCCGGCCTTCGCCAGTTGCGAGGCCAGCTCGGCCGCCTTGTAGGCCGCGATCGATCCGCTGATGCCGAGGACGATGTTCATGGAACCTGCTTGCGTGAAACCCTCATCCTCTCCGCGATCAGAAGCGACTTGAATTTCGCGTAGTCCTCCTCACGGGTGGCGGAGACGAGCCGGTAGGTGTATTCCGGCCAGTGGGACATCTCCTCGATCGCGTTGCGCAACCGGAGCCGGATGGTGCCCTCGTCGTCGGTGCCGCGACCGCGGAGGCGGTCCTCGAGCTCCCGCTCGTCGGGCGGCATCACGAAGAGATCGACGAGCGCGTGGCGGATCGCCCCGTCCTCGATCGCCCGCACCTGCGCCGCGCCCTGCACGTCGATGTCCATCACCACGTCCCGCCCGCCGCGGATCCGTTCGACGACCTCGCTGCGCAGCGTGCCGTAGAAATTCCCGTGCACCTCGGCGTGCTCGAGGAACTCGCCGTCGGCGATCCGGCGTTCGAACTCATCGCGGGTGAGGAAATGGTAGTCCTTGCCGTCGATCTCGCCCTCCCGCGGGGTGCGCGTGGTGCAGGAAACCGAGAACTCCGCCTCGCCCTCGGCGCGAAGGCGCCGGCAGAGCGTGGATTTCCCCGAGCCCGAGGGACCCGAAACGAGGAACAGGATGCCGTCACGCATGGCCCCGCCAGCGTCGGAGCCCCGCGCCCGTCGCGCAAGCCAAAGGTCGTGCGGCCCTCAGGCCACCCGCGCGTCCAACAGGCCCGACCTCTCCAGCAGCGGTTCCAGCTCGGGGTCGCGGCCCATGAAATTCCGGAACAACTCGTCGACCGGCCGGGAGTTGCCCTTGGACAGCACGTGCTCGCGGAACTCGCGGCCGACCTCCTCGGAAATCACCCCGGCGTCGTGGAATCTCGTGAAGGCGTCGGCGTCGAGCACCTCCGCCCACTTGTAGGAGTAGTAGCCCGCCGCGTAGCCGGTCGGCGAACTGAAGAGGTGGTTGAAGCGACGGACCATGCTCGGGGCCTTGGTCTTCAGCTCGACCCGGTAGCCCTCGAGGATCTCCTCGTCGACCTCGTCGAGATCGCGGTCCTTGTAGCGGTCGAAGTTGAGGTGCAGTTCGAGGTCCAGCTTGCCGAAGGAAAGCTGCCGCATGAAGGTGGTCGCGCTCATGTAGTTGCGGGCCGCCAGCATGCGCTCGAAAAGCTCATCGGGGATCGGTTCGCCGGTCTCGTGGTGGCGGGCGAAGAGATCCAGCGATTCCCGGTCCCAGCAGAAGTTCTCCATGATCTGCGAGGGCAGCTCGACGAAGTCCCACGGCACGCTGGTTCCCGCCAGCGAACGCACCGGCACGTCGCTCAGCAGCCCGTGCAGCAGGTGCCCGAACTCGTGGAAGATCGTCTCGACCTCGCCGTGCGTCAGCAGGGCCGGCCTGCCGTCCACCGGCGGGCTCATGTTGCCGGTGATCAGGCCGAGGTGCGGCCTGCGCGACTTGCCGTTCACCGGCGGCTGGCCGGTCTCGAGGCAGTTCATCCACGCCCCGCCGCGCTTCTCCTCGCGCGGATGCCAGTCGGCGTAGAACGACCCGAGGTGCTCGCCGCTTTCCGCGTCGTGCAGCTCGTAGAACCTCACCTCCTCGCTCCACACCTCCGGCCGGCCGTCGGCGTCCGATGGTCTCTTACCACGTTCATAGTAGACCGACTCGCGCTCCTCGATCCGGATGCCGAAGAGCTTCGAGCACAGCTCGAAAAGCCCCGCCATCACCCGGTCGACCGGAAAGTACGGACGCAGCACCTCGTCATCAAGGTCGAAGGCCTCCTTGCGCCGCTTCTCGGCCCAGTAGGCCGTCTCCCACGGCTCCATCAGCTCCGGCCCGCCGCCGGTCTTCGCCGCCTTGTACTCGCAAAGCTCGCGATACTCCTCCTGGAAGCGGCTCTCGATCCGGTCGTGCAGGTCCTCGACGAAGGCGAGCGCCCGGGCCCCGTCGCCGGCCATCCGGCGCTGGAGCGTGAGGTCGGGAAAGTTCCCGTGGCCGAGGATCTCCGCCTTCTCCTGGCGCAGCTCGAGGATCCTGCCGATCAGCCCGGTGTTGTCCCACTCGCCCTTGGCGCCGACGGTGATCGACGCCTCCCAGATCTCGCGCCGCAGCGCGTCGTCCTCGGCGTGCTGCATCACCGGGAACATCGAGGGAAATTGCAGCGTGAACCGCCACGCCGGCTTGTCGTCCGTCGCCACGCCCTTGGCCTTCGCGTTCGCCAGCGCGGCCGCCTTCGCGGAGTCGGGCAGCCCGGCCAGCCGCGCTTCGTCCTCGATCACCAGATCCCACGCGTTGGTCGAATCCAGCACGTTCTCACCGTACTTCTTGGTCAGCTTCGAAAGCTCCGCATTCACCTCGGCCAGCCGCGTCTTCTTCGCCGGCTGCAGCTCGGCGCCGGCCTGGATGAAATCGAGCATCGTCTCCTCGACGAACCGCCGGCGCACCGGATCCAGCTCGTCGATCGCCGCCGAGTCGCCGAAGGCGTGCAGCATCGACCACAGCTCGGCATTCAGCGGGATCGAGGAATGGAAGTCCGAGACCGCGGGCAGCATCTCGTTGAGCGCCTCGCGCTGCGCCGGTTCGTCACAGACCGAATCGAGGTGCTGGAGGCGGCCCCAGCCGCGGTCGAGCAGCTCGGTCGCATCCTCCAGCGCGGCGAAGGTCGACTCGTAGCTCGCCTGCGCCGGATCCTGGTCGCAGATCGCCTGGATCGCCTGCTTGGCCTCGTCCAGAGCATGCGTGATGTCGTCGCGGATCGCGTCGGGGGTCAGCGTCGACCACTTGACCTCGAAATCGGGAGCCAGAAACGGATGCATGCGCCTTTCCTACGACATGGGCCCCCGATTGAAACCGGAAACTCGGACGGAGCGCCGATTATGAAATCGGCATGCCCATGAGCGGCAACGGAACGGCCAACGGGAGGTGTCCCGTGCACCGGGCCGCAGGATATCTCATCGGAGGATCGAGCAAGCCCGTCAAGCAACCCTTCCCCAAGGCCCCGCTTCCTGTGAGAGTTCCGCCATGCCGCACGACCTGCTCGCCCTGAGCCGCGAAATCAAGGGCATCGCCGAAACCGGCCTGCGCTACTGCAGCAGCGACTTCGACCGCGACCGCTACGAGCGGCTGCACGAGATCGCCAGCGAGCTGCTCGCCAGCCACCTCCCGGATTTCCTCTGGCCCATGGAAATGGGCTACCCGACCCCCAAGCTCGACACCCGTGCGGCGGTCATCGACGACGGCCGCATCCTGCTCGTCCGCGAGGCCAGCAACGGCCTCTGGACCCTGCCCGGCGGCTGGTGCGATGCCGGACACACCCCGACGGAAAACGCCGTGCGCGAGGTCGAGGAGGAAAGCGGCTACCGGGTCGAGGTCACCAAACTCGCCGGCATCTGGGACAAGGCCTGCCACGACCACCCCGCCGAGCCGGAATACAGCTACAAGATGATCTTCCTCTGCCGCCTGCTCGGCGGCGCGCCCAACCCGGACCACGAGATCAGCGAGGTCGGCTGGTTCGCCCCCGACGCCCTGCCCGAAATGTGCCCGCACCGCGCGTCGCCCGACTACGTGGCCCTCGCCTTCCGCCACCACGCCGATCCCTCGCTGCCGACCGAAGTGGACTAGCGCCCGGCTGCGTCGAAGGTCTGAAAGTCGAAGGTCAAAAGGTCCGAACCGGCGAGCCTGTGGGATGCATCGGACCTTCGACTTTTCGACCTTCCGACCTTAAGACCGGAGCGAAGCGGCGATGCGCACCATCCTCCACATCGACATGGACTGCTTCTACGCGGCCATCGAGGAACGCGAGAACCCCGAGCTCCGCGGCAAGCCGGTCGGCGTCGGCGGACGCTCGCGGCGCGGCGTGCTCACCACCGCCAACTACGAGGCGCGGAAGTACGGCTGTCATAGTGCCATGCCGGTCTTCAAGGCGCTGGAGAAGTGCCCGCAGCTGATCATCGTTCCGGTCCGCTTCGACCTCTACCGTTCCGAGTCCGCCCGCATCCGGGCGATCTTCGGCCGCTTCACGGAAAGGATCGAGCCACTCTCGCTCGACGAGGCCTACCTCGACATCTCCCACCTGCGCAGTTCCGGTGCCGCGGTCGCCCGCGAGATCCGCGCCCAGATCCGCGAGGAAACCGGCCTCACCGCCTCGGCCGGCATCGCGCCGAACAAGCTCGTCGCCAAGATCGCCAGCGACTGGAACAAGCCCGACGGTCAGCACGAGGTGAAACCCGATGAGATCGACACCTTCCTCCATGACTTGCCCGTCGGCAAACTGTGGGGCATCGGCCCGAAGATGAAGGCGCGCCTCGCCCAGCTTGGCGTCCACACCTGCGGCGAGCTGCGCCAGCTCGACAAGATCGAGCTCGCCCGCCGCTTCGGCTCGTGGGGCCTCGAACTCCATGAACTCGCCCGCGGCATCGACCACCGCGAGGTCCGCACCGAGCGCATCCGCAAGTCGGTCTCCAGCGAGAACACCTTCTCGGAAAACGTCGAGACGCTCGCCGCGCTCAAGCCGCTGATGCTCGGCCAGCTCGAGGGCGTGCGCGAGGATCTGGTGAGGAAACACTCCGACCGCGCCATCCGCTCGCTGGTCGTGAAGCTCAAGTTCGCCGACTTCACCCGCACCACCGCCGAGCGCGCCCATCCCTCGCTCGAGCCGGAGATCTACGAGGAACTCCTCGCCGAGGCCTGGAAGCGCGGCGGCAACCGCCCGGTCCGCCTGCTCGGCGTCGGCGTCCGCTTCCGCGACCCGGAGGAGAAGCAGCAGCTCGACCTGTTCTGAGCGGCCGCCAGCTCTGTACGTAGTTCCCCCTTCAGGGGGTCTGGCGACGAACCGGAAGAGCATGCCGACACAAGAAAGCCCGGACCGCTCTCACGGCCCGGGCTTTCGGAAACGAAATGCGGCGCGAAGGCGCACCGCCTCCAAGGATCACTCCTCCTCCATGAACTCGTCGTGGCCCTGCTTCTTCGACTCGCGAAGGGGGTCGATGAGCTCCTTCACCTTGTCCATGTCCCCCGCGAGGAAGGCGGCCTCGATCTCGCACAGCGTCACGAGGAGCTGCGCGGTCTGCTTGCGGTAGGATGCCATCGCCTTCTCCTTGCCCGCCGGGTGACCGCCCTTCTCGACGAAGGCGGGCGTCATCGTGAAGGCCTTCGCCACCGCCGACTGCGCCTCGCGGGCCAGCTTGGCACCCTCGGCCGCGTCGTCGGTGCGCCGCATCGCCTTGTAGGAATCGTTGAGGATCTCCATCTGCTCGGCCAGCGGGGTGTCGTCCGCCACCGCCGGAGCGGGAGCCAGCACCACCAGACCGAGAGCCATCGCCGGAATCAGAAGCTTGTTCATACGCGCCCGGATACAGCCGATCCCGTGCCGACCTGTCAACCAGTCCAGGAGTCATGGGTCAGAAATCGGGCGGCAGCCGGACCGCGCGACCCCGGTCTTCTCTTCTCACTCGGCACTTCGCACTCGGCACTGCCGCGATGCGGCCAATCGCCACCTGATCAAAGTTCGAAGTTGGACGTTCGATGTTCGATGTTCAGGCTTCACCCGCATGGCCGGCACCAAGCTCACCCCGATGATGGCGCAGTATCAATCGATGCGCCGCTCGCTGCCCGCCGACGTCCTCCTGCTCTTCCGCCTCGGCGACTTCTACGAGATGTTCTTCGAGGACGCCCAGACCGCCGCGCCCATCCTCAACGTCGCCCTCACCCGACGCAACTCGGTGCCGATGTGCGGCGTGCCGTACCACGCGGCCGACAACTACATCGCCAAGCTCGTCAAGGCCGGCAAGCGCGTCGCCATCGCCGAGCAGACCACCGAGCCGCAGCCCGGGAAAATCGTCGAGCGCGAGATCGCCCGCATCATCTCCGCCGGCTCGATCATCGAGCACCACCTCCTCGACGACGCCCGCCCGAACTTCCTCGCCGCCGTCTTCCAGCTCGGGAAAAAGTTCGGCCTCGCCTGTGTCGACCACACCACCGGCGCGTTCACCGTCACCGAGTTCGACTCCCGCGGCCCGCTCGATGACGAACTCGCCCGCCTCACGCCCTCCGAGCTCCTTATTTCCGACGAACAGCTCGAGGCCTTCGGCGCGCTGCCCGCCTCGCAGGCCTACGATGCCTTCGCCTTTCTCCCCGATCCCGCCGGCCAGCTCCTCAAGGACCACTTCGCCGTCCACTCGCTCGACGGCTTCGGCTGCGCCGACATGCATGCCGCCATCGGCGCCGCCGGCGCGGTCCTCCACTACCTCGTCCACCAGCTCCGCCGCCCCTGCGAGCACCTCCGCTCGCTCAAGGTCCGCGAGGACGACGGCATCGTGCTCATCGACGCCGCCTCGCAGCGCAACCTCGACCTCATCGATTCCCGCTCCGGCCGCAAGCACACCCTGCTCGGCGTCCTCGACCGCACCCGGACCCCGATGGGCGCGCGCCTTTTGCGCGACTGGATCCTCCACCCCCTGCGCGACCGCGACGCCCTCCTCGCCCGTCAGGAAATGATCGCCGCCTTCCTCGCCGAGCCCTTCATCCTCAGCAAGGTCCGCGAGTCCCTCCAAGGCATCCGCGACATCGAACGCACCACCTCCCGCCTCTCCCAAGGCGCCGGCAACGCCCGCGACCTCCAGGCCCTCGCCACCTCCCTCGACCACATCCCCACCCTCAAGGAAGACCTCCTCAATCTCCCCACTTCTCACTCGGCACTTCTCACCCGGCACTCTGAAAAGCTCCACGACTTCACCGACCTCACTCAACTTCTGGCGGACTCTCTCACCGCCGAGCCTCCCGCCACCCTGAAAGACGGCGGCCTCATCGCCGACGGCCACAGCACCGAATTGGACGAACTCCGCGCCGCCGGCCGCGACGGCAAGAAATGGATCGCCAAGCTTCAGGAAGACGAGCGCAAGCGCACCGGCATCGACAGCCTCAAGGTGAAGTTCAACAACGTCTTCGGCTACTTCATCGAGATCTCCGCCGCCAAGCTCGCCACCGCCACCATTCCCGACGACTACACGCGCAAGCAGACCATGGCCAATGCCGAGCGCTTCATCACCCCCGCGCTCAAGGAGATGGAAAGCAAGGTCCTCGGTTCCGAGGAGCGCGCCAAGCAGCTCGAGTACGAGCTCTTCCTCGAGCTGCGCCAGCAGGTCTGCACCCACCTCGACGCCCTCCAGGAAACCGCCGCCGCCGTCGCCGAGATCGACGTTCTCGGCGGCCTCGCCGACGTCGCCCAAACCCACCGCCACTGCCGCCCCGTTCTGGAAGAAAGCCGATACCTCGAGATCACCAACGGCCGCCACCCCGTCCTCGAACAAACCCGCCTCGACGAAAAATTCGTCCCCAACGACACCCTCTTTTTGCCGCCCCCGGCGGCAAGCGCGGAACGCGGAGCGGGGAGCGCGGGTTTGCAACCCGCTGCGGAGCCAGAGTTTTCCTCACTTCACACTTCTCACTCGGCACTCGGCACTCCGCCGGAGGCGGAAAGCGACTACTCCCTCGTCCAGATCCTCACCGGCCCCAACATGGCCGGCAAATCCACCTACATCCGCCAGGTCGCCCTCATCACCCTCATGGCCCAGATCGGCGCCTACGTCCCCGCCGAATCCGCCACCGTCGGCCTCGTCGACCGTATCTTCTGCCGCGTCGGCGCCAGCGACGACCTCTCGCGCGGCCAGTCCACCTTCATGGTCGAGATGAACGAGACCGCGCTCATCCTCAACCACGCCACCGACCGCAGCCTCGTCATCCTCGACGAGATCGGCCGCGGCACGGCGACCTTCGACGGCCTTTCCATCGCCTGGGCCGTCGCCGAGCACCTCCATGACGTCACGAAGTGCCGCACCTTGTTTGCGACGCACTACCACGAGCTCACCGACCTCACCGAGACCCGCGCCGCCGTCGCCAACTACAACGTCGCCGTCCGCGAGTGGAACGACGAGATCATCTTCTTAAGGAAGATCCTCCCCGGCGCCGCCGACAAGTCCTACGGCATCCAGGTCGCCCGCCTCGCCGGCCTCCCCACCCCCATCATCGACCGCGCCAAGGACATCCTCTCCCACCTCGAAATGCACTCCGCCAAACCCGACGCCAAGAAGCGCGGCCCGAAGGCGAAGAACACGAGGCCAAAGGACATGCCCGAGCCCAATCCTCCCCAGCTCGACCTGTTCGACTGAAGGAAGGTCAGACACTCCTGTCTGACATCTTCCCGACCCACCCCGGCGGACAAGAGTGTCCGCCCTCCCGCCTGTCATCCCCCCGCGCTCCCTCAGGGTTGGTGATGGAAATCCGCTCGTAAAACCGCCAGCATCCGCCTATCTTGCCCCGCGATGCCGAAAACCGAGATCCACAGGAAGATCGCCCAGCAGATGAGCGAGGCGAGGAGCCTTTCCTCCTCCCGGGTGATGTCGCGCGCGCAGTTCGTGGCGCAGACTCCGGAGGAGCTGCGGGTTTCGTCAAAGGCAGGGAGCGTCTCGAAACCTTCGCGGCCCAGCGGAAGGCGATAGCCGAATCCGGCCTTCTCCCCTCGGTCGAATTCCCGAAGACCTCGAATATCGACGCCCGCGGCACCGAGCACGTCGTCAGGTTCCGAGGTCAGCGGGTCGAGAAGCACCAGAAGAACGAAGCCTGGGTTCCGGTCCTGACCGCGCAGGGTAAACTCGGGATCGAGCGGGCCCTGCCCACGGAATATCTTCGTCGTCTCGAATTGCAGAACCAGATGTTCGGCGATGACATCCGGATCGTCGGACTCACCCGGGGCGATCGATTCGTCATTACCCAGCCCACCCTCCGGGGTGGAGAGCCCACCGAGAACGAGATTCGCGATGTTCTGGAAACGGCGGGTTGAAAACGCGTCCCGCCTGATCGACAGGACCTTCCGATCCAGCTCATGGGCTCCGCATGGTGGCACGCCGAAGAGGGCCTCGTGCTCCTCGATGCGCGAAAGCCCAACTTCAAGAAAACCGAGTTCGGCGTCCTCCCCATCGACCTCGTTCTCGCCGAACTTACCGATGAACTGAAAAGCCTCCTCGATTAAGGAGAATCGACATTCCTGTCGATCACTCACTCTCCCCGAGCCGACCTCCCTCTATGCCTTCCCTTCGATCCAGCGGCCTGCTAGACCGTGACCATGCACGCCCGATTCCGCCCACCGAACCGATGACGGCTCCCATCCGAATGCTCGAAAAACGAGACGGACCCCTTTCATTGACCGCACCCCTATAACGTCATACGTTATACCCATGAATCCACCGATTACCCCCGGCGAAATCCTCCTCGAGGAATACCTCAAGCCCATGGGCATCTCCCAGAACGCCATGGCCCGCGCCATCGGCGTCGCGCCGCGCGCCATCAACGAGATCGTTCACGGCAAGCGCTCCATCACCCCCGCCATGTCGCTCCGATTCGGCGCCTTCTTCGGCCAGTCCGACGCCTTCTGGCACGGCCTCCAGGTCGAGTGCGACTTCCGCGCCCTCGCCAAGGACCGCAAGAAACTGACCTCCGGCATCAAGCCCGCCGAGGAACTGTCCGCATCCAGCTGAAGCTTAAACTGCGAGGACCCCATGGACTTCCTCTGGAGTGACGCCAGCGGCCTCCAGGTGGATGCCTACGAGGAGAGCGACGTCCAAGAACGGGCGGCCGAGGTCTTCCACCACACACTTCCGCGCCTACCCGCAACTCCCCTCCCCGATCTACCCTGAAGGAGAAGCTGCGTAGGAGGCGTATCTGAATCACCCGCCATGACTCTCAACCTGATCGCCGAAATCACTACCGGTTTGGGAATTCTCATAGGCTGTGCGCTCCTCAGCTTGGTAATCCTCTACGCCGTGACCATGAACCGCTGGAACTGGAGCGCCCCGCTCAACTGGCTCTCACGGTCCCCGAGAATGTTCCGCCACCTCAAATCAATCAGATTGCCGCGATTCTCGCTGCTGAAGTCCAGACGGGCATTGGTGATTTTAGGCTCGATTGCATTGATTGGGGCTATCACCGGTTTCTTGATCTACAAGCAGGTCTCAGTCCCATCTGTCGCGAGGAGTGAACTCACCAAAGGAGGCAAGGACGGCGACGAGTTGTGGTTCTGGATCAGTGACGACCAGCGTGGTCCCTACACCGGGTGGGTCTGGGAGAAGGAGTCAAGTCACTGGGATATCTCCACCAAGTATTTCGTGAGAAACGGAAAGAGGAATGGCCGGTGCACGACTTGGCATGAGAACGGAACTAAAGCCTCCGAGGGTGACTATCGAAACAATCTCCGAGAAGGGAAATGGACGCTGTGGTATCAAAGTGGTCAGAGAAGAGCCGAGTTCACTTACAGAGAAGGCTTGATCCATGAGGTGGTAGCTTGGAAGCCCAATGGAACCAGCTGTCCGATTACGAACGTGAAAGATGGAGATGGCACGATTGCCTTCTACTATCGAAATGGCCAAATGGAGCAGAAGGTTGAACTCCAAGACGGCGTACGACACGGAATCGAAAGCTTCTGGCACGAAAACGGCCAACTGGCACAAGAGGTGAACTATCAATCTGGCCTCCGTGAGGGACCGTGGTCCGCATGGCATGACAACGGAGAAAGACGCGAGGAGGGCCAATACACCAGCGGCAAGCGGGAGGGCAGTTGGAGCACCTTCTACCCCAGCGGAAGCAAGGACCAGGAAGCCGCCTTCAGTGACGACAAACTTGATGGCAAGTGGGCCGCGTGGCACGAGAACGGCAAGAAGTCGCAGGAAGGCTACTACCGCTCAGGAGAAAAGCATGGAGAATGGAAAACTTGGGACAAAAGAGGCAGAGTCATTGAGACTCAGCATTTTGAAAATGGCGAGTTAGCAGGGGAAGGTCCCGAATGGCGCTTAGATTAGGCGGCTCGCCTTGGCTTTCCACGGTGAGGAACTTCCCGGAAGATGTGTCTCGGTTTGGTGAGCAACGGATAGTTCTTCGAATGGTACCAGTCCTCGCAGTTTAACGTGGCTGGGGTCCCAAAATTCCACGGTTTGCGGGAGACGGTGGAGCTTGCGGGTCGCGGGCGGTTTCGGGACGAGAAGGCGCTGGTCGCATGGTGGGTTCGGGGACGGACGTCGATGTCGAAGCGGTGGCTTGGCGACGTCTCGCGATGGGGCATCCCGCGTCCGCGGGACGGGAGGTGGGGAGGATCCGGCGAGAGCCGACCTTGGAGAAGCGGGCGAGGAAGCCCGCAGCGGAACTCCCCGGTCTGTCAAAGAGCGACTGATCCCTAGCCCGGGAAGATTTTTCGGGACATTTTCGGCGGCGGCTTCGTGATCGCTTGTGAAGTGCCTGTTTTCCACGGTGCTCGATACCGCGACCCGCAGCGGAGCCGCCGTGGCTCCCCGCATCCTGGAACTCGCCGGCACCGCAGCCGGTGCCAAGAGCATCGCATTCTCCCCAAGCTTCACCACCTTGACCCTCCTGATGAGAACGAAAGCCACCCTGATCTCCGCCATCGTGATCGCCCTCGCCGCGGTCGGAACCACCGCCTACATCGTCAGTCAGCGCGATGACGAGCCCGGCAAGGAAGCGCGGGGCGGTGACGTGAGCAGACAGGCCGCGGATTCCGACCCGGCCGGCGGACACGACGGGAAGGTCCGCACGCGCGAACCCCGGTTCACGAGCCTCGAGGAGGCGGAACAGGCCCTGCTGGACTTCGACCTGACGCCGATTTCCGGGAGCGACCGCGAGGAGGCCCGGCGCTGTCTCCTGCGCTACCGCAGTTTGACGGCGCGGATCCCGGAAACCTACTACGGCGAGTTGGCCCGCCGCCTGGGTGAAGGCGCGGATCAGGACCTCCGGCCGTTGGTGCGCCAAATGGCCATCTATCAGGAATGGGGGCGGATCGATTTCGACGCCGCGCTTGCCGATCTTCCGGCCATTGAAGATGAGAGACGCCATTTGAAGGCGCTGCAAAGCGTGTTTTTCGGGGCCGCGGACCTGGACCCGCGGGCAGCGATGAAGATGGCCGAGACGCGGGACATCGAAATGCCGGGCGAGTTCGGCGATTTCGAGCGCATCGACCTCATGGACACGATCTTCGACCATTGGATCGAATCCGATCCCTTCGGTGCCGTCGAATGGGCCAGGCAGGCGGGGGTCCCCGACAAGCGACGCGACCAGTGGATCGCCGACGGCCTGCGGGCCTGGACCGAGCAGGACCCGGACGCCGCGGAGCGATGGCGCAAGCAGTCGGGCTTCGAGGGATTCAACCCGTGACCGGTCCGGATGTCGAAGGGAGGTATGAAACTCCGGCGGCAAAGATCCCGTCGAGCCAGCCCGATGTTGTCGAGCCGGCCTGAACTCTTCACCTCACCTTGCGGCCGCGAACCGCAGCGTGAAGCCGTCTCCGTCGGTCAGCGACCGCAGTTCGCCGTCCTCCCGGGTGATCGTCAGCGAAGAACGCTCCACGTCCTCAGCCGAGAGGTCGGGGCCGTGTTTCAGGGCGAGCTCCATCATGGTCCGGAGGGCGTGCGTTTCGTCCTCGCCGCGGATGACGGCGGGCGGGTTGGGCATGAGCGTGAGGTCCAGGGCCTTATCAGAGGAACCCAATCACCTTCCTTCCTCCTGAACCGTTTCACGCTCCGAGACCTCCGTTTTCTCCGCGCCTCCGTGTCTGGAAGATGCGCTCCTCGTCCAACCGGACACCGAAGCAAATCCGGCGGGGCGCCGTGCGCATTCCCGCGGGCCGGTTCCCGATCTCGCATCGGGTGCCGGTGACCACCGATGCCTGCGATGTCACGGTGACGGACCGGTTGCCCTTGAAAAGCATGGCAGGTCTTCTTGAAATCGACACCATGGAAACCGTCGTCCAGACCCCCGAAGGAGAAGGCCCCTGCACCATCCGCGAAGTGGTTGACGCGCTGAGGAAGCAGAAGCTGGAGGCGCGACACGAGGCGAAGGACTGGGGCGACTGGATCCAGCTCGAGGGCTGCGAGACGGTCATCAGCATCGAATCGATGCGCGGCCTCGCGAGCACCGCCACCATCGAGCACGCCGAGGACGAGCCGAACGACCCCCGCCTGGCGATCTTCGCCGCCTTCCACCAGCTCGGCTGGGTCGGTGTGGATGAAGACGGCGAGTATCCGCTGGTCTAGAATATCAGTGGAGGCCGCTGCTCCGGGAGCGCCGGCGAACCAGGGTGCCGAGACCGGCGGCGGCGCCGAGGAGCAGGCCGGTTGCAGGTTCGGGAACAGCGCCTGCGAGGATGGGAGTGTTGAGCTCGCTCTCCAGAGCGAAAGCCAACAACTCGATCTGGTCGTCGCCATCTCGGTAGTCGAAAAGAGCCCATCCATAGTGAAAATTCCCGCTGCCCCTATCCACGCGGAACCCGGCGTAGCCCACGCTGTTGGTGTTCCAGATCGTGGTTTCGGTCAGGGTCTCCATGGCCCCGAAGCCGCCCCAATCGATGGTGAGTGTCGGGCCAATCTGCTCGCCGAAGGCAAACTGTCTCAGGCCGACCCCTCCGAGTTCATCCGACACCGCAATCGGGGCAAACCAGGTGTTCACCACCCGCGGCTGCTCCGGATTGAAGGCTTCGAACTCAACGCGAAACTCCGGGACCGATCCCCCGTTCAGGGCGTAAGCGCCGCCGGTCGCCGCGTCGTCGAGGTCGGCGATTCGGAAGATCTCCTCCCCCGACACATTGGCGTCGGCGGTCGCGATGCCACCAGTCCAAACATGAATCACCGCCGAAGCACCCGGCCACGAGAGCAGCGCGGCCAGGATGATCGGACACAGCGCCTTCGAACAGATCGAGCGGGACGGATGGATGAAGCCGATTCTCCGCATCATGCTCCTAGTCCAGAAGCCCCGCTTCCAAGTGTCAAGGTCGCTTCTTCCGGCATGGACGGATGCAATCACCCGATCGGAGGGTGACGACATGTCCCATCACCGGTCACGGGTGTCCTGCTTCAGGGTGGAGTCGGCAGTGGGAGCAGCGTTCGTTGCAGATCCGAATCGAAGCCCGGAATCGACAAGTGGCGATCCACATTCAATGAATCCCCCGGTGACCGCGGAACCCGAACGCCGGTGGAAGCACCGGATGAACTGGCTCGGCCTCGTCCTGTCGCTCCCTGCCATCGCCGCCTGGATCTGGGTCATGGTGGAGTTGACGAAGGAAGAAACATGGCTGCTGCTCTGGGTGCCGGTGACCCTGCTGGTCGGCTGGGCAGCCCATGCCTGGCCAATCCTCTTCGGCTGGAAGTGGCGCGGCGCGACCGTCCTCACCGCCTTCCTCCTCCACGTGGTGCTGCTGTTTGCCTGCATGGCGGTGGCCACGGGCCCGGCACTCGAAGGGCTGTCGAGCTTCCTCGGATTCGCGGTGGATGTGGTCCGATGGGACATCGAGAACTTCGACCCCGCGAGGCCCTTGATGGCGCTGCGCTCCCTGTTCCTGGTCGCGTCGCTCGCCTTCACCCTGCTGCATCCGATCCATCCCACCTTCTGGACGGCCATGACCTCCTCCATCGGCTTCAGCCTCTTCCTCGGGGCCAACGCCCTGATGCTGAGCCACGCCGCATGAGCGGACGGCGCGCGGGAAGTTCCTTGCTTTCGCCGCCGCATGGCCTTGGTTTGCCGGCATCCCCGTCATGAAGATCCCGTTCCACCTCGCCCTCGCCGCCATCCTCACCCTGGTCGCCGTCGCGGAAGACTGGCCGCATTTCCTCGGGCCGTCGCGCAACGCGGTGTCGGGCGAGACCGGCCTCGTCCGCAGCTTCCCCGATGGCGGTCCGCCCGTCGTGTGGGAAAAGGAACTCGAGGTCGGCTTCGGCGGATGCGCCGTGGTCGGCGACGAGGTCTTCGTCGTCGACCGGGTGCGCAGCGAATCGGACCTCCTGCTGTGTCTCGACGCCGCGACCGGCAAGGAGAAGTGGCGCTTCGAGAATCCGGCCGAGGGGGAGCCACCCTTCCCCGGCTCGAGGAGCGTCCCCACGGTCGAGGAGGGCGCCGTGTATTTCATCAACGCCTTCGGCCGCGTCTTCCGCATCGACCGCAAAACCCACAAGGCCGCCTGGGACGTGAAGCTCGACGAGCGCTACGACGGTGCCACGCCGAAGTGGGGCTGGGCCCAGCCCGCGCTGGTCGTCGGCGACGTGCTGGTCGTCACGCCCTTCGGCGAAAAGGTCGGCACCGTGGGCCTCGACAAGATGACCGGCGAGGAACGCTGGAAGAGCGGGCCGATCGGCGACTCGCACTCGGCGCCCACCGTCCTGGAGATCGGCGGCGAGAAGCAGGTCGTGATCGTCTCGGTGACCGACCAGGACGCCAAGGCGGGGCTGGTCACCAGCTACCGGCCCGCGGACGGCACGGTGCTTTGGCAGACCGGCCTCTATTACAACAAGATCCCGATCCCGGTCGTGACCCAGGTCGGCAAGGATCGGATCTTCGTCACCGGAGGATACGATTGCGGATCGAAGATGCTCGGGATCCGCAGGTCCGATGACGCATACGAGCTGACCGAGCTCTGGTCGGCCGACAAGGGATCGCAGATCCACCCCGCCTTCGTGATCGACGACCACCTCTACTTCCTCGCCAACGAGAACTCCAACCACAAGGTGAAGAGCAGGCGCCAGACCGGCGGACTCAGTTGCTGGACGCTCGACGGCGAGGAACTCTGGAACACCGGGGACGAGCCCTTCATGGGTCGCGGCGGCATGATCCACGCGGATGGGATGCTGATCATCCAGGATGGAGAAAGCGGCGTCCTCCGGCTCGTCTATCCCTCTCCCGAAGGATTCCGCCTGCTCGCCGAGGCCAACGTTTTCGGCTCGGACCTCCGCAAGCGCTTCGACCTCAAGTACTGGACGCCGCCGGCATTGAGCGACGGACGGCTCTACCTGCGTGGCCAGGACCGGCTGCTCTGCGTCGACCTGCGGACGAAGTAGGGCCGGCGCCGGCCGGGCTCAGCGAGGTCGCCAGAAGTCTCCATGAACGCCCGCAAACCATCCATCATCCCCTGCCACGGCATGAAACACAGGTCCATCTTCGCCGCCATTTCGACCCTCCTCCTCACGGGACCGAACGCACTTCTCGCAGACGGTGATCCGGCGCGGCTCAGCCAGGGCGGGACCTGGGATCTGGTCGGGTGGACGGACAAGGGCGAGATCACCAGCGACCCGAGCCACGTCCCGACCTTGTCCTTCGGCAACGGCCGCATCGAAGGCTCGGGCGGTGTCAACCACTACGGCGGCAGTTACCGTGCGAAGGCCGACGGCGGGATCAGGATCGGGGAAGTGGCCATCACCCAGATGGCAGCGACTCCGGAACTCAACAAGATGGAGGAGGCCTACATGGACCTTCTCGGCAGGGTCACCCACTGGAAGATCGATCAGGACACGCTGATCCTTTCCGACGGGACGGAGGCGCACCAGCTCCGCTTCCGCACCGGCGCCCGGAAAGTCGACCGCCCGCTCGAGCATCTCGAGTGGAAGCTGAAAGGCATCAGGACGGGCAAGGGTGAGGCCGAGACCCACACCCCCGCGGGGGAAAGGGAGATCACCTTCGAAATCGGCGATGGCAACCGGATCTCCGGCAGCGCCGGTGTGAACCGCTACTCCGGAAAGGCCGAGACCGATGGCAAAAACGGCCTCGTCGTCGGGCCGCTGATCACCACGCGGATGGGCGGCCCGCCCGAGGCGATGGAACGGGAGTCCGCCTACCTGGAAAAACTCCAGGCTGTCACGCGATGGAAGACGGACGGCAGTGAGCTGACCCTGACCGATGACGAGGGCACCTTCGCCCTGATCTACGGGACCCGTTGATCCCCGCCCCGTCTCCAACCGAACGCATTCCCCGCCCCGATGGACGACGAGCCCGAGATCCCCGCCCCTCCTCCCGAGGTCCCCCGGGGCAAGCTGTGGAGCGCCCTCCTCATCCCGCCGTTGGTCACCGTCATCGGCTCCATCATCGCCGGGATCGCCGCCCGGGACGCCCACAACTACGGCACCGAGCTTCTGCTCGTGCTTCCCGTCAGCCTCGCCGTCATCAGCGCCTTCCTCGTCGTCTTCATCCTGGCCTGGCGCGTCCGCTACCGGGGCCGCGGACTCGTCCTCACCTCGATCGGCTACTTCCTCGGGCAGGTCATCCTCTGCCTCTGCCTGTGGTTCGGCTGCTGCTTCGCGGTGCTTTCCTGAACGGACACCATCGGTGCCGACGGGCCCATGCGCGGCGGTGGCGGACTGGAACTTCCGCTCCTCTGCCGCGCAGTCATCAGAGCGCGTCCTTCGCCAGATCCTCCTCGCGGCGTTCGATCTTCTTGTCGAGCGAGTCGGCCTTCCTGATCTCGCCGGCATCGCGGTAGGCCCTGGCGACGGTGCGGTGGAGCTTGATCTCCATCATGCCCCGGAAGTACTCGGCGGACCCGGTCTCGGCATAGCGGTCGTAGAACCGCTCCAGATCCGAGGGCACGACCGCCTTGAGGTCCGCGAACTTCCGGCTGCTCCGAAGGTAGTTGTCCATCAGCTTCTCGAAGAGTTCGAGGTCTTCACCGCATTTGCGGAAAGCGGTCTTGAAGAGCCTTCGCAGCCCCTCGGGCGAATCCTTCTTCACCAGCACCTCGGCGAGGGAGGAAACCGAGTTGGCGACCACCTCGCCCTGGTCCTCGTATTTCCGGATGTTGCGCCGGATCTCGCGTTCCAGTTCCTTCATCAGGTCCTCCTCCGAAAGATGAGCGAGCAGGTGCTCGCGGCGGTGGCCGGACGCCACCTCGACGACGCTGGGATAGTCACCGAAATCGCGCTCGACCCCGTCGAGGAACCCGGCGAGCGCGGCGGGGTCGTCGGCCCCGAGCATGAACTCGAACTGCGCCTCCCACGGCTCGAGCGAGAGCGGCGAAAGCTTGCGGGCGGTGGCGAAAAGCTCCGCCGCCTTGTCGCGGTGACCCGCCCGGGCGGCCACGGTGGCGGCTTCGGTGATCAGGAGCGCCGGCACCCGCTGCTCCGGCCGGTAGTCCTTGTCGGCCTCGAGCCGCAGCAGGTCGTGGGTGATCTGCCGGCCACGCTGGGCGTCGTAGAGATCGCCGTTGGTGATGCCCTGGCTGCCGTGCGTTTCCCACTCGTGGTCATCCGGCATGAAGGCGACCCAGGCATGGGCGCCACGGCTGCCGACACCGACGATGGAGGCGGTCGGGATGCCCTGCGCCTTGCCGCTCTCGGATGCGAAGTAGGCCTGGTCGCCGCAGATTCCGCCTTCCTTGAGGATCTCGGAGAGGATGTAGCTCTCGTACGGATCGACGCCATCGACCGCGCGCTCCATGAGGTATTCGATCTCGGAATAGGTCCGCCCCCAGCTCCGGCGGTTCTCGTGGAGCTTGGAAAGCGACCAGTCGATCTCTTCGCGCGACACCACCAGGTCGACGACGTGGATGAGGTCGCGGGGCACGAGCCGGTCGCTGGGGACGGCGAGCTTCTGATCCTCCGATGCCTGTTTGAAAAACTCGTAGCGCTCGAAACAGTCGAGCGACGGGTGGTAGTCGGTGTCGGCCTTGGCGGGGGCGTTGCCCGGCACGTCGTAGATCAGGGCCAGCGCCAGCGCGAGGGAGGCGTACTTGTCGCGGAACTCCGGCTTCTCCTCCCGCTGCCAGATTCCGCTCCACACCTCCAGCACCCTGGCGGGCTGGTCCTCGGGACGAAGCTCGCTGAGGAGAAGCCCGAGGCGGTCCGGCGAAAGCAGCAGCCAGTCGAGGAACTCACCGTGTTCCGCGAGCCACTCCGGTTCGGAGATCGTTTCCACCGGCAGCCGGCCGAGGACGGTGTGGAGAAGCAGGCGCGTGCGATGGTCGGAGCCCTCGGCCAGCAGTTCCCCGGCGGAGAGTTTCCCAGCCATCAGGGCGACGTCGTGCGCCAGCGTCTTCCGCGCGGCGCCCAGGTCCCTGGAAACCAGTTGCTCGGCCAGGACTTCGATGTCGGTGATGCCGCCCTCCCCGGCCGCCGGCAGGGGGAGAGCCACGGCCACGCCGACGAGCGCCCGGACAAGCAGGCGGAACGGGAGGGAGGCATACATGGGCAAGCGCTATCCGAGCGGTGGCCATTGAAGGCTTCCGGCCGCGGAAAACAAGCACGATGGCCGTGAATCGTGGCAAACGGGAAACGGCCGCACGGCTATCCGCCCTGCTCGAACCACTGAAGCGCCTCGATGAACTGCGGGTGGTAGAGCGAGTGCTTGCCTTCGTGGAACTCGACGCGCACCTCCTTCATGCCGTTGCGCTTGAGGCTCTTCTCCATCCGCTCGGCGGTTTCCTTGCCGGCGATCGGGTCCCACTTGCCCGATCCCCAGAAAACCCGCATGTCCTTGTAGGCCGACTTGGCGACGCCGTACTGCTTGCGGGCGTCCTCGCTGCGGTCCTCGTTGGTGTTGGCGAGGAAGGCCCCGGTCACCCGGTAACCTTCCTTCAGCATGTAGGCGGCAGGGTAGAAGCACGCCTTTCCGCCGCCGGAGAAGCCGCCCACCACGAACTCCCACTGGCGGAACCGCGGCCAGACCTCCTCCATCTTGATCAGGGCTTGCCTCATGTCGTCATCGTGGTTCGACCTGCCGATGTTCGTGTCAAAGGCGAAGGTCACCCACCCTTCCTGGGCGCATTGCTTGGAGAAGAAGCCAGCCATCGCGGTGTTTCCCTGCTCGCCCTGCTTGGCGTTGTTCACCGCCGTGTTGGCGACGAAGACGCGCTGCGGCTTTTCCGGATCGAATCCATTGGGCACGGCCAGCCCGATGCGGTATCCCGTCGCTTCGCTCTTGTACTTTTTCTTCACCGTCTCCGCCAACTCCGGCGGATAGTCGTACTCGAAGACGTTGACCTTGCCGCCGGTGACCAGCGGCTTGCCGTCGAACTCCGCCTCGCCGGGCTTCGCCGCCTGCGCTGGCGGCCGGCCTGCCGGTTCCTCGGCTTCGGGCTCCTCGACCTCCCCGCCGGTGCCCAGGTTCTCCAGCCAGCGGTCGCAGTATTCGTTGTCCGCTTCGCTCAGTCTCGAACGGGGGATCTTCACTTCGCGGTCATTCAGCATGACCGTCACCGAGTGAACGTCGGCCCGGACGATGTCGGCTTCCATGGTCCGGCCGGTGACATCGGTCCACGTCCGTGCGGAGGCGGAGGCCGATACCAGAAACATGAGGAAGGCCAGTGAGGCGATGGATTTCATGGCGGGATGACGGGGAGGTTGAACCTATTGGATACACTTGATCCGCCCGGTCAACTCGGGTGTGACCGAAAGTGGTGGGCAAGCATTGAAGTCCTCCAACACCAACGGCTCGGAAGAGCAGAGTCAGCCGGAGGGACGAACCGCGGAATGTAAGCCCGGTCGCAGTGCCCGCTGCCTCCGGCTCGAAGCCCAGCCCGGGTGCCCGCTGCCTCCGGCCCGAAGGGTCGGAAGAACGGAGCCCCGGGCCAGCGGCCCGGGGTCGGTGGGCCCTCCCTGCTCCGGCGGCCTGAAAGGTCGCGAGAGACCCCGCGAGTCCATGCCGGTTCTCGCGACCTTTCAGGCCGCCTGTGTCTCCGCCACAAGGTCCCCGGGGCGCTGCCCCGGGCTTTGTTCTCATGACCCTGCGGGCCATTTCCAAGACCGTTGGATGCCCGCCACCGGAAGATGGCAGGCCGTCGGGCACTCAGACCATCCTCCGCTTCGTCGGCGTGCCCACCACTTTCACCTGCACCCGGTCAACCCATTGCGCGGTCGCACCGGTCTCATCGCCGGCCCTTCACGGCCGCAGCGGGCCGGGGTGGTTGATCGTCGTCGCCTTGCGGGCCGCTCCCGGGAATTCGGCATGCGGATTGCCGCCGGGACCGCGCTCCCACGGCAGCACCTCGCCATCAGCGATGCGCGGGGGCCCGTGGCGGCTGGGGGTCGGGTTGGTTGGCAGGGTGTCGCCGGTCTGCTCGGTCCACTCGGAGAGAAGCTCGCGCGCCTGCTTGATCGCGCCGCGGTGTTCCGGTCGATCGGCGAGGTTGGTGAGCTGCTCGGGATCCCTGCTCAGGTCGTAGAGCTCCTCTGCGGGATACGGATCGGCGAAGGTCTGCCAGTGGTTCTCGTCGGTTTTCCCCTCGGCATGGGCCTGCCACAGCTCCTTGCCGGCGGGATAGGTGGTGTCGGACTCCGCGCACAGGTTCATCTGGTTGGGGAAGTTGTTGCGGATGTAGGCGAAGTCGCCCCAGCGCACGAGGCGCGAGTGGTTGCGATAGACGTGCCAGTTCTGCTCGGCGAAGACGACCTCGCGCACGGTGGCCTCGGGATCCTTGAGGATCGGCACGAAGCTCTGCCCCTGGATGCATTCCGGAATCTCGACATCCGCCAGTTCGAGGCAGGTGGCGCTGAGGTCGATGACGCTGACGAAGCTCCGCGTGACCGCGCCTTCCTTGATCAGCTTCGGAAAGTGCACGACCCACGGTGTCTTGATGCCGCTGTCGTAGAGCCGGCTCTTGGCGCGGGGGAACGGACGGCCGTTGTCCGAGCCCACCACGAGGAAGGTGTTGTCGAGGATCCCCTGGCGTTCGAGTTCGGCACGCACGAGGCCGACGAAATGGTCGAAGCGGCTGACCTCGTGGTAGTAGGGCGCGAGGTCGTCACGGGTGATCGGTCCGTCGAAGTTGTAGGGCGGCACGATCACCTCGGCGGGATCGTACTCCGGCGCGTGCTCGCTGATCGTCCAGCCCCGGTGGGCGTCGTTCGCCGCGAACCAGAAGAAGAACGGCCGGTCCTTCGGCCGGTCGCGCACATGCCCGACCCAGTCGCTGGAGCCGCCCGGACCGCCACCGCCGGTGATCTTGTCGAAGGCCCGGTCCTTCCTGCCGAACATGTGGTTCTTTCCGGCAAGCACGGTGTAGTAGCCGGCCTCGCGCAGCAGTTCCGGGAACCGGACCTGGTCGTCGGGCAGGGGCGAATGCAGTTCGGGGGCGCCGGTGTTGTGCGGGTAGCGGCCGGTGATGATGCTGCACCGCGTCGGGCTGCAACTGCTGATGGTGAGGTAGGCGCGGTCGAAGCGCATCCCGCCGGCGGCGAGGCGGTCGATTTCCGGCGTCTTGATCACCGGATGCCCGTAGCACCCGTGGTCCTCCTGCGAAATGTCGTCGGAGATGAAGAAGATGAAGTTCGGACGGGAGTCCTTCCCGGCACCGAGGACGGCGCCCGTCAGGACCATGAGCGCAAGCAGGATGGTTTTCACGTGCGGACCTTTCCAAGGGCGGCGCCCCGGGTCAAATCCTCCTCCCCCGATGCCCGGCTTTCTCCCGCCTCCCGGCAAGCTTGCGACGGCAGGCCGCGTAGCCCAGCCTGAGAGCAACGCAAAGGCCATGAAATCCATCCGCATCCCACTCACCCTCCTCGTCGCCACGACCCTCCTCGCCCTCCCGGCCGGAGCCAAGCCGCTCCAGGTCTTCATCCTCTGCGGCCAGTCGAACCTGGAGGGACATGCTCAGGTCCGCACGTTCGGCGCGATGGCGGACGATCCCGTAACCGCGCCCATCCTTGAGGAGATGCTCGCCGCGGCGGGAAATCCCCGCCCGGATCGAATCCACGGCCGACCTGCTGGGCATCAA
>ERZ869936.479-NODE-479-length-37586-cov-7.128853_pt1 | contig 37586 bp, 32 predicted proteins | sample MGYA00520876_ERZ869936 | MGnify/ENA primary metagenome ERZ869936 (study PRJEB32218, sample SAMN09650985) | biofilter metagenome | isolation source: enrty point of leading RO module | place: Saudi Arabia: Thuwal, RO plant located on Red Sea | collected 2016-02-17 ... | reverse complement strand
GCCGGGGACCCCCTTTTTATTTGGTGCCTATGGTCGAACTTCGCGGCAGGGTGCCTGCGGAGGGGGCGCTGCCGCCCCGGTCGTGCGCCGTTGTCTGTGACGCCTTGGGTACCCCTCGTGGACCGGCCGCAGTGGATTCGGTGCGCCGGGCGGTGCTGTTGAGGAGGTTCGAGTCCGGCCGTCGGCACCGGGTTCTTTTTGGGTATGGGCGAGGCGGGGAGAGTCGCCTGGATCGATAGCGATGGTCGAACTTCGCGGCAGGGTGCCTGCGAAGGGGCCGCTGCAGGGATCGCGATGCGATCGGGGCCGAAAAGTTACGAAAAAGAGGCGGTCGGGACGGCCGGGGGTATTAACCCTGATGTGCGGGCTGATACAATACGGCCGCTTAAGCGAACTCCACGCGGTGGCTTTGCGCCGCCCGACTACCCGATGCTTGAAGAATATTTGCCAGTCCTGATCTTCCTGGGCGTATCGACCGGTATCGGTCTCGTGCTGCTCGGTCTCGGTTTCCTGTTCGGCCGCGGCCAGAAGGACGCCGAGAAGCTGTCCGCCTACGAGTGCGGATTCGAGCCGTTCGAGGACTCCCGGTCGCGCTTCGACGTCCGTTACTATCTCGTCGCGATCCTGTTCATCATCTTCGATCTCGAGATCGCGTTCCTGTTTCCGTGGGCCGTGTCGCTCGACACTTTCGGCGCGTTCGGGCTGATCGCGATGGGGATCTTCCTCGCGATCCTGGTCGTCGGCTTCGCCTTCGAATGGAAGAAAGGGGCGCTGGAATGGGATTGAACACCGCTGCCAGGGCGGCGTCGCCCGCCGCGGCCGAGGCCGACGGACAAAGCCTGCAGAAGAAGGGCTTCGTCGTCACCGGCGTCGACAACGTCATCAACTGGGCGCGTACCGGCTCGTTGTGGCCCATGACTTTCGGTCTCGCCTGCTGCGCCGTCGAGATGATGCACGCGGGCGCAGCCCGCTACGACCTCGACCGCTTCGGCATCATTTTCCGGCCGAGTCCGCGCCAGTCCGACGTCATGATCGTCGCCGGCACGCTGGTCAACAAGATGGCGCCGGCCCTGCGCAAGGTCTACGACCAGATGCCGGAGCCGCGCTGGGTCGTCTCGATGGGTTCCTGCGCCAACGGCGGCGGCTACTACCATTATTCCTACTCTGTCGTGCGCGGCTGCGACCGCATCGTCCCCGTGGACGTGTACGTTCCCGGTTGCCCGCCGACGGCGGAGGCCCTGGTGTACGGGCTTATTCAACTGCAGAAGAAAATCCGTCGCACCAACACGATTGCCCGGTAAGGCAACAGCTACATGACTGACAGGCACGAGACACAGGCGGCTCGGATCGCCGAGCGCTTCGGGGACAAGGTCGCGCGAGTCGCATCCGGTTGCGGCGAACTGACCTTCGAGGTCGACAAGGACGCGCTGCTCGAGGTCGCCACCGCGCTGCGGGACGACTTCGGCTACGAGCAGCTGATCGACGTCTGCGGCGTCGACTACCTGACCTACGGCAAGTCCGAATGGAAGACCCGGGAAGCGACCGACTCGGGCTACAGCCGCGGCGTGATCCGCGAGGACGTGATCCTCGACGAGGCGGAGTCCTTCGACCCGAAGCGTTTCGCGGCCGTCTATCACCTGCTGTCCGTGCAGCACAACCGCCGCGTGCGCCTGCGCGTCTACGCGGGTGCCGACAATCCGCCGGTCATCCCGTCGGTCGTCGACGTATGGAACGCGGCGAACTGGTTCGAGCGCGAGGCCTTCGACCTCTACGGAATCCTGTTCGAAGGGCATCCGGACCTGCGCCGCATCCTGACCGACTACGGCTTCATCGGCCACCCGTTCCGCAAGGACTTCCCGCTGTCCGGCAACGTCGAGGTGCACTACGACGCCGAGAAGGGCCGCGTCGCCTACCAGCCGGTCAGCATCGAGCCGCGCACGCTGGTGCCGAAAGTGATTCGCGACGACAACCGCTACCGGGACGAACTGCACGACCTGAGGGACGCCGCAAGCGATGGCTGAGATACAGAATTTCACGATGAACTTCGGCCCGCAGCACCCGGCGGCGCACGGCGTGCTGCGTCTCGTCCTCGAGATGGACGGCGAGGTCATCCAGAAGGCGGACCCGCACGTCGGGCTGCTGCACCGAGCGACCGAAAAGCTCGCCGAATCGAAGCCGTACAACCAGAGCGTCGGCTACATGGATCGGCTCGACTACGTCTCGATGATGTGCAACGAGCACGGCTACGTGCTCGCGATCGAGAAGCTGCTCGGCATCGACATCCCGGAGCGCGCGAAGTACATCCGCGTCATGTTCGACGAGATCACGCGCGTCCTGAATCACCTGATGTGGCTCGGCGCACACGGGCTCGACATCGGCGCGATGACGATGTTCCTGTACTGCTTCCGCGAGCGCGAGGACCTGATGGACTGCTACGAGGCGGTCTCGGGCACGCGCATGCACGCGACCTACTACCGCCCGGGCGGCGTGTACCGCGACCTGCCGGACTCGATGCCGAAATACCAGGCCTCGAAATGGCGCAGCCAGAAGGACGTCGACCGGCTGAACGCGGCGCGCGAGGGCTCGCTGCTCGACTTTATCGAGGCCTTCACCGAGAAATTTCCCGGCTGCGTCGACCAGTACGAGACCCTGCTGACGAACAACCGCATCTGGAAGCAGCGCACGGTCAACATCGGCGTCGTGTCGCCTGAGCGGGCGCTGAATCTCGGCTTCACGGGCCCGATGCTGCGCGGCTCCGGCATCGAGTGGGATCTGCGCAAGAAACAGCCCTACGCCGTCTACGACAAGATGGACTTCGACATTCCGGTCGGCGTCAACGGCGACTGCTACGACCGCTACCTCGTGCGCGTCGAGGAAATGCGCCAGTCGAACCGCATCATCAAGCAGTGCGTGGACTGGCTGCGCGCCAACCCGGGCCCGGTCATGATCGACGACCACAAGATCGTGCCGCCGAAGCGCATCGAGATGAAGGACGACATGGAGTCGCAGATTCATCACTTCAAACTGTTCACGGAAGGCTACAGCGTGCCGGCGGGCGAGGCCTACGCGGCCGTCGAGGCGCCGAAGGGCGAGTTCGGCGTCTACATGATTTCCGATGGCGCCAACAAGCCGTACCGCGTCAAGGTACGCGCGCCCGGCTTTTCGCACCTGGCGTCGATGTCCGAGATGGTCGAGGGCCACATGCTGGCCGACGTCGTTGCGGTCATCGGAACGCAAGATATCGTATTCGGCGAAATCGACCGGTGAGGTCGCAGCGATAATGAGTCAAGGCAAGCAACTGTCCGCCCACATCCGCGAGGAAATCGACCGCTGGCGCGCGCGTTTCCCGGAAGGCAAGCAGCGTTCCGCGATCATCGGCGGGCTGCATGCGGCGCAGCACGAGAACCAGGGCTGGCTGTCCACCGAACTGATGGACGGCGTGGCGGAGTACCTGGGCGTGCCGTCGATCCAGGTCTACGAGATAGCCACCTTCTACTCGATGTTCCAGACGAAGCCGGTCGGTCGGCACGACGTTGCGATCTGCACCAACGTTTCCTGCATGCTGCGCGGCGCCGACGACATCGTCGCCCACTGCGAAAAGCGACTCGGCATCAGGCTCGGCGAGAGCACCGAGGACGGCCGCATCTTCCTCAAGAAGGAAGAGGAATGCCTGGCCGCCTGCGTCGGTGCGCCGATGATGATGGTCGATCACGTGTATCACGAGAATCTCTCGATCGAGCAGGTCGACGAGATCCTGGACGGTCTGGACTGATGGCCTACGAACAAAACCTCGTCTGCTGGAATACCTTCGGCGCCGACAAGTCGTACGCGCTCTCGACCTACGAGAAGCACGGCGGCTACGAGGCCTGGCGCAAGGTCCTGGCCGGCGAACTGACGCCCGAGCAGATCATCGACGAGGTCAAGGCCTCCGGCCTGCGCGGCCGCGGCGGCGCGGGCTTCCCGACCGGCCTGAAGTGGAGCTTCATGCCGCGCACGGCACCCGGGCAGAAGTACCTCGTGGTCAACTCCGACGAGAGCGAGCCGGGCACCTGCCACGACCGCGAGATTCTGCGCGGCAACCCGCATGCGCTGGTCGAGGGCATGGCCATCGCCAGCTACGCGATGGGCGCGACGGTCGCCTACAACTACATCCGTGGCGAGTTCATCGATGAACCGGTGCCGCGCTTCGAGGCGGCCGTCAAGGAAGCCTACGACGCGGGCCTGCTCGGCAAGAACATCCAGGGTTCCGGCATCGACATCGACATATTCACGTTCGTCGGCGCGGGTGCCTATATCTGCGGCGAGGAGACGGCGCTGATCGAGTCGCTGGAGGGCAAGCCGGGCAAGCCGCGTTTCAAGCCGCCGTTCCCGGCGAACTTCGGCCTCTGGGGCATGCCCACGACGATCAACAATACGCAGTCGATCGCGAGCGTGCCGACGATCATCCGCAAGGGCGGCGCCTGGTTCGCGGGCCTCGGCCCCGAGAAGTCCGGCGGCACGGCGCAGTTCTCGGTCTCGGGTCACATCGAGAAGCCGCAGAATCTCGAGCTGCCGATGGGTATCCCGTTCCGCGACCTGCTCGAGCTGTGCGGCGGCGTCTGGAAAGGGCGCAAGCTGAAGGCCGTGATTCCGGGCGGCTCGTCCGTGCCGGTGCTGCCGGCCGACATCATCATGGACTGCACGATGGACTACACCTCGCTGCAGGAAGCCGGCTCGTCGTTCGGCACCGGCGCGGTCATGGTGATGGACGACCAGACCTGCATGGTCCGCGTGCTGCGCCGCATCTCCCGTTTCTACATGTCGGAGTCCTGCGGCCAGTGCACGCCCTGCCGCGAAGGTACTGGCTGGCGGTACCGCATGCTGCCGCGGTCCATCGCCGGCAAGGGCCAGATGGAATGCCCCGACCAGCTGGTCGCGGTCGCCAACAAGATCGAGGGCCACACGATCTGTGCGCTCGGTGATGCCGCCGCGTGGCCGGTGCAGAGCTTCCTGCGACACTTCTACAACGAGTTCGAGTACATGGTGAAAAACCACGGCCGCAGCGTGGTCGACGGCAGCACCGAGGCCGCCGCATGAGCGACGATACGGTCAAGATCGAAGTCGACGGCAAGCCCGTCGAGGCCCGCAAGGGGCAGATGCTGATCGAGGTCACCGACCGGCTCGGCACCTACGTGCCGCGCTTCTGTTACCACGAGAAGCTGTCGATCGCCGCGAATTGCCGGATGTGCCTGGTCGAGGTCGAGAAAGCGCCGAAGCCGCTGCCGGCCTGCGCGACGCCGGTCGGCGACGGCATGAAGGTCTTCACGCGCTCGCCGAAAGCGATCGCCGCCCAGCGCGCGACGATGGAATTCCTGCTGATCAACCATCCGCTCGACTGCCCGATCTGCGACCAGGGCGGCGAGTGCGAACTGCAGGACATCGCGATGGGCTACGGTCGCGACGTCTCGCGCTACAACGATGGCAAGCGGGTCGTTAAGGACAAGGACATCGGCCCGCTGGTGTCGACCGACATGACCCGCTGCATCCATTGCACGCGCTGCGTGCGCTTCGGGCAGGAGATCGAGGGCCTGCAGGAGCTCGGCACGATCGGCCGCGGCGAGGAAATGAAGATCAGCATGTACGTCGAGAGGGCAGTGGATCACGAACTCTCGGCGAACATCATCGACCTGTGCCCGGTCGGCGCCCTGAACAACAAGCCGTACCGCTACAGCGCACGTTCGTGGGAGATGCTGCAGCGCCCGGCCGTGTCGCCGCACGACTGCGTCGGCTCCAACATGTTCGCGCACACGCTGCGCGGCACCGTGAAGCGCATCGTTCCCCGCGAGAACGAGGCCATCAACGAGACCTGGCTCGCCGATCGCGACCGTTTCAGCTACCTGGGCATCTACGCCGACGAGCGGCTCACGCGGCCGCGCATGAAGGTCGACGGCGAATGGCAAAACGTCGGCTGGGAAGCGGCGCTCGAACGTGCCGCGCAGCAGCTCTCGGGCGCGGACGCGGCCAAGCTCGGCATCCTGGCGTCACCGGGGGTGACGGTCGAGGAGGCGCACCTGCTGGCGCGCATCGCGGCGCACCTCGGCACCGCCAACCTCGACCACCGTGTGCGCCAGCGCGATTTTGCCGACCAGGAGAACGACCCGCTGTTCCCGGCGCTCGGCGCGGACATCGCCGAGCTCGAGAGTCGCGACGCGATCCTCGTCGTCGGTTCCAACCTGCGTCGCGAGGTTCCGATCATCGCGCACCGCGTGCGCAAGGCCGCGCTCTCCGGAGCGAAAGTCACTTTCATCAACCCGGCGCGCTACGAGTACCACTTCGACGTCGCGGAGTACCTCGAGACCGACCGCCTCGTGGAAGCGCTGTCCGGAATCGCTGCGGCGCTGGCCGCCGGCGGCAAGCTGCCGGAGTCGGTGCGCGTGCTCTGCGAGGGCGTCACGCCGACGGACGAGCAGCGCGCGGTCGCCGAATTGCTGCGCGATGCAGAACAGGGCCACGTACTGCTCGGCAACCTCGCCGGCCGGCATCCGGCTTTCTCCGCGCTGCGCGCGCTCGCCGCGGCCGTCGCGGAGCTGTCGGGCAGCGGCTTCGGCCGCCTGTCCGAGGGCCCGAATTCCGCGGGCGCTAGCCTCGCCGGCCTGCTGCCGCACCGCGCGGCCGGCGGCCAGGCACGCGAGCGAGCCGGGCTGGACGCGGGGCGAATGCTGGACGCCGATCTCGACGCGCTGCTGCTCTTCGGTATCGAGCCGGACAAGGACCTCGCGACGCCGGAAGCGGCGGACAAGCTCGCCGAGCAGAACTACGTCATCGCGTGTACGAGCTACGACACGCCCGCGCTGCGCGAGACCGCCGACCTGCTGCTGCCGATCGGCAGTTTCGCCGAGTCGGCCGGCACCTACGTCAATTGCGAGGGTCGCTGGCAGAGTTTCAACGGCTTCGCGAACCCGGTCGGCGAAGCGCGCCCGGGCTGGAAGGTCCTGCGCGTACTCGGCAACCTGCTCGACGCCGAGGGCTTCGACTACGAGGCCGCCGAGGACGTGCGTAACGAGATCATGACCGCGCTCGGCGACAAGGATCCGGGTGCGCAGTACCGCGGCAGCGCGACCCTGCCGGCCGTCAACGGTGCCGACGCCGCGGGTCCGGAGCTCGACGTGCCGATGTACCAGGTCGACGCGCTGGTGCGCCGCTCGCAGGCGCTGCAGCTCACGCCCGAGGCGAAGCGCAGCCGGCAAGGGGACGCCGGGGCATGAAGGCGCTGATCCCGCAGTTCCTGGTCGACTTCTGGAACGGCCTGCCGCAGGCGGTGCAGACCGTCACGATCTCGACGACGCAGATCCTCGTGGTCACGGTCGGCGTGATCCTGACCGTCGCGTTCTCGACCTACTTCGAGCGCAAGGTGATCGGCTTCATGCAGGGCCGCATCGGTCCGAACCGGGTCGGCTGGCGCGGCCTGCTGCAGCCGTTCGCGGACGTCATCAAGCTGCTGATCAAGGAAGTGATCGTGCCGACGCGCTCGAACCGCTTCCTGTTCGTCATTGCGCCGCTGCTGTCGATCGTTCCGGCGCTCGCCACCTGGGCGGTCGTACCGCTGCATCCAGAGTTCGTCATCGCCGACATCAACGCCGGGCTGCTGTACGTACTGGCGCTCACCTCCGTCGGCGTCTACGGCGTGATCCTCGCCGGCTGGGCCACGAACTCCAAGTACGCGTTTCTCGGCGCGATGCGCTCGGCGGCGCAGATCGTCGCCTACGAGATCGCGATGGGTTTCGCGCTGGTCGGCGTGCTGATGGCAGGCGGCAGCCTGAACCTCGGCGACATTGTGGAGGCGCAGGCCGGCGGCGTAAGCCAATGGTTCCTGATCCCGCTGCTGCCGCTGTTCCTGGTCTACTGGATCTCGGGCGTCGCCGAGACCAACCGCGCGCCGTTCGACGTTGCGGAGGGCGAGTCGGAGATCGTCGCGGGCTTCCACGTCGAGTACTCGGGCGTCGCGTTCGCCGTGTTCTTCCTCGCCGAGTACGCCAACATGGTGCTGATCTCGGCGCTGACCGCGATTTTCTTCCTCGGCGGCTGGGCCTCGCCCTTCGAGGGCTGGAGCTTCCTGGGCGAGGGCAGCTTCCTGCGCGAGCCGCATTTCTTCTGGCTTGCGGCCAAGATCGCCTTCTTCATGTTCACTTTCTTCTGGTTGCGCGCGACGTTCCCGCGCTACCGCTATGACCAGATCATGCGGCTCGGCTGGAAGGTCTTCATCCCGGTGACGATCATCTGGATTGTCGTCGAGGGCATCATGGCCTGGATGCAGATCGGTCCCTGGTCGGGCCTGGCAGGTTGAACGCATGAGCACTCTCAAGAGCTACATCAAGACCTTTGCGCTGTGGGAGCTGTGGCAGGGACTGTCCGTCACCTTCCGCAATTTTTTCCGCAAGCCGGTCACGGTTTACTACCCGGAAGAGAAGACGCCGCAGTCGCATCGCTTCCGCGGACTGCACGCGCTGCGCCGCTACCCGAACGGAGAGGAGCGCTGCATCGCCTGCAAGCTCTGCGAGGCCGTGTGCCCGGCACTCGCGATCACGATCGAGTCGGCGGTCGGTGACGACGGCACCCGGCGCACCACGCGCTACGACATCGACCTGTTCAAGTGCATCTACTGCGGCTTCTGCGAGGAGGCCTGCCCGGTCGACGCGATCGTCGAAACCCGGCTGCACGAGTACCACATGGAAAAGCCCGGCGAGAACATCATGACCAAGGACAAGCTGCTCGCCGTCGGCGACCGGTACGACGCCATGATCGCGGCCGACAAGGCCGCGGACGCCAAGTACCGCTAGGGGAGAGGGGATTGTTCCACGCCATTCTGTTCTATGCCTTTGCCGCGGTGCTGATCGGCGCCGCGCTCGGCGTGATTTTTTCGAAGAACCCGGTGCACGCGGTCATGTTCCTCGTGCTCGCGTTCTTCCAGAGCGCGGTGCTCTGGCTGCTGGCCGAGGCTGAGTTTCTCGCCATCGTGCTGGTGCTCGTCTACGTCGGCGCGGTCATGGTGCTGTTCCTGTTCGTCGTCATGATGCTCGACATCAACGTCGAGCAGGTCCGCGAGAGCTTCACGCGCTACCTGTGGCTCGGGCTCGTGATCGCCGGGCTCATGATCATCGAGCTCGTAAACCTCGTGTGGGTCAAGAGCCAGGACGTGCTCGGGCAGACGGGCTTCGCGGCCACGCCCGAAGGCTACAGCAATACCAAGGCGCTCGGCTCGGTGCTGTACACGGAGCACGTCTACGCATTCGAGATCGCGGCCGTGATTCTGCTGCTTGCCATCGTCGCGGCGATCACGCTGACGATGCGCCGCCGGCCGGGCCTCAAGCAGCAGAACATCGCGAAACAGGTCTCGGTCGATCCGAAAGACCGCGTCCGCGTGGTCAAGATGGACGCGGAGAGGGCGGAGTAATGCTGTCGACCATCGGGCTGCCGCACTACCTGACGATCTCGGCGATCCTGTTCACGCTCAGCGTGGCCGGTATCTTCATCAATCGCCGTAACCTCATCCTGCTGCTGATGTGCATCGAGCTGATGCTGCTGGCGGTCAACTTCAACTTCGTCGCGTTCTCGCGCTACCTCGGGGACGAGACCGGGCAGGTGTTCGTGTTCTTCATCCTGACCGTGGCGGCCGCGGAGGCCGCCATCGGCCTCGCGATCCTCGTGGTCCTGTTCCGCAACCGACGCTCCATCAACGTGGCGGAGCTGGATTCGATGAAGGGCTGACGGCAATGCAATCCATTCACCTGACCATCGTCCTCGCCCCGCTGGCCGCGGCCATCGTCGCCGGCCTGTTCGGCAAGAAGATCGGCCGCGCGGGCGCTCACTGGGTCACGATCCTCGCGGTCGGACTTTCGTTCCTGCTGTCGCTCGTCGTGCTGAAGCACCTGTACTGGGACGGCGGGACGACGCAGAACTACAGCGTGTACACCTGGGCGGTCAGCGACGGGCTGCGCATGGAGATCGGGTTCCTTATCGACCGGCTCAGCGCGCTCATGATGGTCGTGGTCACCTTCGTGTCGCTGATGGTGCACGTGTACACGATCGGCTACATGCACGACGACCCGGGCTACCAGCGCTTCTTCAGCTACATCTCGCTGTTCACGTTCGCGATGCTGATGCTGGTCATGTCGAACAACTTCCTGCAGTTGTTCTTCGGCTGGGAGGCGGTCGGGCTCGTGTCCTACCTGCTGATCGGCTTCTGGTACACGCGCGAGACGGCCATCTTCGCGAACCTGAAGGCTTTCCTGGTCAACCGGGTCGGCGACTTCGGCTTCATCCTCGGCATCGCCGGCGTCGTGTACTTCGCCGACTCGCTGGACTACGCCGAGGTCTTCGCGCAGGCCGACAACATCGCCGCGCAGACGATCCGGGTCGCGGGATTCGACCCGTGGAACGCGATGACGCTGATCTGCATCCTGCTGTTCATCGGAGCGATGGGCAAGTCGGCGCAGGCGCCGCTGCACGTCTGGCTGCCGGACTCGATGGAAGGCCCGACGCCCATCTCCGCGTTGATCCACGCCGCGACGATGGTCACGGCCGGCATCTTCATGGTCGCGCGCATGTCGCCGCTGTTCGAGCTGTCCGAGACCGCGCTGGCTGTCGTGCTCGTGATCGGCGCGCTGACGGCCTTCTTCATGGGCCTGCTCGGTATCGTGCAGAACGATATCAAGCGGGTCGTCGCCTACTCGACGCTGTCCCAGCTCGGCTACATGACCGTGGCGCTCGGCGTATCGGCGTACGGCGCGGCGATCTTCCACCTGATGACCCACGCCTTCTTCAAGGCGCTGCTGTTCCTCGCTGCCGGCTCGGTGATCATCGCGATGCACCACGAGCAGGACATTCGCAAGATGGGCGGCCTGAAGAAATACATGCCGATTACCTACTGGACGGCGCTGATCGGCTCGCTCGCGCTGATCGGCTTCCCGGGCAGTTCCGGGTTCTTCTCGAAGGACGCGCTGATCGAGGCGGTCAAGTACTCGCACTGGCAGGGGCAGGGCGCCGTCTACTGGATCGCCTACCTGTCGGTCCTGCTGGGCGTGTTCGTGACCGCGCTGTACTCGTTCCGCATGTTCTTCCTGGTATTCCACGGCAAGGGCCGCATGGACGAGAAGACCCGCTCGCACCTGCACGAGACGCCGGCGGTCGTGACAGTGCCGCTGATCCTGCTCGCAATCCCGTCGGCGACCATCGGCTGGCTGACGATCGGGCCCGTGCTGTTCGGCGGGTTCTTCGCCGAGTCCCTGTACGTGAGCGAGGCACACGACGTGCTCGCGCGGCTCGGCGAGACCTTCCACGGCAGCGCCGGCTTCATCCTGCACGCCGCTCAGGGGCCGGCGATCTGGCTGGCCGCGGCCGGCGTACTGGTCGCCTGGTTCCTGTACCTGAAGCGGCCGGACATCCCGGAGGCACTCGCGGCGAAGTTGAAGCCGCTGTACACGCTGCTCGACAGAAAGTACTACTTCGACGACCTGTGGATCGACGGCTTCGCCGCCGGCGGGCGGCGCGCCGGCAGCTTCCTGTGGCAGAAGGGCGACCAGTTCCTGATCGACGGGCTGATGGTCAATGGCACGGCGCACAGCGTGGGCCGGCTGGCCGGCGTGCTGCGCCACCTGCAGACCGGCTACCTGTATCACTACGCGTTCGCGATGATCATCGCGCTGACGCTGTTCCTTGGCTGGCTGCTGTGGCTGTAGCGGCACGCGGATAAGAACCAGAACGCCTGCGTGGCAGGCATCGGGGCATTCGGGCACACATGGATTTGACGAACAACATTCTCAGCATGCTGATCTGGCTGCCGATCGTCGGCGGCCTGGCGGTGCTGGCCGTCGGTGACGGCGGCGACGCGGACTCCCCGCGCGCGCACGGCATGCGCATGCTGTCGCTGGTCGTGTCACTGCTGACGGCGCTGCTCGGCGGATTCCTGTACGCGAATTTCGACAACTCGACCGCCGGCATGCAGTTCGTCGAGCGCGCGAGCTGGATCGAGACCTTCAACGTCGAGTATTACCTCGGTGTCGACGGCATCTCGGCGCCGCTGATCCTGCTCACGGCCTTCATCACGCCGCTCGTGATCGTGGCGGGCTGGGATTCGATTCGCCAGCGCCCGGCGCAGTACTTCTCCGCGTTCCTGATCCTCGAAGGCGTCATGATCGGCGTGTTCTGCGCACTCGACGCCGTGCTGTACTACGTCTTCTGGGAAGCGATGCTGGTACCGATGTTCCTGATCATCGGCATCTGGGGCGGCGCGCGGCGTATCTACGCGACTATCAAGTTCTTCCTGTACACGTTCCTCGGCTCGGTGCTGATGCTCGTGGCCTTCATCTACCTGTACACGAAGACCGGCGACTTCAGTTTCTATTCGTTCAACGACGTGCCGCTGACGTTGTTCGAGCAGCAGCTCATCTTCATCGCCTTCCTGCTCGCGTTCGCGGTCAAGGTGCCGATGTGGCCCGTGCACACCTGGCTGCCGGACGCGCACGTCGAGGCGCCGACCGGCGGTTCCGTAATCCTGGCCGCAATCATGCTGAAGATGGGCGGCTACGGCTTCGTGCGGCTGTCGCTGCCGATGCTGCCGGACGGCAGCGCCTACTTCGCCGGCCTGATGATCGCGCTGTCGCTGATCGCCGTCGTGTACATCGGCATGGTCGCGCTGATGCAGAAGGACATGAAGAAGCTGATCGCCTACTCGTCGATCGCGCACATGGGCTTCGTTACGCTCGGCTTCTTTATCGTCTACGGCGTGGGCGAGGGCACCGGCGCGGGACTCGGGGTCACCGGCGGCATGGTGCAGATGGTCTCGCACGGCCTGATTTCGGGCGCGCTGTTCCTCTGCGTCGGGGTGCTCTACGACCGCGTGCACAGCCGGCAGATTGCCGACTACGGCGGCGTGGCCAACACGATGCCGGTGTTCGCGGCCTTCTTCGTGCTGTTCGCGATGGCGAACTCCGGTCTGCCCGGCACCTCGGGCTTTGTCGGCGAGTTCATGGTCATCATCGCCAGCTTCAAGGCGAACTTCTGGTATGCATTCCTGGCCGCGACGACGCTGATCCTCGGCGCCGCCTACACGCTGTGGATGATCAAGCGGGTCGTCTACGGCGGCGTGGCCAACGAGAAGGTCGAGGCGCTCACGGATCTCAACCGCCGCGAGTTCGTCGTGCTCGGGGTGCTGGCGCTGGCCGTGCTGATCGTCGGCCTGTGGCCCGCGCCGCTGGTCGACATGATGACCGTCACCGTCGACCGGCTGGTCGAACGCTTAGGCCAGCCGAAACTGGCCGCACTCTAGGACTGACGCCGAATGTTTGGATCATTCACCCCCGCCGCCCCGGAAATCGTCCTGCTGACGATGCTCTGCGTCGTGCTGCTGGCGGACCTGTTCATCTCCGACGAGCAGCGCCAAGCCACGGTCTGGCTGAGCCTGGCCTCGCTGGCCCTGACCGCGGTCGCGATCGTGCTGACCGCGCCGGCCGGGCGCCTCGAGCTGTTCGACGGCAGTTACGTGAGCGACCCGCTGTCGCAGCTGCTGAAGCTCAGCGCCGTCATCGTCACGGCCGCCGGTTTCCTGTACGCGCGCGACTACCTGAAGCAGAACGACCTGCTGAAGGGCGAGTTCTACCTGCTCGGCCTGTTCGGCGTGCTTGGCATCCTGGTCATGATCTCGGCGAACAGCCTGCTGACGATGTACCTCGGCCTGGAAACGCTGTCGCTGTCGCTGTACGCGCTCGTGGCTTTTGACCGGAACTCGGCGCAAGCGGCCGAGTCGGCGATGAAGTACTTCGTGCTGGGCGCGATCGCCTCCGGCGCGCTGCTGTACGGCATCTCCTGGATCTACGGCGTTACCGGCACGCTGCAGTTCGACGAGATCGCCGCGGCGCTGCGCGCGAACCCCGACCTGAACGCGCTGCCGCTGTGGTTCGGGCTTGCGTTCCTGATTGTCGGCATCGCGTTCAAGTTCGGCGGCGTTCCGTTCCACATGTGGCTGCCCGACGTCTACCAGGGCGCGCGCTCGCCGGTCACGCTGTACATCGCATCCGCGCCGAAGATCGCCGCACTCGCGCTCGCGCTGCGCGTGCTGGTCGACGGGCTCGGCGACCTGCACGGCGTGTGGCAGGGCATGCTGATGGTCGTCGGTGTGCTGTCGCTGGTCGTCGGCAACGTCGTCGCGATCGCGCAGAGCAATATCAAGCGCATGCTCGGCTACTCGGCGATCGCGCACGTCGGCTTCATCCTGCTGGCCGTGTTCACCGGCAGCACGGAAGGCTACGCGGCGGCGATCTTCTACACGCTGACCTACGTGGTCATGGCGGCCGGCGCCTTCGGCATGGTGATCCTGCTCTCGAGCCAGGGCTACGAGGCCGAGGCGATCAGCGACTTCAAGGGCCTGAACGAGCGCAGCCCCTGGTTCGCGCTGATCATGATGTTCTGCATGTTCGGCATGGCCGGCATCCCGCCGTGGGTCGGTTTCTTCGCCAAGCTGAATGTCATCAGCGCCGTGCTCGAGGCCGGTTTCACGGGCTACGCCGTGCTGATGGTCGTGGCATCCGTGGTCGGGGCTTACTACTACCTGCGCGTCATCTGGTACATGTATTTCGACGAGCCGACCGACCGCTCGCTATTCCGCGCCGGCGCGGACACCCGGCTGGTGCTGAGCCTGAACGGCATGGCGATCCTGGCGCTCGGCATTGTCCCCGGCTGGCTGATGAAGCTCTGCCTGGACGTGATGGGATAAGGCAACTGCCTGAATTCCGGACGATTGTCCCGGGGTTGTAATAGCCGGACCGGGCCAGTACTATACGCAGCCTCCAGTTGCGGGGTGGAGCAGTCTGGCAGCTCGTCGGGCTCATAACCCGAAGGTCGCAGGTTCAAATCCTGCCCCCGCTACCAAACAACAAAAAAGCCGGTCCCTTGGACCGGCTTTTTTGTTGTTAGCTATCGCCGGCACGATTCGCTGCGAGGGCTCGCTACGGATTTCGGGGCAGGCACTAAAGATCAATCCGCACCGAGTGGGAGGGGCGTGGTTCCACGATGTTGGGCGGATTGGGTTCAAATCCTGCCCCCGCTACCAAATAACGAAAAAGGCCGGTCCTGATAGGACCGGCCTTTTTCGTTATTAGCTATCGCGGGCACGATTCGCTGCGAGGGTTTTCTACGGTTTTTGGGTCAGGCACTAAAGATCAATCCGCACCGGGTGGGAGTGGTGTTTTTCCTCGATATTGGGCGGATTGGGTTCATACCGAGGCCGGCGCGGCCGGCCGACATAACTGAGCGCCGCAGGCGCGAAGGCCATCCTGCCCCCGCTACCAAACAACAAAAAAGCCGGTCCCTTGGACCGGCTTTTTTGTTGTTAGCTATCGCCGGCACGGTTCGCTGCGAGGGTTTTTCTACGGTTTTTGGGTCAGGCACTAAAGATCAATCCGCACCGGGTGGGAGTGGTGTTTTTCCTCGATATTGGGCGGATTGGGTTCATACCGAGGCCGGCGCGGCCGGCCGACATAACTGAGCGCCGCAGGCGCGAAGGCCATCCTGCCCCCGCTACCAAACAACAAAAAAGCCGGTCCCTTGGACCGGCTTTCTTGTTGTTAGCTATCGCGGGCTCGAATCGCTGTTTCAACCGAGCGAAAAGCGTTCGCGCAGGAAGCGCGCGATCCCTTCCTCGTCGTGGCGCCCGATCACGGCGGTCGCGGCCGAGCGGATGGTTTCGCTGGCGTTGGCCGGCGCGTACGCCTCGTCGGCCGCCTCGAACATGCTCAGGTCGTTCTCGCTGTCCCCGAAGCAGATGACTCGCTGGATGCCGAGCTGCTTTTTCAGCAGGCGCACCGCGCCGCCCTTGCTGGCGTCGCTGTGGTGAATGTCGATCCAGCGCCAGGCCTCGCCCTCGAGCGCGATGCCGGAGTAGGCCACGAGATTCGGCTCGTCGTCGACACTGCGCAGCACAGACCGGATATCGTCCGGACGGCCGATGGCATTGACGTGCGTGATCGGAGCTTCGGCCGGCAGCTCGTCGAGCGGGTGGACGGGGATGTGCTTGCCGTCGGCAAAACTGCGGACCAGCTTCTCCTCGATCTTCTCGCGAACCGGCGGATGGTAAATCGCGCTCTCGTTGCGCTCGTCCAGCGTGAAAACGAAGGGCGTGACCCCCGCGTTCACGCAGGCACGGACGACGTTCTCGACTTCTCTTGCCGTCAGCACAGTACGACTCGAGAAGCGCTGCTCGTCAGGATGCCAGATCATGACGCCGTTCTTGTAGGCCTGCGGCAGCTCGAAGCGATGGCCTTCGAGTATCGCGCGGGCGCCGTGCAGCGTCCGCCCCGTTGCCACCGTGTAGGCGATCTCGCGCTCGGACAGCAGCCTGAGCGTCTCGCTCGTGTAGGGCGTGATCTGCGATTCGCAATCGAGGAGCGTGCCGTCCAGGTCGAAAACGATGAGTTCCATATCGTTGCGGCGTCGTGCCTTCATGCCCGGGAGCCGCCTACTGTACTCGTTTCCTGCAGGCGGCGCGTGCCCGGGCCGGTTCGGGGTGACCGGCGAGGAGTACGGGATCTCCGGCAGCCGACACGGCTGGCGCGCGGGGTGGCAGAATACAGCCACGATTCGGCAGGCAACGACCCGGGGAGGAGTCCGCCATGTCGCAGCTGCAGTCCCTTACGCCTTTGTTTCGCATGTTCGACGAGGCCAGGGCACGCGAGTTCTACGTCGATTTCCTCGGCTTCTCGGTCAACTGGGAACACCGTTTCGGGCCGGATCTGCCCCTGTACATGGAAGTCGCGCGCGACGGCGTCCGGATTCACCTGACCGGTCATCACGGCGATTGCTGCCCGGGCGCAGCGCTCCGGGTCGGTACCCGCGAGCTCGATACCCTGCTGGCCGAGCTGACGGAAAAGAACGACCGGCACGCGCGTCCCGGCATCGACGAACCGCCGTGGGGCGGCCGCGAGATGTCGGTGACAGACCCGTTCGGCAATCGCATCACCTTCTTCGAGAGCTGAGATGCGCGCGTCACGCTGGCAGGACCGCAGGTTCCGTCGCTCGCCGGCCGCCGGGCGCTGCAGCAACGCGTCGTGGCAGGCGCGCCCGGCCACAGGCGCGCCCGGCGGGATGCTCGCATCCGCCACGGGGCAGCGCAGGCACCTGAATTCGCGCGGGAGGTGAGGGACCAATGAAAGCTGCCTGGTACGAACGCCAGGGATCGCCGGCCGAGGTCCTGGTCGTCGGAGAGACAGCGGCGCCGCTGCCGGGCCCGGGCGAGGTTCGAATTCGAGTGCATGCATCCGGAGTCAATCCCGGCGACGTCAAGAAGCGGCAGGATCGATTCGGCCTGGGCATGCCGTACCCGAGGATCATCCCTCACAGTGACGGAGCAGGCGTGATCGACCGGGTCGGCGACGGCGTGCAGCCCTCGAGGGTCGGCGAGCGCGTCTGGTGTTTCGGCGCCCAGAGCTACCGTCCGTTCGGCACGGCGGCGGAATACGTGGTCGTCCCCGCGGTGCAGGCGGTGTCCCTGAACGCGGATGTCTCATACGAACAGGGCAGTTGCCTCGGAATCCCGGGCATAACCGCGCACCGCGCCGTCAACGTGGCGGGACCGGTGAAAGACCGTGTCGTCCTGGTGCAAGGCGCTGCCGGCGCCGTTGGACAGTGCGCGTCAGCTCTCGCTCGTCGTGCGGGAGCACGCGTAGTAGCCACGGTCCGCGCTGATCGCGACGCTGCGATAGCACGCCGCGCGGGCGCGCACGACGTCGTGGTTACGGCCGGATGGAGCGAGGACGACATCGTCGATGGGGTCCGCGCGCATGCCCCGACGGGCGTCGATCACGTCGTCGAGCTTGCCTTCGACGTCAACATCGCGATCGACGAGCGCTTGCTCGTGCAGGGCGGGTCGATCGCTGCGTACGCTACCGGCGATCCTGCGCCGACCATCCCGTTCTGGCCGCTGGTGTTCAAGAACGTTCGCATGTATTTTCTCGGCAGCGACGATTTTCCGACCGAAGCGAAGATCGCGGCTGCGTCTGCATTGAACGACGCGCTGGCAGGTGACTGGCCCGGTTTCGAGATCGGGCTGCGCAAGCCATTGGAGGCGATAGCAGAGGCGCATGAAGCGGTGGAGGCACGCAGCGTGGCGGGAAGAGTCGTGGTCATTCCGCAGGTCGGCAGCTGTACGGGGCAGTCCGGGAATCCGTCGGACGTCTCGGGTCGGGGGGGACGGAGTGCCACCCCGTGAGTGAATGGCCGGCACCCGGAACCATGCTTGCCGGCGCCGGCAATTCGCTTGCCCGCGGTGGGTTTGCCGCGTCGGATTGACCGCCCCAGGGAGTTCATGGCCATGAGGCAGTTTGAGATTCGCAGGGACGACCTGTCGGCCTTTCGGGGAAGCGAGCGGCCGACGCCCGGCATCGAGGACGGCGAAATCCTCGTCGAAGTCGAGCGTTTCGCGTTCACGGCGAACAACATCAGCTACGCAGTCGTCGGCGAGAAGCTGGGGTACTGGAAGTTCTTCCCCGTAGACGCGGAGTGGGGCGTGATCCCGGTCTGGGGGTTCGCGAAGGTCACTGCATCGAAGCATCCGGGGGTCGAGCTCGGTGAGCGCCTTTACGGGTACTGGCCGATGGGCACGCACCTCGTGCTGCAGCCGGGCAAGCTGCGCGATGATCAGCTCCGCGACATGTCCGCGCAGCGGGCCGGACTCGCTGCCGTCTACAATACCTATGCCCGGACGGCCGGCGAAGCACATTACGATTTGTCCATGGACGATGAGCGCATGTTGCTGATGCCGCTCTACGCGACTTCCTATTGCCTTTACGATTATCTCGTGGACAACGGGTTTTTCGGGGCGGCCCAAGTGATCGTGCCCAGTGCGTCCTCGAAAACGGCGATCGGGCTGGCCTACGCCCTCGGGGACGATCCGGAGTCGCCGCGCTGCGTCGGTATGACGTCAGCGCCGAACCGTGAGCGCGTTGCAGGTCTGGGACTCTATGACTGCGTACTGGCTTACGAGGATATGTCGGCCATCGACAACCGGGAACCCGCCGTTATCGTTGACATGTCGGGCAACGGTGGCTTGCTCTCAGACCTCCACCGGCACCTCGGAGACAACATGCGGTTCACCTCGAATGTTGGCCTTACGCATTACGACGCAGCAGGAATGGGACCCGATTTCATCCGGGAGCGCAGCGCGATGTTTTTCGCCCCTGCGCACATCCGTAAAAGAGCGGAGGAGTGGGCGCCGGGCGAATTCCAGCGAAAGGCATATGCGTTCTGGCGTTCGGCAGCCGCGAGGAGCCGCGACTGGCTCGACATCGAACGCTGCCACGGCTTCGATCGCATCCAGGATGTTTACGAGCGAGTGCGGGATGGAAAAGTCAGTCCTGATACAGGCTTGGTAGTCGTCCTTTCCTGAAAGTGGAATGCCGGTCGGACTAGGCGACAGCGGCGAACATTGAAGGAGACAGTGATTCCGGACAACCCGAATAACGGCAGCCGCGATCGGCAGCGGTCCGCCGCAGCCCGCGGGCGGCACGGCATGCTGGCGGCGGCGATGCTGGCGCCGGCCCTCGGGGTTTGCGGTGCCCCCGGCGCCTGGGACGGTTCGCTGGCTGCGCTGCTGGCGTCGCAGCCCGGGAATTTTGCCGAAGTGCTCGAGAATCCGGCCGGTCACCGGGTGCAGATCATCTACACGCAAATCGACCGCGATGCGAACAACCGGCCGTCGTTTCGCTCGTACACCTACCGGCTCAACGCGGACGAGTACTTCTACCCGGCCAGCACCGTCAAGCTGCCGACCGCCGTGCTGGCGCTCGAGAAGCTCCGCGAACTCGGCGTCGACGGGGTCGACCGCGACACGATCATGGTGTCCGGAGACAGTGACTCCGGCAAGTCGGTAGGCCGCTACGTGCGCGAAATCCTGCTGGTCAGCGACAACGAGGCGTTCAACCGCCTCTACGAATTCCTCGGCCAGCAATCGCTGAACGAGCGCCTGCGGCACATGGGCTTCGACGGCACGCGCATCATACATCGCCTGGAAATCGCGCTCAGCGTCGAAGACAACCGGCGCACGGGCCCGGTGCGTTTCGTCGACGGCGAGAGACTCATTCACGACCAGGCGGCGGTCTACAGCGGGACCGACTACACGGCTCCGCGGCCGATCCCGCTCGGCCGGGCGGAGATCGTCGGCGGCGAGCTGCTCGAACGGCCCAAGGATTTCGCGGACAAGAACGCCTACCCCCTGCAGGCCCAGCACGACGTCATCAAGGCGCTGATGTTTCCCGATGCCGTCGAGGAGCGCATGCGCTTCAGGCTGGGCGAGGACGACTACGCGTTCCTGTACCGCAACATGTCAGCCTACCCGGGAGAAAGCGGCATCCCGGAGTACGCCGACGCGGAGCGCTACCCGGAAGGCTACGTCAAGTTCCTGATGTACGGTGGCGACGCCCCGACGATCCCGCGCAACATCCGCATCTTCAACAAGGTCGGCGATGCCTACGGTTTCCTGACCGACGCGGCCTACGTCGTCGACTTCGACAACGGCGTCGAGTTCATCCTGGCCGCGACCATCTACGCCAATGCCAACCAGACCTTCAACGACGACACCTACGAATACGAGGAAATCGGCTTCCCGTTCTTGCGCGAGCTCGGCCAGGCAATCTACGAAATCGAGCTTAATCGCGCGCGACCGCGACGGCCGGATCTCGGCTATCTCGAGTTCGTCCGGCACTGAACAGGCGGGTGGCCGGATTGCCGTTTCCTGGCGGGCCGGCACTCAGAAGCCGAAATCGTCCCGCGGACAGTCCGCGGCCGCCGCACACCCGGCTTTGAAATCGTAGGAAACCTCGTCGGCGCAGTCCGGCCACCGGTCCGTCGCGATCCAGAAATCGACGAGCCCCAGCCGGGCGCAGAGCCCGACGAAGTGCGGGTCCTGGCGAATCTCGGGCATCAGTACCCGGAACAGCATCGAGGTCCAGTAGGCGTCGGGGCCAAGTTTGCGGCTGCTATCCCGGCCTGCGCAAAAGGGTCCGGTCCGCAAGGGACCGGCCTCCCTGTTGCGCGGCTGCCGCGGCACGAGCATCGATCGGCTGCTCGCCCGGCCCTGTGCGAACGCCGCACTAGCGTATCGGCAGCGCGACCGGCCGGAGCGGCGCCGCATCCGCGCCGCGGAGCTTGAGCGAGCCGCCGATGAAGGCGAACTCGTACACGCGGTCCGCGGCGATTCCTTCGAGGTCGACCAGTTCCAGGATCGGCACGCCGTGCTGCGCGAGCAGGTAGGTGTGCACCGGGATGTAATTGCCTTCTACCCGGGACGGAAACGCCTCGAGGCTCAGGTTGTCGCCGCCGACGATCATCGCGCCGCTCTCGACGAGGTAGCGTGCGCCGCTCATGCCGAGGCCCGGCGAGTCGTCGAGGTAGGCATCGGTGTCCGCGTAGGACTGCATGCGCCCGGTGCGGATCAGGACGACGTCGCCCTCGGCCAGTTCTACCCGCTGCCGCTCGAGCGCCGCGACCAGGTCTTTCTTCTCGATGAAATAACCGGCGGGCAGGGCCGCGACGCCGTGCGCGGCGGCCACGTCGATCAGCACGCCGCGCGCGACGATCGGCGGGATCGTTTCGGCGCCGGTGCGGGTCCAGCCCCGGTCGCCGAGGTGCTCATCGGCGCTGAAGCCGTTGTAGATCTTCCCGTCGAGGCCGAAGTGGTTCAGCGCGTCGATGTGCGTGCCCGTGTGCGCGTACATAGAGACGGCGGTCCCGGTGTAGCTCACGTGCGCGTTCATCTCGGGACCGACGCCGAGCGGGTCGTCGACGGCGGTGCCGCGCGGCGTGTGCGTCAGCCAGATGTTGTAGCGGGGGTCCCCGGCCGGGAACCAGCCGGGCATGCCGATGTAGTACTCGACGGCCAGGTCATAGACGCGGCCGCCGCTGATGCGCGCCAGCACGGCCGCGCGCGAGGCGTCGGTCATCAGGTTCAGCCGGCCGAGTTCGTCGTCCGGGCCCCAGGGACTCCGGCCGACGCCGGCGGGCTCGGCAGCCCCGGCTCCGCCGAGAACGCTCAGCATTGCGGCCAGGCTCGAAATCTTTTGCATCTGATTCATTTGCGTGCTCCTTCGATGGCTGCGAGGCACAGGGACACGGTATTGCGAAATTAATTGTTAATAAATTGCGTTTATGGAATATGATCGTTCGCAAATGTTAATTAATAATGCCCAGGCCGCCGGAATGAGCGACGTCGCCGCCTTCGTCTGCGTCGTCGAGGCGGGATCGTTCACGGCCGCGGCCGAGCGCCTCGGGCTGTCGAAATCGGTCGTTAGCAAGTACGTGTCCCGCCTCGAGGACCGGCTGGGCGCGCGGCTGCTCGTGCGCACGACACGGCGCCTGAACCTGACCGAGGTCGGCCAGGTCTTCTACGACCGCAGCCGCGAGGGGCTCGCAGCCATTGTGGACGCCGAAGAGCAGGTCTCGGTGCTGCAGGGCGAGCCGCGCGGCACGCTGCGCATCAGTTGCCCGATGTCCTTCGGCGTCCTGCATCTCGCGCCGGCGATCGCGGATTTCACGGACCGCTACCCGGAGATGTCGGTCGACATGCGCTTCGACGACCGCAAGGTCGATCTCGTCGAGAAGGGCTTCGACATGGCCGTGCGCATCGCCGCCGAACTCGACCCGGGTCTGACGGCCCGGCGAGTCGGTCCCTGCCGGCACGCGCTGGTCGCGTCGCCGGACTACCTCGAGCGTCACGGCACGCCGCGCACGCCGAAGGACCTCGCGGCTCACAACGTGATCACCTACCAGTACCAGCAGTCGCCGTGGCAGTGGGAGTTCCGCGCGCCCGGGGCACCGCCGGTCACGGTCGCCGTCACCGGCCGGCTGCAGATGAACAACAGCCTGGCGATTCGCCGGGCCGTGCTCGCTGGCGCCGGCATCACGCGCACGCCGACCTTCGTCGTGGGAGAGGACCTGCGTCGCGGCCGCTTGCGCGCTCTGCTGACGGACTACGAGCTGCTCGAAGTGTCCATCTGGCTCGTCTATCCGCAGCGCCAGCACCTGGCGCCGAAGGTCCGCGCGTTCGTCGATTTCGTCGCGGACCGTTTTTCCGGCACGCCGTACTGGGACCGGTGAGCCGCCGCATCCGGGCCGCTGCTGCCGATGGCCGGGAAATCGGCGCGTTGCCGGCCATCGATGCGGGACCAGCTCACTCCGCACGGTCTCGCCGATTACGTCAGGGAAGTCGAACCGGCGTTCCCTGCTGCCGCAAAGAATAGGGCTGAAGCCGGCGTGCCGCGACTGGGCTAAGCTTCATGTGAAGGGTCAGCGCAGCGCCGTCGTGCCTGCCGTGAGCCCCGGCCGGCAGGCCAAAGAGGAGCAGCATGGTCAGTATCTGCGCGGGACACATCGCCCGGGTCGCGTTCGCCGGGCTCGCCTTGCTGCTCACGCCGGTGCATGCCGAAATCGGTGATTCGCCTGCCGCATTGCAGAGCGCCTGGCACGAGATGCAAACGCAGGCGAGTCGCGACGAGCGCGGCGACTGGTGGCAACGCCTCGAACCCGACGAACTCGGTGCCTTCCTGGCCGCCGGCGTCGACGTCAATATAGTCGACCGGCGCGGCTGGACGCCGCTGCACTCGGCGGCTCGCTACAGCCGCGATCCTGGGTGCGTCAGGCTCCTGCTCGACGCGGGCGCCAGCGTGAGCGCGAAAGACCGTGCCGGCGACACGCCGCTGCACTGGGCAGCGGCCGAGAACCCGGAAGTCGCGGTGCTGTCGGCGCTGCTCGCGGCCGGCGCGGACGTGAATGCCCGCGACCGTTTCGGCTGGACGCCGATTCACACGGCCGCCGAGACCAATCCCGAGCCGGCCGTCATCAGAGCTCTGCTCGATGCCGGCGCGAACGCGAACAGCCGCGCCTACTTCTTGTTGTTCTCGCCGGAGTTTCTGCTGAAGCACAACGCGAACATGTCCGGCGCCGACAGGGAGCGGGCCATGGCCGCGCTCGTGGACTAGGTATCTGCACGTCTCGCGCACAGGATTGCCGCAACAGCCGGACCGGTCGTTGCAAGCGACCGGTCCGGCAAGCAAGCACCGGGCGAACCTGCAGCGCGTGACTCAACGAGGCGCCTGCGCGCTGGCGCGCGACACCTACGAGCGTCGTTTCGGCGCCAGGTAGTGCCGGACCACGTAGCGCGCCGTCGCGGCACCCGAGTTCAGGCCGTGGACGTTGGCCGACTGGAAATGGATGCCACCGAAAATCCGGCTGGCACCGCTTTCCTGCGCGGCCTGCCAGAATCCGCCGTAGGAGCGGTACACGCCCGGCAGGTCGTCGCTGCCCACCGTGAAGGCGATGTCATCGCGGCCGTAGAAAAACGCGAGCGTGACCGCGGCGGCACCGCTGAAGGTGCTGTGGCCCGAGGTGTACTCGGGGAACGGCGGGGTCTCGAGCAGGGGCGCCCAGCCCGTGTCGGGCTCGGTGGCCGCGTTGCCGTCCGTATCCGCGAGCTGGATCGCCGTGATCGGCCGCCAGTAGTTGTAGGCGTACTTGGCGTCCCAGGACACGATAGCCGCGTCCGCGAGGGCAATGTTCAGCAGCGCGAACACCCGTGCATTTTCGGCCAACGTATTGCCCTCGCTTTCGGCAACCGTCAGCGCGATCTCGTTCCAGTGGCCCGGCGGCGTCGCGGTGCCCGGCCCGTAGGCCCAGAAGTGCGCGATCTCGGTCTGGTCGGCCGTGCGCGCAACGCTGTCGACCGAACCGTACTGCTTGACGTAGTTCAGTTCTGCCGCGTAACGCCGCGTATTGAGCTCCGGCGGCGCGGGCGGACGCATCCGTCCGACGTCCTGGATGGCGAACGGCGCCACGTAGCCCCACATCGGCAGCAACGCGGGGCGTACGATACCGCCGAAGGAAACCGTTGGCCGCCACTGTCCCGGCGCTTCCGACCCCGGCCACGGCGCCGACAGGCTGGCACCGTCCCCGGCGCGGGCCGCGACGAGGGCTGCCGCGACCTCGGCGCCCCAGGCCAGTCCCGCGTCTTTCGCCGGTCCGTCGGCGATCGCGAGCAGGATGTCCGAGTGCAATGCGTCGAAGCTTGCGATGTCCAGCGGATACAGCGTGCTCAACACCGCGTGCGCGGCGGCACTGGCTGCGGCTTCGGGCGAGGCCTGCCGGGAAGCGGCTGGCCTGACGAGATAATGCTTGTGGGTGTTGTGGATGCCGTTGACCGCATCGAACATCGCAACGTGCGTGATTGCGAGATTGCGCGCCGCGACTGGCGGCGGCGTGCCGCGCGCGCGAACCGTGTCGAGTAGCGTCGCGTTCCAGTCGGTAACGACGTCAGCGGCCGCGACCTGAATTCCCGCCAGCACGCCGATGCCGACGAGCGCCAGTTTCTTGGTAAGCATAGAAAGTCCTTGTGAGCGCCGGAAACGAGCGCCGCCGAACTCGCGCAGGCGCCCGGAGCGCGAGTGCGGCGTGCGGCGCCGGGACGGCTTCGAACGTGGTGGACCGCGGATCTCGCGACGCCGCGAGGCGTGGCTGATGCCGGGACACCGGGCGGTGACCCGGCGCTACGGGCCGGGAGAACAGCGGAATACCCCGATTCCGGACCTTCGACTCCTTACCTTGCCGCTTGCGTTCTTGTTGTAGTTCCGGTGCCCGCCGGACGAGCACTTGGATATCGCGCCCGCTCTTCTTGTCGTTCGGGTGCGCGGATGGATTTCTACGCCCGCGGCGCGTTGCTGGCAATCGGAATATTTTTGCGGGCGCCGGGTCGTTTCGGGCGCGAATGGCATGGAGATTGCCGCGACATCGGGGGTAGCCTGCAGCGTCGGGCAGCATCGTCGGCCGGCCGCCCGGTCGGCCGTTCGCTAGCGGGTCGTTGCGTGCTGCCGCCTCAGCGCGACGGGAGAATTTTGCGGGCTGCCGGTTCCCCCACCACCGCGAGCAGGTCGGCAAACACGTCGCGACCCAGTTGCATCGCGTCGCCTATGAGTTCATGCGTTTGCCGGCGTATCCCGTCCGCGTTTTCCCGCACGCCGCTGCGCTCCAGTTCGGCGAGGTAGGGCGGCAGCGCGAGCCAGCGGTTAATCAGCCGTTCGTCCAGTTCGAGGTGACACTGCAGGCCGTAGGCATGCTCTCCGTAGCGAAACACCTGGTTCTCGCAGATCCCGCTGCTCGCCAGGCGCGTGGCGCCGGCCGGCAGGTCGAAGGTGTAGCCGTGCCACTGGAACACCGGCCGCGGTTCCCGCAGGTGCCGGAACGCGCGGTCGGCAGCGGCGTGGGGCGTCGGCGCGAGATCGTACCAGCCGATTTCCCAGGCCGGGGCAGGGCGCAGCGGCGCGCCGAGGACGTGCGCCAGCAGCTGCGCGCCGAGGCAGATGCCGAGCACCGGCATGTCCTGCTCGAGCGCCTGCTCGATGCAGGCGAGCTCGGTATGCAGGTGCGGGTAGCGGTCCGCCTGGTCGGGCATCATCGGTCCGCCGAGCACGATCAGCGCCTGGTAGCGATCGAGGCGCGGGCGCGCGTCCGGATGGCGGCGGAAATTGACGTAGCGAATCCGGTGGCGCCGCTCACGCAGTAGCGGATCGAGCGTGCCCAGCGGTTCCGCCGCGACGTGCTGGAATACCAGGACGCGTGCCAAGACGAGGCCCTAGGCCGAACGGGTGCGCAGCAAGTCCATGGGCCGCATGCTAACGCCTGGCGCGGCTCCCGCAAGGGACCCGGCGCCTGTGCCGGGCGGGCGTCGACCCTGCGGCCGAGAAGCGTCGCCCGCCCGGATCGCCCGGCTCTTGCGACGTTCACCGTTCGCCGAAGGCCGTTCCTCGCGCGGGGTGCGGGCGGTATGACATAGCCTTTTCCGCTGTCAGTGCTGCGACCTGCAGCGACCCTGTCAGCGGCCGAGCTGCCTGGCTGCGCGCAGGAACTGCAGCGACATCGTGAACAGCCGCAGGTTGAGCCGTGCGTAGACGGGTTCGAGCTTCTTACCGAGCGAGCGGATCTCGGCTTCGTAATCCGCCGGATCCGTCAGGCCCGCCTCCGTCTTGTCGAGGATCGAGTGATACTCCTGCCAGACGTCGACGTAAGGCGCAAGATGCGCCTGCTCGCCCCATTGCAGCCGGTCGAAGCCCGGCGCATGCCGCGCCAGCTCGGCCACGTAGGTCTCGTAGGCGAAGTGCCGGCCCGCGTTGGTCAGGCTGGTGCGCCGGACCAGGTCCAGCGCAGCCACCGGGTCGCCTGCCTCGAGCGCATCGATGGCGAGCTGCATACGCGTCGCGTCTCGCTGCAGCTGCTGGTGCGGCATGATGTACTGGTCGAACACGTCGAGTGCGACCAATTCCTTGAGCAGGATTCGCTCGGCGCTGCGCATTTGCCCGGCCACCCGGCGCACCCGCGATTCGGGTATGCCGGCCGCAATGCGCTCATCGAGATCCTCCGCGGCGGCTTTGAAGGTCTGCACGGCTCGTTCCAGCAAGGTCTGCAGCAGGGGATTGACACCAGGCAGGTCACGGATCGTTTGTCCATCGACGACAAATGCGATTCGGGCTTCTGCCTCAATGGCTTTGGCGACGAAGTCGAGCAGGGGCAGCGTCGACCTGTCGAACGTGACCCAGATGTCGTTGATGACCTCGAGGTTGTTCTTCAGGTAGTCGAAGTCGATACGATCCACGGTGTCGTGATCCGTGTGATAGTTCATCACGAGATAGTTGAATCCAAGCGTATTGAAGTAGAGGCCGGGAATACCGCCCGCGGTCAGCGTGAAGTGGTCCGCATTCGCCCACACGACGTTCTGGATCGCGGTGCCGAAGGGCGTCCGCGCAGGATCGGCGGTCAGCTTGTCGTTGGCCAGGTCGAACAGCTCGGAATGCGTGCGGATGAGCAGGCGCTCGCCGGGATCGCCCGTGCCCAGCAATTCGAAGTCGAGGGTCAGCACGCCCTGCCGTTGCCAGTGTCGCTGCTGGCGGGTGACGGCGTACCAGGCGCCGATCAGCCACTCGTAGTACGCGTCCGTGTAGCCGTATTCCTCGCTGGTACTCGCCAGGAACACGAGCGAGCGTCGCGGCCGAAAACCTGAATCGCGCACCGCTTTCGCAATCCCGAGCATCGCCGCGATGGCTGTCGCGTCGTCGGCCGCACCGCGGAACCAGGCGTCATGGTGCCCGGTGAAGATGATCAGCTCGTCGACGAGATCCGTGCCCGGAATCCTGCCGATCACGTTGTGACCGACTCCACCGTCCTCGGCGCGCGTCAACTCGACGTTGGAAGTTAGCCGCACCATCGTCTGCCCGGCGGCGATGCGCGCGCGCAGATCGTTCGCGGCATTGCGGGTCACGAACACGAACGGCACCCAATCATCGTCGTACGTGCCGTCGAAGGCGAACAATGCGTCGTCGCGTTGATTGAAGAACGCACCGGCCGCGGTGGCGCCGGTGTAGAAGATCACCGCGGCGGCACCCTCCAACGTTGCCTGGTGCCCGTGTCGGTTTACCCACCAATCTCCGAAGGCCCAGTCCACCAGGACGATCTTGCCGGTGACGTCGGCGCCGAGCGCGTCGTACTCGGCCTGGCGACCGAGTCCCAGGTCGAGTACCTCGGCGTAAATTCCCTCCGATGGCGTGCCCGGGACGCCGCCCCAGCTGCTCCCGGGGTAGGTCGGTCCGCCGTCGATCGCAACGCTCGCGCCATTGAAGACCCAACGGTCGATCGGCACCGCCAGCCGGCGCACGTGGTCCATGCCGACGCGCTGCATTTCCTCGGCGATCCAGTGCGTGGCAGCCTCGTTCGCCGGCGAGCCGCCGGGCCGCCAGCCGTCCGGGTTGTCGCCGAATCCGGTCACCGTTTCGGTCACGTAGGCGAGATAGTCGACATCGACAGCGGCGCTCAGCGTGGCCGCATCGACCGCGTGAAGTGACGCGGCGGCCGAAGGTGCTCGTTGCTGCCGCTGTTCGGACCTGGCAAGCGTACGCGACTCGCTGCGCTCGAGCAGGCTCGCGTGCAGCCCGGGCATTTCGGCGCGGCTACTCTGCTCCGGCTGGTCGGCGTGCAGTCCGCGGTACAGGGAGACGTCGTCGGCAACGGCGGGCAAGCCGGACACCGCGAGAGCGACAACGAAAATAGACGAGAGACTGGCAGGGACAGGTGCGTGCATGGCGATCTCCCTTGTTGTTTCTTGATTGGGGGAGTGCATCCCTGCGACGCCAGATTATAGCGTACGCGAATACAGACCGCCGCGCAGGACCTGGCGCCGACCTGGCTGGTCGGCAGCCGTACCGGGCGGCATCGCTACCGACGCAATAACGAGTGCGGGCAACTCGTTCGCTGGCGAGGCCCGAAATCGTCGAGGGTCAGCCGCCGCAGCGCGCCAGCATCATCAGCACGATCACGGCGATGATCGAGCCGACGTAAACTTTCATCGACACGGTCTTGCCCTCCATGCTGTCGAGGAGGTTGGCGGCGCCTTTCTTGACCCCGGCGAGCGGGTCCGGCCCCGGCGTGAACTGCGGGCCGCTCTGTCCCGTGCCCGATGCCGGCTTTTGCGCCGTGTCGTCGCTCGCAGCGCCTTCGCCCGGCGCTGAATCCGTCTGGTTCTTGTCGTCGTTGGTCACCTGCTGCTCCTGTTGGCGCGGCTGCCGCCGCGTTGCGCTCGCAAGTCTATTCTGACAGAGAAACCGCAGGCCGGCGCCAGGCGGAGGAGCGGGCAGCCGGGCTGCGCCGGCTGCGTGCCGCAGCCCCGCCAGTGCGACACGCCCCGGCGAGCGTCGTCCTGCAAGCGAAATTGAGTAAAAAGCCCCACTTATTTTTCGTTGTAATTCCCGAAACGTCTGGCCTTCGCCGAAACACGTATGGTATCGATAACACTTCAGCGCTTGGGCAGAGATTGCTGATGTTTTATCGGGAAACGCCCGGCCTTCAAATGGCCGGCGACAGCATCGTATTGAATAAATTTTCCGGTCGCGCGTTTTTCGCGGCCGTCATTGCCTGTCTCCTCGCGAGCTGCGCACCCGGCAGCGGCGAGGGACTGGACGGCAACGGTCGTCCGGTCGGCGAAGGCGGCGGAGGCGGCCCGCTCGTGGCCGAGTTCGGCTCGATCCAGGCCAACGTACTGACGCCTACCTGCGCGCTTTCCGGTTGCCATTCGGGCGCTGCGGCGCCGCAGGGCCTCAGGCTCGACGCGAACGCGAGTTACGCCCTGCTGGTCGGTGTGCCGAGCAACCAGGTGCCGGCGCTGCTGCGCGTGGCACCGGGTGACCCGGACTCGAGCTACCTCATCCAGAAAATCGAAGGCACCGCAGCCGTCGGCGGCCGCATGCCGCTCAACGGTCCGCCGTACCTCGACCAGGCGACGATCGACATCATCCGGCAGTGGGTGACCGACGGTGCGCAGCCGGCGGCGACCGGGGGCGACGAGCCGCCGCAGGTCGTGTCAGTGGAGCCGGCCGACGGGGCAACGCTCGACCAGTTGCCGTCCGCGATCACGGTGATATTCAACCAGGACATGGACGGTTCACTGTTCAGCGACAGCACCGTCGTGCTGACGCGCAGCGGCGGTGACTCGACCTTCGGCGATGGCAACGAGGTCATCGTGCAGCCGCTGTCCGTGGCGCTGGACGCCGGCAACCCGCGCCTGGCGACCGTCGACCTGGCCGGCGTCGCGTCGACGGCCGACGACTACGAGCTGCGCCTGGCCGGCACCGGCGCGACGGCGATCGCGTCCGCGAGAGGCATCGTGCTGGACGGCGACAGCGACGGCACCGCGGGCGGCGATTTCGTCAGCGGGTTCTCCGTCGTCGCCGTGGCGGCAACGCTGGAGTCGATCCAGGAAACGGTCTTCACGCCGACCTGCGCGGTGTCCGGCTGCCACACCGGGCCGGCCGGGTCGGGCCTGCCCGCGGGACAGGACCTGAGCAACGTCGGCGCGAGCTTCGCGAGCCTCGTCAACGTGCCCAGCGAGCAGGAGCCGACCCTGCTGCGCGTCGACCCGGGCAATGCCGACGCCAGCTACCTCGTGCAGAAGATCGAGGGCACCGCGGCCAGCGGCAGCCGCATGCCGCTCGGCGGCGCGCCGCTCGCGCAGGCGTCGATCGACAACATTCGCGCCTGGATAGATGCGGGCGCAGACAGCGGCGGCACGGACGTAACGGCGCCGACCGTCACGCTGCAGGCGATCGCGTCACCGGCGAGCGGCGACGTCCTGCTGAGTGCCACGGCGCAGGACGATACCGGAGTTGCCCGGGTCGACTTCCTGCTCGACGCAGCCGTGATCGGCACGGTCGCGGGCGCGCCGTGGGAGATTCTCTGGGATTCAACGACCGTTGCGGACGGCGACTACGAGTTCAGCGCGACGGCCGTCGACGCCGCGGGTAACACCGGCAGCTCGGCCACGCAGGCGGTGACAGTCGTCAACGGCATCGATTCGACGCCGCCGACCGTCAGCCTGGGCGCGCCCGCGTCGCCGCTGGCCGGCACGGTCACGCTCACGGCTACCGCATCGGACAACGTCGGCGTCACGCGGGTCGAGTTCTTCGCCGGCGGCACGCTGATCGGCAGCGACACGACGAGCCCGTTCGAGATCCAGTGGGACACGAACAGCGTCGCGAACGGCACTTACGACCTGACGGCCATGGCCTCGGACGCGGCCGGCAACACGACCGAGTCGGCAGCGCAGAGCCGCAGCGTCGTCAACGACCGGCAGGCGCCGACCGTCAGCATCGCCAGTCCGCAGGACGGCGACGACGTCTCCGGCTTGCTGCTGGTCACGGTATCGGCGAGCGACGACGTCGCGGTGACCTCCGTCGAGCTGCTGGTCGACAACGCGGTAACGGCCACGGACTCTGCGGCACCCTGGGAGTTCGTCTGGGATACCGGCACGGTTGCCGACGAGCGCTACGAGCTGGTTGCGCGCGCTCGCGACGCGGCGGGCAATAGCACTGATTCGGAGATCGTCCGCGTCGACGTCGACAACTCGAATTGCGCGGCCGATCCGAACGCGCCGAGCGTCTCGATCACGGCTCCGGCGCCGGGTCTCGTGTCCGGGACCGTGACGGTCTCGGCCGATGCGACGGATGACGTCGGCGTCACGCTGGTCGCGTTCTACGCCGACGGCGAGTTGATCGGCACTGCCTCGGCCGCACCGTACTCGACGGCCTGGAACACGACGGCGAGGGGCAACGGCGACGTCTCACTGACCGCGGAAGCGTCGGACGGCTGCAACGCAACGCTGTCCGTGCCGGTGACCGTGACGGTCGAGAACGAGGTCGGCGTCTTCGGCGTGACCTCGGTGTCGCCCGCAGACGGCGCGCTCGAAGTGGATTTCCCGGCCTCGGTCGTGGTCTCGATGACCTCGACGCCGAGCGCCAGCTCGGTCAATGCGTCCACGTTCGTGCTGGAGCGCAGCGGCGGCGACGGCACGTTCGGCGACGGCAACGAGGTCGTCGTCAGCGCGCCGGTAGCGGTCTTCGGCACGCAAGCCAGTATCGATCTCACCGACCTGCTGCCGTCCGTTGAAGACAGCTACCAGGTCACGCTGAGCGGTACGGTCATCGATGTCGACGGCAACCAGCTCGACGGCGACGGGGACGGCGAGCCCGGCGGGGATTTCGTGGCCCGGTTCGACACGGACCTCACGACCTACGTGGCGAATGCACAGCCGATCTTCCAGGAAAAGTGCGATACCTGCCACACGGGCGACGGCAACGGCGGCCACAACGTCGGCAGCGTCTACGCAGATGCCTTGCTCGCGGCGGACGACAACGCCTGCGCCGGGCTGACGGTTGGCGAGTGCACGATCGTGCGCATTCAGTCGGGCGAAATGCCACTCGGCGCCGGCTGCAGCGGCGACCCGGCACAGGATGCCGGCAACGCGTCCTGCCTGACGGCCGGGGAGCAAGACGTCATCCAGTCGTGGATCGACGACCGGCTGCCGGAGTGACGGGCCGGCGAGGGCGGGCAGCAAGGTGAGCGTAGCGCCAAGGGGGCGGAAGCGAATGAAGAGCAAGTGGATAGCGGTACTCGTCGGGGTGCTCGGCCTGTTCGGCGCGGCAGCCCCGGACGTGCAGGCGGAGCCGTACTTCGCCGTGTTGAGCGGCCAGAAGTGCATGGCCTGTCACACGAACATGACGGGCGGCGGAAAGCGCACGACCGTGGGTAATGCGTTCGGCCAGATGAACCTGTCGGCGCGTCGCCCAAGCTCGTTCTGGAACGGGACCGTGTCCGATTACCTCGCAATCGGGGGCAACCTGCGCGCTTCCGCGACGGCCACCGATACGCCGAACCAGGACAATACCTTCGAGTTCGACGTCGACGAGGCCCGGTTGTTCTTCGAATTCCCGCTGCTCGCGAACAGGCTGACTCTGTATCTCGACCAGCAATTCGCCCCGAGCACGAACAACCGCGAAGCGTTCGCGCTGCTGCGGTTCCCGGAGAGCTCTGCCTACATCAAGGCCGGCAAGTTCTACCTGCCGTACGGCTGGCGTCTCGAAGACGACACCGAATTCGTGCGCCTGGCGACCGGCATCAACATGGAAAACCCGGACAACGGCATCGAGGCCGGCATCGAGTTCGGCGCCGCGTCGTTGCGGCTGGCCGTGACCAACGGCACGGCCGGCGGCGGCGAGGTGGATACCGGCAAGCAGTTCAGCCTGCAGGGCACGTGGGTGAAGAACCGGTGGCAACTCGGCCTGAACGCCAATTTCAACGACGCCGAGGGCGCGGAACGCAGCGTCTACGGCGGCTTTGCCGGCATCCGGACCGGCCCGGTGACCTGGCTCGGCGAGATCGACCTAATCGAGGACGACGGACTGGGGCCGAGCGGGCGTACGCAGATCGCGAGCTTCCTCGAGGCGAACTGGCGCATCCGTCAGGGCCACCTGCTCAAGGTGACCTACGGCGGCTTCGACCCGGACGAGGACCTCGACGAGGACGAGCGCAATCGCTACAGCATCGTGTACGAGTACTTCCCGATGGCCTTCACGCACCTGCGCATCGGCATCCGCTCGAACGACGGCATCCCGCAGAACGACGCGCAGAATGCCGAAACGGCGTTCGTCCAGTTGCACGCGTATTTCTAACCGCCGGTTCGCTCCGAGCGCCGGCCGCAGCCGACGGAACTTGCCGGCAAGCCCGCGGTCAGCATCAACGACCTGACCGGCTCCGTCGGCCTGCTGGCCGTCTCTCGCGGATCGATTCCCTGTAGCCGGCCGGCCGGCGCGCGGCCGGCCGGGACCGTGGCCAGGGCGCCCGGGGTCGCTGGCGAGCGACTCGGCTGCGTGCAAGAATAAACGCCTGACTTTCGGGGGAAGCGACATGCACAGAATACTGAGCCTGGTCCTCGCGGCCAGCCTGCTGGCCGCCTGCGGCGAGCGCAGCGAAGCACCGACAGAATCGGCCGCGACTGCGGCGCCGGAGCCTGCCGAGCTGATAGCGCGCAAGGAGATCTTCGGCAATCCGGACCGGACGCTGGCGCGCATCAGCCCCGATGGCGAGCATGTCAGCTGGCTGGCGCCGAAAGACGGCGTCATGAACGTCTGGGTTGCGCCGGCCGATAATCCTGCAGCCGCCCGCGCCGTGACCGACGACCGCTATCGCGGCATCGCGATGTACTTCTGGGCGCCGAACAGCCGCTTCGTATACTACGTGCAGGACCAGGGCGGCGACGAGAATTTTCACGTCTATGCCTCCAATATTGCGACGGGCGAGGTTACGGACCTGACGCCGGTCGAGCAGGGAGCCCGGGCGACCATCCAGGCTGTCTCGTCCGAGCGGCCGGACCACATCGTCGTTGGGCTCAACGAGCGTAACGCGCAGGTCTTCGACCTTTACCTCGTCGACGTCACGACGGGCGCGCGGCAACTGCTGAAAGAAAACCCGGGCTATGCCGGCTGGCTCATCGACAACACGCTTACCCCGCGTTTCGGTGTCGCGCCCACGCCCGACGGCGGGGCCGACATCGTCGATTTCGACGGCGAGACATTCGCGACCATACCGCCGGAAGACTTCCTCGTGACGAACGCCGTCGGCTTCGGCAAGGACAACGCGTCGATCTACATGCTCGATAGCCGCGGCCGCGACACCGCGGCGTTGACCCGCGTCGACATCGAGAGCGGTGAGAGCGAACTGCTCGGCGCGGACGATCGTGCCGACGTCGCGGGCGTCCTGCTCGACCCGCGCACTTACGAGCCGATCGCCTACAGCGTCGATTACCTGAAGTCTTCGTGGACCGGGCTCACCGACGACGTGCAGCGCGATTTCGAGACCATCCGCAGCCAGCTCGACGGGTCGTTGCAGGTCGTCTCGACCACGGACGACATGTCGAAATGGATCGTCCACAACGATGCGGCGGCGAAGCCGGGCGCCTACTACCTGTACGACCGGGAAAGCGGGACCGTCGAGCAATTCCTGGTGCAGCGCCCGGGTCTCGCGGACGAAACGCTCGCCCCGATGCACGCGGTCGTCATCAAGGCGAGGGACGGGCTCGATCTCGTCTCCTACCTGACGCTGCCCGCGCACACCGACCCGGACGGCGACGGCCTGCCGGCCAGCCCGCTGCCGATGGTGCTGGACGTGCACGGCGGCCCGTGGGCACGCGACAATTTCGGCTATAACGCCTGGCACCAGTGGCTGGCAAACCGCGGCTACGCGGTCCTGTCGGTCAACTACCGCGGCTCCTCGGGCTTCGGCAAGTCCTTCATGCGTGCGGCGATCAAGGAGTTCGCCGGCAAGATGCACGACGACCTCGTGGACGGCGTGCGCTGGGCCGTGGCCGAGGGCATCGCGGATGCCGACAAGGTCGCGATCGCCGGCGGCTCCTACGGCGGCTACGCGACGCTGATCGGCGTCAGCTTCACGCCGGACACGTTCGCCTGCGGCGTGGACATCGTCGGCCCGTCGAGCCTGGTCACGCTGATCGAGAGCTTCCCCGAGTACTGGAAGCCGTTCCTCGCCGGCAGCTGGTACATGTACGTGGGCGATCCGGCAGACGAGGCGGCGCGGGCGGACATGCTCAATCGCTCAGCGATCAGCCGCATCGACGACATCCGGGTGCCGCTGCTGGTCGGACAGGGACAGAACGATCCGCGCGTCACGAAGCTCGAGTCCGACCAGCTGGTCGACGCGATGGCCGCGAAGGACCTGCCCGTGACCTACGTGAATTTCCCGGACGAGGGTCACGGCTTCCAGCGCCCGGAGAACCGGCTGGCCTTCTATGCCGTGATGGAAGGGTTCCTTGCCGAGTGCCTCGGCGGACGGGCGGAAGCCGTCGGCGACGCCTTCGAGGGTTCCACGATCGAGATCCTGCACGGGCGCGAGCACGTCAGCAATTTGCCGGAGGCCGCGGCCAGCGAGGCCGGCATGCCCTGATTGCCGGGCGGCGGCTTCGCGGCCTGCGCGGAGCCGCCGCATTCCGGCTGGCACGCGAGAGGGCGGCACGGCCGTACCGGCGCAGCCCGCCGCGTCGCCTGCGTATTCCGCTTTACAAATCCTGCAGCGGGACTATGCTCCGCTCGCGTCGAATTCACGACGCGTCGCACACGGGGGCGCGTGCGAGAACGGCTGACCCCGCCTTCGCCGGCCCCCGGCGGAGAGACTCTCATGAAAATCTTCAGGCTGGGCGTCGTCGCGGCATGCAGCGCGTGGCTGGCCGCGGGCTGTGCCACGGCGCCGACCGAGCAGGAGCTCGCGGACCTCGACTACGGTGCGTGCCCGCAGACGCACGTCGAACAGGTACGCAAGGAATTCGAGGGGGGACTGCTGGAGGCCTATGCCGGTGAACCCCTCATCTGGCCGCCCCGGCGCTACTGGATGCGGGAGGGCCCGATGGGCGGCGGCGACGTCGTCGGTGGCTACCTCGTCGTCGCGCTCGCGGACAAGAAGCGCGGCAGCCCGCAGTTCCTCGGCAAGCACTTGTACGGCTACCTGTTCAGGGACGACGTGCTGGTGAGGAAAGTGAACCCGGACACGCTGCAATTCCTGCGCATTCCGGAGGAGGTCGGCCCCCTGCTGATGGACGATCGCGAATGGCAGGTGGGCTACGAGGACGGTAACGACCGACAGTCCCTGGTCGAGTTCGTATTGCCGGGCGAGACGGTCAACAACTGGACCGAACTCTACACGCTGCAGGTATTCCACGGCGTGGGCACACACCTGGAACCCGGCGACCTGGTCGTGACGGCCGAAAGCCGTGACGAGGCGGGCCTGCCGAAATGCTCCGTCGTCGATTCCGAGGTGCTGTCGTCGACGCCCACCGAGGTGACCTACCGGCTGACCCTCGCCCAGTGCGCGCCGATGCGGGACGAGTATTCGCTGCGCAAGGTGCTGCGGGGGCCGAGGACCGTGTCCGAGGTGTCCTGGTCGAAGCTCGCGCCGATCACGCCCGAGGAGCACAACCGCTGGGTCGGGATACTCGGCCGGGTCGGTTTCGTGTCCAATTGCAGCTAGCCGGATCCGCAGCTGCCGGGCGCAGGCAGCGCCCGGCAGTCCGGGCTGCCGGGCGGTCGCGCCGCGCCCGCCCGGACCGGCGGGATTCGACGGCGCGCGGGCGACGGAACGCTTGCGCGACCGGGCGGCCGCGATCGGCGGGCGCAGGATTGCGACGCCAGCGGGGATGG
>ERZ869936.478-NODE-478-length-37626-cov-7.230071_pt1 | contig 37626 bp, 34 predicted proteins | sample MGYA00520876_ERZ869936 | MGnify/ENA primary metagenome ERZ869936 (study PRJEB32218, sample SAMN09650985) | biofilter metagenome | isolation source: enrty point of leading RO module | place: Saudi Arabia: Thuwal, RO plant located on Red Sea | collected 2016-02-17 ... | reverse complement strand
ATCGACGAAATCGCATTCCAGACGAACTTGCTGGCGCTCAACGCCTCGGTCGAGGCGGCACGCGCCGGCGAGCAGGGACGCGGCTTCGCAGTCGTCGCGAGCGAGGTGCGCAACCTGGCCGGCCGCAGCGCGACCGCCGCCAAGGAAATCAGCGGCCTGATCAGCGACAGCGTTGCGAAGGTCCGCGAGGGCGAGCGCATGGTCAACGAGTCCGGCGAGACGCTCGCCGAGATCGTGCGCTCGGTCCAGCAGGCCAGCGCCATCGTCGGCGAGATCGCGCGTGCCAACCAGGAGCAGTCGGACGGCATCCAGATCGTCAGCAAGGCGGTGACCGAGATGGACGACATGACCCAGCAAAATGCCGCGCTCGTGGACGCCGCCGCCGAGGCCAGCCAGTCGATGGGCCGTCAGTCTCGCGCGCTGATGGGGCTGGTGCGCTTCTTCTCGACGGAGCGGGCGAGCGCGAACGACGCGTCGAACGCGGCCTGACCGCTATCGCAGTCAAGCTGGCCGCGCGCGACGAGCTAGCCCCCTGCCCGGCGAGATGCGCCCGAAATCGACGGGACCTCTGCGTCGATAAGGCGGGCAATCGACCCGATGTCGACCGGCTCTTCTCCTTCCCCGTCCCGTAGCACGAAACGATCGTCCTGCCACTGCCAGCGATCCTCGTCCGGCGGCCGGTCGATGCCGATCGGCCAGATGTGCAGCGTGCCCTCGGCGTCGATCTGCATCCGGACGAAATTCTTGCAGGTAGAGCGCGACTGGCAAGCCAGTACGTCGTTCGAGTGTCCGCCGAGCAGATTGGCGAGTACCAGGTAGAGCCCGAGCAGGCAGGTGCCGGCTACGCCCGCAAAAACGATGACTTGCTCCGACAACAGAACGACGCGCGTCTGGACCGGGTAAAACACGAGTCCCGCGAGAAGCATCGCCTGGAACAGGGCCACCGCCATGACCATGGACTTTGGCAACCGGTAGGCGACTGCTCCGTAGACCAGGGCAAGAACGAAAACTACGTCGAAGGTCGCGAGGAGCGAAGAACCATCGAAGCGTGAGCGCAAGGCGGCGATAAACCAGACCGACAGCATCGCGAGCAGGAAATGGAAGGCAGCGTGCAGCAAGCCCATGAGCGTCACGATCGGTCCACGGAAGCGACCTATGCCGTCGTCCGTAGCGGATGACTCATGCGCCCAGACGACGAGTGCTACGAGCAGTGCCGTGGCGGTCGAGAGACCCGTCAGCGTATAGAGTGAGTTTAAAAAGGTCTCCAGGGACTGTAGCGCGGACGCCCGTGTCAGCACCGCGCAATCCCAGACTTTCCACAGCGCAGTCGGCCCCGATGCGCCGTCCGTTCGTCGGAAGGCGTAGTTCAGCAGCAGGTACAGCGGGCCGACGAGGAATATTGCAAGGGCCGGGTTGTAAACGACGAGCCCTATGGATTTAAGGGCCGTACGGGACGTGACCCCGGGTTCCGGGTAAACGCTCGCGGCGCGCATGTAGTCCACGTCTCCGCCCGCCGCCGGCGCAGCGCGCGGCCGAATGCGGTGCCTGCGGCGGGACGCAGCGCCGTTGTCCAGGGCGAGCTTGCAGCCATCTTCGATGCGCCGGCGCGAAACGCACGGCAAGCCATGTGTCGGATACAGGTAGGCGCCGCCACCGCCGGCCATGATCATTTGCCGGTCGCCGCCCGCATCGCCGGGCTCGACCGTGTAGCGCGCATAGCAGTGCAGGTCGCCGGACAGAACGAGCGAAACCCGATGGCCGGACGTCTTGCTGTCGAGGCAAACCCGCTCGATAAAATGCGACAGCTCCCGGTAGCCTTGCCGGCGTCCGCTGAAGTACTGCACCCATACGGGATTGGGCACGACGAGTATGAAATTCGTCGGCTGCTCCACGGCGTCCACGATGGCTTCGAAGTATTCCCACTGGGGGAGGTCCATCGCACCGCCGACGTGCCAGTCGAGGCCCAGGCACATCCAGTCGTGCGGCAGCTTGACCGCCCAGTAGCTGCGGCGCTGCGGCGTCGCGATATTTTCGAAAGTGCCGTCCGGCTTCGAGCGGCAGAAATACAGCATGAACTTCATCAGGCCGTCGTACCAATCGTGATTGCCGGGAATGGCGACGGCCTGCAATTCCGCGGCACTGCGATGACGAAACGCCGCATTGTAAGGCCCGATGAAACGGTCCTCGTACGCGTTCTCGTGTGCGTCAGGGTAGACCTCGTCGCCCCCGAACAGGATCAGCGAAGAGGCCGGCAGGCAAACTCGCTTGTCGGGGGAGTCGTCGTCGCGCAGCTCGAGGCGCTCTTCGGCCATGACCCGGGCGACAGCAAATGTGGACTCGAAGCCGTCACCGGTATCGGCGACGAAGTCGAAGGTGATCGTGTCGTCGCCGGAGAGGTCGATCGGGACTGGGTCGCCGAGCGAGCCCTGCGAGTCCCTGCGATCGCCGAACTGGCTGATGGTCGACGTGAGGGCGGCGCGTAACGCGGCGTTCGCGAGAACTTTCGGCGAAAACCACGCCACCATGGGCTTTCGTTCGAACCCCCAGATAGGATCGACGACCGGTAGATTCAGTATGGACTTTGCAGTGTCTCCGACCGTGTCGGCCGCGTCGCGCAGGGACTTGCGGATGTCCATGGCCGGTTCCTCGCGGTTCCCGGCAGTCGTCCAAGCAGACGTCAGACCGGCTCTTGCGTCAAGTATAGTCTGTAATTCTCATATTTCTCGTCGGCACAGCCCCACCAGGCGGAAAGTTGCAGCTTCTGCGCTACTACGAGGCCGCTGAGGCGCCCTGTGGCGCGCGCCGTGATCGCGAGGCCGATGCCGGACCTCGGGCCGGTTCGTGTCGAGCTGGTAGATCGTCCGGACGGTTCGCTTCCGCCCTGCTTGCGGGCGACGCTGATACGCGAACGGTGCGAGCGTCGTCACGCGCCGGGCGACGACGCGAACCGAAGTGCACGATCCCGGGCCCGCCGCGCGCACTGCTCCCCTCCGCCGGGGCGCGCGGCGCCCGGTTTTTTTTCCGCTCCCGGATGCCTTTATCCGAATCCACCCAACTGGGATACTTGTTCGTTCGGCCGCCACCCCGACTGCGACCCGCATGCCCCGCCACTCCCTGCCTTCACTGTTGCTGACCGCCCTGCTCGCCAGCTGCGCCGGGACCGGCATCACGACGCGTCCGGACGAGCTGCCGGTGCCGGCCGACTGGGCGCGCGGCGGCGACGCCGGCGAGGTAGCGGCCGACTGGCTCGAGGCCTTCGGTGATCCGCGGCTCGAAGCGCTGGTCGGCGAGGCCATCGAGCAGAACTTCAGCCTGCGCCAGGAAAGCGAAAGGGTAGCCTCGGCCCGGCAGGCCGTGGTCATTGCCCGCGCGGGGCGCCTGCCCGTGCTCGAAATCGGCGTCGACGGCTCGCGCCGGTCGAGCGAGCTGGCCGGCGGCGGCAGCCTCGTGACCGAGAGCTACGAGCTGGCGCTTGGCGGCCGCTGGGACCTGGACCCCTGGCAACGGCTCGGCAAGCAGCAGCAGGCGGCCGAGCTGGCGCTGGCCGCGCAGGAAGCGCGCTACGCCGCCCTCGCCCGCGCGGTCGCCGGCACGACGGCCGCGCAGTACTTCGCTGCGCTCGAGGCCGGCCAGCTGCTGGCGGTCGCCGAGCGGCGGCTGGCCAATGCGATCGAGAGCCGCGACATCGTCGCGAGCGGCTATCGCCAGGGCCTGAACGACGCGCTCGACCTGTACCTCGCGCGCAACCAGGTCGAGCGCGAACGCGCCAACCTGGCGCTGCAGCAACAGAACCGCCTCGAGGCGATCGCCGACCTGCAGCTGACGCTTGCGCGCTACCCGGACGGCGTCGTCGGCGACCTGCCGGACCTGCCGGTGCTCGAGGCGCCGATCCCGGCGGGCCTGCCGTCGGACCTGCTGACGCGCAGGCCCGACCTGCAGGAAGCCTGGCTGGGCCTGCTCGCCGCCGACGCGGAGCTGGCCGCCGCGCACCGGGCGCGCTTTCCGAGCCTGTCGCTCGTCGGCAGCGCGGGGCAGACCGCGGGCGAATTTTCGGACCTCGTCGACAACGGCGCCGGCGCCTGGTCGCTGGCCTTCAGCCTGGCACAGCCGCTGTTCGAATCCGGCCGGCTGGTAGCGCTCGAGCAGCAGGCGCTGGCACGCGTGCGCATTGCCGAGCAGGCCTACCTCGACCTCGCCTACCGCGCCTTCGCGGAGGTCGAAAACGCGATTTCCCGCGCAGCCTCGCTGACGGCGCGTTACTCTGCGCTGCTCGAGGCGGAGAAGAACTCCCGGGCGGCGCTGGAACTCGCGCTGGAACAGTACCAGCGCGGACTGGTCAGCTATACGACCGTGCTGGAATCGCAGCGACAGGCCTTCGACGCCGAGGCCACGGTCGTCTCGCTGCGCAACCAGCGACTGCAGAACCGCATTGCGCTGTACCTGGCGCTTGGCGGCGATTTCAGCACGACGACACCCTGAGCTACGCGATGGCATTCAAGAAAAAACTGCTCCCTCTCGCCATCTTCAGCGTGCTCCTCACGGCGGCCTTCCTGATCCTGAGGAACCCGCCCGAGGCGCCGGAGCGGCGCAGCGGCGGCGGCCCGCAGATCACGGTCGAGGCGCTGACAATGGCGCCGCGCGACTACCGGGTCACGCTCGAGAGCTACGGCACGATCCAGCCGCGCACGCGCAGCATGCTGGTCGCCCAGGTCGGCGGCCAGATCGTCGAGGTCAATCCGAACCTGCGCGACGGCGGCTTTTTCGAGCGCGGCGACGTGCTCGTGTCTATCGACTCGCGCGACTACGCGGCCGACGTGCGCATCGCCGAAGCGGCGCTGGCCGACGCCCGCCAGGCGCTGGCCGAGGCGGAAGCGCGCACCAACCAGGCGCGCGAGGACTGGCAACGCCTCGGCAACGAGGGCGACCCGCCGGACCTCGTGCTGCGCATGCCGCAACTCGAGGCGGCGCGCGCGCGCGTGCGCTCGGCGGAGTCGGCGCTCGAGAAAGCGGAACTCGACCTCGAGCGCACCCGCATCGAGGCGCCGTTCGCCGGCCGCGTGCTGCGCAAGTTCGTCGATCTGGGGCAGGTCGTCTCGACGAACGCGCAGATCGCGGAGATCTACGCGACCGACGTCGTCGAGATTCGCCTGCCGCTGCGCAATCGCGACCTGCCTTTCATCGACCTGCCGGAGGCCTACCGCTACTCGGACGCGGTCGAGAACACGGGCGGACGCGTGACGATCCGCTCTGAGCTCGCCGGCGAGACGACCTGGCAGGCGGAGCTCGTGCGGACCGAGGGTGCGATCGACGATACCGCGCGGCAGCTGCACGTCATCGCGCAGATCGAGGACCCGTTCGGCGCCCCGGGGGACGGCCGCAGCCCGCTGAAAATCGGTGAGTACGTGACCGCGGAGCTCGAGGGCACGACGATTGCCGACGCACTGGTCGTGCCGAACAACGCGATCTACCAGGGCACCTACGTCTACGTGGTCGAGGACGGCCTGCTGCGCCGTCGCGACATCGACATCGCCTGGCAGAACGACGACGAAGCGATCGTCGACGCCGGGCTCGCCGCCGGCGACCGGCTCGTGACCACCGCGCTCGGCCAGGTCACGTCGGGCATCCGCGTGTCGGTGCTGGGCGACGACGAGCGCGGCACCGCGACCGGCGGCCGCGGCGGGGGCGGGGACGCCAATGCCGCGGGCCGGAGTGACTCGCGATGATCTCCTGGTTCGCGCGCAACTCGGTCGCCGCCAACCTGCTGATGGTGACGATCCTGCTCGGCGGCATCCTGTCGCTGCTGGAGGGCATCCGTCTCGAGGTGTTCCCGCCGTCCGACCCGAACACGATCGAGATCAGCGTGCCGCTGCGCGGCGCCACCCCGGAGGACGTCGAGCTCGGCGTTGCCGTGCGCATCGAGGAGGCCGTCAAGGACCTCGAGGGTATCGAGCGCATCCTGTCGATCTCGAGCGAAGGCGCGACCCGGGTCTTCATCGAGATCGCCTCGGACTACGACCCGCGCGAACTGCTCGACGACGTGAAGAGCCGCGTCGACGCGATCAACACCTTCCCGGCCGACACCGAGAAACCGGTGATCGGCCTGCGCACGCGCCGCTTCGGCGTCATCGACGTCGTCGTCGCCGGCGACTACAGCGAGGAAGAGATCCGCATGTTCGCCGAGCAGGTGCGCGACGAGATCCTGCGCATCGACGGCATTACGCAGGCGGAGCTCGACGCGGTGCGCCAGTACGAGATCGCGATCGAGGTCTCGCCCGACCGCCTGCGCGAGTTCCAGCTGACGCTCGCCGACATCGGCCAGGCGATCCGCGCGAGCTCGGTCGACCTGTCGGCGGGCAACGTGCGCACCGAGGGCGGCGACGTGCTGATCCGCTCCAAGGGGCAGGCCTACCGGCGCGCCGACTTCGAGTCGATCGTCGTCAAGACCAATCCCGACGGCAGCATCGTGCGCGTCGGCGACGTCGCGACCGTCATAGACGGTTTCGTCGAGGACGCGATGCGCACGCGCTTCAACGGCAAGTACGCGGCGTTCGTGGAAGTCTCGCGCGTCGGCAGCCAGAGCGCCATCGAGATCGCCGAGAAAGTCCGCAACTACATCGATGAACGCCAGGGCACGCTGCCGGTCGGCCTCAGCCTGAGCTACTGGGACGACGACTCCGCGCGGCTCAAGGACCGGCTCGGCATCATGACCTCGAGCGCGATCCAGGGCAGCGTGCTCGTGATCCTGCTGCTGTCGCTGTTCCTGCGCCCGGCGATCGCGATGTGGGTGTTCCTCGGCATCCCGATCAGCTTTTTCGGCGCGTTCATCGTGATGTACCTGTTCGACATCAGCCTCAACCTGATGAGCGCGTTCGGCTTCATCATCGTGCTCGGCATCGTGGTCGACGACGCGATCGTCACCGGCGAGAACGTGTACTCCCGCATGCGCAGCGGGGACAGCGGCCTGTCGGCCGCCATCCACGGCACGAAGGAAGTCGCGATCCCGGTCACGTTCGGCATTCTGACAACGATTGCCGCGTTCGGCCCGCTGATCTTCATCGAGGGCCGGCTCGGCGAGATCTTCGCGCAGATCCCGATGGTCGTGATCCCGGTACTGCTGTTCTCGCTGATCGAGTCGAAACTGATCCTGCCGGCGCACCTGAAACACATCGACCTGCACGAGCACGACAACAAGGCCAGCGGCTTCCAGGCCTGGCAGACGCGCTTCGCCGACGGCTTCGAGCAGGCCATCCTGAAGTATTACCAGCCGGTGCTGAAGACGGCGCTCGCGCACCGCTACTCGACGATCGCGATCTTCGGCGGCGTGCTGGTCATCATGCTGGCGCTGATCATGAGCGGCTGGACCCGGTTCGTGACCTTCCAGAGCATCGAGGGCGAGACCGCGACGGCGACGCTGACGATGCCGGCCGGCACGCCCTTCGAGGTCACGAACCGGCACGCGGACCGGATCTACGCGGCCGCACTCGAGCTGCAGGAGAAGTACACCGACCCGGAGACCGGCGAGAGCATGGTCACGAACATCCTGACGACGGTGAGCCCGGGCGCGGCCTCCGTGCAGATGGAGACCGTGCCACGGCAGGACCGCACGCTCGAGCTCTCGGTCAACGCGATGAACAACGAGTGGCGGCAGATGATCGGGCGGATACCGGGTGCCGAGAGCCTGAACTTCCGCGCGTCGTTCTTCCGCGCCGGCGACCCGATCGACGTGCAATTCAGCGGGAACTCGCTCGCGACGCTGACCGCCGTCGGCGATCAGCTGAAGGCCCAGCTCGCGACCTACCCCGGCGTTTTCGAGATCGCGGACAGCCTGTCGAACGGCAAGGAAGAGCTGCAGATCGAGCTGTCGCCGCAGGGACACCTGCTCGGGCTCACGCGCTCGGACATCGTCAACCAGGTTGGGCAGGCCTTCAAGGGCCTGCAGGCGCAGCGCATCCAGCGCGGCCGCGACGACATCCGGGTACTGGTGCGCTTCCCGATCGGCGAGCGTTCGACCATCGCCTCGCTGAACGAGATGCTGATCACGACGCCGACCGGCAGCCAGATCCCGCTCGCCAACGTCGCCGAGATCAGGCCCGGTCGCGGCCCGTCGCAGATCCGCCGCATCGACGGCTACCGCGTGCTCAACGTGACCGCGGACATCGACAAGGACACCGTCAACATGACGGTCCTGCTGGACGACGTGCGTGCGTTCCTCGACGACCTGCTGGTCCGCTACCCGAGCATCAGCTACACCCTCGAGGGCGAGCAACGCCGCCAGGCGGAGACCTTCGGCAGCCTGCAGCTCGGCCTGATGGTCGTGCTGTTCATTATTTACTGCATGCTCGCACTGCCGCTTAAATCCTACACGCAGCCGCTGGTCGTCATGTCGGTGATCCCGTTCGGCATCATCGGCGCGGTCATCGGCCACTGGCTCATGGGCCAGACGCTGACGATCCTGTCGCTGCTCGGGCTGATGGCGCTGATCGGCGTCGTGATCAACGACAGCCTCGTGCTCGTCGACTTCATCAACCAGCGGCACCGCACGGCAGGCGAACAGCTGCGCGCCGCGGTCGAGCGCGCGGGCGTCGTGCGCTTCCGGCCGGTCATGCTGACCTCGCTGACGACCTTCTTCGGCCTGCTGCCGCTCCTGTCCGACGAGTCGTCTTCCGCCCAGTTCCTGATCCCGATGGCGATCTCGCTCGGCTTCGGCATCCTGTTTGCGACGCTGATCACGCTGATCCTGGTGCCGACGAACATCATGATCGCCGACGACATCGGCCGCTTCTTCCGCTCCCGCTACCGCAACGTCAAGGCCGCCGTTGTCACCGCGACGCGCTGAGCGCGGCGCGGTGAACGAGGTACCCGGGCAAGCGCCGGGCGGCGCGGCACACGAAACCGGCACCTGCCCGCACCGCGAGCACGTCGTGCTCGGCATGCTTGCCGGCCTTGGCGCGTTCTTCATGTTCACCTGCATGAACGCGTTCGCGAAGCTGCTCGCGGAGCAGCACTCGGTGTTCGAGATCGCCTTCTACCGCAACCTGATCGCGCTCCTGCCGTTCCTCGTGCTGATCTTCGGCTTCGGCCGCCGTGACCTGCTCGTCGTGCACAGCCAGCCGCGCAAGGTGGGCGGTCGCGCCGTGCTCGGCACGCTGACGCTGGCAATGACCTTCACGTCCTACTCGCTGATGCCGATGGCCGACACGACCGCTTTCCTGTTCTCGGCCTCGCTGTTCGTGCCGGTGCTCGCCGTGCTGTTCCTTGGCGAGCCGGTCGGGCCGTGGCGCTGGAGTGCGGTGGCGATTGGTTTCGCCGGCGTGCTGGTGATGCTGCGGCCGAGCGGCGACCTCTACCTGCTCGGCGCCGGCGTCGCGCTCGTGACCGCGCTGATGCAGGCGGTGCTGCAGATCATCCTGCGCCAGATCGGCCGCACGGAGCGGCCGGAAACGGTCAGCTTCTATTTCTTCCTGATCGGCACGGTGCTGATGGCGCTGCCTCTGCCGTTCGTGGCGGTGCGGCCGACGGCCGCGGAGCTGCCGCTGCTGGCCGGCGTCGGGCTGACCGGCGCCGCGGCGCAGTGGCTCTTGTCCACGGCGTTCCGGCATGCACCGGCCGTGGTCGTCACCGTGTTCAATTACAGCGGCATCGTCTGGGCGACGCTGCTCGGCTGGCTGATCTGGAACGACTGGCCGCTGCCGCGGGTGTTTGCGGGCGCGGCGATCGTCATCGTGTCCAACCTGCTGATCATCTGGCGGGAGAGCCGCCGCCAGGCAGTGACGGGTGCGCGGGCCGTGGCCCGGCTGTAGGTGCCGCGGGCAGGACCCGCCCGGCGAAAATGCCCCGCCGGGCGCTCGCGCGCCCGGCGGGGGCCGGTACTACAGCGGCTCGACGTCGAGTCGGCCGTCCGCGTTCGGCAGGTCGTCCGGGAACCACGGATCCAGCTCGTTGATGATCGCCTGCTCGACGTCCGTCGGCGTCGCCGTCGGGTTGTCGTGCAGGTAGAGGATCGCCGCGCCGGCCACGTGCGGTGCCGCCATCGACGTGCCGCTGATCGTCGCCGTGCCGCCGTCGAGCCAGGTCGAGAAGATCAGGTCGCCGGGCGCGGCCACCGTCACCGGGTTGCCGAAGTTGCAGTTGACGTCGTTGTCGTTGACGTCGCTCGACGTCACCGTGATCACGCCGTTCACCTGCGCCGTGTCCCCGTCGCTGCCGTCCGAGGCATTGATCAGGTCGTCGCCCGTCCGCGCCGGCGAGAAGTTCTGCGAGTCGCCGGGGAAGATGCAGGCGCCGAGCAGGCCGTTGCCCGCCGACAGCGTGTAGACGACGCCGGCATTGACCGAGCGCCGCACCGCCGTGTCGCTGGAGGCGTTGACGCCGCCGCCCAGGCTCATGTTGGCCACCATCGGCTGGTCCGGGTTCGCGTTCTTGCGCGCCGTCACCTCGTCCACGCCGGCGACGATGTCGTCGATCGCGCAGGAGCCGGAATCGTCGCAGACCTTGAAGCCGTAGATGTCGGCGCCCGGAGCGATGCCCACGGCGCCGCCGTTGCCGTCGATCGCGGCGGCGGTGCCGGCCGTGTGCGTGCCGTGGCCGTTGCCGTCCTCGCCGTCGTCGCCGGGATCAGCGGCGATGAAGCCCATCTTCTCGACGACGTTCAGGTCCGGGTGGTCGCTGTCGACGCCGGAGTCGATGCCGAAGTACCACGGCGTGAGCGCGCAGTCGGGATCCTGCGCGGCCTGCCACTTGAGGTTGAGGTCGGCCTTGACCTGCGTCAGGCCCCAGTCGAGCCCGACGTCGTCGTGGTTGCCGGCGTCGACGCACTCGCCCGGGGGCGGTTCCTCGTCGGTCGTCGCGCAGACCGTCGCGGTGTAGGCCGACTCGCCGATCGAGTTGTAGGCCCGGACGCGGTAGCAGTACTCGGTCGTCGCCGCGAGCGCGGAATCCTGGTAGCTGACGACGTTGAGGCCCGTGACGTCGATCTGCGTAAAGGTCGCGCCGCCGTCGGTCGAACGCTCGACCTCGAAGCCGTCCTCGTTGTCCGCGTTGTCGGTCCAGGCGAGATCGATGCGCTGGTGATCGAAAGTCGTCGCGGTCAGCCCGCTCGGCGCCGCCGGCGGGTCCGTCGGCGTCACGTCGCCCGGCGTTACGCAGGCGGACGCGGAGAACTCGCCGAAGTCGCCCGGCCCGCGGCCCGCGCGCACGCGGTAGCAGTATTCGGTGCCGGAAACGACCGTGTTGTCGGTGTAGGCGGTCTGGTTTGCCGCGCGCAGCAGCGCGAGGAACGAGTACGGTCCGCCTATGCCGGACGAAGAACGCTGCACCTCGAAGCCGTTCTCCTCGGTCGCGTTGTCCACCCAGGTCAGGCTGACCGAGGTATCGGTCGGCGCCGTGGCCGCGAGCGAGGTCGGCGCACCGAGCGGCGAGGTCGGCGGCGGCTCCGAGTCCGTCGTCGCGCAGACTTCGGCCGTGTAGGCGGAGTCGCCGACGCCGTTGTAGGCACGCACGCGGTAGCAGTACTCGGTGTTGGCCGCGAGCCCCGTGTCCTCGTAGTCGGTCACGTTGCTGCCGGTCAGGTCGATCTCGCTGAATGCGCCGCCCTGCCCCTCGGCGCGCTCGACGCGGAAGCCGGTCTCGTTGTCGGCGTTGTCGACCCAGGCCAGGTCGATGCGCTGGTCGTCGACCGTCGTCGCCGTCAGCCCGGTCGGGGCGGCCGGCGGATCGGTCGGCGGATTGTCTTCGATGATGCCGCAGACGACGGCCGAGAACGGGCCGAGCACGGCGCCGTTTTCGCCGACGCGCACGCGGTAGCAGTATTCCTGGCCGACGACGACGTCCGTGTCGCTCCAGCTCGTGATGTTCGCGCCACGCAGCAGCGCGACCCGCGTGAACGGTCCGCCGGTGCCGGTCGTGGAACGCTGGATGATCGTGCCGTTTTCGGTCGTCGCGTTGTCGGTCCACGCGAGATCGAGCTGCGAGTCACCGTTCGGCGTCACCGTCAGGTTGGTCGGCGCGTCGACCGTGTCGAGGCCCGGGTCCTGGCCTTCCAGGTACCAGACGCCGTTGGCCTCGATGAGCTGGATCGACGGATGGCTGCGCAGTTTTTCCAGCGCGCCCGGTGGCAGCACCGCGGAGAAGCCGCGGATCGTGTCCGTGGTGGGATGGCGGAGGGGCGGGGGGTGGTTCGCCGTCAGCTTTGCGGTCAGGGCGAGGGGGTCGTCCCGCGATACGTCGTCGGTGAACGTGATGATGTACTGGTCGGCGAGAGTCCGGTACTGCGGACCGTCGGCTTGCGCCGCGCCGGCGATGAAGAACAGGCCGAGCACGGCCGCGAGACACGAACGTAACGGGCTACGCGATTTCATAGACTTCCCCAATGCACGAGTTTTCTTGTTAATGCGCCGCGGCTGGCTGTTTTAAGTTATGTCAAATTACGCGACGGCACGATTCGTTGGTGCGGTGATTATGGACCACTCGTTCCCGTGATGCGAATCGCCGGCACTTGTAACCCGTTGTAACGCGACTCTCCGAGTACTCCACTCGGGTTCGAGCCACTGCTAGATTGCTCGCGATGTCTTCGCGAGTTTCGTGTTCATGACGAACAACCCATGCAACGGTCCGGACGAGCCGCGGGTGACGGTCTGGTACGACGGCGGCTGTCCGTTGTGCGTGCGCGAGATCGCGCTGATGCGTCGCCTCGACCGGCGCCGCCGCGTGTGCTTCGTCGACATCGCCGACGCTGCAGCTTGTCCGCTGGACCCCGCGACGCTGCTCGAGCGCTTCCACGCGCGCGAGGCCGGCAGGGACATCGTGTCCGGCGCGGCCGCGTTCGCGGCGATGTGGCGCGCCATTCCGCTGCTGCGCCCACTCGGCCTCGCCGCGCGCGTCCGCCCGGTGCTGTGGCTGCTCGAGCGCGCCTACCGCGGCTTCCTGCGGGTCCGGCCATGGCTGCAGCGGCGCGTACCGCCACTGCGGGAACGAAGCGACGCGGGAACGACTCCCTGAAATCCGGCCACACATCCTCGCGCCGGGTATCGGGCCGCCACGCGCTGCTGCAAGAAGGCCGCACGGTCACCGCGCGAGGCGCGCGTCCCGCTGCGACTTCGCTTGCACGCCGTCGATGCGGACTGACGCCGACAATTCCGGGCCGATAAGTTCGCTCCCGCTTTATAACGAATCGTTGGCAGCAAGCCTGCAACCAAAACCCCGGCCCGTGCACCTAAGTTTGTGAACGGTCGGCCGATGCGCCGACGGTATTCACGACGAGAGGAGCAGAATGACATGAAGACCTCTACGCTACGCACGGGCACCCTGGTCGCTGCGGCGGCCCTCGCTTGCTCCCTGCCGGCGCTCGCGAACGCGTCGCCGCCGCAGAAAACGGAGAAGGCCGCGGTCAAGGTCTCCTACAAGGACCTCGACGTGCGCACGACGGCCGGCGCGAAAGCGCTGTACGCGCGGCTGAAGCAGGCATCGCGCGCGGTCTGCGACGTCAGGTCGGTGCGCGAGACCGGCAACATCCGCATCGCGGCGCGCGCAAAGGACTGCTACGAGGAAGCGCTGGCCGAAGCGGTCGACCGCGTCGACAACCCGCTGGTCGACGAGTTGCACGCCGGCTGAGCCACGGGCGCCGGCCGCGCGACGGTCGGCGCCCGCCGGTCGGGCGGGCAGCGCGCCCCGCGGCTCGTGCGATACTCGACCCCGGTCGGCCGGGCCGCGCGCATGCGGCAGGGGTATCGCAGATGAGGATCGAGATCGCGGAGTCCGCGCGTCGCCGCAGCGGAGCGGCACTGATCGTCGCGGCTGTGCTGAGCGTCGCGCTCATGTCGCACCACCCGACCTCGGTTGCCGCGCACGGCTCGCTGGGCGTGTTCGTGCACGGCGGCATGCTGCTCCTGCTGTTCGTACTGCTGACCGGCTTCACGGTATTCGCAGCCGTGCGCGGCCTCGGCAGGCTCGCGGTACTGGCTGGCCTCGTTGCCTACACCATCAGCACATTTGCCAACATCGGCGCCGCGACGATCAACGGCCTCGTCGTGCCTGCACTGGCGGCGCGCGACGGCGCCGAGCCCGGCCACGACGTCTTCCTGCTCGCCTGGGAAAGCAACCAGGCGCTGGCATTGCTCGCGGTCGTCGCGATCGGAATCGCGTTTCTCTGCTGGTCGGTCGACCTGCTCGGCGAACGCCGGGGCGGCGCCCGGCTGCTGGGAGCGGCGGGCGTTGCCGCGGGCGTGCTGCCCGCAGGCGCGTTGCTCGCCGGCGGCTACGGCATGAACGTGCAGGTCGCGTTCGTGGTCTATGCCGTGCACGCGGCCTGGACGGCCGCGGCCGGCGCCTGGCTGCTGCGCGTCGCGGACAGCGGGCCGGCGCCCTAGCGAATCCCCCGCGCTTCCTTGATCAGGTCGTAGGCCGCGTTGATTTCGCGGCTGCGTTCCTCGGCAACGGCCCGCATGCTCTCCGGCAGGCCGCGCGCGGCGAGCTTGTCGGGGTGGTTTTCGCTCATCAGCTTGCGGTAGCGGCGTTTGATCTCGCTCTCGCTCGCCGAGGGCGTGAGGCCCAGCGCCTCGTAGGCGTCGTCAAGCCGCTGCTGCGGCGGTCGCGCCCCTGCACCCGCGCCGGGACCTGCGGCCGTCGCCCGCATCAGCGCTTCGAGCTGCGCGACGTCGCGCTCGCTGACCCCGAGCCTGCGTGCGACGCGCACCAGCATCTCGTGCTCGGCCGGGTGGATTTCGCCGTCGGCCGCGACGGCCATGACCTGCAGCTGCAGGAACAGCCGGACGAGCGGCGAGCGGCCGCGGGCGATCGCGCCGAACTCGTCGACGGCGGCATCGAGATCGAAGTCCGGCGCCTTTCCGCGCGTGAACGCGGCTTTCGCCGCCTCGCGCTGCTCGGGCCCGAGGCGCAGCTGGGCGAAGATGCCCTCGACGACGCGGATCTCGTCGCGCGTCACGACGCGGTCCGCCTTGCACAGCGCCCCCATGACGGCGAAGGTCGAGTCGAGCAGCGTGTTCTGCGCGACCGCGAGGCTGCCGATGATCGACCGGCGCAGCCCCCAGGTAACGAGGTAGCCGAGCGCGCCGCCGATCAACAGGCCGGTCAACCCGCCGAAGATCGCGCCGAGCAGGGCAGCGATTACGATGATGAACATCGCGCGAGTCTAACAGCGCGGGTCGCGGGCTTCGCAAGTCCGTGGCCGACGCACGGGCCGGCTCAGGGCGGCACGATCAGCGTCGCGCGTCGTTCGCGGTGTATCAGGTACAGGCCGCTGCCGACGATGACGGCGGCGCCGGCGAACACGATCGGCGGCGGCAGCTCGCCAAAGATGGCGACGTCGAGCGCGACGCCCCAGAACAGCGTCGAGTATTCGAACGGCGCGATCACCGAGATCGGCGCGCAGCGAAACGCGGCCGTGATCCAGACCTGCCCGAGCGCGCCGGTGACGGCGATCAGCGCGAGCCAGCCGGCGTCCGCGGCCCGCACCGGCTGCCAGCCCGGCAGGGCCAGCAGCCCCGCAGCCACCGCGACGACGCCGATGAACCAGAACGACATCGCGGCGGTGGTATCGGTGCGGCCGAGGATGCGCACGCTGACGGCGTTCAGCGCGTAGCAGACGGCCGCGACCAGCACGGCGACCGTGGCCAGGCTGATGCTGACCGCCCCGGGGCGCAGCACGACGATGACGCCGACGAAGCCGATCACGACCGCCGCCCAGCGCCGCGGTCCGACATGCTCGCCGAGCAGCGGCACCGACAGCGCCGTGATGATGAGCGGCGCGACGAAGAACAGCGTGTACGCTTCCGACAGGGGCATGGAACCGAGCGCGTAGATGAAGCTGGTCAGCATCACGACCGCCAGCAGCCCGCGGCCGATCTGCCAGGCCCAGCGTACCCTCACGAGCGTCGCGAGGCTGCGCTCGCTCCACAGGACCCAGCCCAGTATCAACGGCAGCGATACCCAGCCGCGCAGCGCCGCGACCTGGATCGCCGGGTAGCGGCCGACCAACTCCTTCATGGCGGCGTCCATGACCGCGAGTGCCGCCATCGCGAGCAGCATCAGCACGATGCCGCGCAGGTTGTCGTTGCGCTCCGTGTTCACCGGGGGCCCCGCGTCGTTCGTGTCCGCCTGCACGCCGGCGAATTCAGAAACTGAACGGCCGCGAGTCCGGGCCGTCGTCGGGCAGGTAGCGCCGCCGCAGCGCCTCGTGCCGCGTCGGCGGGAACTCCTCGAAGATGACCCGGCGCAGGTGGTTCGCGCTGACGAGGACCCGGTCGCTCGTGATCTTCGCCAGCGCCTCGGCATCGGCCACGGCCTCCCTCGCCTCGGTCAGGCTCCTCGGCCTGACCTTGTCCGCGCGTGCGTCGAGCCGCTCGAGCTTCCTGCGCGCCGCGGCGAGTGCGCGCTCCGCCTGCTGCGCCCGACGGCGCGCGGCTTCCAGTTCCCGGCGCCGGGCCCGCAACTGGCCGTGCGCGGACCGGCGCAACAGCGTCGCGGCCACGACCAGCGCGACGACGAGCAGCAGCCCGCCGGCTACGAGCGGGCCCCAGAATCTTTCCAGGCTGGCGACGTCCATCGTCTCCCAGTGTACTGCCCCGGCTGCCTGCACCGGGCGGGAATTTCAAGGGTGACTTGCGCCGGCAGGTTCCGGATACTCCCGCGCTTTTCCGGGGCCACGACAGCATGTTCCGCAACCTGCGCTATTTCCGATTCGACGCCGACTGGCCCGCCACCGAGGAGGCCGTGTCAGATGCGCTCGGGAACGCGGCGTTCGAGGCCTGCGGGCCGCTGACCGAGCGCAGCTCGGGCTGGGTGCCCGTCCGGCCGGATGCGGGAGAGCTCCTGGCGCGCCGCGTTGCCGGGGCGGACCTGCTGCTCATGCGCAGCCAGTCACGGGTCCTGCCGGCCGCGGCGATCAACGAGGCGCTCGAGGCGCGCGTCGAGGAATTCCGCGCGCGCACCGGCGAGATCCCGGGCGCGCGCGAGAAACGCCGCCTGAAGGCGGAGACGCGCGACCGCCTGCTGCCGCAGGCCATGCTGAAATCGGATCGCATCTGGGGCTACGTCGATCCCGGCGAACGCATCATCGGCATCGACAGCGCGCAGGAGGCCGTCGCCGAGCGCTTCCTGCGCCGGCTCAAGGCGGCCTTCGGTGACCTGCCGGTCAAGCCGCTCGATTTCCGCGAGCCGGTGCGCGGGCTGCTGACGCGCATCTTTCTCGGCAACGCCCCGCGCCAGTTCGCGCTCGGCCGCGAATGCCGGATGCAGGATGCGAAAGACCCGGGCGCGATCGTGCGCTGGAGCGAGTTCGACCTGCAGGAGAAATCGATCCGCGATCACGTCGCGGACGGCATGCTGCTCAAGGACCTCGCGATCGAGTACGACAACCTGCTCGGCTGCGTACTCGACGAGAAGGGCGTTCTGCGCAAGCTGCGCTTCCTGGGCGTCGACGACGCGGCCGAGGACGGCGACGACGAACTCGCCCGCTTCGACGCCGGCTTCGCGCTGGCTACCGGCACGCTGCGCCGCCTGCTCGGCGACCTCGGGAAACTGCTCGGCGGCTACGCCTGAGCCGGCCGGACCTCGCAAGAGGTCTGGAATTCCCACGGGAGACCCCGGGGGCCGCGCGCTTCCCGGTTTCTGTGGAACCGGTCAAGGTGCAGCGCCGGGCGCCGGGCGATACTCGCCAGGATCAGGCCGTGGCCGGTTCCGCCAGGGACAGGGGCCGTGCGGCGCCAGGGGCAGTCGATGGCAACTCTCGATCCTGCAATTCTCGCGTGGGCGCTGGCCGGCCTCGTCGCCGGCGTGGCCGGCGGCTGGCTGCTGGGCCAGTCGAGCGCACGCCGCGCCACCGACGACGTGCGCGAACGCGGCCGCGCCCGGCTCGAGGAGCTGGCGTTCGAGCGCGACCGGCTCGCGGCCGAGACCGCGAAGCAGCGCGAGCGCCTCGAGGAGCAGGAAGGCAGGTTGCACCGCGGCGAGCAGGCCGTTGCCCGCTATCGCACGGCGCTCGAGTCCGCCGCCGAGCGCGAGAAAAACCTGAAGAAAGACATCTTCACGCTGCGCGGCGAACGCGAGGACTTCAAGGACAGGATCGCGCAGTTCCAGGCCGCGCTGGGCAAGGTCAAGCAGCAGGCGATCGACCTGCAGACCGAGTTCGCGAAGTCGCGCGAGTTCTACAAGGGCCAGCTCCGGAAAGCCTTCGAGAAACGCAAGGACCTGGAGTCCCGGCTCGACAACGCGCGGGCCGAGCACGCGTCCTTCACGAACCTGCTGGCCTCGTCGCGCACGGAGCAGGAAGCCATCAACCGGATGCTGACGTCGGCGCAGAACCGGCTCGCCGACATGGACGAACTGGAGCACGAGGTCATCCGCCTGGAAGCGGAGAACGCGCAGCTGAACCAGGACGCCCGGCTTGCGCAGCGCGAGATCGAGTCCCTGAGGCGCGACATCGCGGAGCTCGAGGAACTGAAGGTGCAGAACCGCGAGCTCGCGCATTGCCTCGAGTCGATGGAGGCCAGCCGCCGCCAGCACGAGAGCGACGCGAGGCGCTATCGCGAACAGGCGCACGAGACCGAGAAGCGCTCGGAGACGCTGGAGATCCGGCTGGACGAAGTCGAAAAACACTTCGCCGAAATCGAGAGCCAGCACCGCAAGGCGCTGCGCGAGGCCCGCAACGGCAGCGGCAACGGCAACGGGGCGGCCCCCGCACCGAGAGAAGTCGACGACCTGAAGGAGATCGTCGGCATCGGCAAGGTGTTCGAGCGCGCGCTGAACGACCTCGGCGTCTACAGCTTCCGCCAGATCGCCGCGTTCGGCCCGGCCGACGTGGCCCGCATCAACCGCGAGCTGAAGGAACTGCGCGGCCGCCTCGAACAGGACGACTGGATCGGCCAGGCGCGCGAACTGTTGTACCGCAAATACGGGGCGGCCGAGGCCGGCTGAGCCGCGACGGCCCGGCCGGCGATTCCGCCGGCGCGGCGGACGCGCTAGGCTCGCGCGGATGCTGAGCTATCGCCATGCCTTCCACGCCGGAAACCACGCGGACGTCCTGAAACACGTCGTGCTCGCGGAGCTGCTGCGCTACCTCGGCAGCAAGGAAAAACCCTACTGGTACATCGACACGCATGCCGGCGCGGGCGATTACCGGCTGGCCGGCGAGCAGGACGGCCGGCGCGCCGAGTACCGGGACGGTATCGCACGCCTCTGGGACCTGCACGCAGCGCCCGCCGCGCTCGCGCGCTACCTGGCACTCGTGCGCGCACACAATCCCGACGGCCGCCTCGCCCGCTACCCGGGTTCGCCGCTCATCGCAGGGCAGTTGCTGCGTGCCGACGACCGCGCCTGGCTCGCGGAACTGCACCCGGCGGACTTCGACGAACTGCAGCGGGCCACGGCCGGCAGGCGCGTCCGCGCGGAACGCCGCGACGGCTTCGACTGGCTGAACGCGCTGCTGCCGCCGGCGCCGCGGCGTGCGCTGGTCATGATCGACCCGAGCTACGAGGTGAAGAACGACTACCGGCGCGTGGAGCGCGCGCTCGCGGCAGCGCTCGAGCGTTTCGCGACCGGCAGCTACGCGACCTGGTACCCGCTGCTCGGCCGCCGCGACGCGGCCGCGCTGCCGGCGGCGCTGCAGCGCATTGCCGGACCGAGCTGGCTGCAGGTCGAACTGGACGTCGACGCCGCGCGCGCCGACGGCGGCGGGCTGCGCGGCAGCGGCCTGTTCGTCGTCAACCCGCCCTACACGCTGCCGCAGGCGCTCGCGGAATGCCTGCCGGTGCTGGTCGAACGGCTCGGCCAGGGACGCGGCGCGGCGCAGCGCCTCGACTACCGGATACCCTGATACCTGCGGCTAATCCGCGGCGTCGTCGTAACAGAGCACGGCGCGGCCGCTGACCCGACCGCGTCGCAGGTCGCCGAGCGCAGTCGTTGCCGCGTCCGCGCTCGCCGGGCGTCGCTCGATCGGCATCGGCGGCACCCGGCCGGCGCGCACCAGCGCCATCAGTTCGGCCATCTCGGCCAGGCTGCCGACGTAGCTGCCGCGCACGGCGCGCTCGGTCATCGGGATCAGCGGCAGCGGCATGCTGAAGGTGCCGCCGTACAGGCCGACGAGCACCAGCGTGCCGCCCTTGCCGAGCGCGCGCTGTGCGAACGCGCTCGACGCCTCGGAACCGACGAAGTCGATCGCCGCAGCGCAGCCGCCCTGCGCCTTCAGCGCGGCGCGCGCCTCGTCGGGCCGCGACGGATTGAGCGCGACTTCGACGCCCTCGTCGCGCGCGGCCGCGAGCCGTTCGTCGTCGATGTCGGCGACGATCGGCACCACACCGAACACGCCGCGGGCGATCCCGAGCGCGTTGCGCCCTACGCCGCCTAGCCCGACGAGCAGCAGCGGCCCGTCGATCCCCGGCAGCCCGGCTTTCTTCAGCGCGCTGTAAGCGGTCAGGCCCGAACAGGCATACGTGCAGGCCAGCGCGTTGCCGGTATCGCCGGGGTCGAACAGGTAGCGCGCGTCGGGCACCAGCACGTACTCGGCGAAGCCGCCGTTCACGTGTACGCCGAGCGCGCGGCCGCGGTCGCAGAGGTGCTCGCGGCCGCCGGCGCAGAGCGCGCAATCGCCGCAGCCTATCCACGGGTAAATGACGCGCCGGTCGCCGACGGCGGTACCGACGGCGTCGGGACCGATCGCGACGACCTCGCCCGCGATCTCGTGGCCGAGCGCCAGGCCCTCGCGGCCGGCCGGCAGCGACTTGCCCTGCCCGAGGTCGAAGCCGCCGTCGTGCAGGTGCACGTCGGAGTGGCAGACGCCGACGGCAAGCGTGCGCAGCAGCACTTCCGCGCCGACCGGCTCCGGCATCGGCAGGTCGGCATCGGTGAGGGCCGCACCCGCGCCGCTGATCAGGAATGCTCGCATTGCTCCGCCCGTTTCATCGTCCACCCAACCGGGACCGGCCCAAGCCTGCCAGATTCCCGACACGAATTGGACTGCCTGGGCGGCAAGCGCCTTGCGCGGACTGCGTGCATTGGTGATATCGTTTGCCGCCAGCGACCGTGCAGACGGGGGAGGCTGCATGCGAAAATTCTTCGGCGAGCTCAGGCGCCGCAACGTCGTGCGCGTCGGGCTCGCCTACGTAGTGGTTGGCTGGCTGGTCGCGCAGATCGGCGAGACGGTGCTACCGGCATTCGACACCCCCGCCTGGGTCCTGCGTACGCTGATCGTCCTGATCGTGCTGGGCCTGCCGTTTGCGCTGCTGTTCGCCTGGGCCTTCGAACTGACGCCGGACGGCATCAAGAAAACCCGCGAAGTCGACCTGTCGGCGTCGCTGACACACTCGACCGGGCGCAAGCTGAACCTCGTCATCATCGGCGCGCTGGTCGTCGCGCTGGGCTACTTCATCTGGGAACGGCAGGGACTGATCGAGGCCAGCCGCCAGGTGGCGGCGGCGCCGGCGGCCGGCGAACCTGCGGCCGGCGACGAGACCACGGACGACGCGACAACTGCCAGCCCGCGCTCGATCGCGGTGCTGCCATTCGTCAACCTGTCCGCGGACCCGGCGCAGGCCTGGTTTGCGGACGGGCTGACCGAGGAGCTGCTGAACTCGCTGGTGCGCACGCCAGATCTGCTGGTCGCGTCGCGCACCTCGTCATTCGGGTACAAGGACACGACCAAGCCACTGCCGCAGATCGCGGAGGAACTCGGCGTCGACCACGTGCTGGAGGGCTCGGTGCGGCGCAGCGGCGATCGCCTGCGCATCACGGCGCAGCTGATCCGCGCCGGTGACGGTTTCCACCTCTGGTCGGAGACCTACGACCGCACGCTCGACGACGTCATCGAGCTGCAGGAAGAAATCGCGATCGAGATCGCCCGCGCGCTGGAAACCGCGATGGACCCGGAAGCGCTGGCCGCGATGATGGCCGCCGGCACCCGCTCGGTGCCGGCCTACGAGGCCTACCTGCGCGGACTCGCGCACGACGTCAGCATCCAGGCCGAGGGCGACATCTACGAGGCGCTCGGCGCCCGCGAGGCCTTCGAGCAGGCCGTCAAGATCGATCCGGAGTTCGCGGAGGCCTGGGCCGAGCTCGGTATTTTCTGGAATATCCAGCTGAACAGCGCGCTGATTGTGTCGGGCGTTACCGGACTCAGTGAGCGGCAGATGCTTGAACAGCAGCAGCAGGCCTTCGACCGGGCCATTGCGGCAGAGAAAGACCCGACCAGCATACTCCGCTACCAGGCACTGCGTGCCGCGCCGTCGCTGGACCTGCAGCATCGCCTGCGCGTGCTGGAGAATTACCTGGCGCGGCGCCCGAATGACGTCGACGCAAAGATCGACTACCTGTTCACGCTGGAAGACACGCGGCAGTTCGACAAGGCGCTCGATGTCGCGATCGACTTTGTCAGCGACGGCAACCCGGACCCGATCCTGCACACGCTGGTACTGCAGACCGCACGCTACGCCGGCGACGACACGCAACGACGCGAGCTGGTGCAGCGCGTACTCACACGCTTTCCCGGTGCGGCCAACCTGCAATACCAGTCGCACCGCACGTTGCTCTACGCAGCAGACGTCGACGGGGCCAGCCGCCTGCTACCGGCAATAGAGAACAGCGTCATGCCACAGAGTACGAAGTTTCTTGCGCGCCTGCGCCAGGCCTGCGCGGAAGGCCGCAGCGCAGATGCCCGGCAGCTCGCGGAGCGCTATCGCGCGACGCGCGAGGTGCCGCTCGAGGAAGAGCGCTCGATCGAATGGCTGAGCCTGCAGATCCTGGGTGACAGGGAGGCTGCGCACGCGGTGCTCGCGCCGCTCGACAACGAGGCCGGCATCGGCGAACTCGCCGATTTCCTCGGCTACGGGCATTTCGACGCGCGCGACTACCCCTATCTCGCGAGCCGCCTCGCCGGCGAGGACGTGGCGGTCGGCGACATTCGCGACATCCCCTACCGCTGCCCCGCTACCTGAACGCAGCTCGGGACCACGCAGCGGCACAGCCCGCTGGCGGCCGCTCGTTTGATCCCCGGTGCAGGAATTGACTAGGGTATGGCGGCACTGCTGATCGGGGGACCAAGCTATGAAAGAGACAATGACCCGCATGACCCGCCGCGCGCTGCTTGGCCGCGGCGCCGCGCTGGGCGGCCTGGCAATGCTCGGCTCGCCGTCGATGCTTTTCGCGCAGGCCAGCGGCCGCGCCGTCGCGGAATCGGCCGGGCCGCTGGACGAACTCGAAGCCCGGCTGCGCGGAGAACTGATCACGCCGGACGACCCCGCCTACGACTCGGTGCGCCAGGTCTGGAACGGCATGGTCGACAAGCGGCCGGCCGCGGTCGCGCGCTGTACCGGCGTCGCCGACGTCATCGACGTCGTCAAGTACGCGCGCAGGCACGGCGTGCCGGCCTCGGTGCGCGGCGGCGGCCACAATGTCGCGGGCAAGGCCCTGAAAGACGACGCGATCACGATCGACCTCGGACCGATGAACACGGTCCGGGTCGACCCGGCCGCGCGCCGCGCGCGCGCCGGCGGCGGCGCGCTGTGGGGCACCTTCGACCACGAGACCGCGGCCTTCGGCCTGTACAGCACCGGCGGCACGGTCTCGACGGCGGGCATCGGCGGACTGACGCTCGGCGGCGGTCTCTGCGGGCTGATGCGCAATCACGGCCTCGCCTGCGAGAGCCTGGTCTCGGCCGACGTCGTCACCGCGGACGGCGAGTTCCTGGTCGCGAGCGCGGACCAGAACCCGGACCTGTTCTGGGCCCTGCGCGGCGGCGGCGGCAACTTCGGCGTCGTGACCTCGTTCGAGTTTGCGCTGCACCCGGTCGAGCCGGTGATCGGCGGCATGGCGCTGTACCCGCAGGCGCGCCTGCGCGAGCTGCTGGAGTTCTACCGCGACTACACGAGCGAGCTGCCGAACGCCGTGACGACGATGGCCGGCGCGCTGAACGGCCCGCCGGGAACCCCACTCGAGGGCCAGGCCGCCGGCTTCATCGCCGTCTGCCACGCGGGGCCCACCGAGCGGGGCGAGAGCCTGTTGAAGCCGATCCGCGATTTCGGCGAGCCGGCCCTCGGCGGCATCGGGCCGATGTCCTATCTCGCGCAGCAGGGCATGTTCGAAGCCGCCGGCGCCACCGGCAACCGGCACTACTGGCGTTCGAATTTCCTGGCGCGGCTGCCGGACGGGGTCATCGACCGGATCGTCGAGCAGGCCGAGGACGGTCTGCGCGGCCCGGGCACGCTGGTGCTGCTGGAACACATGGGCGGCGCGATCCGTGACCTCGGCGACCACGACACGGCGTTTTCGAATCGCGGCGCGGAACACAACGTGTCGATACTCGCCGGCTGGCCCGACGCCGCGGACGACGCGGAAAATATTCGCTGGACGCGCGCGTTCGGCGACGCGCTGAAGGTGCACGCGACCGGCGCCGGCTACGTCAATTACATGACGGACGACGAGACCGCGGCGCGGGTGCAGGCCACCTACCGGGCCAACCTGGACCGGCTGATCGACGTGAAGCGTAAGTACGACCCGACGAACTTCTTCAACGCGAACCAGAACATCGTGCCGTAGGCCGCGAGCGCTGCGCGCCCCCGGTCGGTGACGCGGGCCGGGGCGCGCCATCCTCAGCGAATCGCCCAGCTCACCTGCACCTGCACCGAGACGCTGAGCTGCCCCGGCGAGATGCCCGGCGCCGGCGCGGCCTCCGCCATCGCCATGCGCCCGCCGCCCATCATCGGGACCGGCTGGCCGCCGCCCTGCACCATCGAGATCGTCAACACGTCGCCGAGCTCGACGCCGGCAAGCTCGGCGAGCGACTCGGCGCGGCGCCGCGCGTCGGCCATCGCCGCTGCCCGCGCGCGCTCTTCCAGTTCCGCCGTGTCGGCAACGCCGAAATTGATGCCATGGATCGAGTTGGCGCCGGCGTTGGTCACGGCGGCCAGCACGCGCCCCACGCGGTCGATGTCCTTGACCGTGACGTTGACGACATTGGAGACATGGTAACCGACGATGCGGACTTCTGGCGTGCGCTCCGGGTCGTGGCGCTGCTCCGGCCAGATGCTGTAGTTCGAGGTCTGGATGTCCTCTTCATCGATCCCTTCCGCCTCGAGCGCCTGCATGATTCGCTCGATCGCAGCCTGGTTCTCGCGCGATGCCTCGACGACCGTCGCGGCCATCGTCTGCACGCCGGCGTTCACGCTGGCCTGGTCCGGGCGGCCGGAGGCCTCGCCATGGCCGCTGACGGCGATGGCGCGCTGGCTCGTGCCGTGTTCGTCGGCGCAGGCGACGCTCGCGAGACAGGCCGCGAGGACGGCAAGCACCATGGAACTGCGCATACTTCCTGCTGACATCGGATAACTCCTGAAAAAAAGACGGCCGGACGCAAGCGGCGCCGGCCGGCCTTGGACCGCGCCCGCGGCCGCGAATTCCGGGTCCGTGGGTCCGGCCGCGGGACTCGACCGCGCCGGCCGGACCGGTAGACTGGCCGCACCCGCAAGCCCCGTCCAAGGAGTCGCCCGATGGGCCGCTGGCGTCCGCCCGCACCGAAGTCATCACCCTACATCACGGCACCGGGTTTTGCCGCGCTGCAGGCAGAACTCGACGGGCTGTGGCTGCGCCGGCGGGAGGTCGTTCGCGCGCTCGCGGACGCCGCCGCGGAAGGCGATCGCTCGGAGAACGCGGAATACATCTACCGCAAGAAGGAACTGGCCGGCATCGACCGGCGCATCCGCTACCTGCAGAAACGCCTGCCCGCGCTGACGATCGTGCGCGAGTTCGCTAACTCCGACGCGGTGTTCTTCGGCGCTACCGTCGAAGTAGAAGACGAAAACGGAGAAAGCGAGCGATATCGGATCGTCGGTCCGGACGAGGCGGACGCGGCGAGCGCCGCGATCAGCATTGACTCCGCGCTCGCGCGCGCGCTGCTCGGCAAGCAGGTTGGCGACGAGATCAAGCTCGACATTCCGGAACGGGAGCGGACGCTGATCGTACGCTCGGTAGGCTACGACTGAGGCCGGCGCGCGCGCAGCTAATCGCGCTAGCGCAGCGGATAGCCGTCGTCGCTCGGCAGCTTGCCGTCGATGCGTACGACTTTGACGGCGTCGGTCACCTCGCTTGCGCGCATGAACGAAATCGAGCCGGGCACCGCGACCACCAGCTCAAGCGTCATGTCCGTGCTGAAGACGATTTTCGGGCCGCGCGGAATCTCCGCCCGGAACATCTTCGCAATCCAGTACTGGCGGAACTGCGCCTCGCTCATCTGGTAGATGCGGTCGAGCACGAAGGTACGCTCGTCGGACGTCGGTGCGCGCACGAGCAGGCTGATCCGGGTGCGATCTGCCCAGAACTGTCGATCGGCGAGGAAGATGCTGCGCAATTCGTCCATGCTCAGCGACTCGACCGGCGCATCGCGGTGCACGACGATCGCAATCGGCGCATCCTGAGCGCGCAAAGGTTGCGCCAACACCAGCAGGGCTGCGCCGGTGACGATCGCCAGCCGTCGGGCAAGCGCGTTCAATGCAGCCTCGCCAGCACGAACGACAGTTGCAGCCTGGCGTTGCTTTCGCGGCCGCCGCCGGCGAATTCCTCGCTGCGGAACTCGGCTTTCAACGCGGCGTACGGATTGAAGTCCCAGCGCAGACCAACGATGCCGGCGTCGTAGTCCAGGTCGAACGGCGCCAGCAACGGGTCGGACGCATCGACGTCGATGCTTTCCAGCCGGGCATAGGGCTTGAAGTGCTTGCGCTCGCCCGGCAGCCGGTAGGCGAACTGCGCGTACCAGGCCGTGGTCGTGCCGGACTGTGCGCCGTTGTCGTGGTCCGCGCTCAGGAACTCGACCAGCAGCTCCGGGTCCTCGCGGGTCCAGGCCAGGTAAGCCGACACCGTCCGTTCGTCGATCGGCGGCTCTCCGGGCAACTCGATCTCGTCGGCGTAGAAGCCGATGCCGACGTCCAGCCCCTGGTAACGGCGCGAGCGCGAAGCCAGCTGCAGCATCCAGGCCTTGTCGCCGTTGACGTCGCCCGCATCCCCGGCGCGGGCGATGTTCGAATGGCGACCGTTGCCGTAGCCGACCTTGTAATTTGCGCCGAGATCGCCGCTCGGCAGGTTGCCCTCGAGCAGCACGCCGACGAAATGTATCGGCATGACGCGCGAGCCGAACCGCACCATCTCCGGGCGACTCACGGTCGTCTGCAGCCAGGCACCGTGGTGAAACGCGGAGTTCCAGTAGCCGATCGGCGTGTGGTAACGGCCCGCCGACAGCTTGTAGCGGTCGGAGAAATCGTACTTGACGATCAGGCGCTCCACTTCGGTGGCGTATTCGTCGTCGCGCGCCGTCGCGCTGAATTCGCCGAACACGCTGAACGAAGGCCCGAGCAGGGCACTGAGATGCGCGACTGCCTGGCCGATGACGAAACCGTCTTCGTTCGTGCCGTCCCGCGACACGTAGCTGATGTCGCCGAAGCCCATGACGTTGAATTCGGGCGTAGTGGTACCGGTGTCGACTGGCTGTCCGGCACACAGGCCGGGGGAGACGACGGCGGTCACCAGGATGACGAGGGAAAGGCGGCTCTTCATTGTTATCGGGTACCGCACGGCCGATCAGATCCGTCGGGAGATACTACTCGCATTGCCAGCGCGTTGCTATGCGGGCCACCGGCGCTTGTATACTGGCGAACGGGGACGGGAATCGAGCGGGGGCACGGCATGTCCGACAAGCCGACATCCGTCTGGCTTTCGCGGGTGCTGTTCGAGTCGATGCTGATCATGGTCAGTATCGTTGCCGCGCTCGCGCTCGACGAGTGGCGCGAGAACCGCGAGAACGAAGAGATGATCGAGCAGGCCCTCGACAATTTCCTGCTGGAGATCCGCCAGAACAGCGAACGCGTCGAGGATGCTGCGCCCTTCAACAACGGGCTGCGCGACGTGCTCGTCCGGCGGCACGCGGAAGGCGGTATCACCAACGTGGCAGAGTTCGTCAGCGTCGTCGAGAGCTACTCGCCGAGCGTGCTGCAATCGACTGCGTGGGATACAGCGCTCGCGACCGGCGCGCTGGCGAAGATGGACTACGAAATCGTCGCGGCGCTGTCGCTGACCTACAGCATGCAGAACCGCTATGAGCAGGACGTGCGCAATGGCACGGCGGAGCTGACCAGTCCGCAGAACCTGTCCGCCGACCATCTCGACCTCGCGGTATTCAACTCTATCCGCTACCTGAACGACGTTACCCGCCGCGAAGCCGAGCTGATCGCGATCTTCGACGAGGCCAGCGCGCTCATCGTCCGCAAGCGAGCGCCCGGCGACGACGACTACTCGGTCGTCGCGGTGCCCTGATCAGTCAGGCTTTGCGGACGAGCGCCTGGCGCGGCGCTCGAGGTGCTGTTCCAGCAGCTCGCGCGCCGTGACGATGGCCGCCAGCAGCAGGAAGACCGTCACCAGCATGCCCCAGTAGAGGAAGGCCTCGTTGCTCACGAGCCCGGCCTGTTCACCAGGAGCTTGAAATAGATGCCGAAGCAGAGCAGCGTCGGCACCCAGGTCGCGGCGAACACGGCCTGGCGGAAATTACCCGTGAAGAACAGGTAGACCCCCAGGCAGAACGACACGGCAACGCCGATGAAAATCAGTATGTCCGATTTGCTGAGCATGGATTTCTCCCGAGTGGGCATGAAGCGGGCGACCGGGCGCGTTACATTGCCCTCAGGCCGCGGCCCGCGGTGAGAGTTTCTCCGCGACGAGTCCCAGTACGGCGCCGCCGACGGCCATGTAGACGACGGCCTCCGCACCCCACCACAGCCAGATCTCGTATGGCAGGTTGAAAACGCCGGACCAGCCGGCCATCGCGACGACCTGGATGAGCCAGACCAGCAGGCCGAACTTCAAGCCGCTGAGCCAGCCGCGCCCGGCAATGCCGTCGCGAATGGCGCCGTAGATGCCGGCCAGCACCAGCGAACCGACGATGCCCGTCGTGATCCAGAGCGGCAGCAGCGCCACCATGTCGGGCGGCACCGCGTTCAGCTCGGGTCGCCAGAACTGCTGGTTGGCCCGGTAGGCCTCGACGAGGATACCCTCGTGCACGAGCGGGCCGGTGGCAAAGGACAGGACGAACTGCGCGACGTACATCGCCAGTCCGCCGGCGACGATGATCTTCGGGTTCATAGTTGTTCTCCCGTGACGGTTCCCCACGGGAGACAGTGTAGCGGGTAGCGCGATGTGTGCGCCGCGAAAAAGCCCTCAGGCCGCCCGCGGCAGGCACTCGCCGAGCTGCGCGCAGGCGTCGCGCAGCGCGGTGCGCAGCCCCTCTTCGACGACCGGGTGATAGAACGGCCTCTCGAGCATCTGCGCGACCGTCAGCCCGGACTGGTGCGCCCAGGCCAGCAGGTGCGCGAGGTGCTCGGCACGGGGGCCGACCATCTCGGCGCCGAGGAAGCGGCCGTTGCGCGCGTCCGCATAGACGTGCAGCAGGCCGAAGTTCCTGCGCATGACCCGGCTGCGGCCCTGGTCGTCGAACAGCACCGCGCCGGTCACGATCGGCCGGCCCGCCAGTTCCGCAAGGCTAGAGCCGACCATCGCTATTTGCGGGTCGGAAAACACGATAGACAGCGCCGAGCGGCGCAGCCCGGGCACGACGGCCGGGAAGCGGCCGGCGTTGTCGCCGGCGATCCGGCCTTCGTCGGCGGCTTCGTGCAGCAGCGGCTTGCGGCTGGTCGCGTCGCCGGCGATGAAGACGTGACTTTCGCCGACCTGCAGCGTTTCGTCGTCGGCGAGCGGCACGCCGAGCGAGTCGAGCGGCAGGCTCGTATTTTCGAGGCCGAGGTTGGCGACGTTCGGATGGCGCCCGGTCGCGGCAATAACGTAGTCGACCTCGGCCACAGCCCGCTCGCCGTCCGCCGTGCGGTAGTCGATACGCACACCGTCGGCGACGCGCGCCAGGCCGTCGACCCGGGCGTCCGCGTCGAGCGGGAATTCCGCCGTGAACGCGGCCAGCGCCTTGGCACGCACGGCCGGGTCGGTCAGCGGCCCGACCAGTCCGCCGATGCCGAACATGCGCACCTCGACGCCGAGGCGGTTGAGCGCCTGGCCGAGCTCGAGACCGATGACGCCCGGGCCGAACACGGCGACGCTGCGCGGCAGGTCGCGCCACTCGAACACGTCGTCGTTGACGACGAGGCGGTCGCCGAGTTCGCGGAACGCGCTCGGAACCGCGGGCGAGGAACCGGTGGCGATGACGATCCGGTCGGCGGTGACGACCGTGTGCCCGCCGACGTCGAGGCGATGATCGTCGATGAAGCGCACGTTGCCGCGCAGCCGAACCGCTTCGGGCAGGGCATGCACGGAATCCACGACTAAGCCGACGAAGCGGTCGCGCTCGCTGCGCACGCGCTCCATGACGGCGGCGCCGTCGATGCGCACGGCGCCCGCGCGCACGCCGAACGCGTCCGCGTCGGCGACGGCATGCGCGGCCTCGGCGGCCGCGATCAGCAGCTTGGACGGCATGCAGCCGACGCGCGCGCAGGTCGTCCCGTAGGCGCCGCCCTCGATGATGACGACCTTGTCCGTCCACCGCCGCGCCGCCCGGTAGGCGGCAAGGCCGGCGGAGCCCGCGCCGATCACGGCGACGTCCACGTTACGCTGCTGCATGCTCTTTCCCTGTCTGTGCGTCGAAAGCCCGGACCGCCCGGGCCAAGCGGGAGACTAGACGGCGGCGAATGATATTTAAATTAGTATATTTAGTATTTTTTATTCGATTTTCTGTATTATTTGCGGCCGCCTGCAAGCCCCCGCCGTACCCACTCGTGCGTACATTTCCCCCCTGTCCCGGCCCCGGCGCTTCCTTTAGGGTGTCGCTCTACGACGCGGCGTCCGGGGAGGGCCGACCATGCAACGGGATGCGGGCCCGGCCTTCGCCGACGGGGCCACCATCGCAACGCGGCTGCTGGCACCGGACCCGGTGTTCGACGAGCTGGTCTTCCGCTCGCTGCGGCCGGTCAGCCTCGGGCTCGCGATCATCTTCACCATCTTCGTGTTCCTCGGCCTGATCGACGCCTCCGCCGGCGCATCCCGCGGCCTGATCGTCGCGACGGACGCCGTTTCGGCCGCAGGCTTTCTCGGGCTGTACCTGGCCACCGTGCATGGCGCGCTGCCGCGCGCGCTGACCTACCCGGTCGCCGCGTTCGCCGCGTGCATCCCGACCGCGAACGCGCGCTCGCGTTCTACCTGACCGGCAGCCCGTTCTTCCTGTCCTACCTGCCGATGATCGCGATCGTATGCGGCGCCTACATCCTGTCGCTGCCATGGCTGCTCGCGACCTTCGGCATCATTCTCGCCGGCTCGTTCGCGGTCGGCATCGAGGTCCTGCCGCTGATCTCGCTGGCGCGCTACCTGCCGGCGCTGGTCGGCGCCTACCTCGTGGCGGCCGTCGTCTTCTTCACTCGCCGCTGGCACATCATCGAATCGCAGCGCGCGCTGATCGCGATGCGGGCGGAGACCGAGGAGCGGAAGCGCGCAGAGGCGCAGCTCGCGCACGCGCAGCGGCTCGAGAGCGTCGGCAAGCTCGCGAGCGGCATCGCGCACGACTTCAACAACCTGCTCATGGTCATCGTCGGCTACGCGGACAACCTGCTCGACACGGTCGACAGGGACAGCGCGCTGTACGGGGACCTGAAGGAAATTCGCGTCGCGGGAGAAAAGGCAGGCTCGCTGGCCCAGAAGCTGCTGGCTTTCGGCCGGCAGCAGGTCATGCAGCTGCGCATCGCCGATCTCAACGAGCTCGTCGACGGCGCGCGCGCTGATCACGCGCTCGCTGCCCGCGAACGTGAAGCTCGAGGTCGACCTGGACCCGGACGCCGGCTGCGTGAACATCGACCCGCTGCAGATGGAGCAGGTACTGATCAACCTCGCCCTGAACGCGCGCGACGCGATGGCCGACCAGGGCGGCACGCTGTCGATAGCGACCCGCCGCGTGACGGGCGGCACGGCGGGCGACGAGCAGGACGCGGCCGAGATCCGGGTCTCGGACAGCGGCTGCGGCATGTCGGGCGAAGTGCGCAGCCGCGCCTTCGAGCCCTTCTTCACGACCAAGGAACGCGGCGCCGGCACCGGTCTCGGCCTCGCGATGGTGCACGGCATCGTCACGCAGATCGGCGGGACGATCGGGATAGACTCGACCCCCGGTCGAGGTACGACCATCGCGGTAAGCTTGCCGCGCATCGACCCCTCGCCCGCGGCTGAATCGGTGCAAGCGGCGGCAGGCCGCGACGAGGGCACCCTTGCAGGGACGCGGGTGCTGGTCGTCGACGACGAGGGCGGGGTTCGCGACATCGTCGCTCGCACCCTCGTCAACCGCGGCTGCGTCGTCGGCACGGCGGGCTCCGCCGAGCAGGCACTGCCGATCGCGCTCGGCGAAGCCTGGGACCTGGTGCTGTCGGACGTCGTCATGCCCGGCATGTCCGGCGTGCAGCTCGTGCACCGGCTGCGCGAGGAGGGCTTCGCGAGCCCGGTGCTGCTGATGTCAGGCCACGCGGCGGACAAGATCGCCGAGTCCGACCGCACTTCGACGCCGATCCTGCAGAAGCCGTTCCGCACCGAGCAGCTCGTCGGCGCGGTCGAGCAGGCGCTCGCGACCGGCGAAGGCAACGCGCTCAGCACACCGCCAGCGCCGCCCGGCGGTGCCGTGTCCGCGCTGCGTATCCTGGTCGTCGACGATCATCCGCTCGTACTCAAGCTCACCGCGGCCCTGCTCGGGCGCCTCGGGCACGACTGCCTCACCTGCGACGATCCGGGGCACGTACCCGCCCTGCTCGAGGAGCATCATCACGATCTCGACGTCGTGATCACCGACTACTCGATGCCGGGCCTGTCCGGCGCCGACATCGTGGCGCTGTGCCGGCGCGACTACCCGGGGCTCGTGACCATGGTCGCGAGCGGTTACCTGGACGACGAGATCCGCGCGCTGACCGCGGGCAATGTACCGGACGCCACGTTGCCGAAACCGCTGACGGAAGAAGCGGTGCGCAGTGCACTCGCCGGCGTCGAGCGCCGCGCCCGCAGGACGCGGACGGCCTAGCAGCTGCCGGCGAGCGGGCGGTAGCGGGCGCCCGGGTCACCGGGCCGCCGCAGCCGGAAGCCCAACCCGAGGCTGCAGCCCGGGTCGTGCGCGTGCAGGAAGCGATGGTAGGCCTCGATGATGCGCGCGATCGTCGTGTAGGACGGCCCGCGGCTGCCGACCCCGTTCTCGATCCGGGTCAGCTCCGGCAGCTCCATGCCGATCAGCCTTGCGGCCTCGGTCTGGCTCACGCCGAGCAAGTTCACGCGCAGTTCGCGCATCGCGCCGCCGAGCGCCGCGGCGCTGGGTGGCTGCGCGTCGTCGGGCATCTCTTCGGGGTCGGCGACGGCCAGCGGCCGCGGCTCGCCGACGACGGCGGCTGCATTGTCCCGCAGTGCGAGTATCGTCATCACGACCCTCCCAGCGAATACGCGGCCCACAGCAGCAGCATGAGAGCGATGGCGATCCATCGCGGTGACATCAGGCGCATGGTCAGCTTCCCTGTCGGTCCGGGACCGATCTCGACTGTTCCTGTGTCCTAAAGCGATGTCCCGCGCGAATTTCCCTCACGCCGCTGCGCCCCGGGGCCTGGCGGAGCCGCGCTACCGTGGCACAGGGGCCTCCGGCGCCGCCACCAGGCCGCCGGGGGCTGCGTCAGCGAGCATTTCCGGCAGTCGGCGATCGCCCGCCAGATCTCTTGGCGCTCGTTCATGGCGACGGGACCGCAGCGGACGACCGCTGCGCCGGGCGGCCTGCCCCCCGGGCTGCGTGCCGCCCCCTGTCCCGGCCAAGCGGTCCCGCTGCGCCGACCTGCGCCCGAAGCGAGCCCGGACCACCAGCCAGCCCGGAATGTACTAGGCTTCGGGGGCAACGCGCGTCAACAACAGACCGGAAGTGACGGCCCTGTCACGGACGAAGTTGCACGCTTTCCCAGGGACGATCCGTCCATCGAGGAGAAAGCCATGAGGATGACCAAGCCCAGTCAGTGCCTGGCTGCGATCGCCTTGGCACTGTTTTTACCCGCCTCGCTTCTTGCCGACGCTCACGACGACGTGCTGGCGGTGATAATGAAATACGCCGATCTCGAAGGCGACCTCGGCCGACAGGCCGAGTTGATCCGGCCGGACCGGGTGATGATCACCGGTTTGCGCCAGACGGACCAGGCCAGGAACCTGGAACTGCAGATGGCGGCCCGTGCGGCCAACGAGGCCGCTGACGGCGGTCCCGCAAAGTGGATCACCGAAATCGAGGATCCCGAGGTGCGCATATACGGCAACGTCGCGGTGGCGAGCATGTTGCGACGATTCCATATCTATCCGACGGGTGCTGCGCCGATCAATGCCCCGCCGCACTGGCTGACGCTGGTGCTCGTGCGCGAGGGCGGCAGCTGGGGCATCGCGCATGCACACCTCTCTCCGCTCTGGGAGCCGCCCGACTAGGTGACACGCCGTGCCGGTGCCTGCGGCTCGCTGCGGGCACCGGCACGACCCCTGCGAAGTCGCGCGACCTGTCCGTACCGGCGATCAGGCGGCCGGCGCCTGCGCCAGCGTGCCCTCCTGGTAGTCGGCAATCGCCTGCTCGATCTCCTCGCGCGTGTTCATGACGAAGGGGCCGTACTGCACGACCGGCTCGCCGAGCGGCTTGCCTGCCAGCAGGATGAAGCGTGCCGCTTCGTCGCCCGCGCGCACGCGCACCGCGTCGCCGTTCTCGAGCACGGCGAGCGACTGCCGCCGCACGGCCTGCTCGCGCTCCGCCGGTCCGGCGTGCAGCGTGCCCTCGTAGGCGTAGACGAAAGCCGCGTGGCCCGCGGGCACCGGTACCTCGAAGCTCGCGCCGGCATCGAGATGCACGTCGTAGAACAGCGGCTCGGTCGTCAGCCCCGAGATCGGGCCCGACGCGCGCTCGTCGCCGTCCGCATAGCTGCCGGCAATGACCTTGACGCGCCGCCCGTCCGCCTCGACCACCGGGATCTTCGCGGCCGGGATGTCGCGGTAGGCCGCCGGCTTCATCTTCTCGGCGGCCGGCAGGTTGATCCAGAGCTGGAAACCGCGCATGCGGCCTTCTTCCTGTTGCGGCATCTCGGAGTGGATGACGCCGCGCCCGGCCGTCATCCACTGTACGCCGCCCTCGGTCAGTTCGCCGACGTTGCCCAGGTGATCCTCGTGGCGCATGTGGCCGTCGAGCATGTAGGTCACCGTCTCGAAGCCACGGTGCGGATGCGGCGGGAAGCCGGCGATGTAATCCTCGGGCCGGTCCGTGCCGAACTCGTCGAGCATCAGGAACGGGTCCAGGCGCAGGCCCGGCCGCGAGCCCAGGCTGCGGCGCAGCTTCACGCCCGCGCCATCGGAGGTCTCGACGCTCTTCATCTGCCAGGCCAGTGTTCGTGCGTTCATTGCCTTGTCTCCAGTGTGAGGCCGCTCAGGCGGCCTCGGCCATTACCGTGTCCAGCTGCTCGCAGGCCTCGTCGATTGCGGCCTGCAGCGCCTGCTCGCCCATCGCCGTGCCCTCGGCGTAGACGAAGCGCACGTCGTCGACGCCGAAGAAGCCGAGCACGTTCTTCACGTAGCCGGTCTGCGTGTCGAGCGCCGTGCCGACGTAGCGTCCGCCGCGCGTGGCGAAGACCACCGCCCGCCCGGCCGTCACGAGGCCCTGCGGACCGGCCTGCGTGTAGCGGAAGGTTTTGCCGGCGCGCGCCACGTGATCGATCCAGGCCTTCAGCGTCGAGGGGATGCCGAAGTTATACATGGGGAGCGCGACGACGATTTCATCGGCGTCTTTCAGTTCGGCGATGAGCCGGTCCGACTCCGCCACCCAGCCGGCTTCCTCGCGGCTCAGCTCGGCCGGGTCCTTGCCGAAGGCGGCGAAGCGCTCCGCCGTCAGGTGCGGCACGGGCTCGGCCGCCAGGTCGCGTTCGACCACGCGGCCGTCCGGGTGTTCGCGGCGCCAGCGCTCGACGTAGCCGCTGGCGAGCGTCGACGACAGGCTGGCGTCGCCGTTCAGGCTGGTGTGCAGGACGAGCAGGGTTTCCATGATCGGTTCCTCGGTCGATGTCGGAGCTGCGAACAGTTGACCATTCACCAGATCGATAAAAAAGCATAATATTTGGCTTGTTCTTATCTATTTATTTGATAAATGACGCCCCGAGTCAGCCTGGAACAATGGCGCGCCCTGATCGCGGTCGTCGACGCCGGCGGCTACCAGCAGGCCGCCGAGTCGTTGCACAAGAGCCAGTCCAGCGTGACCTACGCCGTCAAGAAGCTCGAGGCCGCGCTCGGCGTCGAGGCGTTCGCGGTCGAGGGCCGCAAGGCGGTACTGACCCCGGTTGGCCGCCTGCTGTACCGGCGCGCCCGCGAACTGGTCGCCGATGCGGGATCGCTGGAGCAGTCGGCGCGCCACCTGTCGGCCGGCTGGGAAGCGGAGATTGGCCTCAGCGTCGAGGTGATCTTCCCGACCTGGCTGCTGCTGCGCTGCCTCGACCGCTTCGGCGCAGACAGCCCGCACACGCGTATCGAGCTCTACGAATCGGTCATGCGCGGCGCGGCCGAGGACCTCGAGAGCGGGCGCGCGCAGCTCGCGGTGACTGCGCACGTGCCGGCGAACTACCTCGGCGACCCGCTGCTGGACCTGCGTTTCGTTGCCGTTGCGCACCCGGACCACCCGCTGCAGAGGCTCGGCCGGCCGCTTCGCGAGCGGGACCTGCGTCGCCACCGCCGCCTGATCGTGCGCGAGACCAGCAGCGACCGCCCGACCGGGCCGGGACTCGAAACGGAGCAGCGCTGGACCGTCGGCAACATGCCGACGTCGATCGGCGCCGCCTGCCGCGGCTACGGCTTCGCGTGGTTCCCCGAGCACAAGATCCGCAACGAACTTGCCGAGGGCTCGCTGAAGCCGCTGCCGCTCGCGCGCGGCGCGGAACGCCGCGTGACCGTCTACCTGGTCGTCGCCGAGCCGGAGACCGCCGGGCCGGGCGTCGCGCGGCTCGCAGACATCCTGCGCGAGTCGGTTGCCGAACTCGAAGCGCAGGGCCGCGCCGGCTGAGCGGCGCGGCCGCTGCGCGTTACTGCCCGGCCGCCGTCACGACCCGCGCGATCGTCGTGCCGCCGCGGGTTTCGCGCAGCTCGTACTCGAGGATGTCGACGACGATCGTGCCGCCGCCGGCCCCGGGCTGGACGCTGCCGATCCTGAGCAGCGCGTCGAGCTGCACGGCCGCGTAGTTGCCGACCCGGTCGGTGATCGACTGGGCCTCGGCTTCCGGCACCTTCCAGACCTGCGCGCTGCGACCGTTGCCGAAGCGCAGCTCGACCTTCTGCCCGAAGTGGTCGAAGCTGACGACGGAACTCGGTGCGAGCGCGCGCACCGTGAACTCGCCGTAGCCCGGATCGTAGTGGCTGAGCTGCGCGTTGTTCAGCGACAGCCGCAACAGGCCCACGTCGCGCACCGACGCGGCGCCCGCCTCGAGTTCCTGCCGGATTGCCGTGCGCAGGCTTGCCTTGTCGGCCGGCGGCGCCACCCGCAGCCGGCCGTCCTGTTCCACCCACGCGTCGAACGGCGGCCCGATGCCGGCGAGGTCGTAATACAGGAATACCATCGTCGCGTCGTCCGGGTTGACGAGCTCGCGGCCG
>ERZ869936.477-NODE-477-length-37630-cov-32.371178_pt1 | contig 37630 bp, 23 predicted proteins | sample MGYA00520876_ERZ869936 | MGnify/ENA primary metagenome ERZ869936 (study PRJEB32218, sample SAMN09650985) | biofilter metagenome | isolation source: enrty point of leading RO module | place: Saudi Arabia: Thuwal, RO plant located on Red Sea | collected 2016-02-17 ... | reverse complement strand
CGAGACGCCCGACGACGAGCCGGCCAGCGACGAGACGCAAGACGATTGAGCCCTGCGCAGCCAATGAACCAGGCCGACCAGCGGGAGGCCGGCATTTCAGCTGTCATCACCGCGGCGAAGGGCTCATTGACAACGCAGCCATCAATAGACTCGGCAACCAAGGCAACGGCGAACTTGCGACTTCGCGGTTGCGGAGAACCGGCGAGACACCGCATGGACTGGAATACCTCACAGTTGATTATCACCGGCGGCGGCGGCTGGCTCGGCGGAACCCTGCTCCGCGGCCTGCGCCAGGGTCTGGCCGACTTCGCGCCGCTCCGCGAGCCGTCGTCGAATCTGGCCATCCGCGCGTTGGCCCTTTCCGACCACGATGTGCAACAGCTCGAGCAGCTTCCCGGCGAGATTGAGATTGTCCGCGGCGATCTGCTCGACCCGGCGGATTGCCAACGCCTCTGCGCCGGGGCCCGCGACGCGGTGCTGATTCACTTGGCGGGCTTGATTCATCCGCGCCGCACCCGAGAGCTGTTCCAGATCAACCTGCACGCAACGCAGAACATCGTCGCCGCGGCGGTTCAACAGGGCATGCGACGCGTAGTGGCGATGTCGTCGAATTCGCCGCTCGGCTGCAATCCTCGCCCCGATCATTGCTTCGACGAGACTTCGCCGTACCACCCTTACTTGAAGTACGGGAAATCGAAGATGCTCATGGAACAGCACCTGAAGGAGGTGCAGGCGGCCGGCAACATCGAAACGGTGACGATTCGCTGTCCCTGGTTCTATGGTCCGTATCAGCCGCCGCGACAGACGTTGTTCTTCGAGATGATTCGCGACGGCAAGGCTCCGATTGTCGGCTCGGGCGAGAATCGCCGCTCGATGGGTTATCTGGAGAACATTGCCCAGGGCCTGATTCTGGCCGCCAACGTGCCGGACGCGGCCGGGGAAACCTATTGGCTGGCCGACGAGCGCCCCTACACGATGAACGAGATCGTTGACACGGTCGAGCGTCTGCTGGAGACGGAGTTCGACATCCCTTGCCAGCACAAACGCCTGCGGCTGCCCGGCCTGGCCAGCGAGGTGGCCTGGGCAATCGACTGGTCGCTCCAATCGGTGGGGCTCTACCACCAGAAGATTCATGTGCTCTCGGAAATGAACAAGACGATCGCCTGTCGCGTCGACAAGGCAAAACGCGAGCTCGGCTACGAGCCCAACGTCGCGCTGGAAGAGGGTATGCGGCGCAGCCTGCGGTGGTGCATCGACCAGGGACTGCTGGGACGGGCGACGTCCAACTGAGTTCGCGACGCGACGCGGAAGGGAGCCATGATCGGCAGTCTCTGGAAACTCGCTCGGCCGCAGCAGTGGAGCAAAAACTTGCTCTGCTTCGCGGGCGTGATCTTCAGTGGGCGGTTTCTGGAGCTGGAGCACGTCGTTCATGCGATCCTCGTCGCCGTCGCCTTCTGCGCGGGCTCGTCGGCGATCTACGTGCTGAACGACCTGATCGATCGCGAGCGGGACCGCCAACACCCCAAGAAGCGCGAGCGACCGCTGGCCCGGGGCGACGTCTCGCCGGCCGCGGCCGGCATTTTGGGCCTTTCTCTGGCGGTCCTCGCCCTGTGGGGTACGTGGCAGCTCAATTACGAGACATTTCTTTGCCTGGCGATTCTCTTGGTCATCAACCTCGCCTACTCGACCGTGCTCAAGCACGTCGTTCTGCTGGATGTGCTTTGCATCGCCAGCGGCTTTGTCCTCCGCCTCTTGGCCGGCATCTACGCGGTCGACGATCAGCCGACGACCTGGATCACCTTGTGCACGTTCTTCCTGGCGATGTTCTTCGGCTTCTCCAAGCGTCGCGGCGAGTTGCAGGCCCTGCGCGAGAGCGAGGCTGAATCGCGACCCGTGCTGGAGAGCTACTCGATCGACTATCTGGACAATCTGCTGAACAGCGCCGCAACGATCACCATCTTGTGCTACGCCTTGTTCACCGTCGCTTCGGGGAAGAACCCGGCCCTGATCCTCACCTTGCCGCTGGTCTACTACGGCGTGATGCGCTACCAGCGGATCATCTCGACGACCGAAGCGGTTGAGGAGCCGGAACGGGCCGTGTTCGCCGATCTGCGGATTCTACTCGCGTTTGTGGTGTGGCTCGCGACGTACCTGATCATCGAGCGCTGGGACCCGCAGATCTTCGCTTCGCCCCCGGCGGCGGAGTCGCCGACCTCGGCAGCCGCGCCTCTCGAGACTTCGCCCCCTGCGGCGTCACCCGACAAAGCGCCGGCTGTCGAGTAACGGGGGCAGTCAGGTGACGGGGGCTATCGCGCAGCGGCGACACCCCGGCAACCCGCGACGTTCTCGGTCGGCCCTAGGGCGTGACCGGCGTGCCCGCCGACTGATGAAAGGGTCGCCGTTGCCGATAGAGTGCGAGCCGCGCCCGCATCGCATTGGCCCGCGGCGAGTCTTGCCGACGCAGCGTCGCCAGCGCTTCTGCGGCGGTCTCGACGGCCCGCTCGAACTGACCGGCTTCGGCCTGCGCCGCCGCCAGGACGTTGAGCGAACTGACCCGTCGTCGCGCTTCGATCTCGATCGCCCGCGACGCCAGACGAACCGCCGCTTTGCCGTTGCGGAAGCTTGCCTCGGCCGCGGTCGCGTAGATCCAGGCCAGTCGTTTCATGGCCCGAGTCGAGGCGGGATCCTGGGTGAGCACCCGTCGATACATCTCAATCGCCTCGCTGAGCCGGTTCTGTTTGTACAACACATCGCCCACACGGGCCATCAAATCCGCGTCGTCGCCGTAGGCGTTCAGGGCAGCCAACAAGTACGGCGTGGCCTCCGCCAGTTGCTCCTGGTCCGCGAGCAGGATGCCCAAGTCGAGATTGGCCTTGGCATGCGTGGGCTCGACGGCCAAGGTCTCGAGCAACTTCCGCTTCGCACCGCGGAGATTCCCTTGCTCCCAATAGACCTTGCCCAGGTTGTAGTGATGCCGGGCCAGCTGCGGATAGATTTCACAAGCCGCTTCGAAATGACGCTGGGCTGCCGCAAACTCGCGGGGCCCGGGCTTCTCGCGGGACTCCAGATAGTCGACGCCCAGGTTGTAGTGAATGAGATAATTGCGATCGGTCACCGAGAGGGCGTGCAAAAAAGCCGTGCGCGAATCTTGCCAACGGGCGACCTGCCGATACGTCAACACGCTCAAGCAAATCAACAGGAAGACGGCGCCGGCCATCGCGACGCCGCGAAGACGAGGGACCTGCCGCAGCAGGTCCATGGCGAGCCCCACGATCATGGCGACGAGCCCCAACGACGGGATATAGGTGAAGCGGTCGGCCATGGCGTGAAATCCCGCCTGGGTAAGTCCGCTCATTGGCAGCATCATGACGAGATACCACAGCCAGCCGACGAGAAGATAGGGTCGCTTGTTCGCTTGCCAGAGCACCAGCAACGTGATGGCGAGCAACACGAGCGTGGCGACGCCCGCCTGCGGACCAAGCTTTGCCCATACGTCGTCGTTGACGAGCGCGGGATGCGGATAGAAGATCGCCAACTCGGTGGGCCAAAACGTCTTCCAGAGCATCACCCCATAAACCGTTGTGGCATTGGCCAACCGCACCGGCACCGTCAGCACGTCGACCGAATGCGTGCCTCCCTCTTGGGCGACTCCATAGAGCGCTACCAACGCGGCCGCCGCGCAAAGGGCCAGCATCGGCAACTTCTCGCCAAGGGCACGTTGCCAGGTGACGGGGGGGCACGCCTGAACCGCGAAAGTCGAGTCCCCGTCGTCATCGCCGCGCCCTAGGGCGGGCTGCCAACCTTCGATTCGCCGCAGCGGCCACCCATCGAGCAACAGCAGCGCGACGGGCAGCGCCACGAGCGTTTGCTTCGACGCCATCGCCAAAGCCAGGGAGCCAAGCACCGCCGCGTAACGAGCCAGCGAAGGCGCCCGTGCGTAGCGGACGTAGAACATCACCGTGATCAGCCCAAACAGGCCGCTCAGCACTTCCTTTCGTTGACAGGCCCAGGCTACGGCCTCGACCCGCAAAGGATGAACCGCGAAGAAGGCGGCCACCAGGGCGGGAAACCAGAGCCGCCCCGTCATCTGTCGCAACAGCAGGAACACCAGCACGGCGTTGGCCGCGTGCAGCAACACGTTGGTGAAGACGTACCCGCCCGCCTTCCCCTTCTCCGCTCCGAAGAGCTGGCTGTCGACCATCAGCGATAGCCAGGTGAGCGGGTGCCAGTTGCCGTGCATCTCGGGCGTCAGTCGCCACACCCGGCGAACGCCGTCCCAGGTCAGCCCCTGTTTCACCGCGGGATTGGCGTAGATGTAGCGATCGTCGTCGAAGGCCACGAAGGCGTGGTCGTAGACCTGGACGTGGAGTCCGAGGACCACAGCCACCAGGCCGAGGCAAATCCAGGTCGCGGCTCGCGAGAAGACGGGGGGTCGCTCCCCATCGGTTGAAGATTCTTGTTCCATTCCAAGCACGACCCACCGGTGAAGCAAATCGCCGCACGCGCTGGTTCTATGGTAAGCCGAGGTTCCCAATTGCTCAACGTCAAGGTTGCTCAACGTCATGCGAAACGTCGCACGCGTTGCACCGACTCCGTCCGCCGGCACGTCGGCGGCCGCGTATCGCCCTCGTCGTCCGCGGCGCTCCGAGCCGCTTGTTCCGCTAGGCAGTTGCGCGAGTGGCAGCTATTCTGAACAACACGTGCTTGTCGCATGCCCGCCGTGAGCAGCGAACCCGCATCCGGATGTCGAGAAGTGTTCCGATGAACGAGGCAGATGCCGCCGGAGTGGGCGACGAGCAGGCGGGCGACGAGCCGACGGGCGGCGCGGCGGGCCGCAGTCCGTCGACAACGCCGAGGCTGTTCATCGCGGGGGCCGCCTTCGTGGCGGCCCTGTTCGTGGTCTGCATCTTCTCGCCGCGCTATTCCATCTGGCTGGGGCTCTACGTGCCCGAGGCCAGCTTCAACCCCGAGATCAAGCGGGCCAGCGTCTCGCTCGTCCAGGTCGACGATCCGTTCCTGTTCTTGCGAGAAGCCGACAAGGCGGGGCTGGTGAACAAGGGCTTGGCCTATCGCCTGTTCTTCCCGCTCTTGGCCCACTACCTGAACCTGCCGGACACGGTCTTTCTCGCCTTGCCGCACTTGGGCTGTCTGTTGGTACTTGCCCTGGTGGCGCAATTGACGTGGCGAGAAACCGGAGACCGTCTGCTCACGTTTCTCGCCACGCTGTTGTTTGCGGCGTTGCCGTGGTTCTTCGTTTCGACCGGCTGGCTGAGCTACTTCGATTCCTACTGGGTGCTGGGCCTGTTGGTTGTCGGACTGGTGCGGTCGCGTACGGCGTTGTTGGCCGCCTGCTTGATCGTGCCCTGGATCGACGAGCGCTTTCTGCTCGGCTTGCCGTTGGCGGTGGTCGTTCGCGCGTTGTACGTCCGGGGCGAAGAGCTGACGCCACGCCGCCTTGTCCGCGAGGTCTTCACGATTGGGGCCGTGACGCTGCCCTACGTGATCTGGCGAATCGTGGCCGCCGGTGGCGAGGACGCGACGGCAGCTCACTTCAACGAGGAATGGTCGCGAATCTACAAGACGACCGCGAGGACCTTTCGGGATGCGATGTGGTCGGGTTTTCGCGGTGCCTGGATTTTCCTGGTGCCGTTGGTCGTCGTGGCCTGGAACCGGCAGCGCTCCTGGCTGTTCGGGCTGTTGCTGGCCGGAATCCTGCTCACGACCGCGGCCGGACTGCTGGTCGCGGCGGATATGTCCCGCGGGCTGATGATGCTGGTCCCCGCCGTGTTGGCCGGTTGTCTGCTGTGGCTGCGCGAAGTCGATCGTGCGAAGCGGCTGATTCTCTGCGGAATCGTGTCGGTCAACCTGATGTTGCCCCTGGTGCTGGCCCTGGGAAGCCAGGTCCTGGGGGCGCAGGACCGTTGGCCGACCGCCCACCATGTGCTGTGGTACTTCAAGGTGCCGATTCACGACCTGCACTACGAGTGGCAACAACTCCAGTCGCCGCCCTGGTATGTGAATGCGCGGTACTACTTCGCCGAAGGCATGCGGCTGCACCGCGAGGGCAAAACGGACGCGGCCCTGCACTTCTTCGACAACTCGGTCCGTCTCGACGCCAACTTTGCCGACGGCCATTACGCTCGTGCGGCCCTGTTGCTGCAGCGGGGCGAGCGAGCTGCCGCGGTGGCCTCGCTGGAAAAGGCCCTCCAGGTCGCCGAGGACGACTGGCCGGCGCGCGAGGAGTGTCGCCGCCGGCTCCGCGATCTCAAGTCGGGTTCCTGACCTTCGGCGTCTTCAAGGTCGTGAGGTAAGATAGAGGCACACTCCCGCTTACACCTCCGCGCAAACGCTCATCGTCGGCCCCGCAGCCGGACGCGCGGCCCATTGCCCCATGACGACCACGCCGACCAGCTCTGCCGCGCCTGCGAGACGAACCATCTCGCGCCGTCGGAAGTGGCTCTTTAGCGGCCTGATCGCGTTGGTCACCTACGGCGTTGTCGAGACCACCCTGACCTGGCTGTATCTGCGGGGCACGCTCGATCCGGAACTGCTGTGGGTGATCGAGCAAGTGAACGAGAAAGGCCACATCACCAGCGACGACGTGTTGGGATATCGGCTTTCCGCCACGCCCGCCCGCACGGCGTCGATCACGACACGCGGCGTCATCGAGGAAATTGGCGAGCTGCGCGGCAACAACTTTGGCTTTCCCGACCGTGACGACTACCCCGTCGAGAAAGCTCGCCCGGAACAGACGAGGCTGCTCGTCTTGGGCGACTCTTTCACCGCCTCGCCTTACTTGCAGGTGAACTGGCCCGACCGCTGCGAGGAATTGGCAACCGAGCGAGGCCAGGACATCCAACTCATCAACGGTTCGCTCTACGGTGGCGGCCTGAGCAACTGGTGGAGCGTGGTAACACGTTTCGTCGTCGAGAAGGAACTCGAGATCGACGGGGTCGTGTTCGTCGTGTTCGTCAACGATCTCGATCGGAAGTTCGAGATCTGCGACGACGCCTACCATCGCGAGGTCGCAGATCCTCGCAGTCAACTCGCCTGCGGCTACTCCGACTCGTTCGATCCCGAAACTTACGGGGACATTCGCGTCCAGTTCTTGAGCCGCTCGTTTGTCGTTACGCCGGAGGTCTTCGACCAACTGGCCGCCGGCGAGTGGCGCCCCGATTATCGACGCGACTTCAAGCTCTATGTGCTCGGCACGGCGGTGCGGTCGATCGGTTCCTGGTTTCCTGAGTCTACCTCGTCGCCTGAGATGCCCGCCACAGCGCGAGACTGGTTCCTCGACGAACAGCTCGTGCTGATCGACGAAATGGCCCAGGTGTTTCGCGAGCGGAAGCTGCCGGTCGCGGTGGTCCATTTTCCCATCGGCTCCGATATCGGCAAGGCACAGGCCTTGGCCTCGCTGCTTGGAGCTCGGTATCTGAACGCACTCGATAGTTTCGCCGGCTTGAGCGAAGACGAGCGACAGGCGTACTTCATGTCGGACGGCCACTGGAATCAGAAGGGCTCCGACCGCTTTGCCGACTGGATGCTCCAACAGATTGGGGGTTCACCCCCGTAAAGAGGTCGAAGCGACCGACGACGGAACCACCCTCGCGAGTCGGTGATTGGGGACCCGCCGCACAACTGTGTTATGATGAAGCACGTAGCGTGAGTGCCTGCGTGCTAGGGCGCTTCCTCGATTCTGTCCCGCTCCCGTTTGCTCGATTGCCCGCGATGGCAACGGCGGCCGCCAACTTCGAATCGCTCTGGGTCTTGGGACCGGCGACGCTGGTCCTGTTGCCGGCGGCGTACGTCTACTGGCATCGCGGCAGACGGACGGTGCTCGCCGGCGCCGTGCTCTGGCTCGGCTTCGTGGCCGCCACGATCTGGCTGGCACCGATCGACGTGAAGGCCAAGACCGTCGACCGCGACACCATTCCCCTGGAAGTCGAGGACAACGACTACGTCGCCTCGAAGACCTGCCGCACGTGTCATCCCGGCCAGTATGCCTCTTGGCACCGCTCTTATCATCGCACCATGACCCAGACGGCAACGCCCAAGAGCGTGGTCGGCGACTTTGGCGACGTATCGGTGAGCGGCTACGAATGGAATTACCACCTCTTCAAAGAGGGCGATGAATTCCTGGTCAAGATCACGGCCCCCGACGAGGTGAAGCCGTTTCGACAGGATCTGGAGCAACCGCGGCGGGTCGTCATGACGACCGGTTCGCATCATATGCAGAACGTCTGGGTGGAGAGCAAGTTTCGCAATCACGTCGAGCTCGTGCAGGCCAATTACCTGTTCGAAGAACGCCGGTGGGTCCCGAGGCAGTCGGTGTTTCTGCTGCCGCCACATCGGGCCGGGCAGCGTCAGGACATCTGGAGCCTGAACTGTATTCGCTGCCACTCGACGGCACCGCAGCCACAGATGGACGCCCACACCAAGGTGGCCGAGCTGGGAATCTCCTGTGAAGCCTGCCACGGACCGGCCGAGCAGCATCTGCGGGTGAACGGCAGTCCGGTGCGTCGTTATCAACTGCATCTTGGCGAAGGGGACGATGCCTCGATCGTGAATCCGGTGAAGCTCTCGCCGCGGCGCTCGTCGCAGGTGTGCGGCTTCTGCCACAGTCACGCCTTCCATAGCGAAGCCAAATACGAACCGGGCAAGGCCGTGCTTTCGCCCTTCCCGAACGAAGGTCACGGGTATCGCCCTGGCGACGAACTCGACGAGCACGTCGAGATCGACGGCCACACGAAGTATGTGGAGCGCGGTAGCCAGCTGCTCGGTCGCTTTTGGCCGGACGGCATGGTGCGTGGTTCGGGGCGCGAGTATAGCGACCTGGTGCAGTCGCCCTGTTTTCAGGGGGGCCACGAAGCCCACCAGATGGGTTGCCTGTCGTGCCACGCGATGCACAAACCGGAGGGCGATCCCCGGTCCTTGGCCGTCTGGGCCAACGACCAGCTCAAGCCGGACATGGACGGCGACGAGGGCTGTATGCAGTGTCACTCCAACGACATTCCCGAGATTTCCGCCCACACCCATCACGCGGCCGAGTCGAGCGGGAGCCGCTGCTACAACTGCCACATGCCACACACGACCTACGGGCTGATGAAGGCGATTCGCGCTCACCTGAATACGAACCCGAGTGTGCAGACCACGCTCGATACGCAGCGACCCAACGCCTGCAACCTCTGCCATCTCGACAAGTCCCTCGGGTGGACCGCCGACCATCTGACCGAGTGGTACGGACAGCCGACTCCTGAGCTAAGCGAAGATCAGCGTACCGTTGCCTCCTCGATTCTGCACGGACTGACAGGTCGGGCCGACGAACGGGTGTTGATTGCCTGGCACATGGGCTGGGAACCGGCCGTCGACGCCAGCGACTCGGAGTGGTTGGTGCCCTATCTCGCCCAGCTGCTCACCGATCCGTACGACGTCGTCCGTTACGTGGCAGAGCGCTCGCTCAGGCGGATCGAGGCGTACCGCGACGTGTCGTACGACTGGCTGGCCCCGGCCGCCGATCGCGAGGTCGCCGCCGAGCGGTTGCGGCAGCGGTGGGACGAACGCCGGGAAGAACGCGAGCGCAAGAGCGACCCGGCCGTGTTGATCGGCGGGGACGGCGGCTTGAACTCCCAGGAATTCAAACGCCTCGTCGAGCAGCGCAACGACGACCCCATCTTTGTCGAGGAATAGGCTGCGCGGCGGTCGACTGCCGACACGCCCGCGAACCGTTTGCAGGACGACGTGGGGGCCGCTACGGCGGCGTAGCCGCCTCGCGATAGGGCTGGCCGGCGGCAAACCGCGTGCGATGCTGTCGCAAAGTCGCCGCCAGTTCGCTCTCCGCTTCGACAAGCTGCAGCGCCCGTTCGACGGTCGCCAGGGCCTCGGCAAATCGTCCCACCTCGGCGTAGGCTGCCGCCAGCGTATCGAGCACGGCGGGGTCTTCGCCCTCGGTCAACTTCTCCGCACGCTCGGCAAGCTCGAGCGCCGTCTGGCCGTCACGCAGCGACGCATCGGTTGCGGTCGCCAGAATCCAGGCCAGATTGTTGGCCCACTCGGCCTCGTCCGGTTCCGCCTCGACGAGCACGCGATAGTGAGCCGCCGCCTCGTGGAAGCGGCCCCGCCGTTGCAGCAGACTGGCCAGGTACGCCCGCAGTTCGCCCTGGGCCCCGTTGAGTCTCACCGCCTCGGCCAGCGTCTCGATGGCTTCGTCGACCTGCTGTAGCGATTCCTGGAGCCGCGCGAGGTGGAAATGGGCCTCGATCCGAGTTGGCTGCAGCTCGATGGCCTTTCGATAGTGCTCGCTGGCCTCGGCCATCTTCTGCGGATCGTCCTCCTGATTGCCCAAGGCGCGGGCCAGGTGAAAGTGCGTGTCAGCATGGGACGGCTGAACCTCGACAAGGCGTCGCAAATGGACTTCCGCAGCCGACGGCTCGTCGTGAGCAATCAGGAAGACGCCCAAATTCGTCAGCGCCATGGCGTGCCGCGGAGCCATCTCGACGGCGCGCTGGAGGTGGGCGCGGGCTTCCTCCGTTCTTTCCAGCTGAAACAACACCCGACCGTAGCGGGTGTGGATGTCGGCATTTTCGGGTTCGGCGACCAAGGCCTGTTCGAAGAATTTGGCCGCCCGTTCGGGCTGTCCAATGTTCAGGTAGACGTTGGCCATATTCGCGAAACTCTGGGCGTTCGCAGGCATTCCCTTGCTGACCGCCGCCGCTGCGGCCACAGCGGCATCGTCGCTCTCCTGTTCCGGCACGAATGATCGCTCGCCCTGCTGCGACTTGCTCCACAGTTCGCGGACGAAGCGGGCCAGTGCCTGTGCCGCGATGCCCGCCGCGGCAACGTTGGGGTGCATCCCGTCGCCGTCGCTGCCGATCGTGTAGTGCCCCTTGGGACTCGTGATTTCGGGATGGGCCCGACGGTGTTCCTGAAACGCCTCCGCGAGGCGGATCAGGGGAATGCCGTGCATTGCCGCGACGCGCTCGACAATCAGCGTCGACTCGTCGTCCGGCATCGCGTGCAAGTCGAAAATCCGCTCGTCGTCGAATTGGGGCCACACGGCAATGCCGGGCTGAAAACCGTGCTCGGCCGCGAGCTGGGCGAATTCGTAGAGGCCCTCGACGACGTTGTTGTCGCTGATCGCCACGCTGCTGCCCGGCGGTGCCAACAAATTCAGCCGCAGCGACGCCAGGCGAAAGAGATGCGAGTTGACGAACAGCGAGCGGACCAGGGGCGATCGGCCACCCTGCTCGGCCACCTGGGCATTGTCCTGATTGAAGTTCTCGAAGTCATTCTGCACGAATACGAGCAGCACGACGTCGGGATCGAAGCGCAGCCCCTTGGTTCGCAGCATCTCGACTTCGGCCAGCGTGCAATAGCCCGAGACGCCGAAGTTGAGCACCTCCCACTCGTCGGCCAGAGGGCCGAGTTCCATCTGTCGCGAAATCGTCTCGTCGATCTCGCGGAGGCCGTAACCTTCGACCACGGAATCGCCCAGCAAGATGGCCCGGCGCCGACCCGCGGGCTTCTCGATCGTCCGCTCGACGTCGCGCTGCCCGTGGGCATTGGTGCGTGGGTAGTGCAGGTACGAATCGGCATTCTCGGCTCGGTAGCTGGGCTTCATTTCGAAGCCGAGGCGGGGATTGTCCGACTTTTGGTAGACCGAGTCGGGATCGCCCAGCACGATCGGCTGGTGTGCCGGCGCGAGCCGGAACAGGCGAATCCCCAGTTCCGCCAGCAGAAAACCAGCGGCGACCGCGAGCAGGACGAGCAGCCAACGGGCGCGACGGCCGAAGCGTCGACGGGTCCGGGGTACCTGATTGTCGGAGGTCTCAACGCACATTTCGCATGGTGGGCCCTATCGCGAAGTCAGCCCAGTGGCTCGGTCAGTCCAGTTACGCAGTCGGCGGCCGCGACCAGGCGTTTCTCGACGGCAGCGTGCCGTGAGCATCGTGGGCCGCGATCGGGTTCATTATACGAGCGAGCTGCGTTTGGCGGCCAAGAGCGATCGGCCACCGCGGGCTCGCGTCCGCAATTCGCCTGCCGGGCTATAATTGCCAAATAGTCAGGTCTGTGCCGACGCGGTCGTATCCTATGCCTCCTGCCAACTCTTCCACACAACGACGAACCACGCCCTGGACCGGGAGAGTGGCGCTGGCCGGGGGATCCCTGTTGCTGACGTTGCTGCTGTTGGAAGCCGTCTTTCGTGTGGCGGGTTGGGGCGTCGCCTACGAACCCAGGACCGATCAGGTCTTTCCGCCCGCAGATGGCAAATTCGAGGCCCTGCCTCATTCGTTTGTTCCTGGCGCGAACTTCGTGAGCCGCTATGCCAGCGACCACCGCGGAACGTTTGGTCCCTCGCGGTCGGTCGAACATCACTTCAACTCGGCGGGCTGGCGCGATCGCGAACACTCGCTCGAGAAACCTGCCGGCACCTACCGCATTCTCGGCCTCGGCGACAGTTACCTGTTCGGTCAGGGAGTCCAGCAGGAGGAGACCGTGCTGAGCCGCCTGGAGGGGTTGCTACGCGAAGATACCGGGCGCGACATCGAGTGCATCAATACCGGCATTAGCGGATTCAACACGCAAAACGAGCGCGATCTACTGATCCACCGCGGTTTGGCCTACGAGCCCGATATGGTCGTCGTGTTCTTCGTGCTCAATGACGTCGAGCCCAACCGCGATCGCGATGAGCGTCCGATCGAGTTCTTTCGTGAGTACATGGCGATTTATGGCGAGCAGGATACCCTGTCGGAGTACTCGCGGCTTTGGAATTGGGCGCGCCGGCGATTCGTCCAGCGAACTCGCGCCAACACTTACATCCGGCAGTGCGTGGAGGGTTTTTCGCCGAACAGCCGCGATTGGCGAAACTGCCGGGCGGCCCTGGACGAAATTCGAGATGTCTGCCGTAGCGCCAACGTGAAACTGCTGGTCGCTGTGTTTCCCTTCTTCGTGGACCTCGACGGCGACTATCCTTTTCAGCCGATTCACGACGTCGTCCGTGATCACTGCCAAGAAGCGGGCATTGAAGTCCTGGACCTCACCGCTGCCTACGAAGGCTATCGCGGACCCGAACTGTGGGTGCATCCAACGGACCAACATCCCAACGAGATCGCACACGACATTGCCGCCCGCGCCGTGGCGGCCCATATTCAGGGCACCCCGGCGTTGGCGATCGAACCGGCCCCGGCCGCCGCGGACGGATCCTGACCGACCGATGACGGCATCAACCGATCGCGAGTCTGACTGCGGCCGAATCGTGAATAAGGACGTTCCGGCGTGAAACACCTGGTGACCGGCGGTTCCGGATTTCTCGGCAACCTGATTGCCCGGCGGCTCTGCGCGCAGGGCGAAGAGGTCCGGGTCCTCGACGTGTGGGAGGATCCCTCGCGACCGGCGGAGATCGAGTTCATCAAGTGCGACGTGCGGGACCGCGAGGGGGTCGCGCGGGCCATGTCGGGCGTTGGGGTCGTGCATCACAACGCCGCCCTGGTGCCGATTACCCGCTCCGGCGGCGAATTCTGGCAGGTCAACGCGGAAGGAAGCCGGCAGGTGGCCGAGGCCGCCGTCGCTGCGGGCGTCGAGGCCTTCATTTACATGAACTCCTGCTCGATCTACGGCATGCCGGAGGACAGTCCCATCACGGACGCATCGCCACTCGCGCCGTTCGAGATCTACGGGCGTTCGAAGCTGGGCGGCGAGGTGGCCGTCAGCGAAGTCTGTCAGGCGGCGGGGCTACCGCTGATTTCGATCCGCCCCCGCACGATTTTGGCGGCGGGCCGGTCGGGCATCTTTCGAATTCTCTTCGAGTGGATTCATGAAGGAAAGAATGTCTACGTCATCGGCAGCGGAAACAATCCCTTTCAGTTCCTGCACGCCGAAGACCTGATGGACGCCTACCTGCTCGCCTACGAGGCGGGCCAGCCCGGCCTGTACAACGTGGGGACCGATCGCTACGGCACGCTTCGCGAGATGTTGGAGAACCTGGTCGCCTATGCGGGATCGCCTTCGAAGGTCCGCAGTGTGCCCGCGTGGGCCGCGGTCAACGCCCTGCGGGTGCTCGACTGGATGCGGCTCAGCCCGCTGAGCGCCTGGCACTACCGCACGTACCATTTGCCGTACCATTTCGACGTGGGCAAGTTGTTGAAATTGGGTTGGCAGCCGCGCTACTCGAATGACGAAATGCTGCAGGAGAGCTATGATTGGTACCTCGCGCATCGCGAACAGCCGGCAGCCGACAGCGCGGCCTCGGCCCACCGTCGCGGTGCGAGCCAAAGATTCTTGAAGTTGATCAAAAAGTTTTCCTAGGACGCTTTCCCCCGCGCTCGTCGGCGCGAGGCCCTTCCGGCGGACAGCTGCCCACAAGCGACTCGGCGCGATGCGAACACTTGCGAATCTGCTGATCACGATCGCGGCCGTGGCCGCCGCTGTCTGGTGGCTGGGGAGCCAAACGGCCGATCGCACGTCGGGCGTGCCAGCGGTCCGCAATGTGCTCATCATCAGCATCGACACCCTGCGGGCAGACCACCTGGGCTGCTACGGTTTTCAACGGCCCACGTCTCCGAACATCGATGCCCTGGCGGCCGACGGGTTGTTGTTCGAGCGAGCCCAAACGACCAACCCGCTGACGCTACCGGCGCACAGCTCGCTAATGACCGGCAAGATTCCGCCGGCGCACGGGGCGCTGACGAATCAGGGTCACACGCTCGCCGAGGCCAACGTCACGCTAGCCGAGATTCTTCGCGACGAGGGCTGGCAGACCGGGGCGGTCGTGGGGGCCTATCCGCTCGAGAGCCGCTTCGGCCTGGCCCAGGGTTTCGCCGATTACGACGACGAGTTCGACGGCAGTCTGAAGGCCGGCCTGTTTACCGAGCGCTCCGCCGAAAGCGTCAGCCGCGCGGCAATCGACTGGCTGGAGCGCCGTGGGGACGACCCGTTCTTCATGTTCGTTCATTACTACGATCCCCACCAGCGCTATCTGCCGCCCGAGCCATTCAACTCGGCCTATCCGCAGGACAAGTACTCCGGCGAGATCGCGTACACCGACCATTGGGTCGGCAAGTTGATCGAACGCTTGCAGCAACTCGAGCTGTACGATTCGACCTTGATCGTGCTGACGTCCGACCATGGAGAAAGCCTTGGCGAACATGGCGAGATTTCGCACGGGTTTTTCATCTACCAGCCCGTGATGCACATCCCGCTCATCGTTCGGCTACCCCAGGGGCCGCGTGGCCAGCGACTCAAGACGCCAGTGAGTCTGGTGGATGTCATGCCGACCGTGCTCGAACTGGCGGGACGCCCGCTGCCGTCAGATTTACAGGGCATCTCGCTCGCGGCGTCATTTCGCAACGGAGTCGAGCCCCCCACCGGCCGCGATCTCTACAGCGATTCGTGGTACCCGGCCAAGTTCGCCTGCGCGCCGCTACGGGGACTGTTGCAGGATCAGTGGCGCTACGTGTGGTCGGTTCGTCCGGAGCTCTACAATCTGCACGAGGATCCGCGTGAAGCGAAAAATGTTCTGGACCAACATTCGGACGTCGCGGCGAGGCTGGCCGAGGGCCTGCAAACGATGCTTGCCGCGGCACCTTCGCCGGCCACGGGTGGTAGCTCAACCACACCGGACGCGGCCGCCCGTGCGCGGCTACGTTCGCTCGGCTATCTGGGCGGCGGCGACGTCGAGGCTTCGGCCGAGATCGACGACTCGATGCGCGACGCGAAGGACTACATCGCAGTGTTGAGCGAGTATTCGGCCGCCGTCACCTTTCAGGAACAGGGGAAACTGGCCGAAGCGCGGGACGTCTGTCTCAAGATTCTCCGTGACGAACCGCGGATGTTGCAGGCCCATTTGCTGCTCGGCGAGATTGCCTCGGCGACCGGCGACTCGGTGAACGCCGAGCGACACTACGATGATGTGTTGACCATTGCGGCCGATGCCCGCCAGGCGGCCACGGTACGGTATGAGACGGTGGTTGCCCACTCGAACCTGGCCTTGCTGCGTCTCGAGGCCGGCGACCGGGCCGGCGCTCGCGGGCATCTCAACCGAGTTCTCGATCTCGAGCCGGGCAACCTCGAGGCCCAACTGCAGCTGGCGGACATCCAGGTCGACGACGGTCAGTTCGACGAGGCCCGGGATACGCTCCGCGGGGCGGTCGAATCGGCACCGCGAAGTCTGGCAGCTCGCCTGGCGTTGGCCCGTTTCTTTCTGCGGGAGGGTCGCATGGCCGATGCCCGCGAGCACGTCGAGGAGGCGATTAGGATCGATCCGACGGACGGCCAGGCGATGTATCTGGGCGGTCTCACGGCCACGGCGGACGGCGACGAGCGGACGGCGATCGAGCGTCTGCGTAAGGCTTTGGCCGCCGATCCGGGTTTGGCCGCGGCCGCCAACGATTTGGCCTGGTTGCTGGCCACTTCGCACGACGAGACAGTTCATGACGCCAAGGAAGCGGTACGCTGGGCGCGAAAGGCCAACGAGCTGACGGAATCCGCGAAGGTGGAGTACCTGGACACATTGGCGGTGGCCGAGGCCGCGGACGGCGACTTTGACGCCGCGGTGCGAACCGCCGAACGAGCGGCCAAACTGGCCGAGGCAGCGGGCGATACCGCCGCAGCGCAGGCCATGCGGGGCCGCATCGTGCAGTTTCGACGAGGCATCCCCTATCGACAGCCGGCTCCCAGCCAACCATAGTGGCAGATCAACGTTTTCCCGGCGCTAGCAACAGCGTCGCAGGACGCGGCCGAGTTCACCGACACCGGCCTCCCACCTCGCCCAACACGATCCGATCTTGATGGCACCTCCCGCTCCCTTCGTGACGATCGTGACCGGCCTGCCGCGCAGCGGTACGTCGATGATGATGAAGATGCTTGCCGCGGGAGGCATGGACGTGCTCACCGATCGTGTTCGCCGGGCCGACGATGACAACCCCGGTGGCTATTACGAGTTCGAGCCGGTCAAGAAGACCAAAGACGATGCTTCCTGGCTGCAGGACGCCGCCGGCAAGGCCGTCAAGATGATTTACATGCTGTTGGCCGACTTGCCGTCAGCATACACCTACCGCGTCTTGTTCATGCAGCGCGACTACGATGAGGTACTCGCCTCGCAGCAGGTCATGCTCGAGCGGCGGGGTGAGAAAGGTGCCGGACTCTCATCCGAGCGGATGGCCGAGATCTTCGACCGACAATTGGTCGAGACGCGCGATTGGCTGGCCAAACAGCCCAATTTCGAAGTTCTCTACTTGGATTATCATAGGATTGTCGAGGATCCCCTGTCCCAGGCGGAGCAAGTCTGCGGGTTTCTGGGCATGCCGCTCGACGCACGCGCCATGGCGGGCATTGTCGATCCAGATCTTTATCGGCAACGGGCGACCTGAGCCCCCATCGCTCGCCGTTGTCACCCCAGTTGCACCAGCCCGGCACCATCCGCACGCCAGGCAGCCATCCGCACGCCGGGTAATTCGTCGCGTTGCGGAGGCCGCAAAGCCGCGATATACATGAACTAGGATGAATTCTCGACGCCATCCCCATCTCATCGCGCCCCGTTCCCTTCCGCCGCCTCCGCTCGGACGCGTCTGCCATCGTGGGCTTGTCGATTCCGCCTATCCGCACGACGCCGCACTCGTCGGTGCCTCATTGACGGCTGTGCTGCTCGTCGGCTGGCTAATGCCTGTGGCGACAGCTGGTGACGAGGCGCTCGCTTATCTGGGCCCCGGGGCGGGCGTCGCTTTGGTCGGCTCGCTCGGTGCGGTGCTGGTCGCGATGGCCTCAGCCTTCCTGACGTTGATGACCTGGCCAATTCGTTGGGTTTGGCGTTCGCTCCGCGGAAGACATGCCATGGCGCGGGCGCGAGTGCGTCGCGTGGTGATCCTGGGGCTCGACGGCCTCGACCCGCAGTTGGTCGACCAGTTCCTCTCCGAGGGGCGCATGCCCAATCTGGCGAAGCTGCGAGACCGGGGCACCTATGCCCGACTCGGTACCACCTGGCCGCCCCTTTCGCCGGTTGCCTGGTCGTCCTTCAGCACCGGCACGAACCCTGGCAAACACAACATTTTCGACTTCCTGACGCGGAGCCCCAGCGACTACGGCCCGCGGATCTCGTCGGTCTTGATGCGCGGCTCGCAGCGGACGCTGCCGCTGGGGCCGTACCGCATTCCGCTTTCGCGACCGCGGGTGGACGGCTTGCGCAAGAGCAAGCCGTTCTGGAACGTGTTGGGCGAGGCGGGCATCTTCAGTGCGATCTTGCGCGTGCCGATCACCTTTCCGCCCGACAAGTTCCACGGCGTGCAACTCTCGGCGATGTGCGTGCCCGACCTGCGTGGCACGCAGGGCACGTTCACGTATTTCTCCGAAGAGCAAGGCAATCAGGAGCAAGCGGCCCTGGGCGACTTGGGCGGAGAGCGGGTTGCGGTCGTACGCGAAGGCGACACCGTCCGCGCCGAGTTGCCCGGCCCGCAGAATCCGCTGCGCGAGGGCGATCCGGCCGTCAGCGCGCCGTTGATCGTCAAGCGCGGTGCCAACGGAGACGCCACGTTGCAGATCGGCGACGCCCGCGTGCGACTTACCCCGGGCGAATTTACCGACTGGATCCACGTGCCGTTTTCACTGGCCCCCGGGGTCAAGGCGCGGGGCGTGTGCCGCTTCTTCCTCAAGCGGTTCGAGGCCCCGTTCGAGATGTACTGCACGCCGACACACATCGATCCGGACAAGCCGGTGATGCCGATCTCGCATCCGCGGGTCTATTCCGTCTACCTGGCGAAGCAGCAAGGGCCTTTTGCCACGCTTGGTCTGGCGGAAGACACCTGGTCGCTCTCCGAGCAGGTCATGGACGAAGATGCCTTCCTGAAGATGTCGTACGATATCGACGAAGAGCGGCAGGCAATGTTCTTCGATGCCCTCTCGAGGGTGCGTCGCGGTTTGGTGACCTGCGTATTCGACGGGCCCGATCGCATCCAACACATGTTCTGGCGGTTTCAGGACGAAGGCCATCCCGCGCTCGATGACGACGCGGCCAAGAACGACGCCCATCGCCACACGATTCGCGACATGTATGAGAAGATGGACAAGCTGGTGGGGCGAACCGTCGAGGCGCTCGACGAGAAGACCGCCCTGGTGGTCATGTCCGACCACGGCTTCAAGCCGTTTCGCCGGGGTGTCGACCTGAACGCCTGGCTCCGCGACGCCGGCTTTCTAAAATTGAAGGACGGAGCCGCCACCTCCGACCGGGTCTACATGGCCGATGTCGACTGGAGTGCGACGAAGGCCTATAGCCTGGGTCTGGCCGGCATCTTCGTCAACGAACGTGGCCGCGAGACGGCAGGGATCGTCGCACCCGGCGAGGAAAAGCGACAACTCGTCGCGGACATCTGCGAGGGTCTGTCCGGCCTGCGCGACGAAGCACGCGACCAGGTGGCGATCGTCGAGGCGGTGGCCCGTGAGAGCGTTTACCAGGGACCGTACGTCGAAGCCGCACCGGACATCATCATCGGTTACAACGTCGGCTATCGTGTCTCTTGGGACTCGGCGGTCGGCAAATGTGCGGCGCGGGTCTTTTCGGATAACACGAAGGCCTGGAGCGGCGACCACTGCATTCACCCTCAGAAAGTGCCCGGCATCATCTTCAGCAATTTGAAGTTCAATACCGACGAGCCAAACATCATCGACCTGGCCCCGACCGCGTTGGAACTGCTCGGCGTCTCGAAGCCGGGTTATATGGATGGCAAGTCGCTGCTGGTCGACGACCCACCGGCGAACGGGCATCCGGCGAACGGGCACTCCGCCAACGTGAAGTCGGCCGAAGCACCATCGCCCAGCGGGGTCGCCGCCGGTTCTGCAGAAGGGAGCGCTGCGCTCGATGCGTCGACGTGATTTCGTCAAGGCGGTGGCCGGCGGGGCCAGCTCGACCCTCTTGGGCGGCTGCCTACTTTCGGATAGCGACACGCGAGCCGTCGGCAAACGCGTCGTCGTGGTGGCCTTCGACGGGCTCGATCCGCGGATCATCCGTTCGCTGATGGAGGCCGGCAAGCTGCCGAACTACCGGCGTCTGGCCGAACGGGGCGGCTTCATGAAGATTGCCACCAGCACGCCGCCGCACACGCCGGTTGCCTTTTCCAACATCATCAGTGGCGCCGACGCTTCGCTTCATCAAGTCTACGATTTCATCCACCGCGACCCGCGTCCAGCGTATGGAAATCTGGCCCCCTTCTTCAGCACCTCGACGGCGCTGCCGCCCACGCGCGACTGGACTCTGCCCTGGGGCGACGGCTGGGAACTGCCGCTGTTTGCCGGCGAGACGAAAAATCTGCGTCAGGGTCCCGCCTTCTGGGATCAGCTGATCGCCGCGGGGATCGACACCGACGTTTACTATGTGCCGTCGAACTACCCGGCAACCGGGCCGGAGGGACCGGGTCGATTTCGCGCGCTCAGCGGGATGGGCGTGCCCGACTTGCGGGGCGGCTACGGGCAGGCGACTTTCTACGGACCGCGAGCCTATTCGCGGGGCGCCGAGACGAAGTTCGTGGTGGTCCGCGCCGATCGCCAGCACCGCATCAAGACCACGCTCGAAGGCCCGCCCAACTTTCTCCGCAAGGTGCCGCGTGGCAGCCCGCCGCCGGTGGCCGCGCCGGTAGAAATTGTCCGCGATCCCGAAACGGCGATCGTGAAGGTCCGCGTGGGCAACTCGACGGTGCTGCTCGCCCAGGGCGAATGGAGCGACTGGATCGCCGTCGACTTCCCGACCGGAATTCCCGGCGCCGCAGCCCTGGGGGCCGCCGGCGCGCCGACCTCGTTGCGCGGCATGGTGCGACTGTATGCCAAACAGGTCCATCCCGACATCGAGCTCTACGTCAGCCCCATCAACATCGATCCGACGGATCCGCTGAACCCGATCAGCTCGCCCGCCGGCTTTTGCGATGAACTGGCCGCGCGGCACGGCCGCTATTCGACGTTGGGTTTGCCCGAAGACAACAAGTCTTTCCGCAGCGGGGCGCTCACCGGCGAGGAGTTCCTGAAGCAGACGTCACTCGTGGAAGAGGAGCGGGCAGAGCAGTTTCGCCAGGCCCTGACCGATCTTCGCGCGGGGTGCCTGTTCTTCTACTTCGGTTCCACCGACTTGGTGCAGCACATGTTCTGGCGCGATCGCGATGAAGCGCACCCGGCCTACGACGCGGAAGAGGCGGAGCGATTCGGCAACGTCGTCGCCGACACCTACCTGGCCACGGACAAACTGGTGGGCGAGGCCCTCGACAGCCTTGGCGATGACGACACGCTGATCGTCTTCTCCGATCATGGGTTTACGACGTTTCGCCGCGGCTTCAACTTGTCCCGATGGTTGCTCGACAACCGCTACACCCGGCTGATCCGCCCGGCCTGGGGTCGGCGATTCGAACAAGCCGGTCAAATCGATTGGTCGAAGACACGGGCTTATGGCGTGGGGATGAACGCCCTGTACGTCAATCGCCGCGGCCGCGAGAAACACGGCGTGGTGGCCGAAAAGGACGTCCGGCCGCTGCTCGACGAGCTGCGCGACAAGCTGCTCGAAGTTCGCGACGACGACGAGCACGACAACCAGCCGATCGTGACGCGCGTCGACCTGGTCGAGGACGTCTATCCCGGGGCCGACTTGGACGTAGCGCCCGACATCATTGTGGGCTACGCCGACAGTTATCGGGTCGGCTGGGGTGCCGTGCTCGGCGACATGCCCCCCGAGCTTGTCGAAGACAATAACGATCGTTGGTGCGGCACGCACCTGATCGCTCCCGAGCAGGTGCCGGGCATGTTCTTTGCCAGCCGACCGTTGGCGACGGAGAAAGGCTCGGTATCGGACCTGGCCCCCACGATCCTCGATCTCTTCGGCGTCGACATTCCCCAGCACATGACCGGAAAATCGCTTGTGCGCACCACGAACTCCACGGCGACATCCCCGACCTAGACACGCGCATCGGCCAACGTCAGCTAACCGCTTCTCGTAGCCGCGGCCAACGAGCAACACAAACGAGCAACACAGACGAGCAACTCACTCGACAGAATAGCCACGCCTTCCCCCCGGAATCCCAGTTATGGTTTTTTCCTCGAAGAAGTCCATCAAGATCGACAAGCAGCTTTATGAACAACTGGCGGCCGCCGCGGAGAAGAGCGGCTACTCGTCGGTCGACGAGTTGATCGATCACGTTCTCAAGCGTGAAGTCGCTGGCGCCGACGCCGAACTCGAACAGAAGCAGGCGGAAGAGCAGCTCCGCGGGCTCGGCTACATCGAATAGGCCATGAACCTCGTCAATCGAATTTGCACGTCGCTGACCGACGCGCTGTTGGGCGTGTTTTCGGGCTGGTCGCCTGCGCTGTTGCTGATTGCGATCTCGGCGGTATTGGGGATCCTGATGGCGATCGTCTTTCGTTTCACGTCGCAGCAAGCGCAGCTCAAGCGAGTGGCCGATCTCTCCCGGGCGCAGGTCCTTGCAATCAAGCTGTTCAAGGACGAGCTGGGGACGATGTTCGTCAGCCTGGGGCGCCTGTTTCGTTACACGGGGCTCCGACTGTGGTACTCGCTTCCGCCGGCGCTGGTGATGGTGATTCCCTTCGTGCTGGTGCTGGTACAACTGGCGCGGTGGTACGAGCATAGCCCGCTGGTCGACGGGGACGTCGCGATGCTGGAGTTTCACCTGAATGAGGCGGATTGGTCCCGGCACAAGCAGCTACAGCTGGAGGCTGCCGCGCCGCTCGAGCTGACGCACCGTCACAACGATGCGGTCGAGAAAGTGGTGACCTGGAACGTCCACGCCCACGGTGAAGATGCGGCCAGCATCGACTGGAGACTCGGCGATCTGACCGGGACAAAGCGGATTGCCATCGGTGCGTCGCGCGACGCACTCGCACCGGTCGATGCGCAGATTGCGGGACCGTCGTTTTGGGATCGGCTGCTCTATCCCGGCGAGCCGGCCTTCGCCTCCGACGCGCCGATACGGGAAGTCACCCTGCAGGTTCACGAGCGCGATACGCCGATCCTGGGACTCAATGTGCCCTGGTGGCTGACATTCCTGGTCGTTTCCATCCTGGTCGCGATGCTGGTTCGTCCTTTGGTTGGCGTGCAGTTCTGAGGAATCCAAGTGCCGAAGCGGTCGAACGTTTCACTGCGGAAGAAGCTGGTCTTCTCGGCGTTGGCGACCGTGGCCTTCTTCGTGCTGGCCGAGGCGGGGTTGTGGCTGGCCGGCGTGACGACGCTGATCGAGCGCGAGGATCCCTCTCAAGGATTCTCGGGCCTGTTGAGCGTCTTCGAGCGTGACGGCGACGTCTATCGCACACGCCCGGCCAATACTCCGCGGCCCTTCAACGATCAGTCGTTCGCCGTCGAGAAGCCGGCCGCGGGTTTTCGTGTCTTCACGCTCGGCGGATCGAGTGCCTATGGATATCCCGGCGGCGCCGAGGCGGCCTTTTCCAGTCTGCTGGGCGAAGCACTCGCCAAGAAACACCCCGACCGGGTGATCGAATCGATCAACGTGGGAGGCGTCTCCTATGGCATGCACCGGGTCAGCATCGTGGCCCGGCAGATGCTACAGTACGAGCCCGACGTCCTCGTCATCTACGCGGGCCACAACGAGTTCATCGAACCGGCGTTCTACGCGGCGTTGAAGAGCCGCGTGGCGGGGCGGGCCTGGCTGGAACACGCGTTGGCGCACTCGCGCATCTACACGCTCGCCCGCTCCGCGCTGGGTGCGATGTCCGCCAAGGAGCAGAACTCGCTCGAGGCAATCCAGGTGCGGCTGCAAAGTCCGCGCACGTACACGATTGCCGACAAGGAGCGCATCGTGGCCGACTACCGCAGTCGGCTCAAGGAGCTGCTCGTGGCGGCCGAAGCAGCAGGCGTCCGCGTGGTGCTGGCCACGGTGCCCTGCAACCTCCGCGACTGGCCGCCGGCCGCCTCGCTCGCCGAAGATCTCGCCGCCGCGGACCGAGGGCGGTGGACCGAAGCTCTGGTTGCTGGGAGGCAGGCGGTCTTGGCAGCCTCCCAAGCGGCCGCGCCGGACGGCAAAGCAGCGAACGGCACGGCGATCGACACCGCGGTCAACCAGCTCGAGGTCGCCGTCCATCTCGCCCCGGATCATGCCGAATCAAACTTCCTGCTGGGCAAGGCGTACGAGCTGGCCGAGCGTTGGACCGAGGCCGACGTGGCCTATCGCCGGGCGTGCGATGCCGACGCCGCGCCGAATCGGCGGTTGACGGCCATCAACACGGCGACCGCCGAACTGGGCGAATTGCACGGGGCAACGGTCCTCGACCTCGACGCGCAATTCGCCGCCGAAAGCAAACACGGTCTGGTGGGCGACAACCTGATCGACGACTTCGTCCATCCTGGCAGGCGGGGTCACCAGATCATCGCCTGGCACGTCTGGGACGCCATCGAACGCGCCGGCTGGCTGGGCGAGATGGCGGCGGCCGACCGGGCCCTCTTCGATGAGCTGATCGCCGATCGCAAGACGCGGGTCAAGCCGCGCAACGCCGAGTGGTTCTTTACCCAGGCGGTCGCCCTACAGCATCGCGGCAGCTACGACCAGGCGATTGCCAAATATCGTCAGGCCCTGGAAATCGATGCCGGTCACGTGGCAACATTGGCCAACCTGGGAAGCGTCCTGACGACCCAAGGACAATACGCAGAGGCCGTCAAGCTGTTCGAGCAGGCGTTGGCCATCGAGGCCGACCTCGACTGGGTTCACAACAGCCTGGGTCTGGCCCTGATCGAGCTCGAACGTTACGAACAGGCCGAACAGACTTTGGCCAGGGCGCTGCAACTCAACCCCGACCTGGCCGAAGCCCACGCAAACCTTGGGCTGCTGGCGGCGCGGCGACAACAGTTCGAAGTGGCAGCGGACCACTATCAAGAGGCGGTGAAACGGAATCCGGACTCGGCCGGTGTGCAGAGCAGCCTGGCAAGTGTCCTGAACAGCCTGCAGCGGCACGACGAGGCACTCGATGCCTGCGATCGAGCGCTGCGACTGCAGCCCGACAGTGCCACCGCCCATCACAATCGCGGAAACGCGCTCCAGGGCCTGGGTCGACTCGAGGAAGCGGTCGCGGCCTACGCGGCGGCCCTGCAGCTGTCGCCGAATCTGGCGGTGAGCTTAACGAACCGGGGTCGCGTACTCACGGCGCTCGGCCGCCCGGCGGAGGCGGCTGACGACTTCGTGGCGGCGGCTCAACTGCGACCGGAGGATCCGGAATCTCACCACGCGGCCGCCACGGCACTCCAGGCGAGTGGCCGAATCGACGAGGCAATCTCTCACTTCCGCCGGGCGCTGCAGCTGAACCCCAAAGACACAGCCGTCCGCAACAACTTTGGAAATTGCCTGTTGATGGCCGGCAAGTTGTCGGACGCCGTCCAACAGTATCGGCGAGTCCTGCGCGGCAATCCTGCTGCGGCCGGTACCCACAACAACCTCGGCTTCGCGCTGTTGCGCAGTGGCGAGCTTGACGAGGCGGCCGAGCACCTGAAGCGGGCCGTGAAGCTGCAGCCCAATTATGCCGAGGCCTACTACAACCTGGGCCTGTTGGAGATGGAAAGACGCGCGTTTCCTCGGGCCCTGGAACAACTGTCGCGCGCCATCTCCCTGCGCAGTGACTACGTCGAGGCGTTGGTTGCCCGGGCCGATCTCTACCGACGTCAGGTGAGAAGCGAAGCGGCCCTGAAGGATCTCGACGCTGCGATCCGCGTGGCCCCCCAGGCGGCGGTGCTCTACCTCAAGCGTGGCGAGGTCAAGGCATACCTTGACCGTCACGAGGCGGCCCTCGCCGATTTCGACGCGGCGGTCGAACGGGGCGCGAATCTGCCGCTGGCCTTCGTGCGTCGGGGTCAGCAGCTCGAGTCGATGGGCCGCTACGCTCAGGCAGCGAAGGACTACCAGCGGGCAGCGGAACTGGCACCCCATCGGCCGGAGGCCCACAACAATCTGGCCTGGCTGCTGGCAACGGCGCCGCAGGAAGCGGTGCGCGACGGCGAGCGGGCCATCAAACATGCGGAACAGGCATTGCAACTCGCCGCGCGGCGAAACTTCGGATACATGGATACCCTGGCGGCCGCCTACGCCGAGGCGGGTCGTTATGAGGATGCCCAGCGCGTGCAGTCCGAGGCGATCGAGCTGGCCCCCGAGTCGAATCGCGAGGCACTCGCCGCGCGACTCGAACTCTATCGCGCTCAGCAGCCCTATCGACAAGAACCCGCCCAGGCGGACGACTAGACGGTGCCGACGAGACGGCGCCGGCTATCGGCTTAGTCGAAACCGCGGACCGCATGCGGCTGGTACGGTGCCTCGAGCGACTCGATCTCTTCCGGCGCGAGCGACACTTCGAGTGAGCCGATGGCGGTGTCGAGGTGATCGAGCTTCGTCGCCCCGACGATCGGAGCCGTCACCGCCGGCTGCGAGAGCAGCCACGCCAGGGCAATCTGCGCGGGATGCACGCCACGTTGGGTCGCCAGTCGGCATACGGCCGCGACAATGTCCCAATCGCCCGGATGATCGTAGAGCCTGAGGGCGAAGTCATCGCTTTCGGCACGCGTTGTGGCCGAGGTGTCGTCGATCTTGGTGCGCGTGCCGGCGAGCAGCCCGCGGGCCAGCGGCGACCAGGGAATCACCGCGACGTTCTCGGCCTCGCAGAGGGGAATCATCTCGCGCTCTTCCTCGCGATAGATAAGGTTGTAGTGGTTCTGCATGGCGACGAAGCGAGCCCGTCCCCCGGCATCGGCGCGCGAGAGCGCCTGGGCAAACTTCCAGGCGGCCGTGCTGCTGGCCCCCAGATAGCGGACCTTGCCCTGCTGGACGAGCAGGTCGAGGCCGGCCACCATCTCCTCGATCGGCGTGTGCGGGTCGAAGCGATGAACGTAATAGAGATCGATGGCGTCGACGCCCAACCGACGCAGGCTTGCCTCGCAGCCCTGCTGGATGTGCTTTCGGGAGAGGCCCTGCATGTTGGGGCCTTCGGCCATCTTGTTGAAGACTTTGGTGGCCACGACGCACTCTTCAAGATTGGCGTACTCCCGCAGGGCCCTGCCGGTGATCTCCTCGCTGACCCCCAGCGAGTACATGTCCGCCGTGTCGAAGAAATTGATGCCGCTCTCCACGGCGCGTTGGAAGAACGGCTGCGCCGCCGCCTCATCCAAGACCCAGGGACGCCACTGAGGATCGCCGTAGCTCATGCAACCCAGGCAGATGCGCGAGACCTTCATGCCGGTCTGGCCGAGACAGGTGTACTCCATGCCGACTCCTCTTCGTCTAGCTCGTTTCCATGAGGCTCGTCAGGCACGCGCCGGGCAGCGCCAACGCGACGATCGACGCCGCGGTACGATCGCACCCGTGGGTGGCGTCCGCGAAACGAGAGCCGCCGCGCTCCCAATCCCGCCACCGTCTACGGCTTGCCTGATTCGCCTTCCAGTTTGTCGGCCTCGGCTTCGTCAGCCGCGGCGAGGTCCTCCTCGCCGGCAGCACGGTAGATGCGGGCGCGTTCGCGATAGGCCTCGGCCGACGGGGCCCGCTCGACGACCTTGCCGAGATCCTTGATGGCGGCCTCGTGGTTCCCCTGTTGACTGTAGACGCGGGCGCGGAGCACAAACGCCTCGAGCTGGCCGGGGGCCCGCTCGACGACCGTGTTCAAATCGGCGAGAGCGGCAATCAGGTCCTTCTGCTCGATGCGGGCCTGGGCGCGTCGCAGGTAGGCCTGGAAGAAATTGGGCGCGGTCTCGATCACGATGTCGTAATCGGCCACGGCGCCCTCGAAGTCCTTCGCCGCATTCCGCGCGATTCCACGATTGTAGAGAATCTTGAAGTCGCCTGGATTTCGCTCCAGTGCCGCCGTGAAGTCAGCAATCGCCTCGGCGTAACGTCCCTGTTGCAGGTGGACCGCCGCTCGATTGTTGTAGCCGTGCGATTCGTTCGGCGCTCGCCGGATGACCTCTCCGAAGTCGCTCAGGGCGGCCTCCATATTGCCCAACTCCATTTGGGCTGCGGCGCGCCGCTGATAGGCCAACAAGCTGTTAGGGTTCAACTCGACCGCCTTCGTCAGCTCCTCGACCGCCTCGTTGAACTTTCGCTGGAGCAGCAGGATATACCCGCGCGTTTGATGTCCGGCAGCCTCTTGCCCGTCCGCGGCATGCTCGAAGTATTTTTCGATGGCAGCCGCGGCCTCGGGAATCTTCTTGAGGTCTCCATAGAGCTCCGCAAGCTTGATGTAGGTCAAGGCGAACTCGGGGCTTCGCTCGCGCACCTCTTCCCAGTCGGCCAGCGCGCCTTCCAGATCGCCCTTGCGCAAGCGGGCGTCGCCGCGCCAGAAGTAGAGTTCCGCATTATCCGATTGCAGCGCCGCGACTTCGTTAAGGTCGGCGAGTGCCTGGCCGGGTCGGTTGGCTACCAGGTAGGCTTTGCCGCGGCGAAGGAACAGCGAGGCACGCTGATCGTCCGTGGAATCGAGTTCCAGGGCCTTCGTATAATCGTTGACCGCGCGGACTAGGTTCTCCGTATTGGTGGGATCGCGTTCGACCATCGCGAAGTAGGCGTCGCCACGGCGCGAATATCCGTCCACGAAGTCGGGCCGCTGTTCGATGACCTTGGTAAACTCCGCGGCCGCCTTGTCGTAGTCACCCTCGGAATAGGCAATCACACCGCGGTCACTCGTGGGATCGGGGTCGGTGCAGCCGGTTATCGCAGCGGCGAGCACGAGGGCAAGACAGACGACGAATCGAGTTGACGATGGATCTTCGCTCACAGGATTCCCTCCAGTAATCAACGGACGGCGGCGGACCGGCTTTCATTATAGGTCGCGCCGAGACGCTCGCAATCGCCGCACACACTCGCGTTCCGCATCCGCGCGCTGCCCGCCGACGCCTGCGCAGTTTGCTGGGACGGTGCGAGTCCCCGGGCCCGTCGACGTGGACCATTGCCATGGCCCGTGTTACGATGGGATCTTGATCCATACGACCGACTCGCTGGACCCGTTTCCTGGCCTTCCGCCCCGGCTCTCGAACTACATGCGCACCGTCCTGATCTGCCACGACGAGTCGCCACTCGATCGGGACGGCCTGGCGCGATGGCTGGCCTCTTTTTCCGAGCTGGCAGGCCTGGTGATTCTTCGCGAAGAATCGTCGCGACTGAAGCGGCGAATTCGCCGCGAGATCGAGCGCGTCGGCTATCTGCGTTTTCTCGATGTAGTGGCCTTTCGTTTCTACGACCGCTTCTTCTGGGGCGCCGCAGACAAGGCCTACGAGGCGGCGACGCTGGCCCGCCTGGAAGGCGAATATCCCGATGTGCCGGACGACGTGCCGAAGCTCTACACACCCAGCCCCAATTCGAGAGAGGCCCAAGAGTTCCTCACCGAGAGCAACTGCGATATCATGATCGCCCGTTGCAAAACACTGCTAGCCGAGCGGATCTTTACGATTCCCAAGACCGCCACGCTCGTCATGCACCCGGGCGTCTGCCCCGAGTATCGCAACGCCTACGGCTGCTTCTGGGCATTGGCCTGCGACGATCTTGAAAAGGTCGGCATGACGCTGCTGAAGGTCGACAAGGGAGTCGATACGGGCGCGGTGTACGGGTACTATAGCTACGACTATGACGAGGTGGGTGAGTCGCAATCGATCATTCACAATCGGGTCACCTTCGACAATCTGCCCGCGCTGGCGGAGAAGATCGAGGAAATTCACGCCGGTACCGCAGAGACGATCGACACCTCGAACCGCCCCTCGGCCACCTGGGGGCAGCCCTGGTTGACCCGCTACTTCAAGTGGAAACGCGCCGCTCGCCGGCGACGACGCCATGCGACAAGTCACGCTGCTGTATCATGACGTCGTCGAAAACGGGGATTACGACGCCAGCGGATTCCGCGACGGGGCCGCGCGGCGTTACAAGCTGGACCGTGACGAGTTCGTCAAGCATCTCGACGCGATCGCTGCGGCGACGAGTCGGCCGCCGGTCACGGTCTACGATCTGGACAAGCAGCCGGCGACGCCCTGCCCCGTCACGATCGGCTTCGACGACGGCGGCGTCAGTGCCCTGACCATCATCGCGGCCGAGTTCAACGCCCGCGGTTGGCCGGCGCACTTCTTCGTCACGACCGACTATATCGGCACGCCCGGCTTCCTGGACGCGGCGCAGATTCGCGAGCTTCACGCGATGGGCCACGTGATCGGATCGCACAGCTGTTCGCATCCCAACCCGATGGCGGCCTGTGACGACGAGCAGCTGCGCGACGAGTGGACCCACAGCATCGCCCGGCTCTCCGACATCTTGGGCGAGCCGGTTCGCGTCGGCTCAATTCCCGGAGGGGCCTACGGCACGAATGTCGCCCGGGCGGCCGCGGCGGCCGGCATCGATCGCCTGTTTACCTCGGAGCCGACGACGCGGACCTGGCAGGTCGACGGCTGCACGCTGTTGGGGCGATTCGGCATCGAAGTGGAAGACGCCCCGGCGAAGGCCGCCGACTTCGTCTCGGGAAAGTGGACGACGCACACCAAAGAGTACGTCGTCTGGAACGGCAAGAAGTTCCTCAAGCGTGCCGGCGGCCCGGTCTTCTATCGCCTGCGCGATTGGTGGTATCGGGGTCGAGCCTAGACGATTGTGCGACTGGCTCGTCGCGATTTCCGCTTACGCGAACAGTCCGCGAGCGACCTTGCCGGCCACGTCGGTCAGCCGGAAGTCGCGACCCTGATAGCGGTAGGTCAACTGCTCGTGGTCGATGCCCAAGAGATGCAGCAGCGTGGCGTGAAAATCGTTCACGTGCATCGGGTTCTCGACGATGTGGAAGCCGAGCTCGTCGGTCTTGCCGTATACAAAACCTCGCTTCACCCCGCCGCCGGCCATCCAAATCGTGTAGGCGTCTTTGTGATGGTCGCGCCCGGAACGGGGTCCGCGGTCGCCCTGAGCCATGGGCGTGCGCCCGAATTCGGCCCCGAACACGACCAACGTCTCGTCGAGCAGCCCCCGCACCTTGAGATCCTTGATCAACGCGGCGATCGGCCGATCGGTCTGGCGACACTTCGGCGGCAGGCCACCCTGGACGTCGCCGTGCGTGTCCCACCCCTGATCGTTGAGCTGGATAAATCGCACGCCCCGCTCGACCAGCCGCCGGGCCAACAGACAGTTGTTCGCGAAGCTCGTGTTGCCGGGCGAGGTGCCGTACAGCTTGTGGATGTAGGCCGGCTCGTCGCTAAAGTCCATCAGCTCGGGCACCGCCGTCTGCATGCGGAAGGCCAGCTCGTACTGACTGATGCGAGTCGCAATCTCGGGATCGCCGACGTCGGCCAACCGTTCCTGGTTGAGCCGATTGATGCTGTCGAGAATGCGGCGACGGCGCGAAGGGTCGATGCCCTGGGGATTGGAAAGGTATAGCACCGGGTCGCCGTCGGTGCGGAACTCAACGCCCTGATGGGCCGTCGGCAAGAAGCCGCTTCCCCACATCGAGTTGCCCGCGCCGGCGATGGTGCCGGTGTTCATCACCACGAAGCTGGGCAGATTCTCGTTCTCGCTGCCGAGCCCGTAGCTGATCCAGGAACCGAGGCTGGGGCGGCCGAACTGCCCGAAACCGGTGTGGAACATGAGCTGGGCCGGGGCGTGGTTGAACTGCTCGGTGTGCATCGACTTGACGAAGGTCAACTCGTCGACGACCTCGGCCAGATACGGCAAGAGCCGCGAGAGCTCGATGCCGCTTTCGCCGTGCCGGGCGAATTCGAAGGGCGAGCCGAACAGGTTGGGCTGATCGCGGACGAAGGCCAGACGCAGGCCCTTCCACAACTCGTCGGGCATCTTCTGACCGTCGCGCTCGTTGAGCAGCGGCTTGTGTTCGAACAAATCGATCTGCGACGGCCCCCCGACCATGTGCAGGAAGATGACGTTCTTGGCTCGGGGCCGCAGATCGCCCGGTTTGGCAACTGTGGGACTCGACGGCGTGGGACTCGACGGCGCAAAACTCCCCGGCCGGGCCGCCCTGACCTCGCCCGCCACGAGCGACGCGAGCGCCGCCCCGGCAATGCCCATGCTCGACGACTTGAGCATCGAGCGGCGATTAAGAGCCAGCACTTGTTCGGGAGTGGGGTTCATAACAGCGGCGATGGACGTTGCTGCGGATTGGCGCCGACGTTCTTGCGGATGTCTCCGCGTTCTCGGTCCTACTCTTTGCTGATCGTCTCGTCGAGGTTCAACAGGGCATTGGCCACGCAGAGCCACGCAGCCCATTCTGCCGCATCGGCGGGTCGCTCGACACCCTCGGGCAGCGCGGCCTCGTGCGTGAGGGCCGTCACGTCGGCGGCGTCCTTGGCCAGGCGATCGCGCTCTTCGGCGAGCAACTCTTCGAGCACACTGCGCTCGGCGACGCTTGGCTGCCGCGCCAGACACATCTGAAAGGCACGGTCGATTCGCGCCGCGTCCGAAAGTGGCCCCTCGAACGCGAGCAACCGCGCGGCCAATGCGCGGGCCATTTCGATGTAGGCTTCGTCGTTCAGCAGCGTGAGCGCCTGCATCGGCGTGTTCGTGCGAGGTCGATTCACCACACAACGCGTACGATCGGGGGCATCGAAGTTGACAAAGCTGGGATACGGGGCGACGCGTCGCCACACGACGTAGACGCCGCGACGGAAGCGGTCCTCGCCCTGGGACTCGTCGTAGACCGGCTCGCCACGGCCCGTCTGACGCCACAGCTTGGGAGGTTGCGGCGGATAGACCGGCGGGCCGCCCATCTTCGTCGACAACAGACCGGAAACCGCCAGGCCCGCGTCGCGAATCGTCTCCGCCGGCAGGCGAAAACGTGGTCCGCGGGCAAGCAATTCGTTCTCCGGATCGCGCTCCGCGAGCTTCCGGGTCATGCGCGATGACTGCTGATACGTGGCCGACATTACCAGCCGCTTGATCGTCCGTTTCGTCGACCAACCGTCGTCCATGAACGTGAGGGCGAGCCAGTCGAGCAATTCGGGATGCGACGGGGGTGATCCCTGGGTGCCAAAATCTCCGCCGGTAGCGACGAGGCCCCGGCCAAAGATCTCGGTCCAGAAGTGATTCACTCGCACGCGGGCCGCCAGCGGACTGGCGGGATCGATCAGCCAGCGGGCCAACCCCAGGCGCGTCGGCTCGGCATCCTCCGGCAGAGCGTGCAACACGTCGGGCACGCCGGCGGTGACCTTGTCGCCGGGCTGGAGAAACTCGCCCCGCTTGAAGACATGCGTCTCGCGCGGCTCGGGCATCTCGATCATCACCAACGTTGTGTCGGCGGCGTGCCTGGCCAGCTCCGCTTCGAGGCGGCCAATCGTCGCCCGCAACTCGCGGGTTTCCTCCCGCGTGGCGAGAAAGTAGTCTTCAAGGCGCGAGCGCTCGTACGCCGTTTGTTCTTCGCGCGGCTTGGCGAGCACCTGTTGAAGTTGCTTGATCTTGCCGGCCGGGAGTTCCTTGCTGGGCTGCACCTGGCCCGCCGTCAGTGCGGCCTCCCAGTCGGCGAGCGACTCCAGGGCCCGCGCTTCGGCTTCCTTCAGTTGGGCTCGCGGCTCGGCCAGTTCGGCTTCGATCTTCGCGCGTTTGCGACGCTTCTCCGGCGTAAGGGGCAGCTCCATCTTGGGGCCGAAGAAGTCAAACTGCACGCTGCGGGCTTCGGCCTGCTTGACCTCCAGCGGTGTGTGATTGAAATAGGCGAACAGCTGGTAGTATTCCCGCTGTGTGAAGGGATCGTACTTGTGCGTGTGGCAACGGGCGCAGTCGAGCGTCGTACCCAGCCAAACCGTGGCCGTCGTGTTGACCCGGTCGACTACCTGATTGGTGCGGTTCTCTTCGGGGTCGACGCCTGCTTCGATGTTGCAGGTGGGCGTGCGATGAAAGCCGGTGGCAATGCGCTGCTCGAGTGTCGCCTCCGGCAACAGATCGCCGGCAATCTGCTCGATCGTGAACTGATCGTACGGCATGTCGTCGTTGAGCGCCGCGATGACCCAGTCGCGATAAGCCCACATCTCGCGAAGCTGATCGGCCTGGTAGCCGTTCGAGTCGGCGTAGCGGGCCAGGTCGAGCCAGCTACGGGCCCACTTCTCGCCAAAGCGTGGCGAGGCCAGCAGTCGATCGACGGTCGCCTCGAAGGCCGCGGGTGAAGGATCGGCAATGAACGCCTCGACCTCGGCAACCGACGGGGGCAGGCCGATCAGGTCGAGGTAGAGTCGTCGCAAGAGCGTGGCGGGCTCGGCCGACGGCGAGGGCTCGAGGCCTTCGCGCTCCAAACGGGCGAGCACGAAAGTGTCGATCTCATTACGCGGCCAGGAAGTCTGTCGGACCGCGGGACGCTCGGGCGGCTGCGGTCGGCGATAGGCCCAGTGCTCCGCGCCCGCCACGTCGCGATCGCCGACACCCTCGGGCCAGATGGCGCCTTCGTCGATCCAGCGGGCGACCAGGGCGACTTGTTCAGCACTCAGCGGATCCGCGTCGGGCGGCATCCGCTGGTCCTCGTCGTCACTGCGCAGACGTGCGATCAAATGACTCGAGGCAGATGCGCCCTGTTCGACAGCGGGACCCGAAACGCCGCCCGTGAAAAAGGCCTCGCGGCCGTCGAGACGCAGGCCCCCTTCCTGCTCGTCCGGTCCGTGGCAATGAAAACAATTCGCGGCCAGCAGTGGCCGCACGTCGCGGGCGAAGTCGACTCCGTCGGTGGGTACCTTCCCCTCTTCGGCATGCCCGGGCAAAGGCCACCAAACGGCGAGCGCCGCCGCAAAGAGGGCAGCGACTAGCGGCAGGTGTCGGTTCATTGGGCTTGAATAATCCTTCACGCGCATCGCTCTTTGCTCGCAAGGGCCTTCACGTGTGGAGGGCCTTCACTCGAGAAGGCAGTCCCTCTTCCCGCTCGCTGCTCGTGCCCGCCGTCAGGCGAGAATCTCCTTAATCACGTGTCCGTGCACGTCGGTCAGCCGGCGGTCGATGCCGTTGTTGCGGACGGTGAGTCGCTCGTGATTGATGCCGAGCAGGTGCAGGATCGTGGCGTGGATGTCGTAGACCTCTGTGGGCTTGCTGCGATCGAGCGGCTTGTAACCCCACTGGTCGCTCTCGCCGTGCGTGATGCCGCCGCGGATCCCGCCTCCGCAAAGCCAGTTGGTAAATGTGTAAGGATTGTGGTCGCGGCCCTTGCCGCCCTGGGACGAGGGCATGCGACCGAACTCGGTGGTCCACAGCACGATCGTGTCTTCGAGCATGCCGCGCTGCTTGAGGTCCTTGATCAGAGCCGCCGTGCCGCGGGCCATCCCACGGGCCAGCGGGCCGTGGTCGCGACGCACGTTCTCGTGCGAATCCCAATTGCGGCGGGGAAAGCGATTGTCGTTGCCCGACCAGACCTGGACGAACCGCACGCCACGTTCCAGCAGTCGCCGAGCGACGAGACACTTGCGCGAGAAGAGCACCGTCTCTTCGCGGGCGTTGATCTCGGTATCGAATTCGCTGGGGATGTGGTCGAGCCCGTACAGGCGATGAATGTGCGCCGGCTCCTGCGACAGATCGAGCGCCTCGGGCGCGGCCAGCTGCATGCGGCCGGCCAGCTCATAGCTGCGGATGCGGGCTTCAAGTCGACCGTCGCCTTGCCGCTCTTCGGCATGACGGCGTCCGAGAGTCTTGATCAGCTCGATCGCCTCGGCGTCGCTGGCCTGCGAGATGTAGCTGCCCTGACTGGCGGGAAACAGATCGGCGATCGGCTCTTCGCGACCGGGATAGACGACCGTGCCCTGGTAGTGCGAAGGCAGGAAGGCGGTGTCCCAGTTCTTGGTGCCGTTCGAGGCCAGTCCGCGATGATCGGGCAGCACGACGAACGTCGGCAGGTTCTCGTTCATCGACCCCAGGGCGTAACTGACCCAGGAACCCATCGACGGAAAACCGGGCCGGTTGAAGCCGGTCGACTGGAGCAACGTCCCCTGACTGTGAACGCCCGTCTTGCCGATCAGGTTGTGAATGAAGGCGATCTCGTCGACGACCTCGCCGATGTCGCCCACGACGTCGCTGATCATCTTGCCGGACTCGCCATAGGGGGCGAAGTCCCACACGGGACGCAGCCATGGCCCGAGGCCGTTCTGAAACGCCTCGACATGCTCGCCAAAATCGGACGGCTCGCCGTGGTGCTTGATCAGGGCCGGCTTGAAGTCGAACAGATCGAGATGGCTGGCCGCGCCCGACATGAAAAGCTGAATCACACGCTTTGCCTTGGGCGGGTGATGCATGATGGCGCTGTGCAAGGTCGACTCGCTCGAAGCAGCGCGGGCATCTTCGGCCGCGAGCATGCTGGCCAAGGCAATGCCGCCGAGTCCGCCGCCGCTCTGCCAAAGGAACTCGCGCCGTGAACGCAAGGCGGCAGCGGAGTCCACCTGGGACGGCCGTGGCGAGGCGGCCGCTCCATGCGGAAAGGCCGAGCGGCGTTGGGCGGGAGTCGGGGTCATAAGAGTCGTGCCGTGCGCAGGGTCTCACTCAGGTCAGTCGACGAATACGAACTCGTTCAAGTTCATCAATACGCGGCAGGCGTTGGCCAGCCCGTGACGTTCGGCATAGCCCTGCAGCGCCGCCAGCTCTTCCGCGGCGGGCTTGCGGCCCAAAGCCAGGCGGAAGGCCCGCTCGACCTGCTCGTTCAGGGTGCCGTCCGTCGCCTCGACCCGGGCGGCAAAGTGCCGGGCCATGACGACCGACAGTTTGTTGTTCAGCAGGGCCAGCGATTGCAGCGGCGAGATCGTGGTGTTGCGCTTGGCCACCATCATCGAGGGATCGGCACAGTCGAGCACCGTCATGAACGGCTGGGTTTGCGAACGCACCACGAAACGATAGATCGAGCGGCGATGCGACTTGGGGTCTTCCGGATCGTGAAGCCGGTACTCGTAGTGCGGCGAGTGCTCCGGCTTGTCGATTACAAAGTCCTGGAAACTCGGCCCGCCCATCTTTAGATCGAGCTTGCCGGAGACAAACAGAATCGAATCGCGCACCGCTTCGGCCTCCAGCTGGCGGCGATTGACCCGCCACAACAACCGATTGTCGGCATCGATGGCGTGGGCCTTCGCTTCGAGCGCGGCCGGCGTCCGACTTGCCTGCCGGTAGGTGGCGCTATTGCAAATCAGCCGGTGCAGGTCCTTCAGCGACTGACGGCCGTCGCGGAACTCGACGGCCAGGTAATCGAGCAACTCGGGGTGCGATGGCGTGCCGCCCATGCGTCCGAAATCGTTCGGCGTGTCGACGATACCGCGCCCAAAGTGATACTGCCACACACGATTGACGATCGATCGCCACGTCAACGAATTCTCGCGACTCGACAGCCAATGCGCCAGGGCGACGCGACGCTGGCCCTCGGGCGCCTCTTCGGGGACGTCGAGCGCGCCGCTCAAACCTTCCAGGCAGTCGAGTGCGCGGGGGCCAACCTTTTCCCCTGGAGCCAGAATGCTGCCCCGCTCGAGGACGTGAATCGGACGCGGCCGGCCGCCACCCCAGCCGGTGCCGACGAACGTGCCGTAGCCGTGATGAATCATGCCGATGTAGGCCAACTTCGGCTCGGGCATCGCGGCGATCTGTTTGCGAATCTCGGCCAGCGCCTGTTCGTCGGCGGTCAGTTTGTCGCTTACCTCGGCCAGTTGGACGCTTACTTCTACTTCATTGCCAGACGGGGCGGCGCCCTGATCTCGCTGATCCTC
>ERZ869936.476-NODE-476-length-37761-cov-5.257121_pt1 | contig 37761 bp, 36 predicted proteins | sample MGYA00520876_ERZ869936 | MGnify/ENA primary metagenome ERZ869936 (study PRJEB32218, sample SAMN09650985) | biofilter metagenome | isolation source: enrty point of leading RO module | place: Saudi Arabia: Thuwal, RO plant located on Red Sea | collected 2016-02-17 ... | reverse complement strand
GCATCAGCTGCACCTCGGCGCCTGCCTGACCTGCCGCGCCCGCGAGACCACCTGTCCGTCTGGCGTGCGCTACGGGCGCCTGTTCGACATCGGCCGCCACATGGTCGAGCAGCAGGTCGGCCGTACGTTGTTCGCATCGGTGCAGCGGGCAGCCCTGAATACGATCATTCCCAATCAGCGACTGTTCAAACCGCTGCTGCGGCTGGGCCAGAGCGTTCGCCCCCTGCTGCCGCCGGCGCTCAAAGCAAAAGTGCCGAAGACTTCCGGCGCGGCGGGCGCCTGGCCCGAGGCGCGTCACCCGCGCAAGGCACTGGTGCTCGACGGCTGCGTGCAGCCGGCGCTGTCGCCGGACATCAACCCGGCGGCGGCGCGCGTGCTCGATCGAATCGGCATTTCCCTGATTCGTGCCGAGTCCGCGGGCTGCTGCGGCGCTTTGACCTTTCACCTCAACCGGCAGGAACACCCGCTCCAGTCCATGCGCCGCAACATCGACGCCTGGTGGCCGCACATCGAGGCGGGCGCCGAAGCCGTGGTGATGACCGCCAGCGGGTGCGGCGTGATGGTGAAAGACTACGCGCACGCACTGGCGCACGATCCGGCGTACGCTGCGAAGGCGGCGCGCGTCGTCGAGCTGACCCGGGATCTCAGCGAATACCTCGTCGCGGAAAAGGCTGCCGTCGAGAAGTGCCTGGTGGAAGTGCCGATCGATCGCGACGACAAGACCCGCATCGCTTTCCATTCGCCCTGCACCCTGCAGCACGGCCAGCAGCTGCGCGGCCACGCCGAGGCGATGCTGAGGGCCGCCGGCTTCGAGCTGACCACGGTGCCGGATTCGCATCTTTGCTGCGGCTCTGCCGGCACCTATTCCATACTGCAGCCGGAGTTGTCGCAGCGGCTGCTCAAGAACAAGGTCGCCGCGCTCGCCAGCGGCCGGCCAGAGGCCATCGCCACCGCCAACATCGGCTGTCTCACGCATATCCAGAGCGGCACCGCGCTGCCGGTGCGCCACTGGATCGAGTGGCTGGCCGAGCGTCTCGATTACAAGACCAACGGGGAGTAGGTAACGATGACGAAGACTGCCTTGATCACCGGCGCAACCTCCGGCTTCGGCGCAGCGACCGCGCGCCGCTTCGCCAAAGAGGGTTGGCGCATCATCGCCACCGGGCGCCGGGCCGATCGGTTGCGTGAGCTGGCCGACGAGATCGGCAAAGGCAAGGTGCACATTCTCGCCTTCGACATACGCAAGCCCGGGGAAATCGACCAGGCTATCGCTTCGCTGCCCGCCGGCTGGCCCGAGATCGACCTGCTCATCAACAACGCCGGCCTCGCGCTGGGCACCGCGCCCGCGCAGAAAGCCAGTCTCGACCAGTGGCACCAGATGATCGAGACCAACATCACCGGGCTCGCCTCGCTCACCTACCGCGTGCTGCCGAAGCTGATCGAGCGCAAGGGCGCGGTCATCAACATCAGTTCGGTCGCCGCGACCTACCCCTATCCCGGCGGTAACGTGTATGGCGGCACCAAGGCCTTCGTCACCCAGTTCTCGCTCGGCCTGCGCTCCGACCTGCACGGCACCGGCGTGCGCGTCACCTCGGTGGAACCCGGCATGGCGGAAACCGAATTCACCCTGGTGCGCACCGGCGGCAACCAGGAAGCCTCCGACAAGCTCTACAAGGGCGCCAATCCGATGAGCAGCGAAAACATCGCGGACACGCTGTACTGGATTGCGACGCTGCCGCCGCACATGAACATCAACCGCATCGAGCTGATGCCGGTGAACCAGTCGTTTTCGCCCTTTCAGGTCTATCGCGGCGAATCCGCCTGAGGGCGGGGAGCATTGCGATGCGTACCTTTGCCGGTGGCTGCCATTGCGGCGCGGTGCGGTTCGAGGTCGAAGCGCCGGAGCCGATCGAGGCGCTGTCGTGCAACTGCTCTATCTGCGACCGCACCGGGTTTCTGCACCTGATCGTGCCCGGCAGCCGGTTTCGGCTGATGTCGGGCGCCGACCGCCTGACCACCTACACCTTCAACACCGGGGTCGCGAAGCACCTTTTCTGCAGCGTGTGCGGCATCAAGTCTTTCTACGTGCCGCGCTCGAACCCCGATGGCTTCAGCGTCAACGTGCGCTGCCTCGACGGCTACCCGGACCTGCCGATGATGGTGCGTCCGTTCGACGGCCGTAACTGGGAACTCGAGGGCGCGGAACTGCGCAGACTGTCGGCGGACTAGCGCCTAGTCTTCGCGACGGGTTGCTTCGCCCTCGATCACGTGGCCACCCGGCGGGTTTTCGCGCATCTGCCGGCGCAGGTCGCGCGTTTTCCACCAGAGGTAGCCGAGCACCCCCGCGGCGATGATCGCAGCGGCGACGACGATCACCAGCGAGAACATCACGCCGACCACCAGCAGCACGACGCCGCCCGCGACGGCGAATAGCTTTGCCAGCAGGCCGGGTTCCTTTGCCTGCGGGGCGGGTCCGCCCGAATTAAGCCGATAGCGTGGGTCGTCTTGTCGCATGAGAGAATGAAAACACAAAGGCAGCCGTCGGGTCATGCCCGTCGCTTTTCGTTCGACGCGGCCGCGCGCGCAAAGTTTCGCGGCCTCAGGTGTTCACCAGCCGCCCGGTGCTGCTACACTGCGCGCTGGCAACCACGAAAGGAGGTGATCCAGTGCGAGTCGAACAAGGCAGTACCGGCCGGCAGCTGTTCCCGACTGGGTCAGTTCAAACCGTCAGGAGCCTGGCCGCTCGCTAGGCCGGAACGCCTGCAGTATGCAACGCCCCGATCATACGATCGGGGCGTTGTGCTTTGTGGACGGGACAATCGCGGGGCCCACGACACGGTTTCCAGAATCCATCGCCCGGGAGGACACACCGCATGAAAGCAGCACAATTGAGCGCCATCGGTCCGGCGGAGAAAGTCGTGAAATGCGTCGAGGTGCCCGATCCCGGCGCGCCCGGCGCGGGCGAGGTGCTGGTCGACGTCGTCGCCTGCTCGATCAATCCCGCGGACATCCTGACGATCGAGGGTAAGTACGCCAGCGTGCCGACGCCGCCCTGCCCGCTCGGCATCGAGGGCGCCGGCACGGTTGCCGCGGTCGGTGCAGGCGTCAAGCACCTGAAGCCCGGCGACAAGGTGATGAGCCTGGCGCGCACCAACTGGACCCAGCGCCTGCGCGACAAGGCCGAAGCGTTCGTGCGTCTGGCCCCGGAAACCGATCTGGCACAGGCGGCGATGCTCAAGGTCAACGTGGCCACCGCCCATCTCATGCTGACGCGTTACGTGGAGCTGAAACGCGGCGACTGGGTGATCCAGGATGCCGCCAATTCCGGCGTGGGCGTCGATCTGATCAGGCTGGCGCGTGCCGAGGGCATTCGCACAGTCAACGTGGTGCGTCGCCCCGAGCTGGTGGGCGCACTAAAGCAGCTCGGCGCCGACGTCGTCGTGGTCGACGGGCCGGAGCTTCCCGAGCGGGTCGCCGCCGAGACCGGCGGCGCCGCCATCAGGCTGGGCATCGATGCAATCGCGGGGTCCGCCACCCGGCGCCTCGCGCAATGCCTGGCCGAGGGCGGCACGCTGGTCAACTATGGCCTGTTATCCGGCCATCCCTGCGCGATCGATGCTTTCCAGCTGGTATTCCGCGACATCCGGCTGGTCGGCTTCTGGCTCGCCAAGCTGATGCGCGGCATGCCCTTCCCGGAAATCCAGGCGATGTACGACCGGCTCGGCGCGCGCCTGCTCGACGGCACCCTGCATGTGAACATCGAGGCGAGCTATCCGCTGGCGCGTGTTGCCGACGCGATGGCCCACGCCAAGCGCGAGGCGCGCAGCGGCAAGATCCAGCTCCGGCCAAACGACTGACGGGACCGCCGGCGCTCAGCGCCCTGTCGGCCTGAACAGCAGCATCAGCGCAAAAGACTCCGCGCACAGCAGCAGCAGCGTCGGCGCATGCGCGAGCATCGCGTACTGCACGATGCCGATCAGCATCGGCGCCTCCGCGATTGCCGCCCCCAGCACCAGCGCGCGCATCAGCGCCGTCGCATCGCTCACCCGGCTGTTCACGAACGCGTCGAGCGCGGCGCGATAGCGCCACACCATGGGCAGCGCCGGCAGCCCGGACAGCACGCCGGCAGCCGCGACGGCGAGCATGCCGCCGCCCTGCTGCGCCGGAATCGCCGCCACCAGCACCATCGCCGAGAACGGCGCGCTGGCCACGATCGCAATCCAGACCAGCTTGAGCTGCTGGATCGTGGCGTCGATGCGCTGCACATCCTGCTGTTCCACCGTGCCCCCCCCCGAAACTGTTCCGGCGCCGCAGGCGTCAGCGATGCGCCCGCGCTTCCCGCGCCGGCACATCGAACTCACGGCGGCAGACCTCGGCCAGCCGCGCGACGCCATCTCGCAGCACCTGCTCCGGCGGATGGGCGAAGCACAGCCGCAGGCGGCGGCGCCCGCCCTCGGTGTCGGTCATCCACTCGGCGCCGGGGTTGATCGACACCCCCGCCTGCAGCGCCGCCTGCGCGAGCCGCGTGGTATCGACTCTTTCCGGCAGCGTCACCCACAGGAAAATGCCGCCCGCCGGATCGTCGAATCGCGCGGCCGGCCCGAACTCCGCCGCCAGCGCATCCATCAGGGCCTCGACCTTGCGCCGCAGGGTTCTGCGCAGGGTGCGCACATGGGTGTCGAAGTGCGCGTCGCAATACTCCGCCAGCACCATCTGCTCCAGCGCGCCGGAACCGCAGTCGCTCTTGATTGCCAGGATACGGCTCAGGATCGGCCAGTCCGCCACCAGGTAACCCAGCCGCAGCGCCGGCGCGATCGACTTCGAGAACGAGCCGATGTGGATCACGCGGTCGTCGCCAGCCAGCCCGCGCATTGCCAGCGGCCGCGTGCCACCCCACACCAGGTCGGCGTAGCACTCGTCCTCGAAGATCGGCACGCCGAACTCGGTTGCCAGATCGAGAATCTCGCGCCGCCGCCGCTCGCTCATCACCGTGGCGGTCGGGTTCTGCACGGTGGGAATGGTGTAGAGGTACTTTGGCTGAATGCCGCGGGCCTGAAGATCCCGCAAAGCCCCGGCCAGCGCCTCGCTGCTCAGCCCGTCGTGGTCCAGCGGCACGCCGACGATGTTCGCCCCCGCGCGCTGCAATCGCGTGATGGCGCCGCCGTAGGTCGCCTGCTCCACGATCACCGTGTCGCCCGGCGCCACCAGCAGCGCATTCACCAGGTCCAGCCCCTGCAGCGAACCCGAGGTGACCAGCACCTGGTCGGCAGTGCAGTCGATGCCGGCGTCCTGCTTCAGCTTGCGCGCGATGAATTCCCGCAACCGCCGGTGCCCCAGCGGTCCACTGTCCAGGCCATAGGTGGCAAGCGTGCGCCCTTCGCGCCGGATCACCGCCGCCGCGGCCGCGGTCAGATCCTCGACCGGCACGCTGTCGGCGTCGTTGTGCCCGCCGGTGAAGTTGTACCTGGGGAAGCCGTTCCAGGGAACGGCGGGCGGCGGCAGGTCGGGGCGTAACAGCGTGTCGTAGTCGGGCACGTTCGCGATTGGCGGTCAGTGACTTCCCACGCATAGTACATGGTCCGCCCAGCGTGCCAACCCCGCACCGGAACGCGGCGTCAGGCCTGCCACAGGCCCACTGCCATTCGAATCACCGCATACAGGAACACCCCGGCGACCAGCAGCTTCAGCGCCATCGGGGAAATGACCAACACCAGCCCGACAATGCCGATGAACATGGCCATGGCACCGATCATCGCGACCAGCCTTCGCCGCCAGACCGGTGTGCGCAGCAAGGTGCCGCCGGAATAGGCCGCCTTGAGTTGCGCGAACGAAAACTCGTCGTGGCCCTGCGAACCTGCTCCCTTACCGAACAACCGGTACGATGACGCGCGAAAGGCCCGCGGTCCGGCCTCGGCATCGCGCATGCTGCGTGCCTGATTCTCGATATCGGCGTGGTCCATCGGCGTGCCGCTGTCCATCAGCAGGGACACGACCGAACCGATCAGCAGCAACAGGCCGATCGCGATTACCGCGATGTTGCCGACCAGCAAGAAGGTTTCGTTGGTCAGCATCCACTGGTCGAGCCGCTGCAGCGGCGGCGCCAGCTCGACGATCACCGCGGCAACGAACACCAGCACCAGGACCACGGCGACTTTCACCGCCATCCTCGGCAAATTCTTCATCGGGGCTCGTTCCCGCTGCCCATCCAGACGCTGATTTCCGGGTCCGCCGGATCGTAGCGCACCACGCCGGTCATGCCCGGCTCCAGGCCTTCGGTTTCCGCCGGATAAAGCAATCCGGTTTCCCCCTCGCGGGAAACACCCCTGGCGTCGTTGAAGCGAAAACGCATGCACGCCATGCGCACCCGGTTGATCGCCGTGCCGGTGTCGAACACGCCCACCACTTCGCCCGGCGCCTCGGTACCGCGGTAATAAGCGCGAATCCGTTTCAGCGCACGGCGCAGCCGCTTCACGCCGAGCTGCCAGCCGACCGGCCCGAAAATCATGCTTCCGAGCAGCATCGCCGCAATCGCGATTTTCTCGCCGAGACCGCCGTCGCGCGGGCGCGCGCCTTCGCCGGGCAGCACCGACAGATCGAATTGCGCGCCGGGCGCCAGCGCCTCCCAGCGCTCCACGTCCACCTCGTCGGTCTGTTCCTGTTCCGCGCCGTCGATCACATAGCGAAAGCGGATTCGATACCGGGTTTCCGGATTTCCGTCACGCTCCGCGGGAAGAAAATCCCTCTCCAGGACTGTGGCCGGCACGACGATCGCTTCGTCCGCGTAGCGAATTTCCGTCATCGTCATGATTGCGGCATTGATAACCATCGCGATGCTCGCGGCGAAGAAAGCAACGCCGACCAAAATCTCGATCTCGCGCTTGAGGCCGGCGAGCGGCGAAGGCACGCGGCTCGCGTTCATGTCTGCTCCGGCCAGGCGCTGCGTCCGGGCCGCAGGCGGTCGAACATTACCTGCACGTGGTCGCCCGGCTGCCAGCGCCGCGCCAGTTCCTCCGGCATCGGCGGACTGCGACCCTCATGCTCGTTGCCCGCGTGATCTCGGTAGCGGTAGTACACCGCCCACTGGTAAACACGGTTCACCATGTACCCGGTCGGCGCGACGTGGGAAATCTCCGCCTCCGCCGTGAGGCCCTGGGTGCGCAGCCTTCGCGCGAAACGCGCGTTGGCCGACGCCTTCAAGAGGATAAAACCGGCGATCAGCGTGAGAATGCCGCCAACCGCGGAGAACACCAGCGGAAGCACCCATTGCACCGGCCGGCCGTCGATGCGGTTCGCGCGCGGCGTACCCGGCAAATAGCTCACTTCCACGGCTTCGCGTTCGCGCAGCGCATCCCACGCCGATTCAGTGACGGTGGCTTCAGCGTGGATGGTCTTGCCGTCGGCGGTGGTAAAGCGGTACTTGACGCGCGGATCCGATTGCCGGCCGCTACTGTTTCCGGTGCCCCAGCTTTTCACCAGCACCATGCCTTGCGCGGTCCGGCCGGATAATGCCAGGCGTTGTTCCAGCGTCAGCTCGTACCAGGCGAACCAGCCGCCGAGCATCAGGAACGGCAGGCCCACCGCGAGCCAGATGCCGCCGAACCAGTACCAGAAATTGCGGCCGTTCATCGCTGCCACCGACGCGCCGGCACCCACCCCAGGCCCGTTCGGGCAAATGGGGTTCCGCATCGCCTTCGCAAGGGAATCACGCAGTACCTCCCTTCCGCCTGCGGCAGGCGACACTCGCCACCCGCCCCGGCAGCCGACGCGACAATATTCCCCTGGCATCGACGCGTCAACGACCGACGCTCCGCAATCGAAAGCACTGGACAACGCCGGCAGCGCCAGGCGTATAGTAGGCGGGCTGTCGCTCCGCAACCGATTGCAGGGGAGGCAACCATGATCCGGACCATTCTGCTGCTCGCCGTGCTGCTGGGTTCGACCGCGGCGTGGGGAATCGACCCGTGCTGCAACGTGAGCGCGGTCGATGCAAAAACCGGCCTCGTCAGCGTCAAAAACATTAAAACCGGCAAGATCCTCCGGTACCAGGCCGAGCCAGTGGGCGTCCGATCGCTGAAGGTTGGCGACACGGTCGATCTCGTCAACGGCCAGTTGCTGACGGCGGCCGGCGCCCGGATCGCGGGGCGCATCCAGCCCTGACGCTGAGGGTCGCAGCACGTCCGCCGGGGCGCGGGCACTGAAAGGTTGTTGCCGGATGTCGCTGGCATGTGAACGTGCGGTCACCGCCGGCCTGCGTGCGCCCACCCGGGAAATAGCGCGGGCGAAAGACCCCACAACAAAAATATTCTCCAGACCGCTGGCATAGCGCCGGCGAAAGCGTAGACTTTTTCCGCACGCCGCCACTGTCCGACGGGCGGCGGAGGCACTGCCAGACACATCGTCCGGGGAGGGATCATGTGTGTCGTGGGGCCCGCTTCCATCGAATCACCGCACACCAGACTGCCGCGCGAGGACGTGCGCCCCGCGCGGCTGCCCGCCGTTTTGCCTTTGCACCGGCGCCATCCGCGCCGGCCGTTCCATGATCGTTCAGAAAGGGAGATGCGCCATGCGTAATGCCAATGGTCTTGCGTGCCGGCGATCGCCGGCGTTTGCCGCCTTGTGCCTGGCCGGTCTGTTGTCCTGCGGCTGTGCAGACGTCATGAAGAATCTGCCGGCAGGCACGGGCGATCTGTTGCAATCCGGCGCCTCGGTGGGCGCCGCGGTCGTGAACCGGCCGAAATTCAGCGACGCCGACGAAGAGCGCATGGCGCGCGAAAACGCCAACAAGTTCGAAGCGACGCACAAGATGTGGGACGACCCGCTGCTCGAGGCGTATCTGGGCGAGCTCACCCAGCGCATCACCGCTGTCGCCCGTCCACGTCCTTTTCCGTACTCAATCAAAGTCGTCAACGACGGCAGCATCAATGCCTTCACCTTTGGTGGCGGCCTGCTCTATATTCACGCCGGCCTGCTTGCCCGCATGGACAACGAGGCGCAATTCGCAATGGTGCTGGCGCACGAGATCGCGCACGTCACCGAAAGCCACGTCACCAAAGGCATCGAAGGCACCTACGGCATCCAGTTGCTCGGGCAGATCGCAGCGACGACGGCATCAACCAGCGGCGCCACCTCGCAGATCCCGCCGGCGCTTCTGTCCAAGACCTACGAGTACTCGATGAACGCCGCAGTCAGCGGCCACGGGCGCTCCGCCGAGACCGAGGCCGATGTGGTCGGTCTGGAATACATGGTCAAGGCCGGTTATGACCCCCGCGAGGCACCAAAAACCTTCGAACTGCTGCTCAAGGAATACGGCGACCAGGGTGCAACGCAGAATTTCTTCTACGGCAGCCACCCGACCAACAAGTCCCGGATCGAGAATCTGAACGGCCTGATCAAGTCAAAGTACAGTCAGGACGTTGCTGACCGCAAGCTGCTGGTTAATACCGGGGAGTTCAAGCAGCGCACGCGTGAACTAGTGGTGGCAGCGGCCAAAAGCGACTATGAAGCCAAGCGCTTCCACACCGCGGCGGCGATGTTCGAGAGGGCCTTGCAAGTCAAGAGCAACGATGCGGTCTCGCACTATTATCTGGGCAAGATCGATCTGGAGACTGGGGGTGCTGCCGGTGCCGATCGCGCGATAGAACATTTCCACGCCGCGCTGAAGGTAAACAACAACTACATCGAACCGTACCGGGAACTCGGTCTGGCGTACTACAAGAAAAAAGACACGGCAAAAGCGATCGCGGCTTTCGAGCGCTATCTGGCAATGAGTCCCGGCGCCAAGGATGCCGGTCCGATCAAGAATTACGTCGATGAGCTGAAGAACCAGTGACCGGGCTGCGGCTGCCCGAGTCCGAAATGCAAATGAAACAGGCAACGCAGCGATCGCTCGAGCCAGTGGTCACTGCTGTGCAATCGTCGCACTTTTGCCGCGCGTCGATGGTCTGGCCGGCACTGGTCCTGCCACTGCTGATTGCGTGCGCGTCGACCGAGTCCCCCCCGACAAAGTCCCCCGTCGCAGACTCCGTACCGCCGAGCGTTCGAATCCTGCAGCCCGCACCCGGCACCCGCGTGGAGGGCAACTCGCTCGCGATCGACGTCGAGTACGCGGATCAGGGCAGCGGCGTGGCGGTCAACTCGTTCAAGGTGCTCGTCAGTGGACAGGACTACTCAGGCGCCTTTGACCAGCACAGCCGCGGCGCGAGCGGACGGCTCGCGGGGACAAAGAACCTTGCACTTGGCGAAAACAAGCTCACGGTCCAAATAAGCGACCGATCGGGCAACACCGGTCGTGCCGAGGTCTCGATTTTCTACGCGGGCAGCGGCTGGCTCACCATCGCCGCCACCGCCGCCACGCAGGTCCAAAAAGTGTCTGCAGTCGCATTGTCCGCCGATGGGAATACCATCGCGTACGGCCTGAAGGATGGGACGATTCAAGTGTGGCACGCCGCCGGGTCAACCCTCAACCAATCGGCAGTGCTACAGGGCCATCTAGGATCGATCACAGCATTGGCTCTCGCCGACGAAGGCAGCGTGCTGGCTTCGGGTGGCGAGGACAGAACGGTTCGATTGTGGAATCTGGCTGCGGTGCCACCACGAGAGGGCATGATTGCCGGAAAACATGAACTGCCCGTGACGGTGTTGGCGTTTGCGCCTGATGGCAAAACATTGGCCTCCGGCAGCGGCGACCGCACAGTTCGCCTCTGGAGCATCACGCCCGGTCGACAACAGGAGCTGGCGATCCTCGCAGGTCATAGCCGTGTCGTGGGTTGTCTTGTATTCAGCCCCGACGGCCGCAAACTGGTCTCGGGAAGCGCGGACGGCACGGTGCGGGTGTGGAACATCGCGGCGAAGCCTCACGACCCCATGATTCTTAGTGGGCATCTCCTCAACGTGGTGGCAGTTGCCGTCGCGCCGGACGGGAAGACTGTTGTGTCCGCAAGCAAGGACCGGAGCATTCGACTGTGGGATGTATCCGGTGGCGCGCCAAAACAGAAGGCCCTGGTCGAGTGGCTCGATCAACCGGTCAGGCTTGTGTCCCTCCCGTATGGCACCGTGCTGTTGACGGTCGATGGTGAAGATCGTGTCGCGCTCCGGGACAGCCGGTCAGGCAGCAAGAATACTGAGGCGGAATTGCCATCCCCCATTGACTCAGTCGCGCTGCGCGGATCGAGACTGGTGACTCACCACAGCGACGGGCGAATCTACCTGTTTAATGTTGACTACAACTCTGCAAAAACGCCTTAGGCTGGGGGTGCGCCATGAAAAACGTGCCAAGATTCCTCGCCGCCGGATTTTTAGCCACGCTCGTGCTTCAGTTTTCCTCCGCTCTTGCGTTTCACGAGCCCGGCCACATACCCCCCACGGGAACCTGCCGCGATGACCCCTGTCCGTGCAGCAAGGCCGACGAAGACAAGATCAAGGGCCTCATCGGCCGTCTCCGGGCGCTCAAGGAGGTCGCGGATCAGACTCGCAAGGAATATAACGATGCCGTCAATGCGCGCGACAAGGAACGGGATGGCATTTGGGGGGCCTCCGGGTCAGGCGCAGTCTACATAAACTCCCTTGTCGGGATGGCCTCGATTTCCCCAACGGCGCCAAATTGGATTGGCTGGGCAAATGCCGGAATCGGCATGGGACAGGGCATCAACCAGGGTTCCATTGAATGGGATAGCTGGCTAAACGTCGGGACTCAGGTAGTCGGAGATGACCACGTAATAACGAACGCGACGGAAATTATCATCAAAGAAGGCACCGAGAGGGCCGAGAAGTACTTGGCCGCCACGGGAGATTTTGTCGGCGCCGGCAAGATCTATGATCAAGCCGTGTCGGGTCGCATTCCGGATACGCCCTTCACGCCTGGCCAGGTGCAATCCGGCGCCAAGGTTGTCAGTGCGATCATGAACGTCTCTAGTTGTGTGAAAGCCACGGAGGACCTTGTAAAGGACCTTTCCAATTATTTTGAGCAGCGCCGGGAAGCCAAACAACTGCAGAAACAGCTTGACCAAATTGACGACCAAATCGAAGCCATCCTCAAAGAACTCGAGGAACTGCGCAAGCGCTGCGCCTCAAGAGACACGGCAGGCGGCGCGACAGGAGATTCCTTTTCCGAAAGCAAGGAACCTCGCAAATCTCTGGCGGCGGCGTCAGTAACCTCTTCGTCCGACGAAGATGGCTGGCCAAACGAAGCGGTTCTTCAAAAGCTTTTTGTATTCAGGGCGCAGCTTGATAAAGTCGAGGCACGATTTCGGAACCGGCTTTTTGTCCCTCTTTCACCGTTCATGATAAAGGCGGTACGCACAGAAATGCACCCGCGGCTGGTGTTCGCTATCTCGCAGCAGGCTTTTCCCGACCTCAAGATCTGGCCCAAAGAGATCGAGGAGGCAGTAGTACTCGGGCGCGAAGTAGCGAAGGATCTCAAATTTTAGAATCTACCTGGCCCCTGCTCCGCCCACCCAAGGAAGTGCACGGCGCCACGCGGAAAAAAAACCGGTTTTGCCGCCATCATCATCGCGTTCCTCGCTGAGCGCCGCAACCGGCGGAGGGGCTGCGCCGGGCCCTGCTTGCCTAAGCCTGTAACCCGGTCTGCGATCACGGCGATCGCTGGCAAACTCGGCCGATAGCGCCCGGGCGACGACCCTGTCGCGTGGCGGCGCCGGTGCTCTGCACTCATCGGCGCGCCGTCCGACGAATGGCGCGGACGATCAGCGCCGGCATGACAAACTGCACCGCGCCGTCCGCACCGACAAAGGGCGCAAGCGATTCATTCGCAGCCGCACGCAGACGCTCGAACTGCGGCTCGTCGAGCAGTCCGCCGAGCGTCCACACACAGGCCCGCTCGGTGCCGACCAGCCGGTCGATGGAATCGAAGCGCACAGTGCCGTCGCGACGTACGATGCCGGTGTCCGCGACGCCCGCCTGCTCGCACAGCGTGCGCAGTTGTGTCACGTCGCCCAGCGCGAACGGCGCGCGGAATGCATCGGCGACCGGCTGCCCGAACAGACGTTGCAGCAGTTCGGCCAGCACGGCATAGCCTGGCGAATGGTCGAGCGCGTCGCACACCGCGATCGCGAGCCGCCCGCCGGGCCTGAGCACCCGCAACATCTCGCGCAGGCCCGCCGCGCGATCTTCGAAGAACATCAATCCGAACTGGCTCACCACGCAATCGAAGCTTGCATCCGCGAAAGGTAGTGCCTCCGCGCGCCCCGGGCGCCAGTCGATGGCGGGGTTCTTCCTGCGCGCCACGCCAAGCATGTCGTCGTTTGGATCGAGGCCGACCACGCGCGCGTCGCCGGCGCGCCGCCCCGCCTCGCACGCCAGCACGCCGGTACCGCAGGCCACATCGAGGACCTCGTCGCCGTTGGAGACCCCCGCCTCATCGGCGACCACCCCGGCCCACTGGCGAAACAGCGCCGGCACGAACAGCTCATCATAGACCTGAGCCGGAGACTTCAGCTCGCGGTTGCCTTCGCTCTTGCCCATAATGGTTCTCCCAGTCGCAGACGCGAGCTATTCTGTGAGCCGACATGGGCAGGCACCATGACTCATCGTCCGATTCCGTTGCTCCGCCGTCCGCACCTGCCGACGTGGAATGCGACCTGCTGTCGGATGTGCTGCGTAGCGTGCGCCTGAAGGGCGCCCTGTTCTTTCTGTGGCATGTGTCCTGGCCGTACACCACGCCGGTGCCCGACGGAAGCCGCTTCGCGCCGATCATCCTGCGCGGCGCCCAGCAGATCATTTCCTACCACATCGTTACACGGGGCAGCTGCTGGGGTGGCCTGATCGGCCAGCCTGCCGTGCCACTCGAGGCCGGCGACATACTGGTGATTCCCCAGGGCAATGCCTACGCAATCTCCAGTTCGCGCGAGCGCTGCGAGAACGCACGCACCGGGAGCGGCGAACTGGCGTTCTTCGAGCGGATGGCCGCGCATGAACTGCCGTTCGTGGTGACCGATGGGGGCGGCGGTGACACCGAGACGCACCTTGTCTGCGGATTTCTCGGCTGCGACACGCGGCCGTTCAATCCCCTGCTGGCAGCGCTGCCCAAACTGCTGAGACTGCGGCCCGCCACACCCGACGCCAACGACCGGTTGCGCACGCTGGTGGACTACGCGCTCGACGAAGCCCGCGAGGCGCGGCCCGGCAGCGCGAGTGTGTTGCTGCACCTGAGCGAGCTGATGTTCGTCGAGGTCGTGCGCCGCTGGCTGGCCGAGGCGCCACCGATGGAGCGCGGCTGGCTGGCCGCTTTGCGCGACCCGCTGGTCGGGCGAGCGCTGGCCACGCTGCATCGCGCCCCCGCCGATTCGTGGACGCTGGAACGACTGGCCACGGAGGTCGGCGTATCGCGCTCGCGACTTGCCGAGAACTTCAGCGACCTGGTCGGTCTGCCGCCGATCCAGTACCTGACCCTGTGGCGCATGCAGATCGCCGCCCGCCTGCTTGCCGACGAACGCGCCAAGGTCGCCGTCATCGGGCGTGAAGTCGGTTACGAATCCGAGGCCGCGTTCAGCCGCGCGTTCAAGCGCTCTGTCGGGATGTCGCCGGCGCAGTGGCGCCAGCTGTCGAAGCAATCGTCGCCGATGATGCCAGACGACTGAGAACCGGCCCGGCAGATACCGCCGGGCTCTGAATGCGCGCCAGGCGCAGATTCAGTTCAGCGCGCTCGCGAGCTTCTTGCGATAGGCCGACACCAGGTCGGGCTGCGACTCGGCAAGGTTGAAGATGGCGAGAATCTGCCTGCGCGCCTCGCCATCCTTCCAGTTCTTGTCGCGGCGGACGATCTCCAGCAGCTCGTCGAGTGCGTTGGCGTAACGCTTGGCGCCGGCGTGCAGCTTGGCGAGCGTTAACCGCGCATCCAGATCGGCGGGATTGGCTTTTACTTTCGCCTCGAGCGCCGCCTCGCCGTTCGCGCCGCCCGCGGCACGCGCGAAGCCGAGCGCCGAGCGCAGCGTGTCGGCGCGCTCGTCCCAGTCGATGTGCGAGGTCACCGCGTCGAGCAGCGCCTGCGCCTCTTCGAACTGCTGGCCGTCGATCAGCAGCTCGACCAGATCGAGCCGTGCCAACTGGTTGTCCGCGTCCAGCGCCAGCGCCCTCCGCAGCGCTTCGATGGCGCCCGCGGCATCACCGGCGGCACGCAGCTTCGCCGCGCGCGCCCGCTCGACCTCGGTCGGCGAGGGAATCAGGGTGTCGATAAAGGCACGCACCTGCGACTCCGGCACCGCGCCGAGAAAATGCGACACCGGCTGGCCATCCTTGAATGCCATCACGTCCGGAATCGAACGGATCCCGTAGTCGGCGGCGATATCGGGGTTTTCGTCGGAGTTCAGCTTGGCCAGCTTGAACTTGCCGCCATACTCGTCGGCAAGTTTCTCCAGGATCGGCTTGAGCACCTTGCAGGGCCCGCACCACGGCGCCCAGAAATCCACCACCACCGGCACGGTTTTCGAGGCCTCGATTACCTCGCGCGCGAAAGTCTCGGTGGTTACGTCGACGGCATGGGCGGACATCGGTACTCCTGTTTGAACAGCGGGAATAAGCAGCACATTGGGGCGATCGCCTGCGTTTCAACCCTCGGGACCGGCGCTCAGAGGCGGATGCCCCCGGCCGCAATGTAGTCCCTGAGGATGGCATCGAGATCGGGGTCCGCTTTGAAGCCCAGTGCGCGTGCCCGCTCCGCTTTGAAGCGGGCGGGAAAGCTGCGAATCATTCTCTGGATGCGCTCGACCGGCTTGTAGACCACCCGGGCCGCGACCTCGTCGCCGGCGAGTCGCCGCAGCGCCTCGATGCCCTGCTTTACCGAGATGGTGATGCCCGGCAGCGTGAGCGCGCGCTGCGGCCCCCATGCGTCGGGCGCGAGATCGTGCGCATGGATAAACGATTCGATCACCTGCTTGGGCGACAGCACCCACAGCTCGGTGGCATCGTCCACCGGGCACTCGCAGATTTCGCCGTTCAGCGGCTCGCGGAACATGCCGCTCGCAAACGAGGTCGAGGCAAGGTTTGGCTTGCCCGGCCGCACCACGATGGTCGGCAGCCGCAGGCTGCGCCCATCGAGAAAGCCCTTGCGGGTGTAATCGTCGACCAGGTATTCGCCGATGACTTTCTGGGTACCGTACGAGGTCTGCGGCGCCGGCGTGATCTCGTCGCCGACTTCCGCCGGCAGCCTGCCGCCGTACACGGCCAGCGAGCTGGCGAACACCAGCCGCGGCGGCGCCTTGAGCCGGCGGCACGCTTCGAGCAGATTGCGAGTGCCGTCAAGATTCACCCGGTAGCCGAGATCGAAATCCATCTCCGCGCCGGCGCTGACCACTGCCGCCAGGTGGAACACCGCGCCAGTGTCCGCATCGAGGGCCGACGCCAGCTGGGCGGCATCCGCGAGATCGCCTTTCACGCACTCGAGGCGCGAGTCCGGGTTCTGCGGAAACGCCGCGTCGAACAGCCGGATGCCGGTCACCGGCCTCGCTTCGCCGCCGTGCGCGGCAAGCCTGCCGCGTTCCAGCAGCTTGAGCGCCAGTCGATATCCCAGAAAACCGCCGCCCCCACTGATGAACACCTTCATGTCGCGTCCTCCTCCGTTGAAGCGATGGTACGCCGCCCGCCCGCCGGAGCCAGTGGCGCCTGTCGGCTCCGCCGCCGCCCATTCCCTTGACCGCGGTCAAGGCGCGCCGACGGGCCGCATGCCAAGCTGCAGCCATCGTGCGGGGGTGCGCCCCCACCAGCCAGGAGATCGTAGTATGAAGTTCGCGGCCCTCAGACTGATCAAGGACGAACACCGTTCGCTGGCGGCCGTGCTGCGGGCGGCTGCGCTGGTGGCGGAAAAAGCGCTGAACAGCGGGAAGGCGCCGGATTTCAAGCTGCTGCATGCCGTGATTTTCTACCTGCGCGAGTTTCCCGAGCGCCGGCATCATGTGAACGAAGACAAAGTGCTGTTCGCGCGCGTGCGCATCCGCACGCAGCAGGCGGACGCCGCGATCGACGAAATCGAGGAAGAGCATCGCCGCGGCGTCTGGATGCTCGACGACCTGGAGTCGGCTCTCAAGCGCTGGGAGGCCGGCGAGCCTGAAGCCGGGCCGCGCTTTGCCGAGGCGCTCAGGCAGTTCAGCCGCTTCTACTGGCTGCACATGGAAAAGGAAGAAAGCCGCATCCTCGCGGTGGCGGAAGACGTTCTCACCGACGAGGACTGGCACGCAATCCATTCCGCCTTCGTCATGAACGAAGACCCGATGTTCGGCGAAGACACCGCCGAGGAGTTCCGCAGGCTCTTCTCGCGTATCATTCGGCTCGCGTCGTCGTCGCTGCGCACCGGGGAACCGGCCAACTGAGCCGGTCTGCCCCTCTTCATCCTCCATCCGAGCGATGCTCAAGCAGCGACTCCCGGCGGCGCGCTGCAGTTCGCTCAGATAACCGATGCCCCGGCCGCGGCCGGGCAATGCTCATCGAGGAGGATCAGGCATGCAAACCACACGCAGGCAATTCATCCGCGGTCTGTCGACCGTGGCCCTGGCCGGCGGGCTGACCACGGGCGGGCTTCTCGTGGCCCGCACCGCCGTCGCCGGCACCACCCATACCGCCGGCAAGTTCGGTGTGAAAGCCATGGTGTTCGACGTGTTCGGCACCTTGGTCGACTGGCGCACCTGCGTCGCGCGCGAGTCGAAGAAACTGCTCGAACCGATGGGCTACAAGCTGGACTGGCTGGCCTTCGCCGACGCCTGGCGCGCGGAGTACCAGCCGGGCATGGAAGAGATCCGCTCCGGCCGCCAGCCTTTTTCGCGGCTGGATGTCGTCCATCGCGGCATGCTCGAGCGCATCCGCCCAAAGTTCGGGCTGCAAAAGCTGGACGAAGCCACGCTGACGGAACTGAACATGGCCTGGCACAAGCTCGATGCCTGGTGCGACGTCAGCGCGGCGCTGCACCGACTGAGCCGCCGCTACCTGCTCGGCCCCTGCTCCAACGGCAACTTCGCGATCATGGTCGACCTCGCCCGGCGCAACAATTTCCCCTGGGATGCGATTCTCGGCGCGGAACTGGCGGGCGACTACAAGCCGAAGCTGCGGGTCTACCAGATTGCCGCCGAGGCGCTCGGCCTCAAGCACCACGAGTGCATGATGGTCGCCGCGCACAGCGACGATCTGAAGTTTGCCGCACAGGCGGGGCTGCGCACCGGCTTCGTGTCGCAGCCGGACGAGTTCGGCCCCGGCACCGGCGAGCGCACGCCGGGCACGACGGTGGATGTGTGGGCAAGCACCTTCCAGGAGTTTGCCGACAAGATGCTGGCCTGACGCACCGACGCCGCCCGCGTGCCGGACTGGTCCCGGTTACGCGGGCGGCATCGGATTACACGCGGAGGATGTCGCCCTTAAGCGAATAGGCGATTGCCAGGACGTCCTTCTGCGTCTGCTCGTCGATCTTGTTCTTGCGCATCGCCGCGAGAATGTCGTCGGTCGCCGCCATGTACTCGGCCTCGTTGATGTTCATGCCGCGGTGCGCGTTTTTCATGTCGCGGCCTGTGTACTGCGCCTGACCACCGCTGCCGGCTTCCAGAAAAGCCCGCAGATGCTGCTTGGTGGTGGCGAGCTTTTCCGGCGTTTCCAGATACGGCAAAAAGCGCGCCTTGATCACCGGGTTTTCCATGTGGAGCGCGACGATGTCGTCGACCAGGGCGTGTATGCCCTGTGAACCACCCAGGCGTACAAAGAGCGATGTGCTATTCATTTCTCTGCCCTCCTCGATTGATCAATGAACAACAGAGTAGACCGGTCGGTCTACTATCCAGCGCATAGAGGTAGAGTGCGGACCTCATGGAAGGATGGGTGGACCGCTAGGCGGACGCCGAGCGGAAATAGAAGTCGAGCATCTCCCGGAGCGGAGCGGGGTCCTGGCGCAGGCGAGTTCTCAGCGCCGCGCCCTCCCAGCAGTTGACCAGCAACTCCGCCATCTTCCGGGCGTCGGTTTCCTTGGGCAGATCGCCCTGTCGGATTGCCTCTTTCAGGCAGCCCGCGATGCGCCCCGCGATCTCGGAAAAGCACTGCTCCACCCGCCGCCGAAAGCGCTCGCTCACCCCGGAAAGCTCCTGCCCGAGCCCGCCGAGCAGGCAGCCGAGGTACCCCTCGCTGCGGTATTTCTCCTCGGTGAGTTCGAAGAACCGGCGCACCCGCTGGAGCGGCGGCCGGCTCTCGTCGTTCAGGCAGTGATCCAGCCCGGCGTGCACTTCGACCATGTACAGGTCGATCACCTGAAGGGCGAAATCTTCCTTGGATTCAAAGTGGTGGTAGAAGGACCCCTTGGGGATCCCGGTGGCATCGAGGAGCACCGCGATGCCCAGGCTGTTATAGCCCTGCTTGAGCAGCATCGCCATGCCGCGTTCGAGAAGCTGCTGTTTGCTCTCGCCTCGCATCGCTCCCCCAACTAGACCGGTCGGTCTAGTCACTAAATTACTCATTGGCCTTGCCGCCGTCAAGCGAGGCGGACGCCATCCGCACCCTGGGCACCGCTGGCAGGACGCCTTCGCTCGATGCGCGCGCCCGCGAAGGGCAGGGTGCCGGTGCGCATCGCCGGCGCGTGCATTGGGGGGCGACGCCCGTCTGTTAAGTGAAGTGCGATCACATTCCGCCGGAACAGCGTCCTGGCAACGACCAGACAGCAACCGACGTCGTGGCGCCCTACCCGATCGTCACGGGACAACGCAGGCGGCACGCGAGGCGGCGGCGTATCATTGAGCCGCCTGTCACATCCCGGAGGAATCGCCGATGACCGCCCCAACCGGAAAACTGAAGCCGGTCGCCACGCCCTCGGTGCGCGAACGCGTGAGCAAGGAAGAATGGGATGTGCGCTGCGACCTCGCCGCCGCCTACCAGATCGCCGCGCAGTACAGGTGGACCGATCTCATCTACACCCATTTCTCGGCACGCGTCCCCGGCACCCACCACATCCTGATCAATCCCTACGGCCTGATGTTCGACGAGATCACCGCCTCGACGCTGGTAAAGATCGACGAGGCCGGCAACGTGGTCGACGACCCGACCGGTCTCGGTGTCAATTACGCCGGCTTCGTCATCCACGGCTGCGTGCACGAGGCGCGCCCCGAGATCGCCTGCGTGATCCACACCCATACCCGGGCCGGCGTGGCGGTGTCGGCGCAGAAGCAGGGCCTGATGCCGATCAGCCAGCATGCGCTACGAGTGCACTCCGACCGCACCTATCACGATTACGAGGGCCTCGCGCTGGAGCTGGACGAGCGCGCGCGCCTTGCGCGCGACCTCGGCAAGACCTCGCGCGCGATGATCCTGCGCAACCACGGCCTGCTGACGCTGGGGCGCGACGTGCCCGACGCGGTGCAGCGCATGTACTACCTCGACACCGCCTGCCAGATCCAGGTCGACGCGCTGGCCGGCGGCCGGGTCGACGTCAACCTGCTGTCCAAGGAGACCGCCGACAAGGTCTACGCGCAGTTCGAAGGCCCGTGCGACGACGACGTCGAGCGCGACTGGCCGGCGCTGCTGCGCATGCTGGAGCGCAAGGGCATCGATTACCGGCTCTGAACGCCGGCGCCTAGCCGAGCATCGTCCGCGGAATCAGCAGGATGATTCCGGGGAACAGCACCAGTATCGCCACGTTCACCAGGTCCACCGCCACGAACCAGCCGCAGCCACGGAAGATGTGGCCGGTGGGAATGTCGGGCGCGACGCCTTTCAGCACGAACACGTTCAGTCCCACCGGCGGCGTGATCAGGCCGATCTCGATCATGCGCACCACGAGCACGCCGAACACGATCGGATCGAAGCCGAGGGCGGTCACCGCCGGCAGCACGATGGGAATGGTGAGCAGCAGCATGCCGATGCCATCGAGAAACATGCCCAGCACCAGGTACAGCGCCAGAATGCCGATCAGCACCACGTAGCGGTTCACGTCCAGTTCCAGCACCGTGTCCACCAGTGCCCCCGGCAGGCCGCTGAAAGCGAGAAAGCGCACGAAGATCAGCACGCCGATGATGATGGCGAACATCATCGCGGTGGTGCGGGCCGTCTCGCGCAGCGCGGTCCACAGGTCGCCGCGGCGCATGCGCGGCAGCGCCATCAGAAAGGCGCCGAACGCGCCGATGCCGGCCGCCTCGGTCGGCGTGGCAAAGCCGGTGTAGATGCCGCCCAGCACCACCGCGATCAGCACCATGATGCCCCAGGTGCCGCGCAGCGAGCGGATGCGCTCCGGCCAGCCGATGCCGCTGACCGACGGCCCCAGCGCCGGGTTGATGCGAAAGCGGATGTAGAGCATCAGCGAGTAGGTCAGCGCCTGCAGCAGGCCGGGCAGGATGCCGGCCAGCAGCAGCGCGCCGATCGACTGCTCGGCGATGAAGCCGTAGATGACCATGATCACCGACGGCGGGATCATCGTCGCCAGCGTGCCGCCGGCCGCCACGCAGCCGGCCGCCACCTTCTGGTTGTAGCCGAAGCGCTTGAGTTCGGGCAGCGACACGCGGCCCATTACCGCCGCCGACGCGGTCGAGGCGCCGCAGGCGGCGGCAAAGCCGGCGCAGCCGAAGATGTTCGCGATCGCCAGCCCGCCAGGCAGGTGGCCGAACCATTGCCGCGCAGTCCAGTAGATGTTGCGGGTGATGCCGGCGTGATGGGCGAGATAGCCCATCAGCACGAACAGCGGCAGCACCAGCAGCGCGTAGTGCGACGACTCGGCAAACGGCATCAGCCCGGCGATGCCCGCCGCCGGCTCGTAGCCGCGCAACGCCCACAGGCCGATCAGCCCGCACAGCGCGGTGGCGTAGGCGATGCGCATGCCGCTTACCAGCAGCACGCAAAGCGCCAATATGCCGACCAACCCTGCGGTGACCGGATCCATCCGCCCTACTCCGCCGTGCTCGCCGACGCGAGCCCCGGTTCGCTGCCGGGAATCAGCTTCGGAAACAGCAGATGCAGCACCTCCAGGTAAATGCGCAGCGTCACCAGAAACAGGCCGAGCGGCACCATCGCCGCCGAGGGCCAGAGCGGCAGGTAGGGCGGCGACATGGTGACGTCGTGATACTGCCAGGTGCGCAGCGCGTACTTCGCGCTGTAGAAGGTAAGCACCGCGCACACCGCGATTGCCAGCACCTTCACCAGGATCTCGGCGGCATGGCGCCAGGCTGGCGGCAGATGGTCGATCAGCACCGTCATGCGTACATGGCCGCCGGTGGCCTGCGTATAGGCAATGGCGAGAAAGATGATCGGCGGCATCAGCAGCTCGGCCAGTTCGAGCTGCCCGGGAATCGGCGTGTTGAACAGCTGGCGCAGGATCACTTCCGCCGATACCAGCAGCATCGCGAACAGCACCAGCGCCGCGGAGACCAGGCTCAGCGCGTTCTCGATCCACCACGCAAGGCGGTTGATCCGGCGCGCCGCCAGCGCCACCAGCGCGCCGATCACCAGCAGGCCGATCAGCAGTTCGATCAGTTCGCGCATCGGGCGGTCAGCGCGCGGCGCGGAACTTCGCGACCTGGTCCTGGGTAAAGCGCAGGATCTCGCTGCCGGCAAGGCCGCGCGCGTCCTGCTGCGCGGCCCACTCCGTCCACATCGGGCGGGCCACCGCGACCATCTTCTCGCGCTCCCCCGGCGCAAAGCGCACGATCTCCAGCTTTTTCTCGAACACCGGCAACCATTCCCGGTCGCCGGCGTCATAGGCGTCGAAGCTGGCCCGCATCGATTGTTCGCGCACCTGTGGAAGCATCGCGCGCAGGTCTTCCGGCAGGCGGTTCCACGCGTCCAGCGATACCAGCGTCACGCAGGCGAAGCCGCCAAGCGAGATGCCGAGGATGGCGTAGCTCGACACTTCGTGCAGCCGGAAAGCGCCGAACGAGTCCGTCCAGGGAAAGCCGGTCAGGTCGATGGTGCCGCGCTCCAGCGCGGTGTAGGCCTCGGGCGCGGTCACCAGGGTCGGCACCGCGCCGAACTGCTCCAGCACGGTGGCATTGGCGCCGGAGATGCGCACCCGCACCCCTTTCAGATCGGCCACGTTCGCTACCCGCCGGTTGCCCATGAACTCGTACACGCCGGTCACCGCCGGAAACAGGTACTTCGCGTTCCAGCGGGTGCGCAACTCCTCCTCGACCAACGGATGCTGCATGACAGCATCGATGACACGGGCGTTCACCCGCATGTCCTGCGTCAGCAGAAACGGCAGCTCCAGCACCTGCGCCAGCGGCGTCTTGTTCGGCCCGTAGCCGATGCAGACGTAGGCGCCTTCGATCAGGCCGAGCTTGATGCTGTCGAGGTTCTCCTTCTCCGGCGACAGCGCGCTGCCGTAATGCACCTGCAGCTCGAAGCGCCCGTCGCCCGCCGCCTCCCACAGCGTCTTGGCCTCTTCCACGCTACGTGTAAAGGCGCGCTGCGGCCCCCACACCGAGAATTTCCAGACAAGCTTTCCGCCATCGGGGCCGACTGCCTCTTCGCCGCGCAGCAGCAACAGTGACACGATCCCGCCCAGCACGATGACCGCGGCCGCAACAATCTTCCAGACAGTGGTCTTCGACATTCGCGCGGCACCGGGAAGCTTGAAATCGGAATGATTACCGTACCATACCGTCCACCCTCACAGCCGGCCCGCGCCATCCTGCGCAACGAGCCATGGAAACACGGCGCACACCGGGGTCAGTCCTATACTTTATAGCCCCCCCCCACTCTGCTCAGTCAGTCGGTAACTGCGTCGATGTGCGAACTAAAAAGTATAGGCCTGCCCCCGGGATCCGTTGGTTCATTCGTCAGGCGGGGCGCTGCGGTCCCAGTCGGGCGTCTCGGTAATGGTCTCGGCCATGAACTCCACGAATGCCCTCACTTTGGGCGCGAGGTGGTGGCGCTGCGCGAATACGAGATAGATCGAAAGCTCGAGCGTTTCATGGTTCGCTAGCAGCGCTCGCAAGGTGCCTTGCTGCAGGTCGCGCCAGACAACGAACGTCGGCATGCGGGCAACGCCGGCGCCGTTCAGCAGCGCCTCGCGCAGCGCAAGGCTGTTGTTCATCCGCACCGAGCCGGAAACCGGCACCGATATCGGCTTTTGTCCCGGGGCGCGGAAGTGCCACACTTCGGCCGACTCCTGGTACTGATAGGTAAGCACCCGATGGTTGCGCAGATCTTCCGGGGTGCGCAGCCGGCCGTGGCGCTTCAGGTACGCGGGTGACGCCACCACGGCGTGGCGGCACGACGCGATCCGCCGCGCCACCAGCGACGAGTCCGGCATCTCGGAGATCCGGATCGATACGTCGAACCCGCCTTCGATCACGTCGACCTTGCGGTCGTCGAGCGTCATGTCCACCGCAAGCTCGGGATAGCGGCGGGTGAACGCCGGGATGACCGGCGCGACATGCAACACTCCGAACGACATCGGCGTGTTGATGCGCAGCGTGCCGCGGGGATGTCCCTGCAGCCGCGATACTTCGGCTTCCGCGTCTTCGATCTCCTTCAGGCCGTGGCGGCTGCGCTCGTACAACGCCCGGCCCACCTCGGTGAGGCTCAGGCGACGGGTGGTGCGGTTCAGCAGCCGGGCGCCCAGTCGGTCTTCAAGCCGGCTGACATGGCGGCTGACGACCGATTTCGACATCGACAGGCGTTCCGCGGCGGCGGTAAAGCTCCCGTCATCGACCACCTGGACGAATACCGCGATGTCTGCAAGCGACTCCATGCGGCCAATTATTTCACATGGGACAACAATGTTGTTCCGAAAAGCCGGATTATCAAAATCCTGATGCAAAGTATCGTGGCCCCGGTGAATTTCGCACAACCCAAACGGAGGACACGACCGTGAAATCCACCGTTCTTGAAAGACTGCTGCAGGCTATTGCGTCGCTGGCTCCCGTCGCCGACCGCACCGCCGGCCACAGCCCCTGGCTGCCGGGGGACGAGATCGGCCGGCTCAACCGAATGCCTGTCGATGCGCCTGATCGCCCTGTCGGTCCGCCAGGCAACGGGGAGCAACGGCAATGAGCAACATGAAACTAACGCCTCAGTTGCGGATGGCCCTGCCGGCACTGCTGGCAGGCGGGCTGCTTCTCGGCATCTCGACCAATCTGGCCAAAATCGCGGGCGCGGCCGGCATCAATCCGCTGGCCTTCCTGGCCTGGTCGTTGGCCGGCGCAACCCTGCTGCTCGCCACCGTCTCACGCCTGCGGGGCCATACCACCCCGGTAACCCGGCGGTCCATCGAATATTTTGTGGTCTCCGGTTTTCTGGGCATCGCAGGCTCGAACCTGATCTTCTTCAGCGCGGTGCCACATCTGGGCGTGAGCTTCGTGGCATTGATGATCTCCTTGCCGCCGTTGATGACGTATGTCGGCGCGCTGATGCTGCGCATGGAAGCGTTCTGCTGGTGGCGGGCCAGCGGCGTGATGCTGGCGCTCGCCGGCGCCGCCTGGCTGATCCTTGGAAGATGGGCAATGCCGGATGCCGAGCCGTTCTGGATTGTCCTAACGCTAGTCGGCCCGGTTCTGCTTTCGGCCGGCAATCTGTACCGCTCGCGCCGTTGGCCGCCCGGCGCGAGCGCCGAGTCGCTCGCACCCGGCATGCTGATGGGGGCGACGGCCATTCTGTGGCTCGCCGGCCTGCTGCCTGGCGCCTCGCTCGCGCTGCCTGCCGAATCTGGGCACGCCGCGGTCCTGATCGCAGTGCAGGCGGCCGTGTTTGCCGGCCAGTTCCTGCTGCTGTTCGTGGTACAGAAAGCGGGCGGCCCGGTGCTGCTCAGTCTGCTGGGGGGCGTCAGCGCGGTGTTCGGCGTGCCGATTGCCATGCTCCTGCTGGGCGAGCCGGCCCTGCCCGGCCTGCCGGCAAGCGCGACACTCATCTCAGCGGGCATTGCGTGCATGCTGATCGGTGCCACGGCCTGCCTGCCGCTTGCCAGGCTGCGCTCGGTCGAACCCTTGGCGTCGCAAGCCAACCCCGGCCCGTGAGCCACTCCGCGCGGGTGGAAGAGTCTCCCGACCGCAATTGAAGCCGCTCGGGCGCCAGTGCGCCCGGCAGGGCAAAGGCGATCGCATCACCGGGCCCCTCACGGTCAGGGGCGGCTCGCGCAACCCCGCCCGGCCGGGCGCCCGCTCCGCAACGGGATAAGCAGTCAACTTCGGCTGCCGAGACGAGTCTGTGGCGCACCGCGCGCAAGGCAGTCGCAACCTGCCCCGAACCTCAACTTACTGCGAGGTCGAGAAATCGCCGCGCTCGAGCAGCCATGATGCGGCCAGCCCGAACACCAGGCCCCAGAAGGGGGCGCCGACATTGAATATCGGCACGTCGGCCACAGTCACAAGAAAAGTCACCAGTGCGCCGAGCGCAAAGGTGCGCTGAAACGCGACGGTGAACGCGGTCTGCAGCACCCGCAGCATGGCGAGGCCAGCAAGCGCGGCGATAAAAGCACGCGGCGCGGCGAGCATCAAGCGCGTGAACACCGGCGAGAACAACCCGAAGCCGAGCGCAAGCATCCCGACCATGATGCCCGCGGTGTACTGGCGGTGCTTCTCGCCCGTAGCAGTGATGATCGCGTTGACCGGACCCGTCAGACAGGTCGAAACGCTGCCGACCATGCCGACCACCACCGCGCCCGCGCCGCACGCCGCGGTGATCGCGTTGATCGGCGGCGGATGATTTGCGGCGCTCAGGATCGCGATTCCCTGACCGTTCTGCACCACCAACACAGTGATCGCGAGCGGCACGACAAGTTCGAGCATCGCCTGCCACGAAAACGCCGGCATGTACAGGTTCGGACGCACGAGCGAGACGACCGCTGCGCTGCCTTCATCGAACTGGCCGAGCAATCCGACCAAAAGCGCGCCGACGATCAGTGCGCCAATCACCGGCGGCAGTGCCCGGGCGAGGCGCGGCGATGCAGACAGCGCGAAGAACACGAGGGCCATCGGCGCCGCGATCCAGAATGCGTCGCGAATCGCGAATACGAGGTCCAGCCCGAACTTCAGAAACACACCCGAGACCATCGCCATCACTATTGGCATCGGGATTGCGTTCATGAACCGCTTGGCCCACCCGGACAGGCCCAGCGCGAGCATGAGTACGCCGCAGGCCAGATAGGCGCCTACGATCTCGCGCAGACTCAGGTGGCCGAGCGCCGGACCGACCAGCACTGCACCGGGAATCGTCCAGAAAAAAACCAGCGGCTGCCGGTAGCGCCAACAGAATAGGATGCTGATCAGTCCGTTGAGGAAGAACGCGCCGAAGATCCACGACGCGAGGTCGGACTCGGACAACCCTCCGCGTGTGCCGACAGCAAGCAGGATGGCCACCGGGCCCGACGCCGCGAAAATAAAGGCGACCAGCGCATTGGCCGCATACAGGCCGCCGAAATCGGCGAGCGCCTGTCTGAGCGAAGGCGGTGCGGCGGCCGGCTTCTCAAGCACCATGGGCGACGCGCGACGCGCTCAGTCGATGCCGAACAGCTGGCCCCGCAACAAACAGCTGGGCATGATGGCCCGCATGACAGCCTCGCTAGTAGGGGGACGGTGGATTGTAAAGGAGGGCAGAGAAGATCCGTCCGCGACGAAGCAACACCTCCGGCCACCGGAATTCACCCCTTCCAGATTGAGGCGCACCAGATGAATTCTCCCCGGCTCGCTCCCGGCGGCGCGGCATCGAGCCCTATACGCCGCAGGCCAACGCGGGTCGCCCGAGGCGCGCACACCGGGTAGACGCGTTCTTCCGGCGCGACTGCCCGGTCGTGCGCAAGTGCCCATGCACGCCTCTCCTCGGGAGAAAGATGGCCTCAGCATCTGGCGGCTCGCCCTCGAAGGCGGCCCGCGCCATCCTGCGCAACGAGCCATGGGAACACCGCGTGATGCAAAATGAGGGTTGCGCGCCGGACGCAAGGCCCGGCCGGTCCGGAACGCTATGATTCAGATGCAGAGCGCCGACAACCCCGGGTTGCTGGCCAGGCGCTTCACGACGGAGGAGAGAAAAATGCCAGATCAGGCAGCGAACGCCAGCCAAAAACTGATACTCGATCGCATCCAGGATCATGCCGAGGCGCATCCGCAGCGCGTGTTCCTCAGCCAGCCGGTCGGCGGCGGCAAGGTCGTCGATTACACCTGGGGCGAAGTCGTCGACCAGGCGCGGCGCATGGCGGCGCACCTGCAGCGCGAGGGATTCGGCGCGGGCAGCCACATCGCCATCCTGTCGAAGAACTGCGCGCATTTCTTCATTGCGGAACTGGCAATCTGGATGGCCGGCGGGACGACCGTGGCAATTTTTCCCACCGAGAGCGCCGAAACCATCCGCTTCGTGCTGGAGCACAGCGACTCCAGGCTTTTGTTCGTCGGCAAGCTCGACGGCTGGCCGGATCAGGCGCCGGGCGTCCCCGCCGGCATGCCCTGCATCGCCCTGCCGCTGGCGCCGCCCACGCAGTTTCCGAAGTGGGACGACCTGATCGCCGCCAGTGCGCCGCTCGCGGGGCGCCCGGCACGCAAGCCCGACGATCTCGCCATCCTGATGTACACCTCCGGCTCGACCGGGCGGCCCAAGGGCGTCATGCACAACTTCGGGCGTATCAGCCGGGCCGCCCAGCTTGCCGCGGAAAACATCGGCCGGCGCATGCCCGCGGGCGTGCCGTGGCGGATGCTGTCCTACCTGCCGCTGGCACACGTGTTCGAGCGCGCGGTGATCGAATGCATGTCCTGGTGGCACGGAAACGTGCATGTGTACTTTGCCGAGTCGATCCATACCTTCGTGGCGGACCTGCAGCGGGCACGGCCCACCTTCTTCGTCTCGGTGCCGCGCCTGTGGCTGAAGTTCCAGCAGGGCGTGTTCGCCAAGGTGCCTCCGAAAAAGCTCGACCGGCTGCTGAAGATTCCGATCCTCGGCGGCCTCGTGCGCAGGAAAGTGCTGAAGGGGCTCGGCCTCGACCAGGTGCACCTGGCCTTCAGCGGCTCGGCGCCGATCCCTCCCGAACTGATCGCCTGGTATCGCAAGCTTGGACTGCAGTTGTTCGAGGGCTACGGCATGACCGAAGATTTCGCCTACTCGCACGCCTCGACCGAAGAGGCCAACGAGCCGGGCTATGTCGGCGTGCCCTTCGAAGGCGTCGAGGTCAAGATCGGCGAGGACGACGAGGTCCTCATCAAGTCGCCGGGCCAGATGGTGGGCTACTACAAACAGCCCGATCTCACCGAAGCCGCGTTCACGCCCGATGGATTCTTCCGCACCGGCGACCGCGGCGAACGCCGTCCCAACGGCCTGCTCAAGCTCACCGGGCGGGTCAAGGAATTGTTCAAGACCGCCAAGGGCAAGTACGTCGCCCCTGCCCCGATCGAGAACCTTATCAACGAGCACGCCATGGTCGAAATGTCCCTGGTGTCCGGCGTCGGCCAGCCCTCGGCCTACGCAATCGTGGTGCTGGCCGAAGACCTCCGACCCAAAACGACGGACAAAAGCGTCCGCGCCCGCGTCGAGTCCGAAATGGAGCGACTGCTGAAGAATGTCAACGCGCAACTGTCCAGCTACGAGCAATTGCAGATGATCGTCATTTCGCAGGAAGTGTGGGCAATCGAGAACGGCTTTCTCACCCCGACCATGAAGGTCAAGCGCAGCCGCATCGAGGGCGCCGTCGCCGAGAAAGTCGAGCAGTGGTACGCGAAAGGGAAGGCCGTGATCTGGTCGTGATGCCTGCCGTTGTCTGTGATCAATCTGTCGGGCGAATAAGCGGCCGCGCAGCCGGCCGCTAACACCGCGCACGCCCGCTCAGCCGGCACGCCAACGTGCCAGGGCCGCCTACTCGAACAACGCCACGGCTTTGCCCCACAGATAGGGAATCGCCTCGAATACGATTCCCCAGGTGGCGCCCACAATGATCACGGTCCACATCGCAATGCCGGCCAGGGCGTACAGGCGATTCCGGATCGGCCGCTCGCGCACCGGCTCGGGGTCGGGCAGATGCTGCACGCCGTAGGTGCGGCCGAGAATGTAGCGCAGCACGTCGACATCCCGCCAGTAGGCGACATGCGCCGCGCCGGGAATCTTGAGCAGGCTGCGCAGATGAAGATTCAGCGGCGCGCGCTGGCCGGCGGTGGTCGTCTTGTGATTCAGCGCCCCGCTCACCGGGTCGAGCACGTGGTAGTAATTGATCCACCATTCGGCGTCGTCGCGTTTGGGAAAGGTCTCTCCGCCGGTGAGCAGTTGCGACCTGGGCACCGCGGGCCAGGGCCGCACCGCCGATTCGAACAGGAACGAGAATTTGTCGAGCGGGCTGCCCAGCGTCACGAAGCGCCGCAGCTTCCGGCGAAACTGCTTCACCCCCTCTTTCTGCCGTGAGTCGCCCGTCCGCTCCAACTGCTCGGCGCGATGAAACAGGTCGGACAGCACGTTGTAGCTGATCACCGTGCCCAGGCTGTGGGCCACCCAGATGACCCGTTCGAACCGCAGCGGCTCGCCCGAGGCCCTGATGCAGTCGTCGTCGCGAAGCGGACGAAACTCGCGGTCGAGCCCGATCATCTTCATGAACAGGTCCGCGACGCGCGCGTCGATGCGCTGCACGATGGCGCGCTCGGTCACGCCTCTCGGCTCGGCGTACATGCGCACGTCGGTCAGAAAGCCGCGCACCAGGTCCGGCGCGCGAAAGTACAGCGCGAACAGAATGAACGGCGCGACGATCTGCAGAAAGAGAAAGAGCACGTAGGAGAGCGGCCCCATCTGCACCAGCGTGCGCCAGTGCAGCAACCGCACTTGCTGCTTGATGAACCAGAACACCGTGCCGAGCGCGTTGGTCGTGCGCTCCTTCCACAGCCGCTCGAAGAAGGTCTTCTGTCCCGGCTCGAACGCCGTCCAGTGGTCGGGGAAGGTTTCCTTCACGTCCGGGTAATTGGCCCACCAGCCGTCGTGCACGTACGGCGGCGGCAGAAGGGGTTGGCTGCCGTCCGCGCTGCGGTTGATCGCGTCCCAGGCGTCATCGAACCCGCTGCGCAGCACCGCCGCGACCTCGGCCTGCGTCTGCGAGCCGATGCCGTGTACCACGTAGATTGCGCACTGCCAGGCGGGGTGCGGCTCCGGCGGCGTGCCCCACATCTTGGGCACCATCTCGATGTGCCACGGATGGGCGCCATCGTCGTAGAACGACGCCCGCGGAATCTGCTGTATCGGAGAGCGCGTCATAGATTGCCTCCCCCAGGCATCTAAAGATGCCGTGTGGACAGGAAGTGCTATGCCGTCAGCCTACTCCGGTTTCAGTTGGATGGGGAATCCGTCATGCAAGTCGGTCTCGGATCAAAACGGGCAGGCAGTTCGCCTTGCCTAAACGCCCGACCCAATCCGCTCCGCAGCACCGGCCGTCGCCTTGTTGGGCACCCTGGCGAGAACTGCAAGCGCTGCAATCGACACGACCAGAAACGTCCCGTAAGCCCAGTGATCGATCGCGGGGCCGCCGCCGGATAGCGCGTGCGCCACGAACACGCCGCCAAACAGCGCGAGACAGGCCACCAGCATGATCCACCAGGCCCAGCGCTCGCCCTTGCGCAACGGGCCGAGGGTGATGGCTACGCAGGCAATCGAGGCCGCAAAGTATTTGAATGCCTCCCACACCACGTGAAAGTCCTGGTGGGGTGTGGCGTCGACCTGGCCGAAGTGGATCAGTGCGGCGAAGGGAGCGCCCAGTGCGCCGAGGCCATGCACGATGACCAGCCCAGTGATTGCAAGCGTCCGGAAGCGGGATTGGCTCATGGCCGGACTATTGTGCAGTCAATGAACCGCAAGTCACAAGATTCTGGCCATATGTTACTGGGGAAAGCCGATGGCGCCCTGCCAGATCAACTCGCCGGGCGGCTGCCTTTTGCCGCGGCGATACCGCTTCTGTCAGCCTCTCGTCAGCGCCCCGTCAGTCGCCTGAATGCCTTCTCCCGCTACTTTTGATGGGTGTCGGCCACCAGCCGGCGCAACCACCACGAGCGGAGGAGCATATGAAAAGTATCGCAAGCAGCCTTTCACCAGCCGTTCTTGCGGCATTGACTTTCGCGTTTGCCGCCAACGCACAGGAAGTTCCCTCACCCCCGTGGCTGATGACCGGGACCCATGGGATCGAGGTCGGTTATGCACTGGACGAGAAGGTCGTGCGGCGTCTGTTACCCAAGGGCATCGAGCCGGTAAAGGAGATGACCGGCGGATTCGAACTCTATGTCAGCCCGGGAGGATACGGACTCGCCCCCTACTCGGCCTTCAATGTTTTCGTGGATGTGGAGGGGATCGACATGCCCGACGGCCGCAAGGGCCGATGGATGCTTCTCGGGTACTACGGCCCCTCGGAACAGGTAGCCGCCGCGCTCAGGACTCACTATGCCTATCCGGCGAAAGCCGGCTCTGCACGCGTGGAAACGAGGGAAAACGAGTGGGTCTGGACGGGCTCGGCGAACGGGATCGACTTCATCGAGGTACGCATCCGGCGCAAGTCCAACGACTGCGAGATGCACAACGCGCTGGATCTCTGGTCAGGCAAAACAGCGTCGGGGGACATCCTAGTGAACCGCATCCCCGCCAGCTATTGTTGGCGCGAGGTGGAGGTGGCAAGCGTAAAGATAAACGCCTCTGCTGACGCCCGCATAAGCGCCGTGCAACCCGGGAAGAAACCCATTGCTTATGCCGTAGAGTGGGAAAATGGCGCCTGGTCCTTCACGACGCCGGTGAAGAAGCCGTGAGTCATGTGGGACAAACGATGGCGATGCCGCATCTGACCGTCGTACTCGCCGGCCGCGCTCAACCGAAGCAACTACCGAGCCGAGATACAGGACGAAGTCTGCGCTATAGCCCGGCTTCGACAAGCGACTGGGCAAGCACGGTTCTGAAGGCAGGATCGCTCCAGGCAAGTAGGTAGAAGTTGTCCGCTGCCCTTGCCTTGGGGTCTATCCGCTGCCACTCCTGTGCGGAGCGCCGCGCATCAAGCGGTCTCCCGGCGCGCACGTACGCGACCGTCAGTCCCGCCCTGCACCAGATCAGTTCTACCGACTCTTTCAGGCATCGCTCGAAGTTTGGAATCGACTCCTCCCATCGCTCGAGCCTCAAATACGTGTCCGCCAGGCCGCCCCAATACCAGCCCGGTCGGATTGGATCGAGTCGCATCGCCCGCAGCGCAATCTGGAGTGCTTCGGCAGCGTCACCTACGGCGGCAATCCCCCAGGCGCTTAGCATCAGGCTCTCCGCCGCGTTCGGACCGTACTGTACCGCGAGCCTGTATTCGCGCAGAGCCTCTTCATACCGCTGTAATTGCTGCAAGACCGCGCCGCGGTAAGCTCTCGCGATGGGTAGTTCCGGATTCAACCTGATCGCGTGTTCCGCGAATCTGAGCGCAGTTTCATAAGACACATCGGGTTCCGCGTCGTAGCCGTTATCGGTCAGGTGCTGGTAAACCGACACCAAGTAGGCATAGGGAAGCGCGAAGTCCGGATCCAGCTCGATCGCGCGGCGAAAATGGGCACGCGATCTCATCATTCCTTCTAAGGTGTGGTTGACACCCTGGATTGCACGACCCGCCAGCACTTCGGAGTAAGCAGCCGGGTTCCTCGTCATTCGCCGCCATTGACGCGCCTGCTCGCCGGTAACGAGTACGACATCGAGTTCCTCGACGACGCGGCTCGCGATATCGTCCTGAATCAGAAAAATGTCAGCGAGCGGGCGGTCGTATCGCTCGGCCCACACGTGGGCGCCCGTCGCTGCCTCGGTGAGCTGGACGTTAATGCGAATTCGGTTCTCCGAAGCCTGTACGCTACCCTCCAATACATGTCGGACACCCAGCTCTTTGCCAACCTGCCTGACATCGATCGCGCGCCCTTTATAGGAAAAGGCTGAGTTGCGCGCGATCACCAGAATCTTGTGCAGCCGCGAAAGGTCGGTGATTAGTGTATCGGTGAGACCATCGGCGAAGTGACCATACTCTGCCTCGCCAGTTATGTTTGTGAAGGGCAAAACCACCACTGAGGGTTCCGTGGGCAACTCGATCGCGGAGATGAGCGACGTTTCAATCTGCGGATTGCCCGCATCTCCCCACCGCAAAACGCCCAGTACGACCAACGTGAAGGCGATCATCGCTGCGCCGGCCGCGAACCAGGCCCTGAGATCCTGGTTGCGACTGCCATCCGCCGGTCCCCGCCCTCGTATCGTCATCGCCGCCGGCTGCGATTGGTTCAGACTCGCTGAAGCTACTGGCGTACGCGTGGCCATGGCAACAGAGCTGAGGACTTTACCCAGGTGCACGTCGGGTTGGGTGTTGGCTAGTCGCTCGATTTCCGCTCGTTTCGCGTCGGTTAGCGCGGAGACCCCTCGACCTTGCGCATAGAGCGTGCGCTGAAGCCTTTGGTACACAGTCAAGGCTTCAGACGTACTGCCCATCTTGCCCAACGCGCCCATGAGGTGCTGGCCGAATTCCTCTGCAGCGGGATCTATCTCGAGCGCCTTCTTGTAGAGCTCGATAACCGTGTCAATCCGTCCTGCTTGCTCAGCCTGACTACAGAGCGCGCGTACCGCGCGTAGAAATCGGGCATGCAGTCGCTCCCGCGCGTGAATGATCTCGGACGGCTCAAATTCCCCATCGAAGAGTGGCCCGCGATACAAAGCAAACAGTCGTTCCGCAAGGTCGACGCTGCTTCCTCGGTCATTTCCATCGAGCTCCCCGAGGACAGATTCGAGATCGAGAACGTCCCACCATATGTGCTCGGGATCGAGGCTCAGTTGACGATTGCGCAAAACGACGGCGTGCTGACCGAGAAGGCGCCGAAGGCGGTAAAGGGTGCTGTTGAACGCAGTCTGCGCCGCATCGCCCTCAGACTCGGGCCACAGGGAATCAAGAATGCGGTCCTGCGGAACATGCCGGGCACCGTGTGCAATCAGCAGTTTAAGCAGGGCAAGCGGCTTGAACTGCGCAGGATCAGCAGGCTCGGCGCCGTCCCGCCACTCGATACGGAAGTGCCCGAGGCAGTAAACGCGAACCGAGGGTACCGCTGGCATGTGCTTGAGCCCCCTCTGTCGGGTTGGACCACGCTACAGCTCCACAGACTCGTAGTCCGGTTGCCTCAGAAGCGCGTCACTGAGGCTGACAAAAGCATTGCGGACGCGCTTCCTCGGTCCCGCTTATTTCTCCCATGAGCGGACGCGCCGCCCAACTTCGTGGTTCATTACTTGTCAGGCTCGCGGACCAGCCGCGCAACACCTCGTTCAGTGTCGTGATCAGGCGGTTGAGCGAGCGTTGAGCGAGCGGTACGCATAGATGCCGCACCGCTCGGTCACGTGGTCAGTTCAAGCCCTCAGTCCTCAGTGATTATCCCTCGGCACGCCCTTGGTCTTGTCGATCTTCTGGTACTTGACCGCGGGCTTGAGCACCATGCCTTCGGACAGCTCGCCGACGATGCCGCGCTGGATGTCCTGCCAGGGCGTCTGGCTTTCGGGGATCTTGTAGCCGCCGGCCTTTTCCAGCGCGCTGCGGCGCTTTTCCAGCTCGTCCTTGCTGATAAGGATGTTCGCCGTGCGCTTGTTGAGGTCGATGCGCACGCGGTCGCCGGTTTTCAGCAGCGCAAGCCCCCCGCCGGTAGCGGCTTCGGGCGAGGCGTTGAGAATCGACGGCGAGCCGGAGGTGCCGGACTGTCTTCCGTCGCCGATGCAGGGCAGCTCGGTGATTCCTTTCTTGATGGCTTCGCCCGGCGGCTGCATGTTCACGACTTCCGCCGCGCCGGGGTAGCCGATCGGGCCGGCGCCGCGCACGAACAGCATGCAGTCCTCGTCGATCTTGAGCTTCGGATCGTCGATGCGGTGGTGGTAGTCCTCCGGGCCTTCGAACACGATGGCACGGCCTTCCCAGGCGTTGGGGTCTTTCGGGTTGGAGAGATAGCGCTTCTTGAAGTGGTCGGAAATGACGCTGGTCTTCATGATGGCGCTGTCGAACAGGTTGCCCCTGAGATTCAGGAACCCGGCCTTGTCCTTCATCGGCTTCTTGTACGGCCAGATGACTTTCGGGTCTTCGACCTTGGCTTTCTTGCAGTTGTCGTACAGCGTCTTGCCGTTCACCGTGAGCGCGGTCTTGTTGATCTTGCCGGCCTTGATCAGCTCGCTCACCACCGCCGGCACGCCGCCGGCGCGATGGTATTCCTCGCCGAGGTATTCGCCGGCCGGCTGCAGGTTCACCAGCAGCGGGATGTCGTAGCCGATCTTTTCCCAGTCGTCGTTGTTGAGCTTGACGCCGATATGCTTGGCGATGGCGTTCAAGTGGATCGGCGCGTTGGTCGAGCCGCCGATGGCGGAGTTGACCACGATCGCGTTCTCGAACGCATCGCGGGTGAGAATCTTCGACGGGCGCAGGTCTTCCCACACCATCTCGACGATTCGCTTGCCGGTTTCGTAGGCGTTCACCCGCCGGTCCTTGTGCGGCGCCGGAATCGCGGCGCTGCCGGGCAGCGACATGCCCAGCGCCTCGGCCAGCGAGTTAATGGTGCTGGCGGTGCCCATGGTGTTGCAGTGGCCGGCCGACGGCGCCGACGAGGCGATCAGTTCGATGTATTCCTCGTAGCCGATCTCGCCGGAGGCGAGCAGCTGGCGCGCCTTCCACACGATGGTGCCGGAGCCGGTGCGCTCGCCGCGGAACCAGCCGTTCAGCATCGGCCCGCCGGAGAGCACGATGGCGGGAATATCCACCGTCGCCGCCGCCATGATCTGCGCGGGCGTGGTCTTGTCGCAGCCGGTGGTGAGCACCACGCCGTCGATGAAATAGCCGTACAGCAGCTCGACCAGCCCGAGGTAGCACAGGTTGCGATCCAGCGTCGCGCTCGGCCGCTTGCCGGTTTCCTGGATGGGATGCACCGGAAACTCGAAAGCGATGCCGCCGGCCTCGCGGATGCCTTCTCGTACCCGCTGCGCCAGCTCCAGGTGGTGGCGGTTGCAGGGCGACAGATCGGAACCGGACTGGGCGATGCCGATGATCGGCTTGCCGGCCTGCAGTTCCTCGCGCTTCAGGCCCCAGTTCATGTACCGCTCCAGGTACAGGGCAGTCATGCCGGGGTTGCCGGGGTTGTCGAACCACTGCCGCGAACGCAGTCTGGAGGGGTCTTTCTTGACGGTCTTGCTGGCCATGATGGGGGTCTCCTCGGAACGCCGGTCACCGGCCGGTGCGGGCGTATCTGGTTATGGGGTTGCGAACAGGAATTCTACCCGCGGCGCAAGAAAAACGAACGCCTGACCACAGAGACACAGAGGCACAGAGAGAAGCGCAGCCGAACGACGCTGAATCGCATGTGCCGGGGAAAAACACCACACGAGGCGACACTTTCGGGTTAGCTCTTGCTGCCCCACTAAACGACCGCCAGCGACGAAATTGCACAGCTGTAGCAGCAATCGCAGATCAGCACCAAGAATCGCGAAGAGCACCAAATTCACAGGCTTCCCTTCGCAGTAATACTCTCGATATTCCTGGTTTGACTTTCCTCTGTGCCTCTGTGTCTCTGTGGTGAAATCAGCTCTTCAGTCGTCCACCTCGCCTTCGAGAAACGTCAGCACGATGGTGCGCCACTCGTCTTCCAGGGTCATCGTTTCCGACGGCGCGGGGCGTTTGGCGCGGCGGTACCAGTAGCCGGCATTCGCGAGATCGCCTTCGCGCCGGTGCAGGTAGGCGTGCACCCAGGCGGCCGGGGTGCCGGTGTCGTCCTGCACGATTTCGTGGGCGCGCGCCCATTCGCCGCGCGCCTCGTGCCAGAGCGCGGCGAGCGGCCCCGGGAGGCCTTCCGGCAGTTCGCCGCGGGCGGCGGGCGTGGCCCCTTTGCGATGGACGATCACCTCCTC
>ERZ869936.475-NODE-475-length-37810-cov-6.312038_pt1 | contig 37810 bp, 29 predicted proteins | sample MGYA00520876_ERZ869936 | MGnify/ENA primary metagenome ERZ869936 (study PRJEB32218, sample SAMN09650985) | biofilter metagenome | isolation source: enrty point of leading RO module | place: Saudi Arabia: Thuwal, RO plant located on Red Sea | collected 2016-02-17 ... | reverse complement strand
AAGGCACCGGAAACCAACAAGACTACGGCTTCCGCATCTATGACCCCAGATTAGGCAAGTTTTTGAGTGTGGATCCGGATAACAAAAGGTATGTTGAAGATTCTCCATATTCATTTTCCGGGAACAACCCAATTCGTTTTATCGATTTAGTTGGTCTTTCCAAGGGAGATCCTTTAGCAAAAAAAGCAACGGGAAGCAATAGCATTATGATAGTTTTGGTTGACGCTTCTAACATCAACAAAGTAAGTCAGGAATTTGCCAACGAGGTTTCCGGGAAATGGGACTTCATTTATGTAACAGATTTAACAGATGCAAACAATTTCATTAAATCCAATTATCCTAGCGATCACCAGTTTGAAAATATTTTCATTAGATCTCATTCTGGTCAGGATGATGAAAGAAAAGGAGGGATAGAAGTAACAGGTGGGGAAATTATTAAAAAGGAAAAAACTATAAACACAAAAGGCGAACTCCTAAAATCAGAACTGAGTCCTGAAAATTATAAATTTTCAGAAAAAGGACTGATTACTTCAAATATTATTAACAAACCTGGAAGTAAATGGGTCCAAGAACAAGGAACCATTTTAATCGAAATTATAGACAGGGTCTCCCCAAATGGGAAAGTGGCATTTTCTGCATGCGGATTGGCCTTTCACCCAGATTTTGCCCAGGCCTTGGCTTCGAAGACCCAGTCAAAAGATTTTTCAATTTTCTTGTCCTACAATCATGTTCAACCCCATTCATTCCGGGTTAATGAAAGCCAACTAAAAATTGAGGGGTCCATAAAAACTAATACTGGTTTATCCGGCAGCATGGAAAGAAAAGACGGATGGTTAAGGATTGACATTAGTCGAAATAGAATTATCGGAAAAGCAAATACGAATTCAGATTTACTTTTAAATAAGGATAGTGGAAAAATAGAAGAAAGGAAGCATTCAAAAGAAAATGAATAAACTTAATTTTTTCATGCCCTATATATTGTTGTTTATCCTGGGGTGCATGAATAACAATCCAAACCCTGTAAAATATAAAGAAACAACTTCAAACTTTTGTATTGCTTCATTTGAAGGAAATATTTTGGAGTTTATTGATTCATTATCTCATGAAATAGTCAAATGTTCCCAAATAATCCCAAATCCGACAAACTCTTACTATTCCTCAACTTTTGACTTTTGCAGATTGGAATCAGATAAATCAAAGGATTCAAAGTTGCGGTTTCAAATTTTAAGAGGGGAAACTGAGAACGAAATCATAGTTGAAGAAAAGGTTTCAACAAATATATTCTTTCAATATAAAATTTTAAAACTACCTGATTACTCAGTTGGCATAGTTTCAGAGACTAAAATTGACGATAATTCAATTAATCAGGTTTTTAAAAATACAGGTTTTTTTCTTTTTAAGGAAGGTCAAGCGTATTACTTTGGTTTCGGACACAATGAAACATATAGGAATTCAAAAATCAGGGCAATTATGAAAGTAAACTGCCAACTATATCCGGAAAAAAAAATTCAATTTTGGCACGATGGACTATCTTTTGTTGCCAAAATTTCAAAAGATAGTATACATGGTTTTGTTGCCCATGGAAAACTAATTGACTCAAATAAAGTTACCTCCGATAAATTATCCTTCCAAAACATTATTTCTATATTTTCAGATATAGATACAATTCGAACAGACTCCTCAACTTTTTTTATTCCTAAAGCAAGTTTGGAATACAATAAAACCTACCCATGGATATTGAATGGTGGAGGATTTTATCAAATGGGTGTGAATGGGCCAGTAATAATTTGGCATTGATTTTAGCAAATTTCACTACCTAGGATCCCTCTCAACGGAAAACATTAGCACCAAAAACAAAAAATGATTTTTTTCGGGGGAACTAGGTTCCCACCCCGTTATAAAATTACGAAATCAATAACCTAAAGCCGGTAATTAAACGTTTATAAACGCTTAGCCAAGGGTTTAAATTAAACCCGGAATTTCCGGGTTTGAAAATTCTGAAGTAAATTAGCTGGATGAACTCCCGCCCTGCTCTTAACGAAAATCATCCTCCATTCGGAAGTCTGCTTCCTGGAAGAAGCTACCAAACCACCACCTACAAATACGGCTTTAATGGCAAAGAGAACGACAACGAGGTAAAAGGCACCGGAAACCAACAAGACTACGGCTTCCGCATCTATGACCCCAGATTAGGTAAGTTTTTGAGTGTGGATCCGCTGACGAAAGAGTATCCGTGGTATACGCCGTACCAATTTGCGGGGAATACGCCAGTGCAGGCTATTGACCTTGATGGTGCAGAAATTAAATATGACATGGATATCCAGGATCCAAACTTAAATGGGGCATCAAAATTGTTCGTTCAATCCTTTAAAGATGCAAGAGCAACTACTTTACACATAGGTATGATGGTAATGGGAGGTTGGTTTCTTGCCCCGGAAGCAATTCCCTTTATGGTCCAATGGGGATCAAAAACTTTAACCAACCCGGTTGCCATTAGTGAAATTTCCTCATTTATTTGGGGGCTAGGGACCGACGAGGAATATCCATTTCCTTCTGTGGGAGACAATATTTCAAAATCTTTCAGACTTGGCCTTAAAAAAGTAACTTCACAAACATTAGCAAATGGGAATTCTAAAAGGGTCATTAAAGAATTAGGAAGTGTATCATTTGAGGCTGGATCTAAATTTAAAAATGAAGGTGAACGAAGGGCGGCAAAATTATTTGCACAGGACGGCGGGAATGTCGTACTTCAAAAGGAAAAGAGAGGGCAACCAACGGCCGACCTTTTGGTGAATGGAACTCCCTGGGAGGTTAAAACAATGGCATCTGTTGACCCTTCTAAAATCTCTGGTGGAGTTATGAGCAGGATTTCGGATGCAACCAATCAGTCAAAAAATGTCTTTATTGATATGATGGACCAGAAGGGAGCAACTCTCGAAAATGCGACGCAGGGTGTCGCAGATTATTTCAAGACATATGATACTGCTGAAACTGTCAGGGTTGTAGGCGATGGATTTGATAAAACCTTCAAGAAATCTGATTTCAAAAATTAAAGTAATGGGGCACTACACGAAAATAATTCTTAATTTTCCTATAGGCGAAAACCAGCCTGCCCGGATTAAGGAATTATGCGAATTCAAATTCAAGGACGGTGAGCAATTTGTCATCCAAGAGGCTGAAGGTAATTTTTTTCCTCTCTGGACATTTGGCGGGGCGTATGAAGTCTCTTACTTTGACTTCGAGGCATTCCTGAAACACATATCGGAGAATGTGAAGTGGGAGAGGCCCGAATACGTTTATTTAATAGTGAAGAAGGAAGAGTCCGTTAATAGTGCCGTATATTCCCATGCTGGGGCAAAACTGCTTGTGGATTTTGAGTATGAATAAGTGACTATTCAAACTCAGAGAATCACTTAAGGGAAAAAAGTAGACATTCCCCCCAATCACCCCCGATTGAAGGGATGCCTGTTCGCTGTAAAATCCAGGAACCTATTCAAAACAAAGAAGACAACCAACTTTTTTGAAGGGGTTTGAGGGGGTTGTCTACTTTTAACCACGAGAAGGCTCGAATATGGCGAAAAGGTATTTCAATAAATTTACGGAATGCTTGACGAGATAAGAAAGTCGGTACACTCAATGTTGTATGAGCGCTTGGCTACCCTCTTCTTCGGCACGCTTGTCGTAGCATGGCTGATTTGGAATTGGAAAATTGTTTATCTGACCCTGTTCATCAACAGTCACCTTGTGGGAAATAAGATTAAATATATCGAGGATAATTATTCCGACCCTTGCTTAGTTTATGTCTACCCCCTTATCTCGACGGTGCTTCTGCTCACCGCGGTTCCGTTTCTATCGAATGGGGCGTATTGGTTGAAGTGGAATACTCCCCTTTTCTTTACCAAAGGTCCTCCTCTGCCCTCCCCCATTTTTCGCTCTAAAGAGAAATCAATAACTTAGCTTACCAACTTACCAATCCTTGCAGGCGACAATAAGCTCCCAATTCAGAAACAATGAGGCTACAAACGGACAGCCTGCATCCCGCATGGGCGGGATGATGCAGCGCATTGGCCAGCCCCCATTCGGCATCCCTTCGCTAAAGCTCCTCCCTTCGCCTATTGGCTTCGGGGCGGCAAGCCGGGAGCCAATCCCAACCCACATGCCTTCACTCGGGAGTTTGAGCGCAAAAAAACAAAGAAAAAAAAGCGAAACCCTGACCGAAGCGAAGCGAGCGTCAGGGCTGCTTCCGGGGCGGCAAACGAATTCCGGGGATTATAAGTATGGGTTCAATGGTAAAGAGAACGACAACGAAGTAAAAGGCATGGGCAACCAACAAGACTACGGCTTCCGCATCTATGACCCCAGATTAGGTAAGTTTTTGAGTGTGGATCCGTTGACTAAGGAATACCCTTGGAATACCCCCTTTTCCTTTGCAGAAAATGACCCTATAAATAACATTGATCTCGACGGATTGGAAAGATATAGGATAAATCCTGTAGAAGGTGGTGGCTTTGTTGAAATTAATCCTGAGGATCCATTTGGCCTTAATGGACTTGTTCAATATGGTAAAAATGGGCCAATTGAAAACTCATTTTATCAACCGGAAGAAGAAGAAGCTGCCAGGAAACTGGAAGCATTCAGAGATCATCCAAATTTTTCCAACATTGCTGGAATAAAATTTAGATATAAGATTGAGTCAAGCACTTTAGATCCAAATATTTCTGAAAAAAAACCCAACGAAAAGATAAAATCCCCAAATAGTTTAGTACATAAATTTGAAGGAGCAACTGGTTTTGTAATGGCGCTGACCGACCCTAGTTCATGGGTCCCAGGGGATAATGGCTGGAATTCTGAAAAATTCATGGGTGGGAAAAGAGTTATGTCCCCAAATGGTTCATTTATTAAGGGATTTGGTGTAGGCGAAATTTTGGATAAAGCTATAAATGACATAAATGGACGTCCCGGAATTAAAGAAATTAACATTACTGGGACCATTCACCCATGTAAAGATTGCCCTTTTACTGAAGGTGGAGTTGAAACTGTTAGAAAAAATATTCAAAAGAACCTTAAAGATTATCTCCTAAGTCAGGGCTTAAAAAACACTGAAATTAAAATAAATACTTCCATTAAATTTGATCCAAATCCAGGCAATACAACCATAGAAATTTCAACAAAATAAAATTATCAGAATGATCGCCCAAAACTTATGTTTATTCATTTTTTTTTGCATTTTCCACAATCATACAATTTGTTCAACAATCCCTTATGATACAATCACAAAAAAAATAGACACCTTAAAAGGAATTTACTTAAAGGAGGTTGTTTTAAACAAAAAAATAGTTTCCCAAACCTATTATTGGGACTCAATTATCATTCGGAAAATCACATATTTCCCTAATGGCAAAAAACTAGCAGACGTTGAATACCAGACTGATGGTAATATTAATGGGAGATTTGTTCAATACAATCAAGATGGATCTATAAAAACTATTGCACATGTTACTGGGTTTAGCATTGTTAATGGAAGGTTAATTCCAGAAATAAACGAGGATTATGATCTTAAAATTTTGAATGGCCTCTGGGTAAATTTCCACCCAAACGGGACACCTTCTAATGTTTCTTATTTTCAGGACGGACTAAAGGAAGGACTAGAATTCACCTACAAAAAAAACGGAAAAATTAAATCAATAACTACCTATCAAAAAGGAAAAAAGTGTGGTAGCCAAACACTTTTTCTAAAAAAAGGCACGAAAGAAATTTGGAATTTATGCCATTGACTGAAAAATGACTTTAATATTTCCAAGGCACACCATTTTTCAGAGTAAGTTTGGACTTAAGTCTTTTAAGAAATTTCATCTTTAAAAAATATATCGTAACAGAAAGCTCACCATTAATTGGTAACACCTAAAACAAAAAATGAGTTCTTCTGGGGAAACTACATTCCCACCCTGCTATAAAATTACTAAATCAAAAACCAATAGCCGGTGGTTAACGTTTATAAACGATTAAGCACGGTTTAATTTAAAATCAAAATTTCCCAGATTAAAAATTCTGAAGTAAATTAGCTGGATGGCCAATCCTTCTCTACCCTTAATAAACCAAATGCCACCTGCATCCCGCATGGGCGGGATGATGCAGCGCACAAAGCCACCTACATTCGGCATCCCTTCGCTAATGCTCCTCCCTTCGCCTATCGGCTTCGGGGAGGCAAGCCGGTGGCCAATCCCATCCCACATGCCTTCACTCGAAGTTTAAGCAAAAAAAAAAAAAAGGAAAAAAAGCGAAACCCTGACCGGGAATCAACTAGTTTCAGCCCCAATCAAACCCTGATTCCGAGGAGGAAATGCAGGTCAGCTATTCTAAAATAAAATTAAAAAGGGTAAAAAAACAACATCAAAGTGCTCCCTTAATATCATAAAAAAAGGGGCTGCATGCAGCCCCTTTTTTTTATTTGGAATCAGAATTACTTCTTCTTCTTGGTGTCTTGAGTTCCAACCCAAGCCATGAAGTTTTTCCAGGCTTCTTCGCCTTTCATGCACTTTTCTTTAGCTGAGTTGTAAGCAGTAGTCCACTCGGTAACTTTGGTGTTGGCATCGTTGTACTTAGCCATCCAGTTTTCGAGTTCTTTCTTTGCTTCAGCATCCTTGATAGTACCTTTTTCAACGGCGTTCTTGAAAGAAGCCCAGGTAGTGTCGGAAGCCCAACCTTCTGCAGCAGCTTTTGCGGTGTTCATGATATTTTCAAATTCAGCCATGGAAGCTTTGCAGTCCATTGCAGCACTGTCAGCTTTTCCTTTCCATTCAGCTTTAACGGTTCCGGATACGCTGTCAGCAGAAGCACACATGCTCTTGCACATGTCACATGCTGAAGTGATATCAGTTACCAAAGTGTTAGCAGAAGCCATCAAAGCATTCATGCTGGAATCAAGGGCAGCAACACTCTTTTTTGTTTCTTCAGAAACCCCGCCTCCGCAAGAAGCGAGAAAAATCAATCCGGCAGCAGCAAGGATTGAGTTGATTTTTGTTTTCATTTTTGTTTTTTGGTTTGTTTTTTTTGTTCAGGATTAAAATAAAATTAAAATCGCGGGGCAAAGTTACTCATTTCTTAGAGACTACAAAATCAGGCAGTTACGTTTTTTTAGAATCCGGCAAAAAGAACTACATAAATGCTTGTTTATCAGAATATTATATCAGTTTTTAACCAATTATCGGTTGAACCGTATAACATTACATGACCAGGTTTATCGCCCTTTTTGCCCTTTGGCTATTAATTTCTGCCACATTGTCTCCTCCTGAAAAATGGAAACAAGTCCGGGTTTATGTAGCATTGTGCGATAACGAATCGCAGGGAATTGTACCCGTTCCAGCAAAAATCGGTAATGGTAACGACCCCGATCAAAATCTTTATTGGGGTTGCGGATATGGCTTCAGAACTTTTTTCAAAAAATCAGCGGAATGGATCCTGGTGAAAACGGAAAAAAATCCTGAGGGGGATGTCATGGAAAAATTATTCTTCAAACATAAAACGAAAAAAATCATTCTGATTGCTGAAGCCTGGCGGGGGAAAGAAATTCAAAAATGCATCTCCACATTTCTGAAATGCGCTGCAGGTAATCTTAAATCATCGGAATCCATTACACTACCGGAAGAAACCGTGCTTACAGATGCGTCAAAACCTGATCTTGTTTCATTTATCGGCCATAACGGTCTTATGGATTTTTCGGTTCCCATGGAAAAAACCAACAAAACAACCAAAGATTCTATTCCTGTTTTGATCTATTGCTGTGCCGCAAAAAATTATTTTGCCGAACATCTGAAATCCGCCGGGGCATATCCACTTATATGGACAACCGGACTTATGTGCCCTGAAGCCTACTCCCTTAAAGCTTCCCTCGACGGTTGGGTGCAAGGAGAAACCGGACAATCGGTTCGAATCCGGACGGCGACCGCCTATGATCAGTATCAGAAATGCGGAATGAAAGGTGCCTTAGGTCTTTTCAGGACCGGGTGGTGAGAAAAAACGGGAAACCATATAAAGGAGGGAAAAAGTAATCAGTCCGTTCAGCAACAATATTTCATTTCCGAACTTATACCCATTGAGTAAAACAGGGGAAAACTTTTCCAATAGAAAAGTAAGACCAGGAGAAACCAGGGCAACTACGGGTACCCACTTATCATTTATCCCATGGCGGGTTAAAATTCCGAAGGCAAACAAGCCCAACAAAGGACCGTAAGTATATCCGGCCAGCCAAAGCACGGTGTCGATAATTGCCTGATTATTCAGAATTCTGAACAACAATATTACCATCAACAGAATCACGGCAAACATAATATGTATTGCGGTCCGTAATCCTGCTTTCTCCTTCTCGGATTTGTCGGTGCGTTTATGCAATCCCAGAAAATCGTAATAGAACGACGTCGTTAAAGTAGTAAGAACCGAATCGGCCGAACTGAAAGTTGCGGCAGTTAGTCCAACGATAAACGCAAGACCGGCAAAAATCCCAAGATGTTCCAGAGCCAATACGGGAAACAATTTATCGGTAATTACCTTTCCATCCGCATTTAGGGGGACCTGGATTCCTTTTTCAGAAACGAACAGATAAAGCAAAACGCCCAGGGAAAGGAAAAACACATTTACTATTACGAGAACAAGGCTGAACCAGCGGATATTTTTTTGGGCATCCGGCAAACTCCGGCAACTCAGATTTTTCTGCATCATGTTCTGATCCAGACCCGTCATGGCGATAGCAATAAACATGCCCCCAAAAAACTGCTTGAAAAAGAAATTCTTTTCCCGCCAGTCCCAAAAAAAAGTAGTAGACAAATCGCTATCGGCAATTTTTCCGGCCATTTGAAAAACCGAAAGATCAAGGGAGTTGCCAATAGCAAAAATGGACAAAATAACTCCCAGCAAAAGAAAGGTTGACTGAAAAGCATCGGTCCAAACCAAAGTTTTTATGCCACCTCTGAAAGTATAGGCAAGCATTAGAAAAATAATCAGGGAAACTGAAATTCCGAAGGGAACATGAAAGTGATCGAAGACAAATACCTGTAATACAAGGGCCGCCAGGTAAAGTCGTGCCGCCGCCCCAAGGGTTCGGGATAAGATAAAATAAAATGCCCCGGTTTTCTCTGCGTAAGAACCCATCCGCTCACCCAGATAAGAATAGATGGAGGTTAAATTCATCCGGTAATATAGCGGAAGGAGTACCTGGGTTATTACAATGTATCCGAAAAAATACCCGAAAACCAATTGCATATATGAAAACTGGGAAAGGCCTACGGCACCCGGAACGGAAATAAATGTTACACCGCTAAGGCTGTCGCCTATCATGCCGAAGGCTACTGCAATCCAGGGACTTGCTTTATTGCCCAAAAAATATCCTTCACTTCCGGTATTGCGTCCGGTGTACCAGGCAATGGCCAGAAGAATAAAAAAATAGGTGGCAATGCAAATAAGAATAAGACCCGGACTCATAAAACAAAAATAAATGTTGAGGGGCTTTGAAAGAGTGGCACTGTCTTTTGTTTCAACGGAGTTTTAAACATTTATGACAAAAAACCGATTAATCCATGGGCAATTCCAGCCGGTGGGCGGTTTTCAAATCGCAAAGGAGGTAATTCAACCCTGTTCCCTTCAAAATGGATGAAACCCTTTTTACGCCTTCCGCTTCATCAATGGAAAAATACAGGTAATTCAACCCGGCTGTCCTTTGTTCGATTATTTTCCCGATTTCGTCATTCAGAACTTCAATAAGAAAGGCCGGACGGAACCGGGGCAAGTAGTTTTCAAATCCTTTTAACACATAGGGTTCAAAGGATTCGACATCAATTTTAATGATATCTAATTTTTCAATGCCCTGTGTGGAGATAAAAGTATCCAGTCTGACAGAGTCCACTTCAAATCCCTTTTGCACCTGGCTGAAATCAGGAACGGTAATTTTGCCGTCGGCATCGGAAACAGCCACTTTGTGAATATTCAAATCAAAACCATTTAAGGTTTTGTTTTTCTCAAGAAGGGAGAAGAAAACGGGATGGGGTTCGAAAGCAAAAACCCTGGCCTGAGGATTTACGGCTTTTGCCACCAGGGAATAAACGCCCGAATTAGCACCCAGATCAAAAATCACGGAGGACTCTTTACACAATTCAATCCATAGGCGCATGGATTCCTTTTCAAATCCACCGGGTAAGCCTTTCCAGAAAATGCTATTTTCAATGTGGTTCCCACCGTGAAACAAAATAAAAGATCCCTCTCCCCGGATGGAAGCCCGAAAGGGGCCCTTGAAATGCAAATGCATGAAAACTCTTTCGGTAGGATCCCAAAACAATTTCAGAAATAAAAAAAACTGTTTTTTAAAGGGAAGTAAACGATACAGAAACCTGAACAGTCTTTTCATTTCTTGATTATTTCAGAGCCCATTGCGGCGGAATCAACTCATGTTCTTAAAGAGAAATCAATACTTCCAGTGATTTCCCCGCTTCAACCTTTTCCTTTTTCCTGATTTCTGCTTTTAGGGGAAGCAGGTAAGCTATGTGTTTGGTATCGAACCAAATGGCAGATTGCCAGGTAGTATTCCCTATTTTTGCCGAGGCTTTCAGGCGCCCCCAACCCTGCTCCTCTTGTTTCAGCAAACTTCGTATTTCCCGGGACATGCTCAGGGGAAGTGAAACAAAATACCATCCACCCTTCCCTTCAAACTTCCAGGGCCTGGCCTTAAACTTATAATTGATGCCTGCCGAAAAACCCATTTGAGATAACCTGTAACAAGTCCTTATTTTAACATTGCATTAAGCTCACTTATATAACCGTCTTCAACGGGGTGACCAAATTTCCGCGCTGACTCGGCATCCTGAATGGCTTCGTTTATCTTTCCCACCTGTCTCAGCGTAATACTCCTGTTAAAATAAGCATTCCCGTAATCAGGCTTCATGTCAAGCACTTTATTTAATCCTTCCAGTGCTGCCGTATAATTACCGGTTCTGAAATCACATTCTGCGAGTGCCATCCAGGCATCAAGAACCCCGGAATTAATCTCAATTACCTTTCGGTAATCCTGCTTCGCTTCCTCAAGCCGGTTCATGTTTTTCAGAATATTACCCCGTGTAAAATACAGTTCAAAGTCGCCCGGTTTGTATTTTATCGCCTCCCCAAAATCAGCAAGAGCCTGCTCATGGTTTCCCATGGCTTCATAAGTTAAAGCCCTGTTCTTATAGGCATTTGGGAATTGGGGTTTAATGCTTATTGCCTTACTGAAATCATCGGCAGCCTCCGCCAGTTTACCCAGCTTATAATACTCGGCTCCCCGGTTTGAATAAACGATAGGGGCTTCGTAATTGGAAAGGGCATGGGAATAAATGCTCACGCTATCAATCCACTTAAGGGAATACCTGTAGGCCAATGCTCCAAACACCAGCAGCAAAATGGCAGGAGCCACAAGCAGATTTTTGTTTCCGGGATTGTTCCGCAATTTCAGGTCGAGCACCCCACCGGCAATAAAAAACAAACCTACCAGTGAAAGATAGGTATAACGATCGGCGTGAATGGCATCGCCCACCGGAATTACCTGAAGCAGTAAGGCAATGTTTACACAGAAAAACAAAAATCCGAACACTACAAATCTGAATTTCCTCAAATAAAAGACCAGTCCCAGGCAAGCCATAACTATTAAAGGAGCAAGGTAAACGAGGTTGGAATTTATTTTGAGGTCGGTCTCCGGATAGGGATAAAAAATCGAGAGTTTTACGGGAACCAGGGTTTGCCACAAATACATCACAAATCCATACGAGGCAAAAAGCAATCTTTGGCCAAAAGTAAAGACAGCATCCTGAACCGCTCCTGCTTCCTTTTGCATTTTAATGGCCAGGAGACCCATTAAAACGGAGATCACAAACAGTGGCAATTTGGAGATAAAATCTTTTTGAACCAGCCTTCCCCGGTTAAACCAATCCATCAGCAGTAAAACCACGGGGAAAACCACAGCCTGGGCTTTGCTGAGCAAAGAAAGAATAAAAAACAGGTATACCAACAAGTGCTGATTCCCATTTCCGGTTTCAGAAAATTTCAGATATGCCTGCAGGCCGAGCAGAAAAAACAAAACAAACAACATGTCTTTCTGGGCAGCAACCCAGGCCACACTTTCCACATGCAGGGGGTGAATACCGAAAAGCAATCCAACAAGCACAGCCGGCCAGACATTCTTCAGAAGCCTGAGGGCAATTTTAGAAACCAAAATGGTGTTTACTATATGAAGGAGTAAAGAAAAAGCATGGTAGCCCGTAGCGCTTTCGGCTCCGAAAAACTTAAACTGCAAGGCATAGGAAATTAAAACAAGGGGTTGATAGTTACCTAAAATCTGACCTGAAAACATAGCTTTGATGTTTTCGCCGGATAAGGATTGAATCAGGGGATTGTTCAGAACGTACTGAGGGACGTCAAAATTTATGAACCCCTTTTTGAGCACGGGATGCAAAAATGCCAAAGTAATAACTGCTATCCCACCGAGCCAGGTATTACTTAACTCCGGGGTCTTTGCCGTAAGGGGCTTGCGGCTTTTTTCAGGTTTTGCCATCGTCCGGAAAATTACAAAAAACAGGGCACATCAGAATTGAAGATAAATGGGCATTACCGGGTTAGCCTGTTTGGTCTGAATAACAATCCAGATAAACAGACCGGTGACTCCTATTTTAACTAAAAGAGGAGCCGGAGCCAGGCGATTGATTACCCAGTGATCAAAGCGGGCAGGCACAAAATGCACCAGGTAGCCAAACATCATAACCAGGAAAACAGAGCGGTAATTTTCCCAAAGCGCCGGAAATCCTTCAGGATAGAAATTCAGGAAAATATTCCGGAGAAAAGTGCCGCTGTCGGAAAAAGTCTCACATTTAAAAAACACCCAGCAAAAGCACACAAAATGAAAGGTGAACAAAACCCCTCCCACTTTCCATAACAGGGCCCCGACCGGATTCTGAATGCTTTTCCATTCCTTCACCAGAGAAACTTTTAATTTATCAAGGCCGAGGGCAAGCCCGTGCAATCCGCCCCAGACTACAAAATTCCAGCTTGCTCCATGCCATAAGCCGCCCAAAAGCATGGTGATCATGAGATTTACATAAGTCCTGAACTTTCCTTTCCGGTTCCCACCCAGAGAAATATAGAGGTAATCGCGCAACCAACTGGAAAGGGAGATATGCCAGCGTCGCCAGAACTCAGTTATATTGGACGATTGATAAGGAGTGCGGAAATTAATATTGATCTCAAATCCCATCCACCGCCCCATCCCAATGGCCATATCGGAATATCCTGAAAAATCGCAATAAATAACCATGGCATAACCATATACACCCAGCAGACATTCAAGACCCGTGTAACGCGAGGGATCATTAAAAATAAACTCAACAAAATTGGCATAGATGTAATCCGAGATGACTACTTTTTTAAATAACCCTCCAAGAATCAAAAACAGTCCGTAAGAAATATCATAGGAGCTTACCGAAAGATCCTTCCTTATCTGGGGAATAAAATCGCTGGCCCTTACTATAGGTCCCATTACCAGTTTGGGAAAAAACGAAAGGAAAAAACAATAATCCCAAAAGCTGGAAACGGGTTTGAAATGACCCCTGTAAACATCAATGGTATAGCTTAAATTTTCAAACGTATAAAAAGAAATTCCGATGGGCAGCACCAGATCCAGGGTATTGATATTTCCGGAGGAAATGGAATTCAGGGTTTCAATAAACAGGTTGGTATATTTGAAAAAGGCAAGCAAGCCCAGATTTATCACCACACTGAAAATCAGAAGTGATTTTTTTTCGGTTTTGGTTTTTGCTTTATAAATCCAATTGCTGAGGGTAAAATCAACTATGGCGGCAATGACAATGAAGCTTACATACCAGCCGCAGGCTTTGTAAAAAAAATAAAGAGAAAAGAGCGTGAAAATTAAAACCCGGGTAAGTTTCCGCTTATAAAAAAACTGGTAAAACAGAAGGAAAACAGAAAAGAAGAGCAGAAAAAATGAGGAATTAAACAAGAGCCTGTCATCCTCGTTAAACAAAAATATATCGGCCAGCTTCCCGGGGTCGAAGGAAGAAAACCAATCCCCTGACATCATTTTTTATCCCGGTTTAATTCATACTCGTCATAAGCCATCAACAAAGCTTTAAGCATTAGTTTTCCCTGAATCTCATAACCCTTGCGGGTGTAATGAATCCGTGCCCGATCCGCCATTCCGGCAGCATACCATTTTCCCATGCTTCCGTAACCTCCCGAAACGGCAAACCAGTCGAAACAAGCCAGGTTCTTATCGGCTGCATATTTTTTAATGGTATTCACTACCTCAACAACGGTTGGATTTTTTACCCGTCCTTTTTTTCCGCCTCTTTTGAATGAATCGCCGGGAGTGGTAAGCAATATTTCAACGCCCGGATTTTCCCTGATTATCCTTGTAATCATGGTATCGATGGATTTGTAAAAATTATCCGCCGAAAAACCCTTCCAGTTGAAGGCTTCATTGGTTCCCAAAGAAACAACTACCAGATTTGGCCTGAGGAAGCGCATCTGGTCGAAGAAATAACGCGAGGCATTGTAATGCCTGAATTCGGCCCCGTTCACCCCTATCATATTGTAGAGCAAACCGTGCCGGTCATTTTCAAGAAGCAGCCCAAACACCCGGGCACAAACCTGTGAGCTTGTTCGCGGACAAGGCTTTATAATGAACTTACTTACAGGCATGGGAAAGCGAAAAGTGGATGTAAAATTATTTTCAGAAAAATTATGGGTCATGATATACCCTATTTCGTTCATAGAGCTGTCGTAAACGGCAAAATCAAACTGATCATCGGCCCGGTCGTGAAACAAAGTCAGGCGGGTAACACGATAGTCTAGCGTATCATTAATTTTCAGGGAAACCGTAATGTCGGCATTCGAATCGGTGGATTGAATAGTATAACCTCCAATTCCTATGGGAAGACTTAATTCGGGAAAAACGTTTCGTTTGTATTCCCAGGCTACTGTGCTCGAAGAACGGTAGTCGGAGGGCTCATTACTTCTTGCCAGACGATAGGGAAAAATTAAACCCCGGCCGGCATTACCGAATTTTTTCTGCAATCCCATTCTTATCATGCCAGAAAAAAAATCGGCCTGAACGTGGCTGTCACCGATATGCAAAACATTGGCCCTCCCCTGCCCCGTGGTTTTCAATTGATAGCACCGTCCAAAAAATCCTTCCAGGGCCGCGGCATTAATGATGCGGGAAGAATCAGGAGAAAGAAAGGGATACTTTTCCAGATTCTCCTGCCCTTTTACCCTGGTAAAACACTGTAGCAAAAGAAATAATAGCACGATGTATTTTCCCAAATCCTTCATCAGTCGAGTCGTTCGGATATTATTTTCATTTCGTTATACCAGCCGTACTGCTCCATCAACCTGCCGTACAGCAGTTTCGCAATTTTTTCTCCTCCCCTGCGGTTCGGATGGGTGTAATCTTTATTGGCAAACACCGTATCTCCTTCTACCCATTTTACCATACTGTTATACCCACCCATGTTTTCGTAAAGGTTCCAAAAAGCAATTCCTTCCTCTCGCGCCACTTTCTTCTGGGTTTCTACGAGCAATGGCACATCAGGTTCCGTAGCCCATCCTTCAGGGCCGCGATAGCTTTTGTCGTTTACACTAACCAGGAGAATGGACGCTTCCGGAAAACAGGATTTAATATGCTTCACCACATTGGTCAGTCCTTTTTCATACCAGGAATAATTCCCGGTATTGTGGGCAACCACATTCAGTCCGTAATGAAGTATGATGAGTTTATAATCCAGATGTGCATCAAAAGCCCGAAAAGTTTCGCGTTTTATCTGAGTAAGCGCCAAACCGGAATTTCCGCGGAAAGAATAATTATCCACAAACACGCCTTTCGGAGATTCAAAGCTGAAGCCATAAACATTTCGGGGTATTCCGGAAAAGCTAAGGTTAATTTTTGAAGCCGGATTTCCTCCCAATAGCTCGGTCATATTTATCAATTCATCCCCTTCCAGGGTAAAGGCAATTTCGGTTTCATCCGCTTTTCCTTTCAGAAACAGCGGCTCCTCTCCCGGACCAAAAAAAATTTTAACCTGACGAAAAGGTCCGGGACCACCCGAAGAACCGTATTGAACATTACTTCCTCCAACGGGGACAAAACAATACCCGCTGGGCCCTAAAGGGTGTGCATCGCCCCCGATATTATTGAAGTGATAGGCATTCCAGTCTTTACTGAATCCGTGTTTTATGGTTGACCTGAACCCGGCCACGATAGAGGTTACGGGAACAAATCCAACTCCATTACCTCCGAATTGCTTTTGAAAAAAGGAACGGAGATCCATGGTGAGCAAGTCCCCTTCAATCATACTATCACCGAAATAAGCAATCCTGACTTTATCACGCTGACCCGAGGAAAGCCCTTCGAGTGCTTTTAAAAAATGTTCAAGGGCTCCGAATTTCTTTTCCGTAAAGCTGATTACCGAAAGCCGGTCACGGGTTTTGAAAAGCAATCCCAGACTGTCTTTTTCCTTCTCCGAAAACAAAGGTGCCGGGAGGGGTGGATTAAAAATTTTACGCTTAAACCTAAGATCTGAAAAGAGATCCACAGGTTTCGCTCCCAGATGGGCTTTTTTCTTTCCGTAATCCAAAAAAGAAAGAATGCTGAAAAACACCACCGAGGCCAGCAAAATTGCCATGGGCTGCCAGATGAGGTTTTTCCCCGGTTTCTCCATCTTTCAAAAATACAAGCCCTAAGGGGTATTATTAATAGGTTGAGGGTTATTTATTCACTTTCCTGTGTTAGGCATTTTTTAAGCCCTTATTCCCTTTCATTACCGCCCTGTGTTATGTATTTTTGCTGTATGAAAATTAACTGGCTTCTTTTGATAATTCCCCTGGTGGGAACCTCCCAGAACAAAGCACCCGGATCCTTTAAATGGACATGCCTGGGCCCTGTAGACAAAATGGTTGAAAACAAGTCAAACGGACAGGGCGCTGGCCGGATTGTGTCGATTGCCTTCTGGCCCGGCTTCGGAAAAACCAATCAAACACTGCTTTCTTCATCCATTTACGGGGGCATCTGGGTTTCTTCGAACCGTGGGGTAAGCTGGAATAATGTGCACAAAGACTTTCCGAAAATCTCTACCGATACCCTACCCGCCGTTGGAGTAAGAGAGATTGTGATTGATCCCGAAAATGGAAATCCAATATATGCTTTACTGAACCATGGCAACGGAAACAGCGTGGGTGTATACCGCTATACAAAAGCCGAAGGCTGGAAACCCGGCGGACTGACTTTCAAACCCGATGAGGGGGCAAAAATGCATCATATTTCCATCCACCCTAAAAACACCAAAACTTTATACGCCGCAGGAACACCCGGCGTATTCAGATCGGAGGACATGGGCAAAACCTGGAAATCTGTTTTGCCATTTTCTCCCCTGGGCACTTACCGCAGAGTTTGGTTTTCTCCCGCTAATCCGGATTTTGGAGTAATTGCCGGCCCGAAAATTTACCAGACCCGCGATGGGGGTAAAACATGGACGGAGCTCTCCGGCTTTTTTATGTCCGGTGAAAATCCTGAACAAGGCTCTGTAAATACCCTTGCGGTTGCCAATGATTCAGGACATATCTATGTTGCGGCTATTTTTAAGAAACAGGTAACGGTGGGAACCAAAAAAGAGTCCCGGAAAACCTATGTCTTCCGCGTTTACAAATCGGGCAGTTGGAAAGATTTGGAAATTCCTCCCATGATGAATGAATGGAACGAGGATCGGCTTAGCTTAAACATACATCCCAAACAACAGAAATTTTTGTTTGCCGGTCAGGAATTGCTGCATCGTTACAATGCACAAACCGGAAAATGGACCACCCTTTCGGATTACGGTTCCAACATGCACCCCGACATTCATGAAATTGCTTTTGCACCGGATGGAAGTTTGTGGATTGGCCACGACGGAGGCATTTCCCTTGCGGAAACCAATATTGTAGAAGGCCTGCCGACATGGAAAACCATGAACAAAGGAATTTCCATCGGACAAATCTGGAGTTTTTCCGGATCGCCCACAAAACCGGGAATTATTTTTTGCGGCGAGCCTGATAATGGGAACTCCTACACCATGAACGCCAATGGAGACCCTTCAAAAATAGTCTGGAACGCTTATATGATGGGCGACGGCGGGGAAAAACTGGTTGACTGGTCAGACTCGATGTTTGTTTACGACCGCCAAACCATGTATTCCAATACCTCCATCATGAAGTACCGGCTGAAGGATGGCAAAATAACACACCGGGGTGCTGCTATGAGAAACATTACTCCTTCAGGTCACTTTTACGAAGATTGGGCAACACCCAAACCCATTGTGCAGGATCCCAAAAGGCCCAATATCATTTACCGCGGTTTGAACGGACTTGCCCGATCAACCGACGGCGGAAAAACATCAGAACTAATCTTCCGATCGGGTGTTTGTTTCGATAAGCAAACCGCCTGGGGAAGTCTGGTTACTTCAATTGCCATATTTCCCATAAAAACCGATGTCATTTACATCAATACCACCAACCCTTACGACAGTACCCGAACCGATGGAATATTCAGAACCCGCAAAGCAAGTACCTGTGCTTATGTGGGTCCTAACGGTTGCACCGACGGAGCCTCCGAAAATTGCGAATGCGATTGCTGGGAGAACATTTCGCCCGATATTCCCGGCTACGGATTAGCCACCTGGCAACAGGCAAAAAGTAAAATTTTATGCCTTGCCGTTCATGACAAAAACGCCAATCTGGCCTGGGCCGGCTTTTCTTATTCGCCCTATAACAAAAACCTGAAAGTAATGCGGTTTTTCACGCGTCAATGGATCGACATTTCAGAAGGATTACCGGAGCACACCTCGGTAAATGCCCTGGTGCATTTGAAGGGAAGTAAAGAATGGCTTTTTGCAGGAACCGATGATGGCGTTTACTACTGGACTCCCGAAAACAAACGCTGGTATAAATTCGGGAATAATTTCCCCAATATTAAAGTAACCGGACTGGAAATAAACTATCAGGACAAAACCCTTAGGGCTGGTACCATGGGGAGGGGAATATGGTCGGTACCACTCCCTTATGCCGAGAACACCGACAAGAAAGAAAACAAAAAGGACAAAAAGAAAAACGCGGAAAGTCCGAACAATATCTCCGATTAATTAGATAGAGAATCCCAATCGTTTTTCCAGTTCGGCATCAAGCGGGGGAAGGTTTCTGCGTTCCAGCAGAAAAGTATTCAGCATGGCTATTTCCTTGAAGATGTAATGTTTTTCAAGTGCGCCCTTCAGGTATTCCTTACCTGAACTGCCACCGGTTCCTACCCGTGTTCCAATCATTCTATGCACCATATTCATGTGCCGGAAGCGCCAGGTGCTCAATTGTTCATCAACCTCAAGCAGATTATTCAGAAAATGAAAGGGAAACTGCAGCAAAGGGTAATGGCGATAAATACTGATAAACAAAGCAGATCGGTTGGCGGCGGGGGTCATTTGCCTCCCCTCTCCGGGCTTATCGGCAAAAAACACTTCGTCGAAAAATTTCAGGTTTCCCTTTTCCCCTTCAACCAAAGAAGCTTCGTAGCGGGAACGATAGGACTTCCAGAAAGGGTGATTTGGCCAGGTGCCGAAATCTTTTCCAAAAAAATCAGGTTTTGCAAATACAGGAAACCGCTCCAGCCAGCGGTTGAGCAATTCCAGCAGGGAAGGTTTTCCTTCCACGCTCTTAATCATATCAATTTGCTCTTGCCTGAGTTGTGAGGTGTAATATTCCTGGCCATGCCGATGTTGGTACTTCAAACCCAGTTTAGCTTCCAGTATTTTGAACTGCCAGCTCTGAAATCCCGATGCCGGCCTGAGTAAATTTCTGAAATCCAGAAAATCCATGGGTGTCATGGTTTCCAGAATATCAATCTGATGAACCAAAACTTTCAGGATGGTTGCCATTCTTCCGGTACGGTGAACCACCTGTTCCAGTTCGGGTGAGTTATCATTGATGGAATCGCCCGACAATATTTTATGAACCGAATCTACTTCGTACAACAACTGCTTAAACCAAAGCTCATACGCCTGATGAATAATGATAAATAACATTTCATCATGGGCCTCAACGCCTTTTTTATCACTTTCAGGAAACTGGGCATTGAGAATCTGATCGAGTCTGAGGTAATCGCTGTAATGTACTTCGCTCATTTTTTTTTGATTAAGGTAAAAAAATATTCCACCCCACGGGAATGATTTATGTCAGTCCGGCATAAGAACTCAGGTAACTGAATCTGGGAAGGAGCTTACCCCCCTTGCAAATGCTGGCCCTTTCAATCAGTCCCGAGGCATCGTTACCCAGAAGGTCGGGCAGCACCTTTTCAATCAATTCCTTTCCAAAATCTTCCGAACTGTCGCGGGGCAGTTCACAGGGAAGATTGTCTACGGCCATAACGGTTATCGCTTCATTCGAGAACGGAGGGGCTTCCTTTCTTGTAATTGGATCATACCCGTAAAAGGGTTCAGGTATGGAGCTTGCACGCTGCGTACTTGGAACGGAGCCGTCTATGTCGCAGGTGACATCTGCGATTACGCTGATTCGGAATGAAGGCGAAGCCATTTCCTCCAATGTAAAAAGTTTCGGAGCCCGTGGATCCCAGTAAGAGCAATGAATGAATAAATCGCAATGGGAAGCGAATTTCCCGAAGGTTGACCGGAATCCGGAAGGATCTGCATAAAATTTTTGTGTATCCCAGGGTGTTCCGTCTTTCGATTCGTTATAGTTGTATGAATGGAGTTGGCAATACACCGGCTCGCGGAAAGTAAACTGGGTGAATTCGTAAGGGGTAACTCTTCGAATTTTCAAAGCTCCCAATAGCTCTATGGCTCCGTTGGCCACTCTTCCGTTTCCGGTTACAATAATTTTCAGGTTAGGAAGATTTATTTTGGAAAATTCCTTTTCAAGTTCTTTCCTGTCGTGGCAGGCATGAGCGGGTTTCAAATCAAAAAGTTTATACCGCAAACCATATCCCCTGATTCCATTATAGGCTCCTACAATACCGGCATAATGTCCGAATCCGATAATCCGGTTAAAATCAGGGTCGGTCATGCACTCGTAATCTATCATCTGGATCTTATTCCGGATAAGTGCTTCCATCAGAGATTTGTTGTGCTCTTGTTCCTTGATGGTGTGGGAGAAGAAAAGGTATTTCTTTTCAGGAATAAGATTTTTAACCGGAACTTCCTTTATGCCCATAATCATATCGCAGGACGAAAGATCTTCTTTTAATTCAATGCCTGTCATCTCGTATTCGGCATCGGTAAAGGCCCGGTGCGGGGAGGGCTGAACCAGCATTCGGGTACCCGGAAACAAATTTTGGATAGCCGCACATTGTTCAGGGGTAAATGGAACCCTTCTGTCGGGCGGCGTTTTGTTTTCACGAATAATTCCTATAACTGCCATAGTGAAAAATCAGGCTCAAAGGTATGGTTTTTGTATCTTTGTAGAATAGTAAGCGTTCTTTATTTCCAGGTTAAAAGTTTATGGGGCCGTTTCTGGTTTTGACAGCGGGATGAACGGTCCGGTAAGCATGCCGTGCATTGGGAAAGTGGCACGTAAATATCAATTCTCAAAATTCCAACTGGCGAAGTTAACTACGCCATGGCTGCCTAATACAAGGTATTAGCACAGCCAGGTCCTCCGGAAAGCTCTCTCAGGCGGCGTTCCGGGTCAGGGCCTCGCAAATGCCCGGGGTAAGCAGATGAAGTCTTGGCTCTGTTTACTACTAAAGACTAAGGGCCATTTTGGTTTAGCGTTTTAGACGGGATGGCTCCTACAATCAAAAAACGATAAGCATGTAGAAAGTCGGGGTGTTCCCTGTTTGGACGGCGGTTCGAATCCGCCCGGCTCCACCCTTGCCCTCCGAAGCTCCGCGAACCGATCAGGTGAGCGGAGCGAAGGAGGGCTTTTTTTTGAAACAAACCCACCTTTTACCTCCGGAGAATTTCGCCTGACTAAGTCCGCTTCCAATTTCTTTTTTGGGCTAACAAATTAATCAATGGAGTACGCATATCGCATAATGCGCTGATTGAAACGACATAACATTTGAGCCCCCAAACCCTCACCCTTACCACCCAAATAAACCAATCCAGTATCAATCCTGAATACCGTTCTGAAACTCAGACAACAGTGGCTTCTCAGCTTTCCCGGACTAAGGCTCCGGTTCACATCGCCGGAAAAAATCTTTGTAAAATAATTCCTTCTTAATATTGGCTTAACACCCTATTCCCACCTTTGTGGCAGTAAAAAACAAAATCCATGAAGGCCATATTAAAAATCAATCAGGTAATTTCCATTTCAATCCTGGCAACTTCTCTTTTTTTCCTTTCTTCTTGCGGAGCAGGTGAAAACAAAGAAAACAAAGCAAATGAACTAACCGGCGAAATTTCCATCGACGGCTCAAGTACGGTTTACCCAATAACCGAGGCCGTTGCCGAGGAATTCCGCAAAGTTCAACCCAAAATAAAAATCGGAGTAGCTCTTTCCGGCACCGGAGGAGGATTCAAAAAATTCGGACGCGGGGAAATCGACATAAATAATGCATCAAGACCCATTAAAAATGCAGAAGATTCGATCTGTAAAGCAAGCAACATTTCTTACCACGAAATTAAAATTGCCTACGACGGACTGGCCGTGGTAGTGAACCCCCAAAACGACTGGTGTAAAGACATTACCGTAGCTGAATTAAAAAAAATTTGGGAACCGGAAGCCCAGGGAAAAATTACCCGTTGGAACCAAATCAGAAAAGAATGGCCCAATGAAGAAATCCACTTATACGGCCCGGGCGTTGAAAGCGGCACCTATGATTATTTTACGGAAGCCATCGTGGGAAAAAGTCATTCCAGCCGCGGCGATTTTACAGCATCTGAAGATGACAATGTGCTGGTTCAGGGTGTTTCAACCGACAAATATGCGCTGGGGTTTTTCGGACTGGCCTATTTTGAGGAAAACAAAAACAAATTGAAACTGGTGGCACTTGATGATGGAAAAGATGATAATGGAAAGGGACCGATTATTCCTACTACTGAAACTGTAAAAAACAAGACCTATTCACCCCTGGGTCGTCCGCTGTTCATTTATGTAAACAGTAAAGCAGCAGCCAAGCCCGAGGTAGTGGAATTTATTAATTTCTACCTTGCCAACTCGGTTTCACTGACAATGGATGTGGGCTACATACCACTTGCCGATGATGAACTGAAACAGGAACAACAAAAATGGCAGGATTTTATTTCCACTTTTTCAGATGCCAAAAAATAAATCATTTTGTTTTTTTACGGTTCATTAAATTAACCCCGACATTTGTCGGGGTTTGCTTATTCGGAAATGCGGATTAAAGAAAAAATCATTGAAGGGTTGCTTTTGCTGAGTGCCGCCATCAGCATTCTTACCACATTCGGAATTCTTTATGTGCTAATTTCCGACTCCTACCCTTTTTTCCAAAAAGTTTCCCTCCTTGAATTTTTTACCGACACCCAATGGACTCCCCTCTTCGCCGATAAACATTTCGGCATTCTACCCCTTGTAGCCGGAACATTGCTCACCTCCGGAATAGCCATTGCCGTTGCCCTGCCCATTGGCCTTACCATTGCCATTTACCTTAACGAATATGCTTCACCCGGATTCCGGAAAGTAATAAAACCAATTTTAGAAATTCTGGCCACCATCCCTACGGTTGTGTATGGTTTTTTTGCCCTCGTGGTCATAACACCCTACCTTCAAAATTTCTTTCCCGAAATGGGAGGGTTTAATGCTCTTTCTCCGGGAATTGTGATGGGCATCATGATCATTCCGCTGATTTCAAGCATGAGCGAAGATGCTTTGTATGCCGTACCCAAATCACTCCGGGAAGCCTCCTATGGCATGGGAGCTACCCGGCTTCAGACATCCTTCCGGGTTTTGGTGCCCGCCGCCTCCTCAGGAATTATTGTCAGTACCATACTTGCTATTTCCCGTGCCGTTGGTGAAACCATGATTGTGGCCATTGCGGCCGGACAACAACCTAATTTAACCGCAAATCCCCTTGAACCTGTTGAAACCATTACAACCTATATAGTTCAGGTTAGCTTGGGTGATGTGGTTCAGGGATCGCTGGAGTATCAAACCATTTTTGCTGCAGGGATTACCCTCTTTGCACTGACCTTTGTACTGAACAACATCAGTTTTTACTTTAAAAAACGCTTCCGGGAAAAATATGAGTAAGAGAAATTCCATAAACCGGATAAACGATCAGGTATTTAAATGGTTCGGAATTGCCTGCACCATTTTCGGGCTCGCTATGCTGGCCATTTTTCTGTACAGCGTACTATCGGAAGGAATTCCTAGGCTTGACTGGCAATTTCTTACCTCATTGCCATCCAGAAAACCGGAGAATGCAGGAATTTTTGTTGGTATTGTCGGATCGCTTTGGATTATGGGTCTTACTGCGCTTATCGCCATTCCCCTCGGAGTTGCTTCGGGCATTTACCTTGAAGAATATGGCAAAAAAAACATGATTGCTTCCTTCATTGAAATCAACATCACCAACCTTGCCGGCGTGCCGTCCATCATTTATGGATTGCTTGCCTTGGAAATTTTCGTGAGGGTATTAGGCTTCGGGAAAAGTCTGCTCACCGGAAGCCTTACACTTAGCCTGCTTGTTTTACCCATCATTATTGTGGCCACCCGCGAATCCCTGAAGGCGGTTCCCAACACCATCCGCGAGGCAAGCTATGCTCTTGGAGCCACGAAATGGCAAACCATACTTTACCAGATACTTCCTGCTTCGGCCGGAGGCATAATGACCGGAGTAATTCTTGCTCTCTCACGTGCGGTGGGAGAATCAGCGCCGCTGATAGTAAGCGGAGCCCTTATTTATACCAGCGTAATTCCCTCCCATCCCATGGATGATTTTTCGGTATTGCCCATTCAAATTTTCAATTGGCTCTCACGACCCCAAAAAGGTTTCATCGTTAATGCAACAGCAGCTATTATAGTTCTGTTGGGTATTACTTTTATAATGAATGGCATTGCCATATATTTAAGGAACCGCTGGCAAAAAAAGATAAAATGGTAATTTGATATGGAAAAGATTTCAGCAAATAATGTGCAGGTTTATTACGGTTCGAACCATGTAATAAAAGATGTCAGCCTCAACATCGAACCCAATACCGTTACTGCATTCATAGGACCCAGCGGATGCGGGAAATCCACATTTTTGCGCCTGCTTAACCGCATGAACGATTACATTGAAGGATTCAGGAAAGAAGGAGATATTTTTCTTGATGGAAAAAACATATACGATAAAAAAATCAGAGTTGAAGAGCTGAGAAAAGAAGTAGGAATGGTTTTCCAAAAACCCAACCCCTTTCCCAAAACCATTTATGAAAATGTGGTGTACGGACTACGAATTCAGGGTATTAAAAACAAAAAAGTGCTGGATGAAACGGTTGAAACCTCGCTAAAAAAAGCAGCCCTTTGGGAAGAGGTAAAAGACCAGCTCACAAAATCGGCCCTTGCCTTATCGGGTGGACAACAACAAAGACTTTGCATTGCCCGTACACTCGCGGTTCAACCTTCCGTTATCCTCATGGACGAGCCGGCATCGGCACTGGATCCTATTTCCACGGCAAAAATTGAAGAACTGATCTATGATTTGAAAAAAAATTACACCATAATTATTGTCACCCATAATATGCAGCAGGCAGGAAGGGTAAGCGACAAAACTGCTTTTTTCTATATAGGTGAACTTATAGAATACGGAAGCACCAAACAGGTATTTACCAACCCGGAAAAAGAATTAACCCAGAATTACATCACCGGAAGATTCGGCTAAACAAATAAAAATGAAAAAAATTCTGTTTATCGGCCCCGAGAACAAGCTTTGCACACAAATGGCAGAGGCTTTTGTAAAAATACATGGCAAAGGACGGCTGGAGGCTTTCAGCGCCGGCCTTGCATCAGGCGCAAAAATAAGCCCCAAAGCCGTTGAGGCAATGATGGAAAAAGGCTACGACCTCTCAACCCATCATTCGAAAAATATTACTGAATTTAAGGGAACCTATTTCGATATTATTGTCAGTTTTCTTTCCGAAAAAACAGAAACAGGCCTCTCCTACGGAAAATTTATTTCCTGGGAACTTCCCGATCCTGCAAAAATGGAAAGAGAAAATTTCAGGGCCGTTTGCGACCAGATTGAGACCAAAGTAAAAGACCTGATCAACAAACAAATTTTTGTAACCCATTTGCAGGAAGAGCTGAACAACCTGAAAAACGATCTTTCTGAAATGTGGACTTTGGTTATCCACCAATTGATTAAATCCAAAGAAGCCCTTGTATCATTCAATAAAGATCTGGCACGGGAAGTTGTAATTAACGAAAAACGGGTGAACGGATTGGAGCTGAAAATTGACAGGGATTGCGAAAACATCTTTGCATTATTCAATCCTGTAGCTATCGACCTTCGTTTCGTTCTTGCGGTTCTTAAAATAAACAACAACCTCGAAAGAAACGGTGACATTGCCGAAGGCATTTCAAGATTTATCATAAACAACCAAAATCCCTTCACGGCTGATCTTTTGGAAAAGACAAGGGTGGTGAAAATGTTTGAGGTAAGTCAGGCCATGCTAACCGATGTATTGATTGCCTTTGAAAAAGAAGATCCCGTTTTGGCCAGAAGTGTTTTCGGTGCCGATGAAATCCTCGATGAAATTAACCTTAAAGCCAATCAGGTAATTGCAGAATATGTCCGAAGCAATCCGGATACCATTGAACAAGCTCTCTATATTTTATCCACTATCCGAAAACTCGAAAGAATTGGAGATCAAACCAAAAATATAGCGGAAGAGATTATTTTCTTTATTGAAGCCAAAGTCCTGAAACACAAAAACAAAGGCGAGGGTAAAAACTAGAGCCGTGGGGTTTCGTCTTAAAAAAACAGGGTTTCGTCTTATTTAGCGGGCCTTGTGTCATAAGCCTGTTAAATTACACTCAATTATTTTAAATTTGGTAGGAAATATCCCCCAACCAATTTATAATTCATGGGCAAAACTTTACGCTCTTTTCCGGCACTTATTGCCCCGATCATTTTTATTCTTCTTTTAAGCGGAAAATTATTTTCCCAGACCACGGTTACTCTTGGAACCGGAAATCTAAATAACACCGCCACTACCTACCCCTGCCCCTACGGGGCTTATGCAAACGGAGCCCGGCATCAGATTCTCATTTTAGCTTCTGAATTGCAGGCATTCGGACTATGCGGAGGTCCGATACAATCTATTGCCTTCGATGTTGTTTCACCACATGTTTTAGGCAATGGAAACTGCACAAGCAATCCACCCCTTACCGGGTTTACCATCCGGATGCGACAAACCACCCTCACTGCCCTGAGCAGTTTTCAAACCGGATTAACCACTGTTTTCGGCCCTGTAAATTATATGGAGGTTGCAGGCTGGAACACCCATACATTTTCCACCCCCTTCGTTTGGGATGGAGTTTCGAACCTGATTATTGAAACCTGTTTTCAGAATAATTGCTGGGCCAGCAATGCCATCATGAGGCGATCAAATACAAATTTTAATTCGGTTGTTTTCTTCAGAGGTTGGAACCCCGGGGTATGCAATAGCAACCAGGCTACCTCTTCCAACCTTCGGCCTAATATGAGATTAACCCTCAATTCAAATGCCTTTCCGCCTACCACAAACTTTACCGTTAATACAACTTTTGTTTGCCTGGGAAGCCCGGTTTCCTTCACCGACCTTAGTGGTTGTGGCCCATCTTCATGGCTCTGGAATTTCGGAGACGGAAATTTCTCCACACAGCAAAATCCTACGCATACCTATACCAACCCCGGCGTTTACACGGTTACGCTTACCGCTACCAACGGAGCCGGCTCCAACACCGCAACCCAAACAGGACTTATCACGGTAGGATCCGGACCTTACCCTCCCGTTGCATGTACGGTAACTACTCAAAACCCAAACTTCGGATTTGGAATTACCAATTTTTCCTTCCAAAACATTAATAATACCACCGGAAATTCCCAGCAGGAAGGAGGATATAAAGATTATAGCTGTGCACGCGACACGGTTTTGCTGGGCGGAGCCTATAACATGTCTGTAACAACCCCTTCGCCTGCCCCCCATAATGTAAGAGTGTGGATTGACTGGAATAACGACGGGGTTTTTAATTCCACCGCAGAACTTGCACTCCAGGGTAATAGCACTTATTTAACCAGTGGGTTGGTTTATGTTCCTTCTAATGCTACCCTGAATACCCCGCTTAGAATCCGGGTTTCAGCAAATCATGATCTTTACGCTGCGCCATCCCCTTGCACCAATGTGGAAGCCGGACAAATTGAAGATTATGCCATTGTGGTTATCCCCAACAACCAGGCTCCGGTAGCCAACTTTTTTGCAAATCCCGTCGTAAGTTGTGACGGAAATGTTTCCTTTACCGATCTCTCCTACAACCTCCCAACATCGTGGCTTTGGGATTTCGGCGATCTCAACACTTCATTTTTGCAAAATCCCACGCATAGCTATACAAACAGTGGCACCTATACCGTTACCCTAACCGTATCCAATGCCAATGGTTCAAACACCCAAATTCAAAACAATTATATTACTGTTATTCTGAATGCCCTTCCCATAGCTCCTTCATGCACGCCCCAAACCTTTTCCTATTGTTGTCAGTACGGAATTTATAATGTACAGTTCAACACTATTAATCACTCAACAGGTAGTGCCGCTGAAGGATATCAGGATTTTACCTGTCCGCAAAGAACAACCGTTAACGCTTTACAATCTTATCCACTCACCATCACCACCGGAACGCTAAACCCTCAGGACACCCGGGTTTGGATCGACTGGAACAACGACGGTGCTTTCAGTGCCTCAGAACTGGTTCTGAGTTCGAATAACAGTTACAACCCAACCGCCAATGTTGTGGTTCCCGGATCCGCGGTTGCTTTTACGCCATTGCGCATGAGGGTAGCATCTGATTACAGCGGAAGCAATCCCGGTTCCTGCACTAACATGATTAACGGACAGGTTGAAGATTATACGGTTATTGTCAACACAACAACCCCTGTTTCTTCTTCCGATGATGGAAATTTCAATCTTTATCCCAACCCTGTTGGAGACGGAGCGTTTTTCCTCGAATTCTCCGGTGAAACTTTTCCGGGTAATTTCTCCTGGAGCATTTTCAATATTTCCGGCTCCTGTTTGAAAAATGGGAATTCCGGCAACATGACCACCGCCATATCAACAGAGCAAATGAGTCCGGGCATTTATTTTATTAGAATTTCAGCGGATGGATTTTCCCCGATCACAAAAAAACTTATCATTCAGTAATAGGTGAGATACTTCCGGATCATCTTCCTTTTTTCATTCCTGCTGGGAAGTTTTTCTTCCATGGCCACGCATTTTATGGGCGGGAACCTGGGTTACCGCTACCTCGGGTTTAATGCTGCCACCGGAAAGTACCGCTATGCCATCGATCTTACCATGTACCGTTATTGCACCGGAAACACTGCCCCCATGCCAACATCGGCACAAGTGGCAGTTTACAACGAAGTACCCGGTCCTAACGAAACCTTTTACGGAACATTTACCCTTCCCAGATTAAACTTCGGAGTCATTCCCCTGCCCGGGTCAACCAACTGCGCATTTGTTCCCAATGTTTGTGTTGAAAAACATTTCTATTCCGACATTATTGAACTTGACCAAAGCAATTCCGGGTACCACCTTTTTTATACAAATTGTTGCCGAAATAACAATATTGATAATCTGAATAATCCCGGAGGTCAGAACATGACCTATTATGCCTTCATCCCTCCCACTTTTATTCAAAATTCCACTCCCACTTTCGCCCTCGATCCGGTTCCTTACATCTGTGCCGGCGACACAACCAGCATACTTAACACCGCATTCGACCCCGACAACGATGTATTAACTTATTCCCTCGTTTCCGCCCTTCAGGGGTATAATGCTTACCCGAATCCTACTTACAATTTTCCTATTCCTCCCTGTGTTTATGCACCCACCTATTCCGCAGCACAACCTTTTGGTCCCGGCGGCGTGGCTCAGGTAAATGCTTTCACCGGTCTGTCAACTTACTATGCACCCCTTCAGGGGTTTTATGTAGTGGCGGTGGAAGTGCGTGAATTCAGAAACAATCAACTCATTGGCATCTCCCGCCTCGACATTCAGATAATTGTTATTGCCTGTCCGCCCAACAACTCACCCGTTCCGGCCTCAAATACTCAAACCAGCTATACCGTTAATGCCGGCGCTACACTTTGCTTCCCAATTACCTTTAACGATGCACCTACCGATACCATTTGCCTTTCCGCCACCGGACCCATTTTTCAGAACCCTCCTACCAATCCGCCGGCTACATTACCTTCGGCCTGCGGTTTAGGAACCGTTACTTCGCAGTTTTGCTGGAATACAACCTGCTCGCAGGGGGGCAATTATGTTTTTGTCGTCCAGGCCACCGATAATGGTTGTCCGCCCCGAACTACAAACATGGTTTTCACCATTCAGGTTATTCCTTTTGCAGGACCTGGATCAATTATTGGTCCCACCAGTGTGTGCCCGGGAGCTGCCGCAAATTATTCCGTATCCAATATTCCGGGAGCAACCTATCAATGGACCATAACCGGTGGAACCCAAACCAGCGGTGGAAACACAAATGCAATTGGCGTCCAATGGGGCAATACTCCGGGCACGTACTCCATTACTGTAGTTACAACCAATAATCTGGGATGTACCCATACTACTTCCACAACGGTAACGGTAAATCCGCTTCCGGTTATTGTTCCTAATCCAAATCCTGCATCCATTTGCAGCGGTGGTTCAATTCCCATTTCCGTATCGGGTGCCAGCTTCTATACATGGTCGCCGGGTACAGGATTGAGCGCTACCACAGGAGCTAATGTAACTGCGAACCCAACGACAACTACAACTTATACTATTAATGGAACCAGCGGACAAGGATGTACCAACACGCAAACACTTACCGTAACGGTTAATCCCCTTCCGGTTATTACGGGCAATCCTTCCCCCGCAAATATTTGTGTTAATGGCTCCGTTGTCCTCACGGCCTCCGGCGCAAACACTTATTCATGGACACCCGCAGGTGGATTGAGTGCTACTACAGGATCGTCGGTTACAGCTAATCCTACCATTACCACTACCTATACCATTGTTGGAACCGATGGAAATGGTTGTACCAATTCGCAAACACTTTCGGTTATTGTAAACCCGGTTCCCACCGTAACCATAAGCCCCCCGGCACCTCTTATTTGTGCCAATGGCTCGGTAATCCTTACCGCATCTGGCGCATCTGCTTATTCATGGTCGCCGGGAACAGGATTGAGCGCTACTACGGGAAGCACTGTTACCGCAAACCCCGGATCAGCCACGACTTACACCGTAACCGGAACTTCGGCACCGGGGTGCGTAAGCACTACTACCGTTACCGTAAACATTAACCCATTGCCCACCATAACTTCAAGTCCGGCCACTTCCACTCTCTGTTCAGGAGGCTCAGTAATTTTAACTGCAGGTGGCGGAGTTTCATATTCCTGGTCGCCGGGTACAGGTCTAAGTTCCACAACCGGCTCCTCCGTTACTGCCTCACCCACCACGACAACCATTTATACGGTTACAGGAACGGATGGAAATGGCTGCACGAACACCGCAACATTTACGGTTACCATTAACCCTCTTCCCGTTTTAAGTTCCATTCCTGCCAACCCCTCCATTTGCATTGGAAATTCCATCGGAATAAATGTTTCCGGTGCCTCAACCTACACCTGGTCTCCTGCAACAGGACTCAGTGCAACCACCGGATCATCCGTGTCCGCCAATCCAACTAATACAACCACCTATTCCGTAACCGGAACCGATGGAAACGGATGTATTAATACCCTAACCATTACGGTTACTGTTAACCCCTTGCCAACGGTGAGCATTACTCCATCGCCTGCCAGTCTTTGCGCCAATGGCAACGTGATTATTACTGCCTCAGGAGCCAGTACGTATTCCTGGTCGCCCGGAACCGGTTTAAGTGCAACTACAGGCTCCACCGTAACCGCCAGTCCTTCCTCCGCTACCACCTATACCGTAACCGGAACAAGTGGGGCAGGTTGTATAAACACCAACACAGTTTCTGTAAGTATTAACCCATTACCTACCATAACCTCATCTCCCTCCAGTGTTACTTTTTGCACAGGTGGCTCGGCTCTTCTGTCTGCCTCGGGAGGAATCTCCTATACCTGGAGTCCCGGAACCGGATTAAGTGCCACAACCGGTGCAACGGTTACTGCATCACCAACCACAAGCATTACCTATACTATTACCGGCACTGATGGAAACGGATGTACCAACACATCCACAATTTCCGTAACGGTAAATGCATTGCCTGTTATTTCTACTTCACCCCCTTTTGCGAGTATCTGCTTCGGAAATAATATTTCTGTTTCCGCCAGTGGAGGCATTTCTTACACATGGTCGCCCGGAACAGGCTTAAGTGCAACCACGGGAAGTCCCGTTACGGCAGGTCCCACAACCACAACAACCTATACGGTTACCGGTACCGATGGAAATGGTTGTTCCAATACTTACACCTTCACCCTAACCGTAAATCCGCTTCCTACCCTTACTACAAATCCGGCTAACCCGGTTATTTGTTCCGGTAGCAATACCATAATTACCACCGGAGGGGCTACAATTTATACCTGGACTCCGGGAACCGGACTCAGCGCAACAACCGGCTCCAGCGTCACGGCCGGACCCACCGCAACCACTACTTATACTATTACCGGAACCGGAATAAACGGCTGCACCAATACACAAACCGTAACCGTTACCGTAAATCCTCTGCCAACGGTTACCTTGAGTCCTGCTTCGGCTGTTATTTGTTTGGGGAACCCGGTGGTAATTACGGCTTCGGGAGCCGGAACATACACATGGTCGCCGGCCACAGGCTTGAGTGCCACAACAGGTACTTCCGTAACAGCCGGACCAACAAGCACTACTACCTATACCGTAACGGGAACCGATGGAAATGGATGCACCCGGACGCAAACCATTCTGGTAACCGTAAATCCCCTTCCCGTTATTTCTTCCAGCCCCTCCAACCCATCCGTCTGTATTGGTAATTCGGTTAGCATCTCTGCAAATGGTGGCGTAACATACACATGGGCACCCTCTTCGGGATTGAGTGCAACCACAGGTACAACGGTTTCGGCAAATCCAACTTCCACTACAACTTACACCATTACCGGAACGGATGGAAATGGCTGCACTAATACTGCAACTGTAACTGTTACGGTTAATCCACTCCCTGTAATTGCGGTTAATCCTAATCCTGCTACTATTTGCAATGGATCAAATATTATTATTTCAGCTTCGGGAGCATCAACATATACATGGAGCCCCGCTTCAGGGTTGAGTGCCACTACCGGTTTTACCGTTTCTGCCAATCCAACAATTACCACCACATATACAATAACCGGTACCAATGGGAATGGATGTGTGAACACAGCAAGCATTACGGTTACCGTAAACCCTCAACCCACAATTACACTTTCACCCGCTTCCGCAACCCTCTGCCTCAATGGAAATGTAAGTCTTACTGCGGGTGGTGGAATAAGTTATACCTGGCAACCCGGAACCGGACTCAGCAGTACTACGGGCAGCACAGTTACGGCTTCCCCTACTACCAACACCGTTTATACCGTGACGGGAACTGATGGAAACGGTTGTACCGGAACCCAGAGTATTATTGTTGTGGTAAATCCTAATCCGGTTCTTACCGTAAACCCTGCCGCTCCTGTTATCTGCAGCGGCGGCAACATCCTGCTCACTGCAGGAGGTGCCTCAAACTATATCTGGTCTCCCGGAACCGGTTTAAGTGCAACTACCGGAAGTAGTGTTACTGCAAATCCAACCGCAACTACGACTTACACTATTACCGGAACCGATGGCAACGGTTGTACTTCGAGCAGCACAATAACGGTAACGGTAAACAGCCTGCCTGATATTCTGGTTAGTCCCAACCCGGGCAACATTTGCAACGGCGACTCCGTTTTGCTGACGGCCAGCGGAGGAAACACATATTCCTGGTCACCTGCCGGCAGTTTGAGTTCGGGAAGCGGATCAAGTGTGTTTGCCTTTCCAACCTCCACAACAACTTACACCATTACAGGAACCGATGTCAATGGGTGCTCAAATACCACATCCGTAACAGTTACGGTAAATGCACTCCCTGTACTTTCTTTAAATGCCGCACCTTCGGTAATTTGCTTTAATGACACAACCCTGATTTCAGCAGGCGGGGCTATAAATTACTCATGGCAACCGGGAACAGGACTCAGTGCAACCACAGGATCAACCGTTAGTGCGTTCCCAACAACAAGTACCACCTATACAATAACAGGAACCGGAAGCAATGGATGTTCTGCCACCTCTACCATTACCATAATAGTAAATCCACTTCCGGTAGTTTCCGCCGACACATCACACTGGCTTTGCCCGGGCGACACAACCCAGATTTTCGGAACTGGCATTGGTACTTACCTCTGGTCACCTTCCGTTTCACTGAGTGGAAACACCCTTCAGAATCCCATTGCTTTTCCTTCGGCTACCACCACATACACACTTACGGTAACTGATATTAATGGCTGTGTGAACCGCGACACCGTTACCATTACGGTTAATTCCATTGTACCCACAAACGCCGGAGGTCCATTCACCATTTGTACCAGCGGATGCGTTAATCTGGGAGGAAACCCTACGGCTCCCACAGGTTCTACATATCAGTGGTCGCCAGCCACAGGCTTGAGTAACCCAACTGCTGCCAATCCCATTGCCTGCCCCACTACTACCACCATTTATACCGTAACAACAACCAATTGGATGTGTAACGGAACCGACACGGTAACTGTTTTTGTGAACACCACACTCAATGTTCAGGTTAATCCTGCTCCAGCATCCGTGTGCTCCGGCTCTTCCGTAGTGCTCACAGCAACGGGTGCTGTAACCTACACCTGGACACCCTCAACCGGACTCAGCGCCACAACAGGTTCGGTAGTTTCGGCAAGTCCTTCAGGAAATATTATTTATTATGTAACCGGCACCGATGCCAGCGGATGTTCAAATACCGATACGGTAGCGGTAACCGTCAATCCCGTTCCGAATGTAAATGCAGGATTGGGGGCAATAATTTGTCCGGCAGACAGCACCCAGTTAAATGCAGTTTCTGCTACAGGAATAACTTATAGCTGGGCTCCTGCAAACGGATTGAGTTGCACCACCTGCCCTAACCCCTGGGCCTCGCCCGGAACAACAACTACATATACCGTAACGGTAACCGATACTAACGGGTGTACCGGTCAGGACTCAGTAATTGTATTTATTTATTTCACCAATGGAATAAATGCAGGTCCGGCTTCCACTATTTGCAAAGGAGGAAACGGAACCCAGCTTTCTGCCAGCGGAGGAACAAATTATTCCTGGTCGCCTGCCAACGGACTATCATGTACAACATGTCCCAACCCCATTGCTAATCCAAGTTCAACAACCACTTATACCCTGACCGGAACTGATGCCAACGGTTGTCTGCTTAGCGATACGGTTACTGTAACCATCCAAAACTGTCCGGAAACCACCTATACCGGCCCCTCGGTTCCGACAGGATTTACGCCTAACGGCGATGGCACCAATGATATATTATATGTGAAAGGGGGCCCCTTTAAGCGTCTTAATTTCCGTGTTTACAATAACTGGGGGAATGAAATATTCCGATCCATGGATCAATCTGTAGGTTGGGACGGAACCTACAAAGGCATTGACCAGCCCGGCGGGGTTTATGTTTGGGTGCTGGAGGTATTAACCATGGGTGATGAAATCATAAAGGTTAGCGGGGATGTAACCTTGTTCCGTTAATTTTTTCAGGTTTTTTTGATTCCCAAACCGCCTCCCCAAACACGGGAAAGTTCAATTTCATAACCGTTAGGATCTTCAATGTAAACGGAATCAGATTTTTCCCAGGGCACAATTCCACCGTAGTTAACTTTCACACCTTGCTTTTTACAAGCCTCCAATATTTCATCAAAATTTTCTACGTGAAGGCAGAAATGGTTCATCCCATTTTTTTTGTAGCCTTTAAAATCAGGATCTTCATACAAACATAGCTTTACCCGATCGTTCCCGATGTTGGCTCCATCGTATTCCCTTTCTTCTTTTAAAATTTTAAATCCAAAAAGCCGGGAATAAAATTCCACCGATTCCGATAGTTTTATTACCTGAAGGTTTAGATGATCAATACCCGAAGTGCGTAGCATTTTCAGAACTGTTTCAGCCGGTAAACGAGAACATTAAGTCCCCTCCAAACGGTAAGTTTCTCGAATTCCATGCCGCATTTTTCGGCCACTTTCTGGGAGGCGTAATTATTAATATGAATCAGGGAGATAAGGGAATCGGAAAAATGATGAACCCGGTTGAACTCAACAAATCCTTTCGCAGCTTCTGTGGCATATCCCATATTCCAGAATTTAGGCATAATGTGGTACCCTACTTCAAGCTCTTCCTTTCCATCCACTTCCTGCAGCAAAAGCCCGCATTGTCCGACAAACTCCTGGGTTTCGTTATGGATAAGGGCCTGAACACCGAACTCGCCCTTTTTATATCGCTCAAGTTGCTTCTCAATCCAAAGGCCTGCCCTTTCGGATGGTCCCTGATTATTTTTGGGATTTACCAGATAGCGGGTTGCCTCCTCCGATTCAAAAAACCGGAACCAGATATGCTTGTCCATAGGAGTTAAGAGGCGGGAAAAAAGCCGTTCCGTCCCAATTCCCCTCAGGTACATTTCGTAACGAAACTCGAACATAAAATCTATTTTTCGTTAACCTTTTCCAGTTTCATTCCGCAAACGGAGCAGTTTCCGTCATGGGCATGGATACTGTCGCCCTCACATTTCATGGGACATTGATACCATGAAGTTGCGGTTTCGGATTTATCGGTCACTGAGGAACCTGAAGACTCAGCAGAACCTGAACAGGCGGTTAACAAAACCAGGCTCACCGATAAAAAAAGAAGGAGGATTGATTTCATGGGGGAGTTTTTGCTTATCAAATTTAAGCCAAAAAATCCAAGGAATAAAGGCAAATAACTCAATATTATGTTGAATCCGGTATATTTGGGCATATGAATCTTAAAATTGCCGTTATTTCGGCCAGTCCCAGACAGGAAAGTCTTACCATTAGGGCGGCCCGGTTCCTGAAAGCAGAATTGGAAAAAAACACCACGCACGAAGTTTCGTTGATTGATCTTCGCGACTGGAATACCGGCTATCTTCAAAACGTATGGGAAACCGAAGAAAAGACCCCTGAAAAATTCCGGCCCCTTTACCGTACTCTTAACCAATCCAGGGCTTTTATTTTGGTCACCCCCGAATACAACGGCATGTTTTCACCGGCCATGAACATGGTATTGGATCAGTTCCCCAAATCGACCTATCACCGGAAAGCGTTCGGAATTGCAACGGCATCTACAGGAGCTTTGGGAGGTATGCGGGCTGCTTTACACCTGCAGCAATTTATTCTTGGTTTGTTTGGAACCCCATCACCGCAAATGCTGATGATCGGACAAATTGAAAAAAAAATCAACCCCGATGGATCTCTTATCGACCTTGCTGTTGAAAAGCCAACCGCAGGTTTTTTATCTGAGTTTTTGTGGCTTGCCGAAAAACTTAA